>Ga0114129_10003024_pt1 | contig 23580 bp, 21 predicted proteins | sample RhiMetdeltSRZDD1_FD_80071 | JGI IMG/M metagenome (GOLD analysis project Ga0114129, IMG submission 80071) | Populus rhizosphere microbial communities from Tennessee, USA - Rhizosphere MetaG P. deltoides SRZDD1 (version 2) (version 2) | ecosystem: Host-associated > Plants > Roots > Rhizosphere >...
GCGGAAGATACGGAAGCGGCGGTGCACGCTATTCCTTCCTGGGAAGCGGACCGACCGCTATTCTGACCCATCACTCGACCGGACGTCGCGCATATCAGGTTGATCCGTTCAGCAACCTGATGGAAGCGATCGCCGGCGGGCAAATAGCACGGACACCCAACCTTCCTCCTTTTTTTGGCGGCGCCGTGGGCTATTTCAGCTACGACTTCGTCCGTCATTTTGAGACGCTTCCATCTCTCTCATCGGACAATTTCGCCATCCCGGATTTCGCATTCGGTTTGTTCGACCTCGTGACCGCGATTGACCATCGGGACAATCGGATTCAGATCATCTTCTGTCCGTCGACGGCGCGGTTTCTCGGCGAAGAACGGGACAAGCTTTATCGTGAAGGGTTGGACAAGCTGGCGGAATGTGAGGCGAGGTTGACGGCGCCGTCGACGCATGAGCAGGCCGGCGTATCTGTCGAGCCAATCTCATTCGCTCCGGAACAATCTCGAGAAGCCTATCTCAATCGGGTGCATCGCTGCCAGAAGTACATTGCCGCCGGAGATATTTACCAGGCCAATCTCTCGCACAGATTCAGCTTCCGTGTTCCAGATGGGTATCGAACCGGCATCGAAAGGCTCCGCTACGAGCAGTCGCTGTATCGACGACTGCAAGTCGTGAATCCCTCTCCCTTCTCCGGGCTGTTGCGCTTCGGCGATGTCTCGCTGATCAGTTGCTCCCCCGAGCGCCTGGTCCGTCTTCGAGGCCGAAATGCCGACACGCGGCCGATCGCAGGGACCAGGCCGCGTGGCTGCAATGAGGCCGACGACCGGCGTTTGACCAGCGAGTTGCTGGCGAGCGAGAAAGAACGAGCTGAACACCTGATGCTCGTCGATCTCGAGCGCAACGATTTGGGACGTGTGTGCGAGTTTGGGTCCGTGAAGGTCGACGAATTCATGACCATCGAACAGTATTCTCACGTCAGCCACATCGTCTCGAATGTCAGTGGGACATTGCGGCTAGATGCCTCGCCATTCGATTTGATAAAGGCCGTCTTCCCCGGCGGCACGATCACCGGCGTGCCGAAGATTCGCTGTATGGAAATCATCGACGAGCTGGAACCGGTCCGTCGTGGTCCCTATACCGGTTCATTCGGCTATATCGCCTGGGACGGCAATCTCGATCTGAACATCATCATCCGAACTCTGGTGATGACTCGCGAGGGAGGGTACCTTCAAGTAGGAGCCGGTATCGTTGCGGATTCGGATCCCGCTCGCGAATACGAGGAGACCCTGCACAAAGCCCGCGCCTTTTTCACTTCACTTTGACGTCGACGTCGATGTGGATCTATCTCAACAATCGCTTCGTCAAGGAAGAGGAGGCCGTCGTGTCCGTCTTCGACCATGGCTTTCTCTATGGCGATGGAGTCTACGAAACCATCCGTTCGTACGGAAGCAGGATCTTCATGCGAGAGGAGCATCTGGCCCGCCTCCGGCGCTCTGCGGAAGCCATCGGCCTGATGATTCCGATTCGTGAAACGGATTGGCCGCCGCTCCTCCACGAGGCCATGACCCGCAACAACGTCGGAACCGAACGAGCCGACGCCTACCTCCGGATCACCATTTCGAGAGGCGCAGGAGACATCGGCCTCGATCCTGCGCTTTGCCGCACACCCACCGTCGTGATCATGGCAAAGCCGCTCATGAAACCCTCCGACCAAGCCTATCGCGAAGGCGTAAGCGTGATCACGGCGAAGACGAGACGCAATCTGTCGAGCGCCCTCGACCCTCAAATCAAATCCACGAGTTTTCTCAACAACATTCTGGCGAAGCGCGAAGCGATTGCCGCCAACGCGTTCGACAGTCTTCTGCTCAACCGGGAATCGCACATCGCGGAATGTACGGTAAGCAACATCTTTTTCGTGATCGGAGGACGACTCTGCACTCCCTCGCTGAGTTGCGGCATCCTCGACGGCATCACTCGTCACATCATCTTGGAGCTCGCTCGACAGGAGCAGATTCTCGTTGAGGAAGCGACGTTCGACCTCTATCAAGTGTCCACCGCCGAGGAATGTTTCTTGACGAATACCACGCTGGAAGTGATGCCCGTGACAACGCTGGATCAGCGCCCCATCGGCGCCGGCAAGCCTGGGCCTCTCACACAACGTCTCCACCGAGTCTTCGTCGCCAACCGCGCACGGTTCCTGGAGTCATGAGATGGACCATCGCCCTATCATAGTGTTGTTCTGTCACTTATCATTTCAGGTTTTCTCGGCATAGGTTCTGCATTTTCTTGACAGACGAACCGAGACTGGTATCGTGGGGAGCATGCAGATAACCCGATTGCCCGATGGATCTTGGCGACCGAATTTCGAGACAGGACTTGTCGCGGCCGCGATGGCCGCTTGTAGCATTGCAACCCTTCTCGTTCCCCACCCGTCTTCAGGGGAAATCTATCAATATGTCGGCCCAAACGGGTCTATCTCGCTGACGAACGTGCCGTCCGATGCCCGGTACCAAAGGGTCGAGATCGGATCGGCCCAATTTCGCACTCTTCTCTCCGAACGGGAACTCGAACCGGTGATTCGACGCCATTCATCGCAACATCAATTGCACCCAGCGCTGATTCGCGCCGTTATCAAAGCCGAATCGAATTTCGATCCACGTGCCGTCTCGCGTGCCGGAGCGATCGGCCTCATGCAGCTGATGCCGCAAACGGCGGTTCGGATGGATGTTCGGGATCTGTATGACCCGGAAGACAATGTCGCGGGAGGAACCAAGTACCTTCGCCAGTTACTCGACCGATTTCACGGCAACCTTCCCCTCGCCTTGGCCGCCTATAACGCGGGCGAGAACATCGTCGAGCGCTATCAAGCACTGCCTCCCATCGATGAGACCAGGCAATACGTTCGAAAGGTGCTGCGCTTCTACCGTACCTTCCTTGTGCGCGACGGGGTGATCACGGAACGCCCCGTCAGCCGGTACGCCCCCGCAACGCCAATAGCAGGCCCCGCGACTTCCGAGTTTTCCTCGCGCTGATCCCCTCGTCGATCGACAGATGACTATGTTGCCGCCAGCCGATACCTTTGGCCTGGGGAAAGTCCGATCGATAGTGAGCTCCGACGCTGTTTTCCCGCCAAAGGGCGGCTTCGGCAATACATTGCGCAATTTGCACCATATTTTTCACCTCCAACGCCGCCCGGTTGGAAAAGGGTTGTGCCATCACCTGGGTCCACCGCGAGAGCTGCGCGCAGGCCCGAATCAGCGATTCTCCTGAGCGAACGATGCCGACCTGTCCCCACATGGTCCGTCGGAGGGAACTCCGCAGTTTCTCGGCATCATCGACTGAGCCCACATATTCAGCCTTCAGCGCCGCCTCATGAGCGGCTAGCGACGGAGGCTCCTGCCGACCCGCAAACGCGCGGGCTGCCATGGCAGCCCGCGCGCCGAACACTAGGCCTTCCAGCAACGAGTTACTCGCCAGTCGATTCGCCCCATGGACACCGCTGCAGGCAACCTCGCCCGCGGCGAACAGGCCCGGTACGGTGGTTGCGCCGTTGAGATCGGTCCAGACCCCTCCCATCATGTAATGGGCGCTGGGAGATACCGGGATCCATTCCTCGGTAATATCGATATCGTAGCGCAAACAAGTCGCATAAATGGTGGGGAACCGACGCTTGATGAAATCGGCGCCCAGCTGCGTGACATCCAAATAGACATGGCGCGCCTTGGTCGCGGCCATCTCGGCCCAGATCGCGCGCGACACGATGTCTCGCGGCGCAAGTGCGCCCATCGGATGATAGCGATGCATGAAGAGCTCGCCCTTGTTGTTCCGCAATTGCGCTCCCTCGCCCCGCATGGCTTCTGAGAGTAAAAACGGCGGGGTGGACGGAAGATACAGCGCCGTCGGATGGAATTGTACGAATTCCATATCCTGTAAGACCGCGCCGGCGCGTAGCGCCATGGCCATACCGTCACCGGTCGCGTTCAGCGGGTTCGTCGTGCGGGCATAGACCTGCCCGGCTCCTCCCGTGGTCAGGACAACCGCTCGAGCAGGCAAAATAAACTGGCGTCCCGAAAACTCATCCAGCACGAGGGCGCCGCAGCAACGGCCCGCTTCCACAATCACGTCCACGCTAAAATGATGATCCAACCGCTGAATGCGCGGTTGCCTGGTGGCCTCGGCGATCAGGACGCGCACCATTTCATTGCCTGTCGCATCGCCGCGCGCCCGCAAGATCCGGCTGCGACTGTGTGCCGCTTCCCGCGCAAAGGCGAACTTTCCGCCGGCCTTGTCGAACTTGGCTCCCCATGTGATCAATTCTTGAATGCGGTCCGGCCCCTCCTCGACGAGGACGCGCACGGCCTCTTTTCGACAGAGGCCGTGCCCGGCCTTGAGCGTATCGGTCAGGTGAATGGCCACGTCGTCCTCTTCGCTCAGGGCCACGGCAACTCCGCCCTGCGCGTGAATGGAGCTGCTCTGGAGCGCACTCCCCTTTGTCAACACCAACACACGGCCTGCATGACTCAGCTCCAAGGCGGCGCGGAGACCGGCGACACCGCTTCCGATCACGAGAAAATCGGCCTGCGGGGGAGAAGACGTGCGAGTTCGCATAGATTTACTTGTCCGGTGAAGCCGGTGAATCGGTCGAGGTCTGACGTCCCGTCATCCCGAACGGTGCATCGCCCTGCACCCCTCGAAGCAGAACGGCCTTGGTTCCAACCCATTGCAGGCGGGAATGTCCCCGTTGCCGCAAGCCGGGATCTTCGGAATCCTTTTTCCAGATGCCCTGCCAATGCACGAAGACGTCCACATCCTCGCCTTCGATCATGATTCGTTCGATTCTGAACTCAAGCGCAATCGTGTGGAAGATGTCGAAATCACTCTCCGCCTCCCGCTGCAACCGCTCCAGCTGTTCGATCGGTACCATGAGCGCCACCATGCCCGATGAATCCTTCTTGACATAGGCCTGCCGCAATGATTCCACCGCTTTGTCGATGCGCAGATAGCGTTCGTGATCCTCAGGATATTGCACGACCTTGGAGCCGCAACCGGCCGAGACCAAAGACAGGAGTGCCACCCCGACGATGCCGGCGACTGTTCGAATGACCGATGTCATCATGTGACGAGGCAGTATAGAAATGGGTTGTGAAACAGGTCAAGCCTTGGCAACGCGGCTTGCAATTTTCGAGTGAGTCTCTTAGACTCCGTTTCGTAGGAGAGAGACCGCATGGCCAGCGTGCTGAAAAAACGCCGGAAGAAAATGCGCAAGCACAAATATAAAAAGCTGCGCCGGCGTCAAAAATTCCTTCGACGTAAAAGCTAACCCCGTCCAACGCGTTGGGAGGTGGAACCGGTGCCAGAAGGCAAGAAGGTTCGCATTCGCGTTCGCACGGTGAACTGCGTCTACGTGGGAGATTTCCTCATCCCGCCCATGCGCAATCGGGTCTCCGACGCCATCAACGAAGAACAGCGCTTGTTCATCAATCTCACCGATGTCGTGATCAACGACAAAGACCGCTCCGACTTCGTCGCCCTCAATAAGAATCTCATCGAGTCGATCGCGCAAATCTGACTGTCATCTCCACGCTTGGCTTTCTCCTCTTACCTCCTCTAAGATCGCTGCGCCATCATGTCGACGTTCGCCCGGTTTTTCCCCTTTCTCAAACCTTACGTGCCCCGCATGGTCGTGGCCGGCTTGCTGATTATGGCCGTCGCGGCCATTAACCTGGCCCTGCTTCGGTTGGCCGGCAGAGTCTGGGACGTCATCACCGTCCGGCACGATGCATCGCGCATGACGGAATTGATTGCGATCTTTCTCGGACTGGTTGTCGTTCAAGGGCTCTGCACGATGGGACACAGCTACCTGTCCGCCTGGGTCTCTCAGCGGATCGTCGCCGATTTTCGGACCCACGTGTTTGCGCATCTGCAAACGCTCTCCGTCAGTTTTTTCACCCGCCGGCGTACCGGCGAACTCTTATCTCGGCTCATGAACGATGTCACCGTCATTCAGTCGGTAGCTACTGAAACTCCGATCGACACGGCTAAGCAACTCGTCACGTTCGTGGGCGGCATCGGGTTCCTCCTGGCGATGAACTGGCGGCTCTGCCTCCTCATCCTCGTGCTGCTCCCGCTGCTCGTTCTGGTCGCCCGCTTCTTCGGCCGCAGGCTCAAATCCCTGTCGACCTCGATCCAGGATCACACCGCCGCGCTCAGCACCCACATCGAGGAAGTCATTTCTGGCATCCGCATCGTGAAATCGTTCGTCCAAACCGCCCAAGAAGAACGCCGGTTCGCCGCACAGGTCGAACGAAATCTCTTGCTGACTATGCGCCGGGCCGGCATCATGGCCATTTTCATTCCGGTGATCAGCTTATTGACCTTTTCCGTTGCGGCGGCGGTTCTATGGTACGGCGGCAATCAGGTGATCGAGGGATCGGTTTCACCTGGGGATCTCTTTGCATTCGTCCTGTTTGCCGGTATCTTGATCGGCCCCTTCAGCTCCGCGGCGCGTGTGTTCGCACAAGTTCGAGAGGCTCAGGGCGCGACGGCCCGCGTATTTGAAATCTTGGATGCACGCTCCGACCTGCCAGACTCCTCTTCCGCTGTGGCCATCGATCGGGTGGCCGGACATGTCCAGGCCGAACGGGTAAGCTTCTCGTACGATGCACGGCAGCCGGTGCTGGCGAACATCACGTTTGACGGACAGCCGGGTGAACTCATCGCGATCGTCGGGCCGACCGGCGCGGGCAAAACAACCTTGGTCAATCTCTTGCACCGCTTCTACGACCCGACGGAAGGCAGGATCACGATCGACGGACGGGATCTACGGACCATCACGCTAGAAAGTTGGTACCGCCAGATTGCGCTGGTCCCGCAGGAAACGGTCCTCTTCGGCGGGACGATCCTCGATAACATTCGCTACGGCAACCATCAAGCGGACGAGCAGGGCGTGTTTGCCGCCAGCCGAGCCGCTCATGCTCACGACTTCATCATGAGTTTTCCCGACGCCTATCAGACAATCGTTGGAGAAAAGGGCATGAATCTCTCAGGCGGACAACGCCAACGGCTCGCCATCGCCCGGGCGATTCTCAAGAATCCTCGCATCCTCTTATTGGATGAAGCGACCTCGTCGCTCGACAGCGAATCCGAGCGGCTCGTTCACGAAGCGCTGGAACGACTCATGACCGGTCGAACCACCTTCGTCGTGGCGCACCGTTTGACAACCGTCCAGCGAGCCGACCGCATCCTGGTTTTGAACCACGGCCGGCTGGTCGAAATCGGGACCCACAACGAGTTGATGGCGCGGAAGGGACTCTATCACTACCTGTACACACTTCGACTTACCGAGCTTCCCACGTAGTGGACGCTGATCGAGGCGCGCTTGCGGTCATGGCCTCGCAGGCCGATCGCACTATTTTACTTTCGAAAAATCCGCGTTGATCCGCACTTCCTTGCCGTCTTGGAGGTTGATCACGAAGACGGAGGGAGCGTTGGGATCGAAGCTTTCATAGGCGAACACGGCCGTAAACCGCGCTCGATAGGCGGGTCCGCTGCCCTCGTTCTTTCTCCCCCGTTCGGCCTTCCCCACATCGATCGCTTTGACTTTCTTGTTGCCCTGCTGCATTTCGATCACGGCGCCCTCGGCAAAGTACTCATCGTCTCCGCACAGTTGGACTTCCACTTCCATGTTCGGCATGTCGACGACTTTTTTGATGAACTCGTCCGGCATGCGGATTTCTGTCTTCCGCTTCTTGGACTCGGAGGCTTCCTGGCGGCCGAACGCCTCCAGGCGATACCGCTTCGTGCGAAGGATGGCGCTCGCGCCGCAGGCGTCCTTTTCCGGATCGGCACCGACGCGCGTCGCCATCGAAGCTTGCTGGAGGACCTTTTTGACTTCCTCGGGAGAGTTGGCCTTGTCCATCGGAGCCCGTCCAGCTTCCAGCGCCTTTTGCGCCTCCTCCACGGATAACTTCACGTCGATGGCCATGGCCGGGCCCGCAACGATCGTGAAGGCGCCGACGAACGCACACAGATTCCACCTGCTCCGGCTCCTGCAAATCACCATAACATCCTCCGAACCAATTCAAATAAGAGGCGGCATTGTACGAAAAGCTCCAGCCCCTTTGCAATCCGCCACGTCCCGGCGTGCGGATACACGCAGCGTTCATCGTATTCGTTGCTGCGCGGCCAGATGCGCCCAGTTCTCGTACGGCTTCGTTTCATACAACTGCTCGACATCGACAGATACCTGCACACCCGCTTGAGCCAAGAGTCCCGCGACAAGGCGAAGCGGCAGACCCACGACGGTGGGAAAATCGCCCTCGAGACGTTCGATCAAGACACTGCCAGGTCCTTGGACCGCATAGGCTCCCGCCTTGCCGAGACTGTCGCCCGTGGCGAGATACCGCTCGTACGTTTCAGCATGATACGGTATCATCCAGACATGCGCCGTCGAGAGATGAGTCCGGTCGATGCGACAAGACAAGGACACCAGCGTTACCGCCGTATGTACAGCATGTCGGCGGCCGGCCAACAAACGTAACATCTCTCGCGCCTCGTTCAGATCTCCGGGCTTCCCAAGAACCGATCCGTGCAGCTCGATCAACGTATCGCTGCCGAGCACCACGGCTTCCGGGTGATCTTTGGCGACTGAATACGCCTTGGCCTGTGCAAACTTAGAAGCCAATTCTGCGGCGGTCCGACCGGGAATCGGGTGTTCGTCACATAGAGGATCTCGGACCTCGAAAGCAATACCGAGCAAGGCCAGCAAGGCTCGGCGGCGGGGGGAGGTCGAGGCCAGCATTACCCGCATCGGGAGACGGCGGGAGACATCTCCATGGATGATGCCTCCGGCGGTTGACCATCAACGATGCGATCGGCGAAATAGTCGGCCACGACAGATTCAACGTCGGTCACGGAAGAGACACGGAACATGGCGGCTCTGAGCGCCGCCGCATGGGGAAATCCCCTGCAATACCACCCCAAGTGCTTGCGCATGCGCCGGAACCGCTCGTTTCCATAGTGACGCTCGAACCGCCTGGCATGTTGAAGCAAGATAGCGAACCGCGTCGTCAACGGCGGCTTCCACGGATCGAGATCCACATCATCCCCCGTATGAGCGGCGCGGCGGGCAGCTTCCTTGTCTCGGAACCACCACGGTGCCCCCAAGGCCGCGCGCCCAATCAGCACGCCGTCGACACCTGTCTCCCGGACGCGATGGACCACTTCCTCCAAGCGTTGCACGTCGCCGTTGCCGAACAGCATCGTATCGGTTCCGCGCACGACGACGGCTGCCCGGGCGATAGAACGCCAATCGGCTTCGCCACGATACATCTGTTGCAGCGTTCGGCCATGCAGCGAGATGACCGCAGGACGCTCGAGCAACAACTGTTCGATCCAGCGGTCCACAATGACGGCGTCGTAACCCAACCGGGTTTTGACCGACAGGGGGATGGCCGTGCGGGCCATGGGAATTGTCCGGCGCCGCCGGATGTTTAATCGGCGAATCGCTTCGGCTCGCGCCGGTTTGATGCCAACCGCTTCCAGGGTCTGTCCGCCGCTCCAATCTTCGATCCCTTGCCGAGCGGCACGCATGATGGCACGAGCGAGATCCGGCGTTCGTATGAGCCCGGCGCCCGACCCGGATGAGGCGACGTTACGCGAGGGACAACCCATGTTGATATCCAATCCGTCGAACCCCAATTCACACACCGCATGGGCTGCCTGATAAAACAGATCGGGGTCCTTACCGTACAGCTGCGCGACAATCGGACGTTCTTCTTCACTGTAGGAGAGAGAATCGAGAAGGAATTCCGGCCCACGGCAGATATCGTGCACATGCGTAAATTCCGTGAAAGTGACGTCCGGCTTGCCCTGGCACGCGACAAGGTACCGAAACGCCGCGTCGGTCACACCGTCCATGGGGGAAAGGCCGATAATCGGTCGCGGGAGCGTCTGCCAGAAACTCATCCGGTCAGCTCCCGTTCAGATGAAGGTCGCAGGACGTCATTGGTCTCCGCATAGGCTCGCCTCAGTATCGACGCTTCTTTCTTGACGATCGGCCCGATCGTCGACGCGCGCTCACAGACAAACTCGGCAAAATGCCTAATTTTTAGCAGAAAAAAATCGTACGGCTGTTCGGCTGGCCGTACACGTTGAAACCACCAGGCCACGAACTCGCCCAGCGCAATGTTTTGCTCGGCCAATGCCCGACAGGTTTCTGAAAACATTTCCGGCAGGTCTCCGCCCCAGTGGAGAATTTCGTTCGGCAGATATTCCTTCGTGTACCGGTTCAGCCCAATGCCGCTTTCTGCAATGAACTGCCACTCCGGTCCCGTCGGTTGCATTTGTCCCGATACGATCTTCGCATATCGGGCATAGTCGTCACTTAATTGGCGACGGTCCGACTCACTCGGCACTGTCCCGGCAGGCTCCAAGTGCGGAAGCTGGAGATTGTGCTGCCCTGAAAGCACATCCGCGGCCATTTTGCCACGAATCGTGCGGTCGAATCGTCGGGTCACTTCGTGGAACTCTTTCACGATCAATGCGATCGGCTTGGTATCCACCTCCAGCGCGACTGCCCGAAGATTGATGAGACTCGGATGGGCCAGCACCTGCTCCAACATCGAAAAGAGCACCGATGGAATCGGCGCGGCATGGGCATCGATCCAAGCGGGAATCGCTTCATGGTCACACCCTCCTTGAACGGACTCGTGCTCGGCCAGTCCCGCCACGTGAATCTCCACCACGCGGTTGAGAGGAAACTCATCGAGAAACTGTCCGACAAATCGTTCGAGCGACTGTCCCCTTCCAAGGGCCGCATAACGATACAAGGTCCAGAGATGTCCCACGTCGAGCACCAACCCGCAGGATACTCGATCCGTCACCAGCCTGAAGAACTCCGGAACGTCGATAGTTCCAGCTGAAAAATAGGTCAGCGGGGGCATCTCCAGAAGGAACAGCGGCGAACCATGGGAAGCCACCCGAGTGGCCAGATCGAGCGTCTGTTGTATCAGCTCGATATTGTCGGCAACCATATAGGCACTCGTCCTGGTGTATAAAGGAGGCAAGTACGTCCCAAACGAATAGCCGGCCATCTGCTTGGTCGCGCATTCATGGTTCAGCCAAGGGCTCTGGAGGATCTCCAGGTGCTGTATGGCTTCGCCGAGGTTGTTTTTGAAAAACGGATCCGCCGAACAATCCGGTTGTGTCACCCAAAGCCCTTCACCATGGTAGGTCAATGGAAGTCCGTACAACTGTCGCCGCACAGATTCCAAGGCTTTGCCGGTTGCCTTGAACAGTTCAAGGTAGGCCGGCCGAAGATCGCGAAGCGCCAGTTCGTTCATGAGGTCAATGAGGTCCGGACTATATACGTCCACCGAAAGACCGAGGCCGAGTTTTGGAATCTCATACGATCGGCGGTCGAAATCTTCTGTCACTGGTGCGAGCGAAGCCATCGGAAGCTCTTGTGCTAATACAGAAATTGGCCTAGTCTAGTCGCGGGACCTCTTCTTTGACAAGGCAAGTCGATCGTCCTCGTGAGACAACCCGTCTGATATACTTGGCATACGCAACGGGGGAACGGCCTCACGAACCGCAGGACGAATCAACAAAGCGCGAGAGCCGATGGCCGGTCTCGACAACCCCCCTCCCAAGGCGGCATCAATCGTACCAACCGTGGTAGCCCATATGATGACACCAGGGGTCGTGCAGGTTCCCGGCGATGTCTCTGTGAGCGAGGCAGCCTTGATGCTTGAACGCGAGCAGGCTCCTTGCTTGCTCGTGAAGGATACAGAGACATTGTTCGGTCTGATGACACCGACCGATATCGTCAAGAAAGTCGTCGCGCAAGGACTTGAACCGCATGAAACCGAGGTCCGCACGATCATGTCTCGACCCGTTCAATTTATCGAATATGACGAGGCCTTGGAAGAAGCCTCGACCCTCATGGTGGCCACAGGGGCGTCTCTCTTGATTGTGACCAAACAGAACCAGCCGGTCGGAGTGATAACCGCCCACGACCTCATGCTGACTCCCCCACGTCGGGCGACAAACATTCCGGCAGTGGTCACGGTGATGGGACACGAGTCGGCCGGTGGACGGCAGGCTCACAACGCCGTCATTCTGCAGCTCAACCATCTCGGAGCTCGGATGGAATCGGAAACAAAGGTCGCAGTCCGGAGCCGAGTGGTTCTTGCCTTCTCACTGCCCGGGCAAAACACGCCTCTCACCGTTCACGGGAAAGTCCTCGACAGCGAGTTCCGACCGGCCGGCTCGGCTGAGCCTTCCGGAAAGCGCCAGCGCGCCGAGATCCAGTTCATCGAGCTCCCCAATGCGGATTTAGCCCGATTGAAAGCCTGGGTGCTCCAAACACTACCTCCCAGCCCTCGTTCCTAAGTACAAGAACAGAGTTATTTTGACCTCGTGACGATCGGTGATAGAATTTCCTTGGACTCACTCTGACAAGACGAAATGGACACCTGATGAAAGCCACGACCACCCGCTCACGCACCCTCCCTTCGAACGACGAAATGCTCGGGCAGATTCGGGCCATCTTGGAAAGTCCCGAAGACGATCTCCAGGCAGGTCTGATCAAGGAATTGCTCGCCTGCACGCTCAAACTCTATGACTCGCATCTAGAGGCGCTCGACTTGAAGATCGTCAACCGCACGATCCGAGAGTTGCGCCACGCCTTTCGCGTGTTCCAAGCCTATCGCCATCGGCGCAAGATCAGCATTTTCGGGTCGGCCCGGACCACGTCCGACGATCGGAATTATCGATTGGCCTTCGAATTTTCGCGGCGAATCGTGGAAGAAGGATTCATGGTGATCACGGGCGGCGCAGACGGCATCATGCGCGCGGCGCAAGAAGGAGCCGGACGGGAGAACAGTTTCGGGGTGAACATCATGCTGCCCTTCGAACAGGGTCCAAACGCCACCATCGCCGATGATCCCAAGCTGGTCACGTTCAAATATTTCTTCACGAGAAAATTGATTTTTCAAAAGGAAGCCAATGGCATCGCTTTGTTTCCGGGAGGGTTTGGTACCCATGACGAAGGATTCGAGATCTTGACGCTCGCGCAAACCGGAAAGAGTGATCCACAGCCGATCGTCTGTCTTCAGGCTCCCGGTTGCGACTATTGGGATGAATGGCAGGCCTTCATCACCACACAGCTGTTGTCCCGCCGCCTCATCAGTCCCGAGGATCTCAGCCTCTACAAGATCGTGACGTCGGCGGAAGAGGCGGCAGACGAAATCCGGACCTTCTACCGGAGATTCCATTCGATCCGATACGTCGGCCGTCAGTTGGTCATGCGGCTGACACAATCCATCTCACCAGCGCACGTGGCCGCCTTACACGATCAATTCAGCGATCTGTTGTCCGAAGGCACGTTCGAACTGCGCGGACATTTGGCCGAAGAACTCGATGAGCCGGAACTCACGGGGCTTCCCCGCTTGACCTTCCTCTCCAACCGCCGGAGCGCAAGCCGTCTTCGCCAGCTGATCGACCATCTGAACCGCCTCTAGGCTTTGCCGGAAAAGAGCCTTTTGTCGCGGTGGTGTGCATGGTATGCTCCGCCAGCCTATGGTCGGATCTGATCTCAATCGACGAACGTCGTTCTCACCCACCGTCGTGCTGTATCACGCCGAATGCGCGGACGGATTTGGAGCGGCGTGGGCCTTGTGGCGGCGGTTTCCATCTGCAGACTATCGGCCTGTCAAGCACGGAAATCCGCCTCCCGACAGACTGCGCGGCCAACGGGTCGTAATCGTCGATTTCAGTTATGGTCGAGACCAGCTCCAAGCGATGGCCGAAGACACAAAAGCGCTGCTGGTGCTAGACCATCACATTACGGCGGAAAAGGCCCTCGCGGGGCTGCCCTATGCCTATTTCGATTTGAAGAAGTCTGGCGCAGTGCTGGCCTGGGAATGGGCCCATGATCGGCCGGCTCCCTGGCTCTTGAACTATATCCAGGACAAAGACTTGTGGACGTGGATGCTGCCGGCCAGCCGGGAAATCAATGCAGCCATTGCCTCGTATCCCTTCGACTTCGAACTCTGGAATCGCTTTACGCAAAAGAAATTGGAACAAGAAGGCCGGGCGATTTTGCGATACGAAGCCGAGATCGTGAGCAAGCTCGCCGCCCAAGCCGTGCTGGTCGAGTTTCAAGGGGAAACGGTTCCTTCGGTCCAAAGCGCGGTGCTCACCAGTCAAATCGGCGAACGGTTGTCGTCAGACCATCCGTTTTGCCTTATCTGGCATGATCGCGACGGTCGCCGGTATTACAGCATGCGCTCGCGAGAGGACGGGACCGATGTTGGAGCTATCGCCGCCTCGTTCGGCGGGGGCGGCCACATGCATGCCGCGGGATTTTCTATACCGTTCGGTGTGGATGGATCGTTGCCAGACGATCCGGCGCTTCCGCGACCCCTCATCAACCGCCGCCGCTCGGCATTGTAACAAGCCGTGCCATGATTCCTCTTCACGATGATAATCCGACTGAGCTCACGCCGGTCATCACGGTCGCCATTATCCTCGCCTGTGTGTTGGTATTCCTGTACCAGGTGAGCCTGCCAGCCGGACCGGGCGAATTGTTCGTCTTTGAGTTCGGAGCCATCCCTGCCGTCGTTTTCGGACAAGCGCATCTCCCTGCCGTCGCCATTCCCGCTTATGCGACATTGATCACCAGCATGTTTCTCCACGGTGGATGGATGCACTTGATCGGGAACATGCTCTATCTTTGGATTTTTGGAAATAATATCGAAGATGTCATGGGACATGCCCGCTTCGTACTCTTCTACTTGGCATGCGGCATCCTGGCCGCGCTCAGCCATGCCATCACTGATCCGGCTTCGACCGTTCCCATGGTGGGGGCCAGCGGCGCCATCTCTGGAGTATTGGGAGCCTATGTACTCTTATTTCCACGGGCTCACGTGCTCGTCTTATTACCGGGAATCGGTATGACCCGCGTGGCGGCGGGAATCGTACTCGGCATGTGGTTTGTCACGCAGCTCTTGAGCGGGGGAATGAGCGTCGGAACCTCCGGCGGAGGCATAGCCTTCTTCGCACATATCGGAGGCTTCGTCGGGGGAATGATGTTGATTGGATTGTTTAAACGCCCGGACGTCCCCTATTTTGCCCCGGAGCGACCGCGACGTTGGAATCTATGATGTAACAGTTGACGACAAGTCCGTATTTTCTGAAAGCACAGTGCGGCGAAACGATCGGCAAAGCCCTACGTCGGTCGAAAAACAACGGCCGAGAACGGCCGAAAAACGTCTCTTGGGCTAAAAGGAGGAGCGGGCATTTACTCGCTCCCTTTCTCCCCGAGGTGATGCCGTAGTGCTGCCGCGCGTTCGCAGGCCATATCGGCCTCGGCAGCAAGGAACGTCACATGGCCCATCTTCCGGCGTGGACGCATCGGGCGTTTGCCGTACAAATGAAGGACGGCTCCTGGAACCGTCAAGAGCGCTCGACTTCCCTCGCTGTCCGTCACGTTCGCCGCATCCTGCCCGATTAGATTGACCATGACGGCGGGACAGAGTAATCGGACTTCACCCAGTGGCAGGCCGCAGACGGCTCGGACCTGCTGCTCGAATTGCGAAACGCTGCAAGCATCGAGCGTGTAGTGGCCCGAGTTGTGCGGCCGAGGCGCAATCTCATTGATCAGGAGTTGTCCATCCGGCAGTTGAAATAATTCCAGACAGAAAACTCCTACTCCGTCCAGTCGCTCGACAACCTGCCGGGCCAATTGACCGGCCTTCTCGGCAAGCGAGGACCCTATACCTGCCGGTACGATGGTTGTCCGCAAAAGACCGTTTTCATGCTCATTTTCTGCGGTCGGATATGCGACGGAGGCTCCATCAATGCCACGGACGATCAAGATCGACAGTTCTCGTTCGAATGGCACGTAAGATTCGACGATCCATCTGGTTCCCTGACGAACCGATGCCGCTACCGCTTGGTGCATGTCCGTGAAATCCGACTCGCTTTGGATTCTCCACTGTCCTTTTCCGTCGTACCCGGCGGTCGCTGTCTTACAGATGCACGGATAACCGATCCGCTCGACCGCATCTCTCAGTTGGTCGGATGAGGACACGGCACAAAACTTCGGCACCGGATAGCCCTGTGCCTTCAAAAAGGATTTTTGCTCGATGCGGTCCTGAATGATCCAAAGGATGGCGCTGGACGGCCGCACCGGTTTGCGTTGCTCGAGTTCGCGGCACAATGCGGCAGGAACGTTCTCCCACTCGTAAGTCACGACTTCGACGAGACCGGAAAATTCATCGAGCGTCCGCCGGTCGGCAAACGGCCGAGGGTAGGAATGGGTGGCAAGGAGATGAGCCGGCGCATCCGCATCCGGATCCCAGACCGCAATCCGGTATCCGAGACGGCGGGCGGCCATGGCAAACATGGTCCCCAATTGCCCGCCACCTAAGACACCGAGCATCGACCCCGGTACGATCGCAGCCTGCGTCACGACCGACGCCGCGGAGCGGATTCCCGCGACACCCCATCGACCGTACCCTGTGCTTCAGGACTGTTGAGTATACTGTCCGTCTGGGTCTTGCGAAAGGCTTTGACGCGGACGGCAATGTCCGGATACCGGCCTGCAAGAATCTGCGCGGCCAGCAAACCGGCATTTTCCGCACCACCAATCGCCACGGTCGCGACGGGAATGCCGCGCGGCATTTGCACAATCGACAGGAGCGAATCCAGCCCACGGAGATTGTCGGTGGGAATGGGCACGCCAATGACCGGCAGGTACGTTTTAGCGGCAAGCATCCCGGGCAGATGGGCCGCTCCGCCGGCCCCGGCGATGATCACCTCAATACCGCGCGAGACGGCCTGTTCGGCATAAGTAAACAGACGATCCGGAGTCCGGTGGGCCGACACGACCAGTAACTCATGGGCCACGCCTAGGTCGTTCAGGATGGCGGCCGCTTTTCCCAAGCAGGGAAAATCGGACTTGCTTCCTCCGAGCACTCCCACGAGAGGCCGAGAACGTCGTGAACGAGGCGGTTGTCCCGCTGAGCTCTTCTTGGACCGAGGCAAGAGCCGATCTCCGGTTATTAAAACCAGGCCCACCTTAGCGATTCTCCCGCAGCCGGTCAAGGTTGTCGGCTGGGTCTTGACCGGTTCCCGTAAGGAAATTGACCGCTTGTACCGCTTTCCTCTATGATGAGGGCGATCAGCGATCCCTTTCCGTATAGAGGGAGGACTCGGTGGCAGGTATCGGCGAAAGTCTGCGCCACAAAGTTCGGTCTCTCGTCCGCCGACACAGCGGATTGGACGAAATCGCCGTCGACGATTTCGCGATCTCGAGCAAGCTGCAGGCCTGGGAAGCGGTACAAATTCCTGAGCGCCTCAAGTTCTCGTCCAAACTCGCGCTCAAGCTGATTCTTCTTTTCCTCCTCATCATCGCCTTCGTACCCTGGACGCAAACCATCACGGTAACCGGTCAGCTCTCCGCCTATACCCCATACGAGCGACCGCAAGACATCGAAGCGCAGATCACCGGCCGAATCAAGAAATGGCATATTTTCGAAGGTGTCCGCGTCAAGCAAGGAGACCTCATTCTTGAGCTGGACGATTATGATCCGAACTTCATGTCACCGGATCTGCTGGTGCTGCTTGAGCAACGACGAAACGCTTTAACCGAGACGAGGAAAGCGGCCCTGGCTAGAGCCGAGCAGCTGGACAAACGCATCGGCCAGATGCAAAACCTCGTGAAGGCCGCTGTGCCCTCCGCTCAAGCCCGCGTCATCGAGGCGGAAAGTAAAGTGCGGGAGGCCTACCAGAGGGTCGAAGCCGCTAAGATCGCTGTCGCCACCGCTGAACTCAACGTCGATCGCCATAAACAACTGGCCGAACAGGGGCTTGTCTCGCAGCGGGAACTTGAAGTCGCTATCCAAGGCGCGATTGCCTCGAAGGCCGACTTGACCGGCGCACAGGCCAATCTGAAAGCGGCCGAACAGGGCATGAAGGCCTTGAGCTTCGGACGGGACCAAGTGAATGCCGAAGTGCTCCAGCGATTGTTGGATGCCGAGGCTGCGCGGGATGCCTCTGTCGCCGAAGCGGCAAAAGCCGCGGATCAGCTCGCGGACGTTTCGCTGCGGATGTCCAACGCCGAGCAACGTCGCATAGCCAGCCGCATTTTGGCTCCCGTCGACGGCACGGTGGTGAAGATGGCCGAGGCCGGCGCTGGAGAAACCGTCCGGCAGGGCGATAAACTCGTTCGCCTCTCACCGGCCAGCGCCGACAAAGCGATTGAAATGACGGCCGACGGCCTTGATGCCCCGCTGCTCAATGTCGGCCGCAGAGTTCGCATCCTGTTCTATGGAATTCCGGCTATTCCCCTGCCCGCCTGGCCGGAGCTCATGGCTGGGACCTACGGCGGTCTGATCAAAGTCATCGATCAGGTCGACGACGGAAAAGGCAACTTCCGCTTCTGGGTCGTCCCCGATCCGGACGATCGTCCTTGGCCCCCCCAAGAACATGTCCGCCAGGGCACCAAGGCCATGGGGTGGGTCATTTTGAATCGCGTGCCGCTCTGGTACGAACTGTGGCGACGATTCAATCTGTTTCCACCGGATTACCAAGAGCGTCCTCCCAGCCTGATCGACACCCTCTTGCCGAAAGGACGAGGTGCGAAGTAAGCGCTTGCAGACTGCCGTCGTCTCGTCCCTCTCATTCCCAGTTGATTTCCGTATCATTGCACCGCCGCCGAGGTGACGAGCGGCGGCCACGCCCTGTTGTGAAGAAAGGAGTGTGTCCTATGCCTGTTCGATCTTTCTTCCTCCTCGTCGTTATCACTGCCGTGAGCTGGCTTCCTCTCATCGCCATGGCCGAGCCCATCGCCGGTGGAAAGCCCTTGCCTCCGATTCCCTTGAGCGTGGATGAGATCCATGCTTGGATCGACCGATCGCACCCGCTCCTCAAAGGAGCCGGGACAGAAAAAATCATGGCTCGCGGCAAAATGTTGAAGGCACTGGGAGCATTTGAGCCCAATGTCGTTAACGACACGGAACTGGAACGATTTGTCTCGAGTTCCAACCCGAACGCGGGCACGCAGACCGTCGGGTTCAATGACACGTTGGTTGAAGCGCGTCACCCGTGGGGGTTCCGGGGCAGCGCCGGCATCCGGGAAGTCATCGACGGCCCGGCACGCATCCCGGATCTCGGATTCAACGGCGGCAACAACCAAGTGATCCTGGGCGGATTCTTTCCGCTCCTCCGAGGGTTGATGGTGAACCCTGAAAACGCCGAGCTCCAGCGATCGGAGTTGGCCGACCCGCGGGCCGATATTCGGATCGCTCAGACCAGGCAGGACCTGTTCCTCGCTGCGGCCACTCAATTCTGGGACTGGGTCGCGGCCGCGAAATTTTTGGAGGTGCAGCGCCGCGCGGTCGGCATCGCAGAAGATCGTTACAAACAGGTCGAAGGGCGTGCCAAGGCCGGCGCGGTGGCGCCGCTCGACGTAGTCGAAGCGAACCAGGAAGTGCAGCGCCGGCGCGAGGTCGCCATCGCGTCGCAACGGTTTGTGGAGCAGGAGCAACTGAGACTCTCTATGTTTCTCTGGGAGAACAACGCTCCGGCGGCTCCTCCGGTGGAGCGAGCGCCCGATTTTCCGTCCCAGATGCTCATGCCGACACCGGAAACGGTCAAAGCCCACAAGGTCCAAGCGAAGGCCGATCGTCCCGAAATCAAAGAGATCTCGATCGAGGCGAAGCTGAACAACATCGATCTGGAATTGGCAAAGAACAATCTGCTGCCTAGCTTGGATGCTGAGGCGTCTCCCGCCCGGGCGCCCGAAAAGTTCGTGTTAGGACTCGGATATCGCTTTGGGCTGGAGCTCAAGGTGCCTATTCTGCAACGGAGAAGCCGAGGGGAAGTGCTGGAAGCCCAGGGGAAGGCCGACCGTTTCGTCCTCACGCAGAAGTTCCGCGAGCAGCAAGTCGTCGTCGACGTGGACAATGCGCTTTCGGCGATCGAACGAGCGAAAGAGCGGATTACCGCCGCAGTCGAATCGCTTCGCCTGGCCAAAACTCTCGAAGAGGGCGAGCGTTTTCGGTTCAGCCTGGGGGCCACCAGTGTGTTGTTCGTCAATCTGAGGGAGCGTAACTCCGTGGATTCCGAAGGCCAAGTCATCCGTGCCAAGGCTGATTACCAAAAGGCCTTGGCCCTGTACCAGTGGGCCATCGGAGCATGGGGGAAATCGCAGCCCTCCGCCGTTCCTGTCATGTACCGGGCCAGAGACTGATACGGGTAAGAAGTGGCTTTTCCCCCTGTGCTTTGATAGCGTTAGATTATTCTCAGCCTGACTTTACGCTGACCGAAGAGGCGGATTGCTGTGCAGACTCACGTGGGCAGCCGGCCGAATTTGTTTCAATCGGTGCTCGGATACGTCGGCATTCTCTTCCGTCTGGAGCGGCGCCTTCTCGCATTGGTCTTTTCCTATTCCCTGGCCATCGGACTGTTCTCGCTGATCGTGCCATTGACGGTCCAGGAACTCGTCAACACGTTCGCCTTCGCCATTCAACCCGTGACGATCGTGACGTTGGCCGGTGTCATGGTGGCGGCCCTCCTGTTCGTCGGCGCCTTTCGCGCCCTCCAATACTATGCCGTTGAAGTGCTGGAGCGCCGCTTTTTTGCGCGGGTGGCCATCGGCATGGCCCGGCAATTGCCGCATCTCCAATTTTTGGGATTCAGGCCCCGTTATGCGAATTACTTCATGGAAACCGTGTTCATGCAACGGGCGCTGTCCGTGCTCTTGGTCGACCTCATCAACGTCGTGGTCGGTGGTTCCGTCGGGTTGACCATTCTCATTTTCTACCATCCATATTTCTTATTGTACGCCGCGCTGCTGCTGGCTGGCTTCAACGTCGTCTTTTTCCTCCTGTCGTACGGCGGGCTCAATGCGACGATCGAGATGTCCCATGCGAAGTACGAGACGCTGCACTGGATGCAGGAAATTTCCTATAACTTGTTGCACTTCAAAGCAACCGACAGCGAATCGATCCTGATGCAACGGACCGATGAGCTGGTCCATAAGTACATCGAGACCCGCCAGGCGCGGTTCAGTATCCTTATCCGCCAATATTTGGGATCAGTCGGATGGCAGGCCGTGGCGCAAAGCGGACTTATTGCGACGGCGGGATGGCTGGTCTCAATCGGCCAGCTCACGCTCGGGCAGTTGGTCGCCGCGGAAGTCGTCGTCAGCGGTCTCCTGATGGATTTTGATGGAGTCGTCAAGCGGATGGGACATATCTACTATTTCTTTACCGGATTGACCGAACTGGATTTCGTGTTTTCGCTGCCCAAAGACAAGACGTCCGCCGCCCTGTCCGTTCCACTCCCGGACCCGACGATTCATGGGATTCGCGTGACGTGCAAGGATCTGGCGGTGCAGCATCCCGGTCTGCCTCCCATCTTCGGCCAATTCAATCTAGAAGTGACACCGGGTGAAAAAATCGGCATTTATGCCAGCACCACGGTCGCCAAGACGGCACTGGCTCGCGTGCTGTCCGGATTGGAAGCCCCCACAGGCGGTGTCATTCGATATAACGGCATCGACCTCCGGCATCTGGATCTTGTTGCCATCAACCGGTGCCGCGGCTTCATGATCGATTCCCAGTTGTCGCTCTTCGAGGGCACAATCGAAGACAACATCGTGTTGGGACGCTCCTATGTTCCCTATAGCGATGTGCGGTGGGCATTACGGTTCGTGGAGTTGGAAGAAGACGTGGATGCGCTGCCTCAGGGATTGAAAACGCATGTCCGCGCGCCGGGGAAAATTCTCGCACCGACCCACATCATGCGCATCCTGCTGGCCAGAGCCATCTTGAGCCGGCCGCAGATCCTGATCTTCGACGGCATCCTGCACAACTTGCAGCCGGGGCTGCGAGAGACGGTTTTGCGCCGTATCTGCTCGAAAGATGAGCCCTGGTCGGTGATTTTTGTCTCGAACGATCCCAATCTGACTCCGCATGTCGATCGACGACTGATCTTGGACTGAGGAGAACCCGCTATGCGGCTTGTTCGTTGGTTGCTGTCGCTTAGACCCAGCCCCTCGCAAGTGCTGATCAGCCTCTTGATCGCCGCTCTCGGTTGGCTGAGCGGGCAGGCGCTGAGCCGCGTCGACCAAGACCTGCGCATCATGTATACCGAATACACGCTTGGCGCGGCGGATTTGGCCCATATATCCGCCGACGTCATGCGTTATCGCAATACGATCATCCGCGCGCTGGAAGCCGACAGCAAAAAAGACTTCGACCGGATCACCGAATCACTGCCGACGCAACGGGCGCGTATTCAGCAGGCCGTGGACCGATACGCCGCGGCAGGACTCCGCGTGTCACGAAGCGGACGGAGCGAGCCGGAAGATATCGAGGCGGTGCGGCGGAGCTTGGACCAATATTTTTCGGTGGCCAGCATCACGGTTGAGTTACTGACACAAGAATGGACCGCGCCGTCCCCCACGGAACGGGATAGGCTGCGACGGAAGGCCGAAGAGCACGCCTCCGACAATGCGGGTCCCAAGATGATACAAGTCAGCCTGGCATTGGATCGCCTGCTGGATACGGTCGCCGACGTGGCCAAAGACATGCGGGACGAAGGGACCAAGGCGATTCAGGAGACCAGCCTGATGCTCGTGGGAGGCAGTTTCTTTATTGCGTTCCTGAATCTTTTCTTGACGAAAAAGCGCCGCCAACCCCTGCCCGACGGCGATCTTGCTCCCTCGCATGAAGCGCCTTCCTCTCCACTCCCTCTCTCGGGCGACCATCGTCATCCCGTCTTGAGAGCCGAGTAGCTGTCGTTCGATTGCAGATCGTCATGGGCCGGCATCCGAGGTTCTGCCGACCGCGCGGAACAGCTTCGATCGTTCTTCCGCCGTCAGCGGCTTCCATCGTCCGGACGCCAACCCTGAAATCCTGATGTGCATGATGCGCAAGCGATGTAAGGCGACCACGCGATAGCCGAGCGTCCGGCACATGCGCCGGATCTGCCGATTGCGTCCTTCCGTCAAGATGATTCGAAATCGCCTGGGCGCCAAGCATTCCATCCGACATGGTTTCGTTCGGCTACCCAGAATCATGACACCGGCTGCCATCTGATCGATAAACGCCTGATCGAAGGGACGGTCCACCACCACTTCATACTCCCGCTCGTGTCCATGTTCGGTGCGCAAAATCTCGTTCACAACGTCCCCGTCGTTGGTCAGGAGGATGAGCCCCGACGAATCCTTGTCCAGTCGTCCGATCGGGAAGATTCGTTTTGGGTGGCCGATCTCGGCGATGATATTTCGCGGCACATGCGCCTCGCTGGTGGTGGTGACTCCGACCGGCTTGTGATATTTGATGTAAATCGACGGTTGGCTCCATGGTATGACCCGGCCATCTCGTTCGATCACATCGCCCGCACCGACTCGATCGCCGATTTTGGCCACGTGCCGATTGATGCTCACCCGGCCGGCTTCGATGAGCCGATCGGCTTCCCGCCGCGAGCAAATTCCCTGCTGGGTGAAAAATTTATTGATGCGGATGGTATCTGTCACGGCAGAAGGCAGGTCATTCAATGAACCCGACGGCC
>Ga0114129_10003025_pt1 | contig 23572 bp, 25 predicted proteins | sample RhiMetdeltSRZDD1_FD_80071 | JGI IMG/M metagenome (GOLD analysis project Ga0114129, IMG submission 80071) | Populus rhizosphere microbial communities from Tennessee, USA - Rhizosphere MetaG P. deltoides SRZDD1 (version 2) (version 2) | ecosystem: Host-associated > Plants > Roots > Rhizosphere >...
GAGCGGCGTCGTGCTCAGCTGGAGACTGGGAGGCTCGACTCCCCGCTGCGATGCGCCGGAACGCCCGTCTTACCTGGCGATCAGTCGCTTCGTGCCCGTCTGAGGATCTCGTCGACCACGTCGGACTTGGCGTCGGCGTAGTGCTGGACGTGCTCCCACGTCTTCACCGCCAGCTCCCGCTTCGTCCGGAGATAGAGCTCGCGGTCGGCCTCGTTCGCCCGAAGGTGGTCGCGAAAGCGGAGCATCCGCTCGACCTCGGAGCAGCCGGCGGGAAAGACGTGCAGGTTGACGCTCGGCGCGGTGCCCTTCAGCACCCGGTGCTCGAACCAGTCGGGCTCACGGATGCGGAGGACGTAGCCGGCCGCCTCGAGCGGCGGGACGTACGCGCCTTCCTCCGTCGTGTCGGCGACCTCGAGCACGACGTCGATGATCGGCTTGGCTGCGAGGCCGGGAACGGATGTCGAGCCCGCGTGCGCCACGAGGAGCGCCCGCTGGCCGAGCGCGCGGCGGATCTTTTCCTCCTCGCGCCGGTAGAGCTCGGGCCAGGCCGGGTCGTACTCGGCCAGCTCGACCGTTGCACGGTGCGGGCTCAGTTCCCCGATCCTCACCGCGCGCATGTACTCCTCGCTCGTCTGCTCGCTACCCATATCGTCAGGGTATGCCGTTTCAGCCGCTCTCAGGCTTCCGCATCCTCGACCTGACCAACTCGCTCGCAGGCCCGTACTGCACCCAGATCCTCGCCGCGCTCGGCGCCGAGGTGGTCAAGGTCGAGCACCCGCAGCGCGGGGACGAGACGCGCGAGTGGGGGCCGCCGTTCTGGGACGGTGAGGGCGCCATCTACCTCGCGGCCAACGCCGGCAAGCGCTCGCTCGCGCTGAACTTCCACGACGGCGCCGGAAAGGACGTCTTGTACGCGCTCTGCGACCGCGCGGATGTCGTCGTGCAGAGTCTGCGCCCCGGGCACGCCGGGAAGATCGGCTTCGGCCCGGAGCAGCTGCGCGCGCGCAACCCGCGGCTCGTCTACTGCTCCATCGGCGCCTTCGGCAACGCCGGTCCCGAGCAGGGCAAGGCGGGGTACGACCCGCTGATGCAGGCCGCAGGCGGGATCATCAGCATCACCGGCGAGGCTGACCGCCCGGGGGTCCGCGTCGGGGTCTCGATGATCGACCAGACGACGGGGATGTGGGCCGCGATCGGCATTTTGAGCGCCCTCTGGGAACGCGACCGGAGTGGGGAAGGGCGCGTCATCGACGTGTCGCTGTACGAGTCGGCGATCGGCCTCGTCGCCTACCACCTCGTCGGCTACCTCGGTTCGGGCGCTGTTCCCGGCCGGCACGGGACCGCCTTTCCGCTGATCGCTCCGTACGAAGCCTTCAGCGTCAGCGACGGCGAGATCATGATCCTCGCCGCCAACGACCACCTGTTCGCCGAGCTGTGCGACGTCATCGGCGCCCCCGAGCTCGTGGACGACCCACGCTTCGCGACCAACCCGAGCCGCGTGGCGCACCGGGAGGAGCTGATCGCCCTGATCGCCGACCGCTTCTCGGCCGAGGACGCGCAGACATGGCTGCAGCGGCTCGACGCGGCCGGAGTGCCCGCCGCTCCGGTTCACGACATCGGCCAGGTGGCGGAGGACGCGCAGACGGTGGCGCTCGGACTCCTGCAGCCGCTCGACCACTCCACCGTGAGTGACTTTCGCACCGTCGCCCTCCCGCTCTCGACGGATCGGAAGCGCGTCACCTACGCGAGCGCCCCCCCGACGCTCGGCGAGCACACGGGAGAAGTCTTGACCGAGCTTGGCTACTCGGCCGAGGAAATCGACGGGCTCGCGGCCTCCGGCGTGGTTCGGCTCGGGAACGGTCCCGCCCGGTAGACCTGCCCCTCGAGCGGCCGGCCGAGCACGCTCTCGAGCCACGCCGACACGGACACGAGCGCGTCGAGATCGACGCCCGTGTCTATCCCCTCTCCCTCGACCAGGTAGACCAGATCCTCCGTGGCGATGTTTCCAGTCGCGCGCGGCGCGTAGGGGCAGCCGCCGAGCCCGCCGATCGAGGCGTCGAGGACGGTCACACCCGCCTCCAGCGCGGCGAGCGCATTGGCGTAGCCCGTGTTGCGCGTGTTGTGCAGATGGACGCCGGCCGCCCCGGTGCGCTCGACCAAGTCTCTGACCTGCCGCGGCGTCGCAACCCCGATGGTGTCCGCGAGGACGACCTCCTCCGGCCCCAGCCGCTCGCACAGCTCCACCACGCGGCCCGGGTCGACCCGCCCCTCGAACGGGCAGCCGAAGGCGACGCTCACCGTGACGGTCGCCGGCAGAGCGGAGGCGGCGAGGATCGCCTTGGTCTGCGCGAGCGCCTCCTCGAGCGACATGTTCCCGTTGCGCTGGTTGAACGTCTCGGTCGCCGCGAGCGTGCAGTTGACCCGGTCGAGTGGCGTCGCCCGTAGCCGCTCGTAGCCCTTCAGGTTGAGGACGAGACCCGCGTACTCGGTTCCCTCACGGCGTTCGATCCCCGCGACGACCTCCTCCGCGCCTGCCATGCGCGGAACGCGCTCGTCGCGGACGAAGCTGACCGCCTCGATCCGTGTCAGCCCCGCAGCGGCGAGCCGGTTGACGAGCTCGGCGCGCACCGATGGCGAGAGTGTCTCGGGCTCGTTCTGAAGCCCGTCGCGCGGCCCGACGTCGCAGATCAGCACGTTTCGAGGCTACCCCTTGCATCCGGGGAGAGGATCGTGCAATTGTGCGGGAGCATGGCTCGAACGCCGTTGGCGCGCACGATCGAGCAGGGGGTCGTTGAGGCAGCTGGGGAGACGCTGACTCGCCGAAGCCTGCTCAGGCGCGGTGGCGCGGCGGCGGCTGCGGTCGCCGGGGCGAGCATGTGGGCGCGGACGGCACGCGCCGCGACGGGCCCCGCGACGCCCCGGATCGTCGTCGTCGGCGGCGGGCTCGCCGGGTTGGTCGCGACCTATCGCCTCCGGCAGGCCGGATACTTCGCCGATCTGCACGAGGCGTCCTCCCGCCTCGGCGGTCGTTGCTGGACGATCCGTGGCGCGTTCGCGGAGGGCCAGATCGCCGAGCACGGCGGCGAGTTGATCGACAACGGACACCTGCAGATGAAGCAGCTCGTCCAGGAGCTCGGACTCGACCTCGACAACCTTCAGCAGGGCGAGCAGAACGGGAACGAGATGGTCGCCGACGTGGACGGCGCCCCCTACACCGTCGCGGAGATGACCGACGACCTCAAGCAGATCTGGCAGCAGCTCCACTCGGACGTCTCGGCGGCGAGCTACCCGACGCTCTACAACCTCTCGACGAAGCGGGGGCGCGAGCTCGACGCGATGTCGATCGCGGACTGGCTCAATGCGTACGTGCCTGGCGGGATAGCGTCGAGGCTCGGCCGGCTGCTTTCCATCGCATACAACATCGAGTACGGCGCCGAGTCGAGCCAGCAGAGCTCCCTCAACATGCTGTACCTCCTCGGGTACGTCGGGCCCGGCCAATTCCGCGCCTTCGGGAAGTCGAACGAGAAGTTCCACGTGCGCGGCGGGAATGACCAGGTGGCGTCGCGACTCGCCTCACTCGTCAGCTCCCAGGTCACAACCGGATCCGAGCTCACGGCGATCAAGCTGAACGCGGGAGGCTCGTACACGCTCACCTTCCGCGAGGGCACGGCCACGAAGACGGTCGTCGCCGACGTCGTCATTCTCGCGCTCCCCTTCTCCATCCTCCGCTCCTCCGTCGACTGGTCGAAGGCCGGCTTCAACCAGGTCAAGCAGACCGCTATCCGCGAGCTCGGGATGGGGACGAACTCCAAGCTGCACGTTCAGTTCAAGAGCCGCCTCTGGCGCGCGCAGGGACTCAACGGCGAGACGTACTCAGACAGGGACTATCAGAACACCTGGGAGGTGACGAGGGCGCAGCCGGGCACGTCCGGCATCCTCGTCGACTACACCGGCGGGACGATCGGCGCGAGCTTCGGCAGTGGGACGCCCTCCTCGCGCGCGAAGCAGTTCCTCGACCAGCTCGAGCCCGTCATCCCCGGCGTGAGGGACGCATGGAACGGCCGCGCCACGATCGACTTCTGGACCGGGTACCCGTGGACGAAAGGCTCGTACTCATACTGGAAGGTCGGGCAGTACACGAAGTTCGCCGGCGCCGAACGTGAGCAGTCCGGCGCGTGCCATTTCGCGGGCGAGCACACGTCGGTCGACTTCCAGGGCTATCTCAACGGTGCCGTCGAGTCCGGCGAGCGGGCGGCGGGCGAAGTGCTGGCCGACCTGAAGCGGTAGGTTTCGGACATGGCCGGGATGATCCTCGCCGGGACGCGGAAGGGGCTCTTCCTTCTCCGGGGTGACGACGACCGCGGCTCGTGGACGCTCGAGGAGCCGACGCTCGAGGGCTGGGAGATCTTCCACGCCACGCAGGATCCGCGCGACGGATCCCTCTACGCGGCGGCCAACAACTTCGTCTACGGCGCGACCGTCCACCGCTCGACGGACAACGGCAAGACGTGGACGCGCTCGGAAGGGCTCGGCCTCCCCGAGGACGGCGAGCTCAAGCTGGAGAAGACGTGGCATGTGGAGCCCGGTCGTGCCTCCGAGCCAGGACGGCTCTGGCTCGGCGCCGCGCCGGGCGTGCTGTTCCGCTCTGACGACTCCGGCGAGAGCTGGGAGGTCAACGAGGCGCTGCTGGGCCACCCGACGCGCGAGCAGTGGAACCCAGGAGCCGGCGGGATGTGCACACATTCCATCCAGCTCGACCCCGCGGACGACAGCCGCATGTACGTCGGCATCTCGGCTGCGGGCGTCTTCCGCTCGGAGGACGGCGGCGAGACCTGGGCTCCGGCGAACAAGGGAACGGCCGCCGAGTTCAACCCCGACGACCCGTACCCCGAGGTCGGGCAATGCGTGCACAAGGTCCTGCTGCATCCGGGCCTCGACGGCCGGCTCTGGCAACAGAACCACTGCGGCGTCTACCGAACGGACGACCGCGGCGAGAACTGGGAGCGGTTGGAGGGCAACGGCCTCCCGAGTGCGTTCGGATTCCCGCTCGCGCTCGATCACACCCGGCCCGACGCCGCCTTCGTGATCCCGGAGGACAAGGTGCACTCGCCCGATGTCGGTGGCGGGAACCGAATCACCACCGACGGCAGGCTGCGCGTCTACCGCACCGAGGATGGCGGCCAGAGCTGGGAGGCCACCTCGAACGGGCTGCCCGAGCGCGCGTGGGTCGAGGTCGTGCGCGAGGGGATGGCCTCCGACGAGGAAACTCCGGCGGGGATCTACTTCGGCACCAAGAGCGGCTCCGTCTTCGTCTCGCCCAGCGCGGGCGACGAGTGGATCGAGGCGGCGCGCCACCTGCCGGCGATCCTGTCGGTCGAAGTCGGCGAGTGGCAGTAACGGTTCTACTGCCCGGACTGCTCGCGAACCAGGCAGGCGGCCAGAACTCGTTCGACGTCGAGGCCCCGACCGTTGGCGCGGCGCTGCGCGCTCTCCCCATCTCCGACTTGCTCTTCGACGAGACCGGGGCGCTCCGCGGCCTCGTCAACGTCTACGTCGACCGGAGCGACATGCGCACGCGCGACGGCCTCGACACAGCGCTCGACGGGGACGAGGAGATCCGCATCGTTGCCGCCATCGCGGGTGGCTAGGGTCGAGCTGGCCGACGGCGTCGGGCTCAACGTCGAAGAGTTGGGCGATGGACTGCCGCTGATCGTCCTCCACGGCGGGCCCGGCCTCGACCACACGATGTTCCGTCCCTACCTCGATCCGCTCGCCGAGAGCGTCCGGCTGCTCTACGTCGACGAGCGCGGGCAGGGACGAAGCGACCGGGTCGATCCGCAGACGCTCTCACTCGAGGTCTTCGCCCGCGACGTCGACGCGCTCGCCGAGGCGCTAGGCCTCGAGGAGTTCGCATTGCTCGGCCATTCGTTCGGCGCGATCGTCGCCACCTTTCATGCGATCGAGCTTGGGACCGCCGAGCGCTACGTCATTTCCGGCGGCGGCGACTGCGACGAGGCGCTGCTGGCGGACGTCGCCGCATCGATCGACGCGATGGGCGATGAGGGGCGCGCGATCGCCGCGTCGTGGGAGCAGGAGAAGACCGTGACGACCGAGGAGGAGCTCGGCGAGCTCATGCGGGCGCAGCTGCCGTTCCACTTCGCAGGCCCGCCGCCTGCCGGGTACATGGGCGACGCGATCTATTCGCCCGACGTCCTGCGTCACTTCGCCAACACGGGCTACGGGGACTTCGACTTCGTTCCCGACCTCCGGCGGATCGACCGGCCAGTCCTCGTCCTCGTGGGCGAGCACGACCGCACGACGACGCCGCGTGCGGCGCGCGTTCTGGCGGAGGGAATCCCGGAAAGTGAGCTGCTCGTACTCAAGGGTGCCGGCCACATGAGCTTCGCCGAGGCGCAACAAACCTATGTCGATGCCGTCAAACGGTTTGTAGGAGCCGGAAAACGGCCTGGCTATACTGACCGGCCGCTCAAAATGACCGAACAAACAGTCAATCAGGACGACGAGCTCGCGGACGAAGGCGTCTGGACGACGACGCCTGAGGGCGAGCGCATTCCCAATTACGAGGCGACCTTCCCCGACATCACCGAGGGACAGGTCGTCACCGGCACCGTCGTACGCGTCGACAAGGACGAGGTTCTCGTCGACGTCGGGTACAAGTCCGAGGGCGTAATCCCCGTCTCCGAGCTGTCCATCCGCCGTTCGGTGAACCCGGCCGACGAGGTCGGCGTCGGCGACCAGATCGACGCGCTCGTCATGACCAAGGAGGACGCCGAAGGGCGCCTCATGCTGTCGAAGAAGCGGGCGCGCTTCGAGATCGCCTGGAAGCGGATCGAGCAGGCCGCCGAGACCAAGGAGCCGGTCGAGGGCAAGGTGATCGAGGTCGTCAAGGGTGGCCTGATCCTCGACCTGGGCGTCCGCGGCTTCCTGCCCGCATCGCTGGTCGACATCCGGCGCGTCCAGGACCTGGACGAGTTCATGGGCCAGGAGCTGCGCTGTCAGGTGATCGAGCTCAACCGCGCGCGCAACAACGTCGTCCTCTCGCGCCGCGCCGTCCTCGAGGACGAGCGCAAAGAGCAGCGGAAGGCGATTCTCGATCGCCTCCAGCCTGGCGACGTCGTCGACGGTCAGATCTCCAACATCGTCGACTTCGGCGCCTTCGTCGACCTGGACGGCATGGACGGCCTCATCCACATCTCGGAGCTCTCGTGGAGCCACGTCAACCACCCCTCCGAGGTGCTGGAGATCGGCCAGGACGTCAAGGTCAAGGTGCTCGACATCGATCGCGAGCGACAGCGCATCTCACTCGGCCTCAAGCAGACGCAGACCGACCCGTGGCAGCAGGTGCTGGAGAGCTACAACGAGGGCGACGTGGTCGAGGGCCGCGTCACCAAGGTGGTCACGTTCGGAGCGTTCGTCGAGATCCTGCCCGGCGTCGAGGACCTCGTGCACATCTCCGAGCTCGCACAGCACCACGTCGAGAATCCCCGCGAGGTCGTCTCGCAGGGCGACGCGGTCAACGTGATGATCCTCGAGGTCGACGCCGAGCGTCGCCGGCTCTCGCTTTCGCTCAAGCGTGTGGCGGAGGGCGATCAGCCCGAGCCGCGGGCGGACGGCGGCGAGTCCGTCCACCTGACGCCGCACCTCGACCTCTCCGAAGAGGTCTTCAAGGAGGACGAGGAGGACGAGCCCACACCGCTCGAGGACGTCTTCGTCGCCGACGAAGCCTCGCCCGAAGAGCCGGGGCCGGGCGACTCCGAGGGCGGCCCGCCCGAATCGCCTGACGAGTCCCGCGCGTAGCCCGGTCTTGCAAAGAGCCGGCTCCCTAGCTCGTTCCTGGGGCGTCGCTGGCCAGGGAGGCAAGCCGGCGGCGCGCAGGACAGTGCAGGCCGGCACGGCCAAGCGTCGCCGGCGCAGCATCCCGCCGCCAGCGGCGTCAGGCGGCCCTTGGAGGCCGGCCTCGCCGGCCGGGAGAGGCCGCCGGCCAGGGACGAGCTAGTGCCGCGGCCGCTGGCGGTCGCAATAACAGGGGGAATCGGAGCCGGAAAGAGCGAGGCGCTGGCCGCGTTCGCGCGCCACGGCGCCGCGGTCATCTCGAGCGACGAGATCGTCCACCGGCTCCTGGCCGAGGACGACGGAGTGCGAGACGCAATCCGGGAGCGGCTCGGCGACGAGGCGCTCGGCGGTGACGGGCGTCCAGACCGATCCGCGATCGCGAGGATCGTCTTCGCCGACCGGGACGCGCTCGCCTGGCTCGAGTCCCTCCTGCACCCGTTGGTCGTGCGCGAATACATGGCCTGGCGCGACGAGCTGGCCTCGAGCGAGGACCCGCCCGCAGTCGCGGCGACCGAGGTGCCGCTCCTGTACGAGGTGGGTGGAGAGAAGCGATTCGACGCGGTCGTCGCGATAACGGCGCCACGGGATCTGCGTTCCGCACGCGCGAGCGTCCCCCTCGAGGCGCGCGAGCGGCGGCTGCTGCCCGACTCCGAGAAGGTGGAACGGGCCGACTTCTCCTACGTCAACGACCGGGGGCTCTCCGACCTGGATGCTTTCGTAGAGGGAGTGATGGGGGAGCTGGAGGCACGCGCGTGAAACGCTATGCGGCGCTCGGGGTGTTCCTCGTGATCGTCCTCGTCGTGGTGGCGTTCGTCCAGTACGGCGAGCCTGCCTGGATTCAGCGCCTGCGCTACCCGCTCGACTACAAGTCGATCGTCACGGCGCACGCGCAGAACTACCGCCTCCAGCCCGCGCTTCTCGCGGCGGTCATCTACCAGGAGAGCAAGTTCGACGCCCGGGCTAAATCGTCCTCCGGCGCGATCGGCCTCATGCAGCTCCAGCCGGCGACCGCTCAGGGGATCGCGCTGCGCACGGGCGGCTCGAAGTTCATCGTCGACGACCTCTACGACCCGGAGATCAACATCCGCTACGGGTCGTGGTACCTGCGGCACCTGCTGGACAAGTACGGCAAGGAGCGGCTGGCGCTCGCCGCCTACAACGCCGGACAGCGAAACGTCGACGAGTGGGAGGCAGCGGGGGAGGGGATCCAGTTCGGGGAGACTCGGCACTACGTGAAACGGGTCGAGGACCTCAAGAAGGTCTACCGCCACGCGTACGCCAAGGAACTCGGCTACTAAAGCCGACGCGTTCCACTGGGACGGTCAATGCGGCCGGAACTGGGCCGCTGGCGACGTGACCGCGACGCCAAACAGCGGATTTCTCACAAATTTTTCGCTTGGTTGAGCCGTTTTCGGCTTCTGATGCTGTTTGACGGCGGCATTGCCCTTGACAGACACCGGATGTGATGTCATAGTGCTGTCACGATGCAGCTACAGAGATTCATCGATGCGCTCCGAGCCGACCTCAACGCGGTCGCGGAGCTCGGCGACGAGGCGACGGCGGAAGCAGCCGGGCGGCTCACGCTGACGCTCCAGGCCTCGGTCGGCCTGCGCCTGCTCGATGCGCTCTCGGAGGCGACGCTCGAGCTGAACGAGAAGCTTCCCTCCGGTCACGTCGAGGTTCGGCTGGCCGGCCAGGATCCCCAGTTCGTCTTCGTATCGGACGAGCCGGAGGACGCCCCGGCTGCGACCGGCGACGAGGCCCACACCGCCCGCATCTCGCTCCGCCTCCCCGAGGCGCTCAAGACGAGCGTCGAGGAAGCGGCGGCGCGTGAAGGCGTGTCGGTCAACACATTCATCGTGCGCGCGCTCTCGCGCTCCGGAAGCCGGGGCTCGACCGCGCAGTCACGCAACCGGCTCACGGGCTATGCCCAGGGCTGAGCGAGAGGAGGAACACATGGCCTTCTATCCCACCCCATTCGGACACGCAGAAGTCCGCGTCGACCGGCGTGATCCCCGGCCGCCGCGGTTCTCCGAGACCCTGCTGCGCGCGAAGAAGCGCCGCAACTCGCGATGAACGCGAGAACGGAGACCTTCCACACGCCCGGCGCCGTTCGGCTGGACATCCGCAACGGCGCCGGCGAAGTCCGGCTCGACGCTGGCAACTCGCAGACCGAGACGACCGTCACGCTCGAGCCGCTGCGCGACAACGAGTCCTCGATCGAGGCCGTACAAACGGCCCGCGTCGAGCTACGCGAGCGCGCGGACGGCCAGGACGTCGTCATCGACGTCCGGGGACGCTCGAAGTGGTTCCGCGGCGCCGAGGTGCTCGTCGCCGTGACGTGTCCGCTCGAGCCCACCGTCTCGGTCAAGACAGGGTCCGCCGAAATCGAGGGGCGCGGGCTCTACAAGAGCGTCGACATCGAGACCGGCTCGGGCGACGTCCAGTTCGCCGACGTCTCCGGTGACGCCGAGGTCAGCGCCGCGAGCGGCGACGTCCAGTTTTCGCTGATCGGCGGGGAGGCCCGTCTGAACTCCGCGTCGGGCGACATCCAGATCGGGATGATCGGCGGCGACGGCCGGCTCAACTCCGCGTCGGGGGACGTCATCCTCAAGACGGTCGGCGGCCGACTCGAGGCCAACACCGCCTCCGGCGACGTGCTCGTCAAGGAAGCGCTCAGCTCGGTCTCGATCAACTCCGCCTCGGGCGACCAGCAGATCGGGAGCGTCTTCCAGGACAGCGTCAACCTGCGCTCGGCGTCCGGTGACCTTCGCGTCGGCATCAAGGAGGGCTCGCGGCTGTACGTCGACGCGCGTTCCCGGAGCGGCGACGTGTCCTCCGAGCTTCCCGTCTCCGACAGTCCGCCGGAGGGGGACGCGCCGCTGATCGAGCTGCGCGCGAACACCATGAGCGGCGACATCACCATCCACCGCGCCTAGGGAGGACGAGATGAACGACCCTCGGATCGAACGCTACGCACGCCTCCTGGTCGAGACATGCGTCGACATCCAGCCCGGCTGGGAGGTTCTCGTCGTCTCCACGCCGATCGCGCGGCCTCTCCTCGAGGAGCTCGCGCGGCAGATCGGGCGGAAGGGCGCCTACGTCTACCAGCGGCTCGACTTCAGCGGCACGAGCGCCGCGGTGACAGCGTGGCTCGAGGAGGCGCCGGACGAGATCCTCGAAGAGCTGCCGCCGATCGACCGGTACACGATCGAGAACGTCCACTGCGTGATCGCCGTCTCCGCTCCGGAGAACACGCGGGACGGGACCACCGTCCCGGCCGAGCGGATGGCGAAGCTCAACACGGCCTATCGCCCGGCGATGGAGCGCATGCTCTCGGGCGCGCTGCCCTGGGTGGGCTGCCAGTTCCCGTGCCACGCGCTCGCGCAGGAGGCCGGGATGAGCCTCTCCGAATTCGAGGATTTCCTCTACGGCGCCTGCCTGATCGACTGGGACGCCGAGCGCGAGCGCATGCAGACCGTCAAGGACCGGCTCGACGCGGCAGACGAGATCCGCATCTCTGCCTCGGGCACCGACCTCACCCTGAGCGTCGCGGGCCGGGAGGGGATGATCGACGCCGGCGGAGCGAACATGCCGGGCGGCGAGGTGTTCTACTGCCCGCTCGAGACCTCCGCGAACGGCGAGATCGTCTTCTCGGAGTTCCCGGCCGTCTACAACGGCCGCGAGGTCACGAAGATCCGCCTTCGGTTCGAGGAGGGCGTCGTCGTCGAGGCCTCGGCCGACAGCCAGCAGGAGTACCTCCTCGAGCTGCTCGACACCGATGACGGCTCGCGCCGGCTGGGCGAGATCGGCTTCGGCTGCAACCCCGGCATCACCCGCCACATGCGGAACACCCTGTTCGACGAGAAGATCAACGGGACCGTCCACCTCGCGCTCGGGAACGGCATCGGGCTCATCGGCGGAACGAACGAGAGCGCGATCCACTGGGACATCGTCAAGGACCTCCACGACGGCGGCCGCATCTACGCCGACGGCGAGTTGATCCTCGAAGACGGCGACTGGCGGCTATGACCTCAGCAGTGGCAGAAGCGCGGCGCTTGACGCCGCTGCATCGCCAACCCCTCTTCCTGAGGTTCTGGTCGGCGCAGACGATCTCGGTCTTCGGCGACCAGATCAGCGCGCTGGCCATCCCGCTCACCGCCATCCTGGTCCTCGACGCGTCCGCGCTCGAGGTTGGGCTGCTCACGGCGATGACGTGGCTCCCCCACCTGATCTTCGCCCTGCCTGCAGGAGTTTGGATAGACGCCCGCCCGCACCGGCGGCGAATGATGATCGCGGCAGACCTGCTCCGAGCCGCGGCGCTCGCAACTCTCCCGATCGCCTGGTGGCTCGGAGGACTCACCATCTGGCAGCTGTTTGCGGTCACGTTCGCCGTCGGTGCACTCACCGTCTGCTTCGACCTGGCCAACGTCTCGTTCGTGCTCGCGCTGGTGCACCGGGCGCAGTACGTCGAGGCGCAGGGGAAGATGATGACCACCCGCTCGCTCTCGTACATCGCTGGCCCGAGTGTGGCCGGCTTCCTCGTCCAGGTGCTGGGCGCGCCCGTCGCGCTGCTGGCCGATGCGTGCTCGTTCCTGCTCTCGGCGGTCGCGCTGCGCGGGACGCGCGTGCCGGAGCCGGAGGTGCAGCGGCCGCAGACCCGGCCCTTGACCCGTCTGGCCGAGGGCTTCCGCTACCTGTTCGGAAACGCGCTCCTCCGCGGCAGCCTGCTCTGCACGAGCACGGTCAACTTCTTCAACTTCTTCCTGGCCGCGATCTTCGTCCTCTTCGCGACCCGTGAGCTGGGACTGAGCGCGGCGACGATCGGGATCGTGCTCGGGGTCGCCGCCGTCGGAGCGCTGGTCGGGGCCGTCATCGCCCCGCGCGTGGGACGCAGAATCGGAATCGGGCGCGCGGTGATCGTGGGCGCGATCCTGTTTCCGGCGCCGATGGTGCTCTTCCCGCTCGCGTACGGCTCGCACACGGTGGTGATCGCGATGCTCCTCGTCGGCGAGTTCCTCGCGAGCGTCGGCGTGATGATCTTCGACGTCAACCAGAACAGCGTGATCGCGCTGGCCACGCCGGATTCCCTGCGGACGCGGGTATACGGCGCCTACCGCTTCGTCAACTACGGCACGCGACCCGTCGGCGCCCTCCTCGGAGGCGTGCTCGGCGGCGCGATCGGCCTGCGCGAGACGCTCTGGATCAGCGTGATCGGCAGCTCGCTGGGCGTGCTCTTCCTGCTCTTCTCGCCGATGCCGCAAACCAGGGAGGAGGACCTCCGCGGTGAGTAGGCGCGACCTGTTCCGCTCGCGCTCGGTCGTCGCGCTCCTCTCGGCGGAGGTGGTCTCCACCACGGGGTCGCAGATGACGTGGCTCGCGCTGCCCTGGTTCGTCCTCGTCACCACCGACTCGGCCACGAAGATGAGCTTCGTCGTCGCGGCCGAGCTTCTCGGGGTGGCGGCGCTCGGCATCCCCGGCGGCCGCTTGCTCGGAAGGCTGGGCGCACGGCGGACGATGCTCCTGTGCGATGGAGCGCGGGCACCGCTCATGCTCGTCATCCCGATCCTGCACTGGAGCGGCGGCCTGTCGTTCGCGATCCTGCTGGTCATCGCCTTCGCGCTCGGGGCGCTGACCGCGCCGTACTTCGCCGCGCAGAAGGTGATCGTCCCCGAGCTGCTGGGCGAGGACGAGAAGCGCGTGTCCGAGGCAAACGCGCTCTTCCAGGCCGCCACCAGGACGACGCTGCTGCTCGGGCCCGCACTCGGCGGCGTGCTCATCGGTGTCCTCGGCGCCACGAGCGTCCTCCTCGTCGACGCATCGACCTACATCGTCTCGTTCCTGCTCGTCGCCCTCTTCGTCCCGCAGCGGCCTCCCGTCGAGCAGGCAGAGGAGGATCGTTCCATCCGGGCCGGGGTCCGGTTCATCCTGCGCGACCGGCTGCTGCGAGTCTGGTGGCCCTCTTTTGCCATCGGTGACGCTGCGTGGAATGCGTTCTTCGTGACGGTGCCGGTGCTCGTCCTGGCCCGCTTCGGCCACGAGCCTACGATCGCCGGTTGGCTCTTTGCCTCCTTCGGGATCGGGGCCGTCGCCGGGAACGTCGTCTTCTTCCGGTTTCTCGCGAACCGCTTCGAGGGGCTCGCACTCATCTCGGCGTGCGCGATGGGACAAGCGTTGCCGCTCTGGCTCCTGTGGCTGCCGATTCCTCCCGCCGGCCTGGCCGCCGCGCTCCTCCTGTCGGGGATCGCGAACGGGCTCGTCAATCCCAGCCTGCACACGATCTCCACGTTGCGGATCCCGGCAGCGCTGCGGCCGAACGTGATGACGACGATGATGGTGTTCTGGGCGCTGATCAACCCACTCGGCGTCTTCCTCGCCGGCCCGATCCTGGACGCGTTCGGGACGACGCCGGTCTTGATCGGGTTCGCCGCCGTCCAGACGGTGACGATGGGCGTTGCCTCCCTCGCAGCGGCGCGCGAGCACGGGCGCAAGCGACTGGCGCCGGCTCTTGAAGCCCACTCCAGCTGACCTGTCGCTCCGGCGCAACCGGGACTTCGTCCTGCTGCAAACGGGGCAGCTGCTCTCGACGCTCGGCAACCAGTCCTCGTATGTCGCTTACCCGCTCCTGGTCCTCGTGGTGACCGGTTCACCTACCAAGGCGGGGTTGGTCGGGTTCGCGAGCATCCTCCCGTATCCGCTGTTCGTCCTGCCCGCGGGCCTGATCGCAGACCGGCTCGACCGCAAGCGGGTGATGATCGTCGCCGATGTCGTGAGGGCGCTCGTCCTCGCCGGCCTGGTCGCGGCGCTCGCGGCCGGCGACCCGCCGTTCGCCCTCATCTTCGCCGTCGCCTTCGTCGACGGGACGGCGTTCGCGTTCTTCAACATCGCCGAGGTCGGGGCGCTGCGCGCGGTCGTCCCCAAGGAGCAGCTCCCGCGAGCGGCCGCCGCCGAGCAGGCGCGGCTCTCGACGGTGATCCTCGCGGGGCCGCCGCTCGGCGGGTTCCTGTTCGGGCTCGGACGCGGCCTCCCGTTCCTGTTCGACGCGGTGTCGTACGTCTTCTCGCTCGTGTCCGTCGTCGCGATGCGGACGCCGTTCCAGGAGGAGGTGGCGGTGCCCGAGGGAGGGCTGCGCGCGCAGGTGACCGAAGGGTTCCGCTGGCTGTGGCGGCAGCCGTTCCTGCGCGGCTCCGCGGTCCTGTTTGCGTTCACCAACTTCGGCGGGAACGCGCTCTACCTCTTCCTCGTGGTCGCGGCCGAGCAGCAGGGGCTGAGCCCGGCCTTGATCGGGACCCTGATCGCGATCTACGGCGGGCTGTCGCTCGTCGGCTCGCTGATCTCGCCCAGGGTGCAGAGTCTGATGTCGATGCGGACGATCCTCGTTTCGACGCTGTGGTTCGCGGTCGGGGTCGGCCTCTACGTGATCGAGCCGAACGTCTGGCTCCTGATCGCCGGCGTGGTTCCGCTTGCTCTGCTGAACCCCTCGCTGAACGCGGTAGTGATCGGCTACCGCGTCGGGATCACCCCCGATCACCTGCAGGGTCGCGTCAACAGCGCCGCCCGGCTGATTGCCCAGGTCGGCGCACCGCTCGGCCCGCTCGTGGCCGGGCTCCTGCTCGGGGCCTTCTCACCGCGCGTGACGTGCCTCTTCATCACGGCCTGGTTCGCGGCGATCGCGCTCTGGGCGACGCTCAGCCCTTCGATCCGGAAGGCGCCCAAGCTCAGCGAGCTCGCCGAGGCGCAGTAGCCTCCGCGGGCGCGAGGCGCGCCCACAGGTTGTCGAGCATGGTGGCGAACGGCGGCTGGGTTGCAACCCCCGCCATCGAGAAAGCGCCGAAGGCGAACACCTTGGCTCCGTTCCGACCTTCGTAGTACGTCATCTGCGCCGTCCGTCCGTCGATCAGGCGCGGGATCTCCGCGATGACGTGCGTCCCGCGCGGAGAACTGGGCGCTCGTCCGTCGATCTCGATGCCGAATTGCCCGATGCGTGAACCGTTGTGCACCCCTGTGTGCCGGAAGAGCCACGGGACGGCGCCGGCGCGGCGCACCACGAACGGCCGCTGGTGATCGCCCCCGTCGTTGGCCAGGAACTGGACTCCAATCGTCGCGGCCTCGGGCCAGCCGAGGTCGCGCCACCGTCCGGAGCGGACGATGGACCGGCCTCTTTGGACAACGCGCCAGTAGAGGTTGTTGGCCGACAGGAACATCAGATGCCCGCCGAGGTCGCGGTACTGGCGGACGTTCCGGTACACGGACGAAGTCACGTACTCGGTGTGGCCAGGGAACACGATCAGGTCGTACGCACGACGAAGCTGGCGGCCGCCGACGAAGCGACCGAGGTCGGAGTCTGCGAGGTACTCGACCTCGTGGTGGCGCCACACGAGCCAGTGGAGGAATTGGAGGTCGTAGTTGCGGAAGTGGTAGGGGACGCCGCGGTCGAGGAATGGTCGGCCGAACCAGACCCGGATGGTGGCGGGGTCTGCGCTCGGCCCGGCGTACCAGGTGTCCCCCCAGCCGTTGCCGTCGATGTCGTTGAAGTTGTACGCCTCCCAGGTGCTCGTCGGCAGCACGACGGCCACCCGCGCCGTCCGCCCCAGCCGGTGCGGACGGAGGACGAAGGGGGCGAAGCCGACGCGTCCGTCAGAAGCCGTGAGGCGCGCGAAATACAGTCCGGAGTCGAGCCGGCCCGGCAGGTAGAGCCGGAGGAACCGGCGGCTGCTCCGTCCGTGCCAGGAGATCGTGCGGGGCTCCGTGACCGGTCTGCCCTCCATCACGTCGGCACCGCGCGTCGGTTGCCACTCGGTGCCGGACCGGAAGAGCTGTACCTCCAGCTCCGACGCGTCTGTCGCCACGCCGAGCGCCGCGAGCTGTCCCGGGCTGTAGCTCAGGCTCCTGAAGGCGGCGTCAACGCCCTGGACGCGGATCACCGGTCCCTCGCGGCGTGTCGAGGCCTTCGTCGCCCCGTAGGCGCGAACTTTTCCCTCGCGATCGACGGCGACCAGTCGCACGAGGTACGTGCGGGGCTCGCGACCGGCGCGCGGGGCCCAGACGAGTGTGTGCCGCCCAGGCCCGAGCCGGTAGGAGCGCGAATAAACCGGATAGAGCCGCCCGGTCGTCCGGTTGACGGTAATCCGCACGCTGGCGACCCGGTTCAGGCCGAACCGGATGAGGGCACGGTCGCGAAAGCCGTCGCTGTTCGGGCTGATCGTCGTGAGCAACGGTCCGTCTCCCGCAAACCGGCTCGAGCCGTTCGAGACGTGCAGGCCCATGAGCACCGGACCGGCTCCCGCCGAATCGCCCGCCCCGGTGGACGCGGTCGCAAAGAGGATCGCGGCCAGCACGGCGACCGTCGAGTTTCGTACCACAGCCCAGTTTCCCACGCCTTTCGGCCGGTGGGGGGATGCCGATCTCGCTCGGGTGCGGGCTCCTACGTCGCCTCTACGTCCGTTCGAGACTGCGCTCCCCGGCCGTGAGCGCGGTGAATCCCGCCTGGAGGAAGTCGTTCGCGCCTGCGGCGGCGAGCGACCACGTCAGCAGCCGCCCGAAGCGCGGCGCCAGGATCTGCGTCACGGCCAGTCCCGCCGCGGCCCAGGTTCCGACGCAGCGCGAGCATGTGATCAGCTCTCCGATCGCTTGCTGCATCCCGCCCTCGACGGGCTCCTCCGCTTCCCCCGAGTGCGCCTCTCCCTGCACGAATGGCTCGCGGATGAAGCTGGTGACGTCGTCGCGCGCGAGCGTGCGGGCGAGCTTGAAACTGGCAGCGGACAGGACCACGAGGTCAAGCGGCGTCTGGCAGGCAGGGTTCCGGTCGAAGGCGCGGGCGAACGCTCCCGCAATCGCGAGGCCACCGGCGAATCCGCCCATGATCGTGGCATAGGAGCCGTACGGGGGACGCTGCTCCACGGAGATACCCTTGTTCGCAGTGCCCGAGCTCAAAACATCCGACGCGTACCAACCGACCGGCGACCAGCCGACAGCGATCGACGCCCTGGCCGAGGGCCTAGTCGGAGGCGAGCGCTTTCAGACGCTTCTCGGCGCGACCGGGACCGGGAAGACCGCAACGATGGCCTGGATCATCGAGCAGGTCCAGAAGCCGGCGCTCGTGATCGCACACAACAAGACGCTCGCCGCGCAGCTCTGCAACGAGTTCCGCGAGTTCTTCCCGAACAACGCGGTCGAGTACTTCGTTTCGTACTACGACTACTACCAGCCCGAGGCCTACGTCCCGCAGGCCGACCTGTACATCGAGAAGGACTCGTCCCAGAACGATGACATCGCGCGGCTGCGGCTGAACGCGACGTCCGCGCTGTTCACGCGTCGCGACGTGGTCGTCGTCGCCTCCGTGTCGTGCATCTACGGCCTTGGCTCGCCGGAGGAGTGGCGCGAGCGGCTCCTGTACCTGGAGGTGGGGGAGGAGCACGACCGCGACCTCGTCCTGCGCAAGCTCATCGACAGCCAGTACGTCCGCAACGACACGACGCTCGGGCGCGGCCGCTTCCGCGTGAAGGGGGACGTGGTCGAGGTGCAGCCGGCGAACTCGGAGACCGCCTACCGCGTCTCTTTCTTCGGCGACGAGGTGGAGACGATCACGCACTTCGACCCACTGACCGGGGAGATCTACGCGAAGCTGGACAACCTGGCGATCTGGCCGGCGACGGAGTATGTGACCTCGAAGCCGACGATCGAGCGCGCGGTGGACGAGATCCGGCACGAGCTCGAGGAGCGGGTCAAGGAGCTGGAGTCGGGGAACAAGCTACTCGAGGCGCATCGCCTGCGCCAGCGCACGGAGTACGACCTGGAGATGATGAAGGAGCTCGGCTTCTGCTCCGGGATCGAGAACTACTCGCGGATCCTCGAGGGACGACCGCCGGGGTCGCACCCGTTTACGCTCCTCGACTACTTCCCGGAGGACTTCGTCGTCTTCGTGGACGAGTCGCACCAGACCGTCCCGCAGATCGGCGGGATGTACGAGGGCGACCGCTCGCGTAAGCAGACGCTGGTCGACTTCGGCTTCCGCCTCCCTTCCGCGCTGGACAACCGGCCGCTCCGGTTCGACGAGTTCCTGGAGAAGGTCAACCAAATGGTGTTCGTCTCGGCCACGCCAGGGCCGTTCGAGCTGCGCCGGTCATCGCGCGTAGCCGAGCAGCTCATCCGCCCAACCGGGATCGTCGACCCGGAGGTCGAGCTGCGCGCGACCAAGAACCAGATCGACGACCTGCTGAACGAGATCCGCCGGCGCGAGGAGGTCGGCGAGCGCGTGCTGGTGACGACGCTGACCAAGAAGATGGCCGAGGACCTGACCGACTACCTGCTCGAGTCGGGGGTGAAGGCGCGCTACCTGCACTCGGAGGTGGACACGCTCGACCGGATCCAGATCATCCGGGAGCTGCGCCTGGGCGACTACGACGTGCTCGTCGGCGTCAACCTCCTGCGCGAAGGCCTCGACCTGCCCGAGGTCTCCCTGATCGCGATCCTGGACGCGGACAAAGAAGGCTTCCTCCGCGGCAAGACCGCCCTCATCCAGACGATCGGCCGCGCGGCCCGGAACGTGAACGGCAAGGTCATCCTCTACGCGGACAAGCTCACCGAGGCGATCAAAGGAGCGCTGGACGAGACCGATCGCCGCCGCGCCAAGCAGCTCGCCTACAACGAGGAGCACGAGATCACGCCCGAGTCGATCCAGAAGGGCGTGTCCGACATCGCCGAGTTTCTGTCGCTGGAGGCGCCGCATGTCCCGGCGCGCCGCCGGCGTGGGCGCAAGGAGGTCGAAGGGATGGACCGCGAGGAGCTGGAGAAGCTGGTCATCCAGCTCGAGGAGGAGATGTTCGCGGCCGCCGAGGAACTCCGCTTCGAATACGCGGCCAAGCTGCGGGACGAGATCAAAGAACTGCGCCGCGAGCTACAGGCCTTGGCGCCGGCCTGATCAGCGTCCGATGACGGCCATCGCTTCCACCTCGACCAGCTGGTCGGGATAGCCGAGAACGACCACGCCGAGCAGGGTGCTCGGAGCGTCGTGGTCGCCGAAGTGCCTGCGCACGACCTCCCACGCTTTCACGAGGTCCGCCCGCTGCTCCGACGCGACGTAGACCGTCGTCTTGACGACGTCCGCGAGCTCGGCGCCGGCCGCGTGGAGCGCGGCGCGCAGGTTGCCCATCACTTGCTCCGCTTGCGCCGTGACGTCGCCGGGTGCAACCGTCTCCCCGTCTGCGTCGAGCGGGCACGCCCCGGCAGTTAGCACGAGGCGCGTTCCTGAAGACGTCACCGCGGCGTATGCGTATGGCGCCCTATCCGTCAGCTCGGCGGGCCGCACGAGCGTGATCCGGGCATCGCGCTTCACGCGTGAAATCGCCGCGCCCAGCCGGTGTTCGGCGCGTGGATGTTCACCAGACGGAGGTTGCCCTGGCCCGCGTTGCGGAACGCGTGCTCGACGCCCGCCGGCGCGGCGACATACGTGCCGGGCCCCGCGTGGATCACCTCGCCGTCGATCGTGAACTCGGCTTCTCCGTCCAGGATGTAGAACGAGTCGAGGTGGTCGTCGTGCACGTGCAGATCGACGCCCTCGAACTCGGGACCGAAGCACATCTCGATCGCCTCGTACTCCGGCAGCTCGGCGAGAACGCGAAACGTGCCGGTTCCGCGCGAGACCCGCTCTGCGTCCGCGGGGATGACGATGCCTTCCATACCGGCATCTTTCCGGATCAGTCGTCTGCGGCGACGACCTGCTTCAGAGCGGCGCGCAGCTCGCGGACGGATTCGAGGTGCTTCTCGGGATTCCGTAGCTGGGGCTCGAGGCGAACGTAGGCGGCGATCACGGCGGGGTATCCGCGCTCCATCAGGCGGTTGCCCTCGGCGCTGAGCACGAGGTAATACGAGCGCCTGTCGTCCGGGTTCGGTTTCTTGAGGAGCATCCCGCGTCCGACCGAGCGCCGGACGTGGTCTCGGATCGTCGTCGCAGGGAGGCCGGTCTCCTCGGCGAGCCGGCCCGGGGTGATCGGCTGCAGCTGGGCGATCCAGCCGAGGAAAGAGAAGTCTTGCGCGGGAACTCCCACCGCTTCGAGCTCCCGGACGACCAGCACGTTGACGAGCTGGCCCGCCGTATAGAGCTCCTGCATGAGTGCAGCCCTGCGGGCAAGACGAGGATCGATTTTCGTCGGTCTGGACATATTGCGAGTTCGTCGGTAAATTACTGCGAGTTCGTCGGTAAAGTTCGATGCGCACGTCTCTCCTCATTCTCCTCGCCGCGGCCTTCACGGTCGCGGCGTGCGCGGCCGCGAGTGGCTCTAAGCCGCCCGCGCCCAAACCTCGTCTCCCGTACGACATGGTCGTCCGCGGCCCCCGCCTCTACGTCGCCGACGGGCTCAGGCACCAGATCCTGAGCTACGACCTCAAGACCGGGCGTGGGGTGGTCCTCGCCGGAACCGGCCGGACGGGAACGTCGGGCGACGGCGGTCGTGCTCGGAAGGCCCGCCTGACCGAGCCGACGGAACTCGTCCTCGACGAAGCCGGAAACCTCTACTTCAGCGATGTCAACCAGGGGCGCGTCCGGCGGGTCGATCCGGCCGGGACGATCACCACGGTCGCGCGCCTCCCTGCTGTCGCCGGGCTCTCCATCGATCCGACCGGGAGCTACCTCGCGATGGCGTCGATCGAGGGGTGGATCTACCGGATGGAGCTGCCGACAGGGCCGCTCGAACGGCTCGCCGGGAGTGGCACCTCGGAGGCGACAGGAGACGGCGGCCCGGCTATCGACGCCGGCCTAAATGGACCTCACGACGTCAGCTACGACGCTCAGGGAAATCTCCTCATCGGCGGCCCCGGGAACGTGCGACGCATCGACGCAGCCACCGGAACGATCGACGTCGCGTTTTCGCGAAACGCGTTCAAGATCGTGGCCGCGAGCGACGGGACGTTCTATTTCCTCAGCGGCGACGTGAACGGAGGAACGATCACTCACGTCGACGCCAACGGACGGGCCCTGCAGTCGGTCGGCACCGGGCGGATGGCACGTCACGGCCGGCGGACGCCGCTGGGCCGTGTCTCGTTCAATCCAAGCGATGTCGAGCCGGTCGCGGGAGCGATCCTTATCAGCGAGGCCCGTCCCTCGCCGTCGATCCGCCGTCTTCGAAACGGCGGCAGCACGCTGACGACGCTCATCCCGTAGCGCTACGCTGGCGCCATGTGCAGAAACATCCGAACGCTCTACAACTTCGAGCCGCCCGCGAGCGAGGAGGAGGTCCGGAGCGCAGCGCTGCAGTACGTCCGCAAGATCAGCGGCTTCGCCAAGCCGTCGAAGGCCAACGAGGAGGCCTTCGAACGTGCGGTGGACGAGGTCGCGGACGCGTCAAGCCGGCTGCTGGCGTCGCTGGTGACCTCGGCTCCTCCGAAGGACCGCGAGGCGGAGGCCGCGAAGGCGGCGGAACGCGGAAGGCAGCGCTTCGGCGCGGCCGCCTAGTTCGCGACCCAGGACAAGCGGTCGGCGGGCTGGACGCCGTTCGGGGAGAACCCGGTGCCGTTGAAGATCATGTGATTGTCGGAGCCGTCTGCGTTCATAACCCAGATCGAGCCCTGCCCTGGGTCTTGAACGAAGGGATCGCCGCAGTCACCGTCGCACCGGAGGTAGGCGATCTTCTTGCCGTCAGGTGAATAGACCGCGCTAGCGATGCTCACCGCCACGCCGCCTCCGATGGAGATCAGCTCCTGCACCCCCGTGCCGTTCGCCCTCATCGAGACGATCGTCTGCTGGTTCTCGCCGGTGATCGCGATGAGCTTGCTTCCATTCGGCGCCCACGCCGGTGAGGTGAAAAGCTCCGAGCTGCCGTCCGTGATGTTGTTGTTGTGCGACCCGTTCCGGACGAAGATGTCGGAGGACGCGAACCCTTGCCCGCCCGGGCCGAACGTCACGAGGTACCACGCGAGCCGGGGCCCGTTCGGCGCGTAGTCGGGCCCGCCGGCGCCCTGGTTGGGCGTCGCGTCGCCAACGACCTTCTGGTTGGTCCCATCCGGCTTCATGGTCACGATCACCGATTGGCCGGCAGGAACGAACTGGACGACCGCCAACGACGAGTCTTTCCAGTTCACCGACGGCCAGACGCCCTCAGCCCCGATGCCTTGTTGGTTGTTGCCATCCGCATCCATCGACGCGATCTCGCTGGGGGTGTTGGCGGCCCGGTCGGTGCTGGTGAAGTAAATCTTCGCGCCGTCCGAGGTAGGCGCTGGATCCTGGTTCCAGACGTTGCCCCCAACCGGGTTGGAAGTGAGCTGATCCAGCCCGCCTCCGTTCGCCCCGATCTGGAAGATCTGAACGGTGTTCGTGCTGTAGTCGACGGCGTCGAACAGGATCACGCCGTTCTTTCCCGGGAAGGTCGCGCCCGCCGGACCGGCGATTCCGAAGACGAGAAGACCTGCGGCGAGGGCGGCCAGGACGATTCTCAGGGAGGGCCGGCCGTCCATTGCCGCAAAATGTAGTACGAAATGAACGATCTGCCTAGTCCTGTTGACCCTGAGCTCGCGGAGCGGCGGAGGGCGCGCGAGCTCAGGCGGGCGCAGCGACGCCGGCAAGTGTTCATCCGGCGGCTGATCGCGCTTGCGATCCTCGGCGTGATCGCGATCGCGATCGCGGGCGGGATCGCGCTCAGCAGCGGTGGATCCTCCCCCGAGTCGGCGACGAAGCAACCGTCGCCAACCACGCCCGCCAAGCCGACCGAGCCGACCAAGCCGAAGC
>Ga0114129_10003026_pt1 | contig 23560 bp, 30 predicted proteins | sample RhiMetdeltSRZDD1_FD_80071 | JGI IMG/M metagenome (GOLD analysis project Ga0114129, IMG submission 80071) | Populus rhizosphere microbial communities from Tennessee, USA - Rhizosphere MetaG P. deltoides SRZDD1 (version 2) (version 2) | ecosystem: Host-associated > Plants > Roots > Rhizosphere >...
ACGAGCGATCAGCGCGTGAACGACGTGCTGGCCGAGGACAACCAGGGCTACGGGATCGCGGCGTTCAACACGTCCGGCGGTCAGTACTGGGACAACGTCACCCGGCACAACCACGAGGCAGGGATCTACGTGGGCGACTCGCCCCACGCGGACGCGGTCGTGCGCGACAACGTGTCCTACGGAAACCTCGGGAACGGGATCTTCATCCGTGATGCGTCACACGGCACCGTCGAGGACAACCAGGCCTTCGACAACTGCATCGGGATCCTGTTCCTCGAGACTCCCGAGCCGACGCAAAACCGCGACTGGGTCGCAAGTGGCAACAGCGCGAATCACAACAACGCCGCCTGCCCCGCAAGCGAGGACGGTCCCGCGATCTCGGGCCTCGGCATCGTGATCTTCGGGGCCAGCTCCGAAACAATCGTCGACAACGCGGCGAACGACAACCAGCCGAGCGGAGACACGCCCGCCTCAGCCGGCATCGCCGTGCTATCCGACCCGGCAAACGGGATCACCGCCACCGACAACACGATCAAGAAGAACAGCGCGTTCGGCAACACGCCGGTCGACCTGTTCTGGGACCAGCAGGGGAACAACACGTTCAAGGGCAACCGGTGCAAGACGTCCAACCCGGACGGCCTTTGCGTGAGTGGCCACGATCACGGCACCGGTGACCACCGGGACAATGGCGACAACGGCGACAACGGCGGCAAGCACCACAAGCACCACGGCAAGCACCACAAGCACCACAAGCACCACAAACCTCACAAGCACCATAAGCACCACAAGGACTGAGCTGAGCTCGGCATTCGCGAGAGAGGGCGGCCCCGGGCCGCCCTCTCTCTATGGTTCCTCCTCCCGATCGAGGAGGTGAGGCGATGAGAGTCGGAGTGCTCGGGACGGGCATCGTCGGCCGGACGCTGGCGACGAAGCTCGTTTCGCTGGGCCACGACGTGATGATGGGGTCCCGGCAGGCCGGGAACGAGGCCGCCGTCGCTTGGGCGGAGTCCGCAGGCCAGCTCGCGGGCCACGGCACCTTCGCCGAAGCGGCGGGCTTCGGCGAGCTGGTCGTGAACGCGACCGCCGGCTCCGCGTCGATCGACGCGCTCGTGTCGGCGGAGGCGGAGAACCTCGCCGGAAAGGTGCTGCTCGACGTCGCCAACCCGCTCGATTTCTCGGGCGGAATGCCGCCGACCCTCACCGTGTGCAACACCAGCAGCGTCGGCGAGCAGATCCAGGGCACGTTTCCCGAGGCCCGCGTGGTGAAGTCGCTCAACACGGTCAACGCGGACGTGATGGTGGACCCGTCGATCGTGCCGGGCTCGCACAACATCTTCGTGGCTGGGAACGACGCCGCCGCAAAGGAGACCGTAAGGGAGCTGCTGGTCGGGTTCGGCTGGCCGGAGGCCGACATCATCGACCTGGGCGGGATCGAGGCGGCACGTGGAGTCGAGATGTTCTTGCCGCTGTGGCTGCGCCTCTACTCCGCGGCCGGCACCGCTCACCTCAACGTGAAGGTCGTCTCGCAGTGAGCACCGGCAACGTGAGGCTCTACGCGCTGAACGTCTCGCACCCCTCGGTCGGCGCGCACCTGATGCTCGCCAGGAAGCGGATCGACCACCGGGTCCTGAACATCCAGCCCGGGCTTCACCCGCTGGTCGTGCGATTGGCCGGATTCCCGGCCAACACGGTCCCCGCGCTGAAGATCGACGGCCGGAGCGTCCAGGGGTCGCTGGCGATCTCGCGGGCGCTGGACGAGCTCGAGCCGACGCCGCCGCTCTTCCCGGCGGATGCGGACGCCCGCCGGGCGGTCGAGGAGGCCGAGGGCTGGGGCGAGCGTGTGCTTCAGCCGATGCCGCGCAGGATGTACCGGTGGGGGCTGTCGCGCAACCGTGACCTGCGCCGCCGGCTGCTCGAGACTTCCGGAATGCCGGCTCCGGGGCTCACCGCCGCCCTCAACGGCTCCCTCGCGCGCGCCTTCGCATCCGCGATCGGCGCCGATGACGACGCCGTCAGGCGCGACCTCCGTGAACTGCCGGTGCAGCTCGATCACGTCGACGCGCTGATCGCGGAAGGCGTGATCGGCGGCGCCGAGCCGAACGCAGCCGACTTCCAGATCGCGCCGACGCTCCGCGTGATGCTGTCGTTCCACGATCTGGCGCCGATGGTCGAATGGCGGCCCTCCGCGGGGCTCGCCCGGCGGCTGGTGCCCGAATGGCCGGACGAGGTGCCGCGCTTCCTGCCGGACGAGTGGCTATAGCCCGTGGTGCGGCCACTCCGGCTGCTCGCGGCGCTTGAAGGCGCCCGCGCCGATCGTGTGCGAGTCCCGGCGCATGAACATCGACATCGTCAGCTCGGCCTCGATCCGCAGACGCTCCTCGTAGGTACGCCCGACGCCCCTGATGACGCTCTCCTTGTCGGAGCGGATCGCCCCCTGCGGGAGCGCGGCGATCTGATGTGCCAGCTCCTGCGCGCGCTCGAGCGCCTTCCCCTTTGGAACCACCTCGTTCACGAGCCCGATCCGCTCGGCTTCCCGGACGTCTATGCGCCGCCCCGTGATGATCAGCTCCATCGCGCGCGCGAACCCGACCACCAGCGGTAACCGAACGGTCATGCCGTCGCCGCCGACGATGTTCCAGCGCCGCTCGAGGGCGCCGAACTCGGCGTTCTCCGCCGCGATCCGGATGTCTGCGAGCAACGCCGTCTCGAGCCCGGCCGCGAAGGCATACCCGTTCACCGCCGCGATCACCGGCTTGAACACGTCGACGCGCCGCGTATAGCCGCACTCGCCCGGTGAGTTGAAGACGCTCACGCGAAACGCATCCCAGTCGCCCAGGTCCTCGAGCTCCGATGCGTCCTGGAGGTCCCAGCCTGCGGAGAAGGTCGTATCTCCGGCGCCGGTGATCACGAGCACGAACGCGTCCTCGTCGTCCCGGAAGCGCTGCCAGGCGTGGTGCAGCTCCTGGTTCATCCGCCGGCTGATCGCGTTGTGCTGATCCGGCCGGTTGTAGGTGAGCGTCACGACATGCTCGTCATGCTCGTAGATGAGGGTCTCGTAGTCCATGCGCCTCCTGTCGGGCTCGCGGGCAGACCGCCTGTATAGCCGCTTTCAGCACCGGGGGAAGGCGCAACCGTGTCCGGCACCTTCACTTATGCTCCCGCACCGTGAGCCGACGACTTGAAGCGCCGATCGCCGCTCTCGCCGCCCTGGTCGCAGCCCTCGCGGTTGCCGCCGGCTGCGGCGGGGGCAGCGACAAGCCGGGGATCGACAAGGTGATCCCGGTCGGCCAGGACCCGACGGACCTGGTCGCCGCCTTCGGGTCGATCTGGGTCGTGAACGGAGACGCGGTCGCGCGCGTCGATCCGAAGACGAACGCGCTGCAACTGAAGATGTTCGTGCCCACGGCCGAGGGAGCCGATGGCATCGCGGCAGGGGGCGGCCGCATATGGGTGCCCTGCGCGATCAGCGCCTCGGTCGTCGGGATCAACCCGACCATCAACAAGGTCGACCGCAACATCAAGGTTCTCAGCCGCCCGACGGCGGCCACCTACGGCTTCGGCTCGGTCTGGGTGAGCCAGGGGGGCAACGACCGCATCCAGCGTGTTGATCCGGTCAAGAAGAAGGCGATCACGCCGCCGATCGACGTGAGCTTCGGGCCCGCCGGGCTGGAGGCCGGCTACGGTGCCGTCTGGGTCCCCAACCAGTTCAAGTACACGGTCTCCCGCGTCGACCCCAATACGGACAAGGTCGTGGCGACGATCCCGGTCGGCGTGCAGCCGACCGACGTGGCGGTGGGCGAAGGCGCCGTGTGGGTCGCGAACTCGAACAGCGACTCGGTCACCCGGATCGATCCGCGCACCAACAAGGTGGTCGCGACGATTCCGCTGAAGGGCAACAACCCGTCGGACGTGACGACCGGGCTCGGCGCCGTCTGGGTGGCTCAGATCGACAGCAAGTCGATCGCGCGAATCGATCCCAAGACGAACAAGGAAACCACCGAGATCCCGCTCCAGGGCGACTCGCCGCTGGACATCGCGACGGGGTTCGGATCGGTGTGGGTGCCGATCGCGGAAGGCAGCTTCATCGAGCGCGTGAAGCCTTAGCGCCGCTCAGCGCGACGGCGGCGGCTTCGTGACGCGATGCCGGAGCGCGACCACGTCGCGGCTCGCAGCCTCGAGCGCCTTGCTCGCCCTGCGGAAGCTCTCCGCAAGGTCGGACGCGGGATCGCGTCTCCGCAGCTCCTTGAGCAGTTCGGGCGCCTGTCGCTTCACGCGGCGGCGAGTCTCCTTCCCCATGACGCCGCCAAGTATGGCGCCGTTCGCGTTTTGATGCGGGCCGCTCGCCAAGTCCTAGGGCACGCGATGAACCTCGAAGAGGTTCGTGCCGAGGCCCTGGGTCTGAAGTCCTGCCGTGATTCCGATCAGGTCTCCGGACTTCGCGAGGCCCTCCTGCTTGGCGCGCTCGGCGCAGCTCGCGAGCAGGTCGTCGAGCGTATCGCCCTCCTCCTCGTGAGAGGACACGACGCCGAAGAGCAGCTTGAGCCGGCGCATGGTTTCGGGCCGCGGGCTCAGCGCGAGCACCGGGATGCGTGGCCGGTTCGCCGAAACGAGCCGCGCGGTCCGGCCCGACCGCGTCGGTACGACGAGGGCGGCCAGGTCGAGCTGGTACGCCGATACGACCGCGCCGTACGAGACGGTGTCGGCCACGTCGCCGACCCGTCGCGCGCGGTGGACGAGCCAGTCGCCGTAGGGCAGCTCCCGCTCGGTTTCCTCTGCGATGCGCGCCATCATCTGCACTGCCTTCACGGGGTGCTGGCCGACCGCGGTTTCCTCCGAGAGCATCAATGCGTCGGTGCCGTCGTAGATGGCGTTCGCGACGTCGGTCGCCTCTGCGCGGGTGGGCCGAGTCGATCGCACCATCGAAGCGAGCATCTGAGTCGCGGTGATGGAAGGCTTCGCGTACCGCCCTGCGATCCCCAGCAGCCGCTTCTGCACGTTGGGGATCTTCTCGATGGGAAGCTCGATCCCGAGGTCGCCGCGTGCGACCATGATCCCGCCGGTCGCTGCCTTCACGATCTCCTCGGCATTCTCGACCGCCTCACGCTTCTCGATCTTGGCGATCACCGGGATGTCGGAGCCGCGCTCAGCGAGACGGTTGTGGACCGCGTCGAGGTCGCTGGGCGTGCGGACGAAGGAGACGGCGATCAGGTCGACGCCCTGCTCGCAGCAGAAGTCGATCCAGTCGAAGTCCGCCTGGCCGATCGAGTCCGGGACCGCCTCCGCACCGGGCAGGTTCATGCCCTGGTGCGAGGTGACGGTGCCGCCGGTCTCGACCTTGGTGAGCACGTCACTGCCGTCGGTCTCCCGGACCCGCAGGCGGATCGAGCCGTCCGCGAGGTAGATGATGTCGTTCGTGGTGACGGCGTTGGGGAGGCCCGTCCAGGCGACCGGCAGTGCATCCCGCCGGCCCTCGGCGCCAGCGGTCGTGAGCACCAGGGTCTGTCCGTGCCGGAGCTGCAGGACCCCGCCCTCGATGTCGCCGAGCCTGATCTTGGGACCCGGGAGATCCCCCAGAAGTCCCACCTCGCGGCCCGCGTGCTGCGCGGCCTCGCGCGCGATCGCGATCAGCTCCATGTGGGACTCGCGCGTGCCGTGCGAAAAGTTGAGCCGCAGCACGTCCGCGCCGACCTTGATCACCCCCGCGAGGATCTCCGGGTTGCGGGTTGCGGGGCCGAGGGTCGCGACGATCTTGGTGCGGCGGAATGTTCCGCCGTCCGCCTCCCTACTCATCGTCGTCCTCGTCATCGAGGGTCAGGTTGCCGAGGAACTCCTCCGCCTCGCTCCAGCGGCCGGGCGGCACGCGCAGCGCGATGTCGCCCCGTCCATGGCGGTCGAGTGCCCAGTCCGCGGTGATCACGGCCTCCATGCCCGCCTCGTCGAGATGCCGGCGCCACGCGCGCGCCGTGTCCAGATCTTCGAAGTCATGCACGACGTCCCAGTCGTCGAAGCGCGGATCGCCGACGTGCAGCTCCGCGCGAGCGCCGGGAACGGCGGCCCGCTTCCAGGGCAACCTCACGGCATCGCCCGGCTACAAAGGATCTGGCCCGTCTGCGCCATCGCACCGAAGCTTACGCACGGCTCGGAATAAGATCCGCGTCGGCTCACAGGTGGGGGCCCGGCCGTACCGGTTCGGACCACTGGAGGGAGGCGTGATGAGAGCTTTTGTCACCGGCGGCACCGGCTTCATCGGTGGAAGAGTCGTACGCAGGCTTCGTGACCGGGGAGACGACGTCGTCACGCTGGTGCGCTCGCCCGCGCGCGCGAGTGACCTGGCAGAGCTCGGATGCGAGCTGGTCGAGGGCGACCTGTCCTCGCTCGAGGCGATCCGCCGGGGGGTGCAGGGATGCGACGCGGTGTTCCACATCGGGGCCGTTTACAAGGTCGGCATCCCCGCGTCCGAGCGTGAGTCGATGCGCGAGGCCAACGTGCGCGGCACCGAATACGTGCTCGATGCCGCGGCGGAGGCGAACGTCACGCGCAGCGTCTACGTCTCGACAATCGGGATCTTCGGCAACACTCACGGTGAGGTCGTGGACGAGTCGTACCGCCACGACGGCGAAGCCTTCCTGTCCTGCTACGAGGAGACCAAGTGCCTCGCCCACGAGGTCGCGCTCGACCGCATCGGCCGGGGCGTCCCGATCGTGATCGTCCAGCCAGGCGGCGTCTACGGTCCCGGCGACCACTCCGAGCTCGGCAACTTCATCGAGCAAACGCGTACCGGGAAGCTGAAGATGCTGATGTTCCCCGAGACTGGATTCAACCTGGTCCACGTCGACGACGTCGCGGACGGCATTCTGCGGGCGTACGACACCGGCGTGGTGGGCGAGTCGTACGTGCTCGGCGGCGAGATCACGACGCTGGGAGACATGATCCGCAAGGTCGCCGACATCTCCGGCCGCAAGGCGCCCTCGCTCACGATGCCGGTGTCGCTCATGAAGATGGCGATCCCGGTCGGCCCCGTGGTGGGGAAGATGCTCGGCTTTCCGCCGAACCTGCGCGAGCTGATCCGCAGCTCGGACGGCGTCACGTACTGGGCGAAAGACGACAAGGCCCGCCGGGAGCTCGGCTATGCGCCGCGCGACATGGACACGGGCCTTCGACAGACTCTCGAAGGGAGTGCTGCATGACTGTCACAGCCGACCTGTCAGGGAAGGTGGCCGCCGTCACGGGCGCGTCGTCCGGAATCGGCGAGGCAACCGCCGCGATGCTCGCCGACGCGGGCGCTGCCGTCTCGCTTGCTGCGCGGCGCGGCGATCGGATCACTGAGCTTGCGAAGCGGATCGGAGGAGCCGGTGGGCGCGCGCTCGCCGTCGAAGCGGATGTCGGTGACGAGCAGCAGGCGAACGAGTTCATCCGGCGGACGAAGGACGAGCTCGGCCGCCTCGACATCCTCGTCAACAATGCCGGTGTGATGCTGCTCGGGCCGGTGGTCGGAGCTCCGACGGAGGAATGGCGGCGCATGGTCAACGTCAACCTGCTTGGCCTGCTCTACTGCACGCACGCGGCACTCCCGATCATGGGCGAGCAGGGAAGCGGGCACATCGTCAACATCTCGTCGGTCGCTGGCCGGTTCGCCAACTTTGGCTCCGCCGTCTACAACCTCACCAAGTTCGGCGTGAACGCGTTCTCCGAGGCGCTCCGCCAGGAGGTCACGCCGGCGAACGTCAAGGTGACCGTGATCGAGCCGGGATTCGTGGCGACCGAGCTGCAGGGTCACAACACCCATCCGATGGTGGTGCAGGCGCTCGAGAACATGCGCAAGGAGGTCGGGAAGCCGCTCGAGCCCGAGGACATCGGGCGCGCGATCGTCTACGCGGTCGGTGATCCGGACCACGTCGTCATCAACGAGGTGCTGGTCCGCCCGGCCGGCCAGCGACGGTAGTGCGCGCGGTCACCTTTCAGGAGCCCGGCCGCGTCGCGCTCGAAGAGCGCCCGGAGCCCGAGCCGCTGGCGCCCGACGACGCAGTCGTGCGCGTCGAGGCGACCGGGATCTGCGGATCCGACCTGCATATCTATCACGGACGCATCAAGATGGAGCGCGGCTTCGTGATCGGCCACGAGTTCGTCGGCACCGTGCTGGCCGCGGGCGACTCGGTCAGCCGGGTGGCGGTCGGCGACCGCGTGCTCGGCTGCTTTCACACCGCCTGTGGCGTTTGCTTCTTCTGCATGCGCGGGGCCTACCACGCCTGCGACGAGGCGAGGGTGTTCGGTCATGGGGCCACCCTCGGCTCCCTGGCCGGCGCGCAGGCCGAGCAGGTGCTGGTGCCGCGCGCCAACATGACGCTGCGGGGCGTTCCGGAGGGAATGTCGGACGACGCCGCGCTGTTCGCCGGCGACGTGATGGGGACGGGGTACCACGCGGTCGTCGAGGGCGGCGTGCGTCCGGGTGACAGCGTCGCCGTGCTCGGGCTCGGCCCGGTCGGTCTCTGCGCAGTGCAGGTCGCGAAGGCTTCCGGCGCCGCCGCCGTGATCGCGGTGGACACGGTCCCCGAGCGGCTCGAGGTCGCACGGTCCTTCGGTGCGCAGGCCGTTCACCTCACGGAGGAGGATCCACGTGCGGCCGTGCACGCCGCGACGGACCGGCGCGGGGTGGACGTGTGCGTGGATGCGGTCGGTCATCCGGACGCGCTCGACCTGGCCGCGCGGATGACCCGAAAGGCCGGCACCGTCTCCGCGATCGGCGTCTACGCCGAGCGCGTCGATGTCCACATGGGCGTGGTTTGGATCAAGGCACTGACATTGAAGTCCGGGCGCGCCAATGTGATCGCGCACGTCGATGCCGTGCTGGGCATGATGGCCGCCGGCGTGCTCGACCCCTCACCGCTGGTCAGCCGTCACATGACGCTGGACGACGCGCCTGCCGCCTACGAGGCCTACGCGAACCGCGAGGCGCTCAAGATCGTGCTGGCCCCTTAGCGTGCCTTCTAACATTGCTCGGCTGCGACCACGAATAGGAGCCCGATGACCGTCACCGCACCGCCCGAAGCCCTGTCCGACGCCGCCCGCAAGTTTCTCGCCGGGCCGCACGAACTGCGGATCGGCGGTGAGCGCGTGGCGCCGGCGGACGGGCGCACGTTCGAGACGGTCGACCCGTCCACGGGCGAGGCGATCGCCGAGGTCGCCTATGCCGGGAAGGAGGATGTGGACCGCGCCGTGCGCGCCGCGCGCGAGGCGTTCGACGAAGGGCCATGGCGCTCGTTGCCCGCGGCCGAGCGGACACGCCTCATCCATGCGCTGGCGGACCTGATCGAGGACAACACCGACGAGCTGGCGGAGCTCGAGTCGCTCGACAACGGAAAGCCGGTCACGTACGCGCGCACCATCGACCTTCCGCTCACGGTCGCTCACTTCCGCTACTTCGCGGGGTGGCCGACCAAGATCGAGGGCGAGGTGATCCCGGTGTCCGCGCCCAAGATGCTCTGCTACACGCGCCAGGAACCGGTCGGGGTGTGCGGGCAGATCATCCCGTGGAACTTCCCCCTGATGATGGCCGCCTGGAAGGTGGCGCCGGCGCTCGCGGCCGGCTGCACCGTGGTCCTGAAGCCGGCCGAGCAGACGCCGCTGACTGCGCTGCGGCTCGCCGACCTGGCGCTCGAAGCCGGCATCCCCGCCGGCGCCCTGAACGTCGTGAACGGCGACGGCGCCACTGGGGCCGCGCTGGTCGAGCATCCGGGAGTCGACAAGATCGCATTCACCGGCTCGACCGAGGTGGGCCGCCAGATCGGAGCGACCGGCGGACGCATGCTGAAGCGCGTCACGCTCGAGCTCGGCGGCAAGTCGGCCAACATCATCCTCCCCGACGCGAACCTGAAGGCGGCCCTCGGCGGCGCTTTCCAGGGCATCTACTTCAACTCCGGGCAGGCCTGCAACGCGGGTTCGTTGCTCTACGTGCAGAAGGACCAATTTGACGAGGTCGTGTCCGCGCTCGCCGAGCGGGCGCCGAAGATGAAGATGGGTCCCGGACTCGACCCGGCGACGCAGATGGGGCCCCTGGTCTCGGCCGAGCAGCGCGATCGCGTGACGGGCTATATCGAGAAGGGCAAGGCCGAGGGCGCGGAGCTCGTGGCCGGGGGCACAGAACACGGCCCTGGGTACTTCGTCGAGCCGACGCTCTTCACCGCGACCAGGGACGACATCACGATTGCGCGCGAGGAGATCTTCGGCCCGGTGCTGGTGGCGCTGCCATACGAGTCCCCCGAGGACGTCGCCAGGCTCGCGAACCGCAGCGAGTTCGGTCTCGCGGCCGGCGTCTGGACCCGGGACGTGGGTGCCGCGCACCGGCTCGCGGCGGCGCTCGAGGCGGGAACGGTGTACGTCAACGTCTGGGGACTGACGGACCCGGCCGCTCCGTTCGGCGGCTTCAAGTCCTCCGGAGTGGGACGCGAGCACGGACGCGCGGGCCTCGAGGAGTACCTCGAGACGAAGACGGTCTGGACGAGCCTGTCTTAACCGAGCTCGTTTGCCAACGCCCGTACCCGACCGGCGATCTCGTCGCGGATCACGCGCACCTGCGCTATGGGCATGCGCTTCGGGTCGGGTAGGTCCCAGTCCAGGTATCGCCGCCCGGGGACGTACGGGCACTCGTCGCCGCACCCCATCGTGACGACCACGTCCGCCCACTCGGCCAGGTCAGTCGTGAGCAGCTGCGGCTTGCGCTCCGCGAGGTCGATGCCGAGCTCGCGCATCACCGCCACCACCTCGGGGTGGACCCGGTCGCCGGGCGTCGTGCCCGCCGAGCGCGCTTCGTGACGCCCCCGCGCGGCGCGCGTGAAAAGCGCCTCGCTCATCTGCGAGCGGCCGGCATTGTGCAGGCATACGAAGAGCACGTGGGCCATCAGGGCTTGCCTCGCACCAGCTGGTACGCGAGCGCGCCGATGCTCGCGCCCGCCAGCGGGCCCACTACGTAGACCCAGAAATCCTGCCACTCGCCCGCGGCGAGCGCGGGGCCGAGGGAGCGCGCGGGGTTCATCGAGGCGCCTGTGACCGGACCGCCGAACAGCGCGTCCAGCCCCACCGTGCCGCCGATCGCAATCGCCGCCGCCGCGCCCACCGCGCGGGTGTCGGTCGCAACGGCCACGATCACGAACATCAAGAAGGCCGTCAGCACGATCTCGTAGAGGACCGCGGTGCCCGCGCTCACGCTCGGCACGGTCGCGCCGAGCGCAGCCGGCTTGTCGGTCCACGCCGCCAGCAGGACGAGGGCAGCGGCGATCGCTCCCAGGCACTGCGCGAGCACGTACGCGAGCGCCTCTCGCGGCGGGAAATGCCGCGTGAGGGCGAAGGCGGCGGTGACGGCGGGGTTGATGTGCGCGCCCGACAGGTGGCCGATCGCGTAGACCATCGCCATGATCACGAGACCGAACGTGAGCGCCGTGCCGACCGTGCCGAGTGCGGCGTGGTACTGGGCGTTGGCCACCACCGCGCCGCACCCGGCGAACACGAGTGCAAACGCGGCAAATGCCTCCGCTGCGGCCCTGCGCGCGAGGTTGGGCCGGGTCACGCGGGCTGGAGCGAGACGCCGATCACGTTGAGGCGGCGCGTGAGCGCGCCGAGCCCGTAGGCGGCGAGCGCGCCGTCCTCCACGCCGAGCACGTCCCAGGCGCCCTCGCTCGGTGGCGACACCGATTCCGCGACCGCCGGCAACAGGTCCATCAGGCGGTCTCGGATCACATCCGCCATCGCCGGATCCTCGCGGACCGCGCGCTGAAGGAACTGCGTGCCGTATGCGATGTGGCGCTGCTCGTCGCTGGCGATGCGGCCGTATCCGTCCACGAAGCCGGGGAGCAGATCGCGCTCGCGGAGGAAGTCCAAGAGGAAGTGCGATGCGGTGATGCCGAGCGTCCCCTCGATCACCATGTGGTAGATCGTGACGAAGTCGACCTTCGCGGCGCGATTGCGCGGGTCGCGCACGAGCCGGTCGTGCGCGTTCACGAGCGCCTCGTCGAAGAGCTTCGCGAACGGGGCCCCGAGCACTTCGCGCGCACGCGCTACATGTGCGCCGATCGCCGCCGGGTCGGCGATCACCTCGTTCTGAAAGCGCGCGTAGAACTGCATGTGGCGCACCTCGTCGACGAGCTGGGTGGAGAGATAGCTGCCCTCCTCCTCGTCGTCCTGCGCGAGCACGAGGCCGCAGAACTGCGTCGAGATCCGCTCCTCCGCCACCATCAGCGAGCTGAGCACCCAGTAGAGCAGCGAGCGCTCCTGCTCGCCGAGCGCCGCCCAGTCGGAGCGATCACGCTCGAGGTCGATGTCCTGCGCGGCCCAGTGCGCGCGCTCCCAGTCCTCGTACAGCTGCTGCGGGTTGCGGAGGCCGCCCTTCGCGGTGGCGGTGCTCATGTGCAGCAGGCGGTCGTGGCCGGCGGGCGATGCTGCTCCGTGTCCTCGAGCACCGTGAACACCTCCCACGGAATTCCGTCCGGATCGTGGACCCAGATCTTGTCCTGGCGCGCGTAGCAGCACTCGGTGTCCATCTCGTCGAACGTCGCGAGGCCGGCCTCCTGCAGGCGCAGGCGTGCGCTCAGCACGGCGTCGGTGGAGGTCACCTTGATGCCGCCGTGGTTGAAGGCGCCCAACCCGTCGCCGCGCTCGCCCTCGATCAGGGTCAGCACGATCTCGGGGGCGTCCGGCTCGAACTTCGCGTAGCCGGGCCTGAGCTTGGCCGGCTCGGCGCCCAGCAGGGCGCGGTAGAACGGGACGGAGCGCTCGACGTCGGTCACCGTGAGCGCGAGGTGGGGCTTCATCTCAGCCATGAAGAGATCTCCTCGAGTGCGTCGGGGTTCACGTAGTAGTACGCCCACAGGCCACGGCGCTCGACGCCCACCAGCCCCGCCTCGCGCAGCACCTTGAGGTGGTGCGAGACCGTCGGCTGGGACACGTCGAACAGCGGCGTCAGCTCGCACACGCAGACCTTGCCCGCGTGGCGCCGCAGCACGTCCACGAGCTGGATCCTGATCGGATCCGCAAGGGCCTTTGCTAGGAGGGCGAGGCGGCCGGCGTCCGTCACCGAGACGCTGGGATGCACGATTGGCTCGCAACACGGCTCGCCGGGCGGGCGTTTCTGCTTGGGCGCGAGCATTAGATCGACAGACATCGATGTAGTTTTTAGCAGGTTCCGTCGGTCGGGACTGGGAGCATCCCGTTCGATGGACCGCTCGGTGACGTGGGAGCGCATCGGCGCCGCCGCCGGCATCGCCTTCGTGGCGCTCCTGCTGGCCTCGTTCTTCGTGATCCCGGACGCGCCGCCCGCGCTGGACGACCCGATCGGGAAGATCCGCGCCTACTACGTGGACAACTCGTCCAACTTCCAGGCGAGCGTCTTTCTCACTGGCCTTGCCGGGTTCTTCTTTCTCGGCTTCCTCGGAGCGCTGACCACGACGCTTACGCGCGCGGAGCCCGGCGGGTGGCTCCGGCACGTGGTGGTCCCCGCCGGGGCGATCGTGCTCGCGCTGGCGTTCGTGAACGCGGCCGTGACGGACGCGCTCGCGACGCGCGTCGCGGCGGAGGCAGATCAGGCGGTGATCCGAGCGCTCTACGACGTGCAGGCGTTCACGATCACGTTTGCCGCGTTCCCGATCGCCGCGTTCGTCGGTGCGGTCGCGAGCGTGTCGCGTCGCACACGACTGCTGCCGCCGCTCGTCACGCTGCTCGGGCTGATCCTCGTACCGGCGTGGCTCGTGAGCGGGTTCGCTGTCTTCACGGAATCGGGCACGTTCTCGCCCACGGGCGCGTTCGGATTGGTCGTCGTGCTCGCGTGGCTCGCGTGGATCCTTGCGGTGAGCGCTTCGCTGCTGCGCCGCAGCGGCATGGCGCCGGCTCCCGATGCGGCATGATGCCGACGGGAGGAAGAGACCCGTGGGACTCGCGCAAGAAGCGACCTCGCTGCTCCAGCAGCTGATCCGCCACAACACCGTCAACCCGCCAGGGAACGAACTTGCGGCGCAGGAGTTGCTGCGCGCGGAGCTCGAAGGTGCGGGCTTCGAATGCGAGCTGATCGGCGTCGAGGCCGCGCGGCCCAATCTGATCGCGCGCTTGCGTGGACGATCCGACGGGCCGCGGCTCTGCCTGCTGGGTCACGTCGACACGGTGCTGGCCGATGCCACCGAGTGGGAGGTCGATCCCTGGTCGGGTGAGCTTCGTGACGGGTTCATCTGGGGACGGGGAGCGCTCGACATGAAAAGTCAGGTCGCGTGCGAGGTGGCGGCGGCGAGCGAGCTGGGCCGATCGGGCTGGCGACCGGACGGGGGAGAGCTGATCGTGATCGTGACCTGCGACGAGGAGGCCGGCGCGACGCTCGGCGCCAAATGGCTGTGCGAGCGGGTGCCCGAGAAGGTGCGGTGCGACCTGATCGTCAACGAGGGCGCCGGCGAGGCCCTCGACTTCGCCGGTCGGCGCTTCTTCACAGTGGTGGTGGGGGAGAAGGGGGTTTTTCGCTTCAAGCTCACGACCGAAGGCCGGGCCGGGCACGCCTCGATGCCCGACATCGGCGACAACGCACTGCTCAGGATGGTCGACGTGCTCGCGAGGCTCGACGGCCGCCAGCCCCCCTACGACCCATATCCGGCCGGCCTCGCGCCGCTCGAGGCGCTCGTGGGAGAGCAGGGCAGCGATGTCGCCGGGGCCCTCGAGCGGGTGCGCGCCGTCGAGCCCCGGCTCGCCGATCAGCTCGACCCGACCCTCCACGTCACGATCGCGCCAACCATGATCCGCGCGTCGAGGAAGGAGAACGTGATCCCCTCGCACTGCACCGTTCAGGTCGACTGCCGCGTCCCGCCCGGGCTCGACGGCGCGCACGTGCGCCGTCGTGTCGAGGAGCTGATCGGCACGGAACAGGACGGTGGCTACCGGCTCGAGTTCACCGAGGACATCGTCGGCAACAGCTCCGAGCTCGCGGGGCCGCTTGCCGATTCGCTGCGCGACTTCGCCGAGCGAACGGATCCCGGGGCGACGCTGCTGCCGCTCGTGCTGCCCGGCTTCTCGGACAGTCATTGGTTCCGCAAGACATTTCCTGAATGCGTCGCGTATGGTTTCTTCCCTCAACGTGCAATGTCTTTGTTTGAGACTGCGCCGTTGATCCACGCACCGGACGAACGGATCGCGTTGGACGATGTCGAGTTGGCGGCACGGTTCTACCGGGAGCTTGCGCTCGACTTGCTCGCGTAGGCAAAGCTTGCGTTGGCATCCGTCGTATGAAATAAACATCCCCACCGTCCCCCTAGCGAGAGGAGTCAGATGTCTCCAGCTGCTCGCAGAACAGCCAGTCGAAGGACCGCCGGCAAATCCGGCGGTGCGCGCAAGACCACCGCGCGCAGGACGAGCCGCACCGCGAGCGGCCGCTCGTCCACAGCACGCCGCACAACCGCTCGTCGTTCGACGAGCACCGCGCGTCGCTCGACGACTGCGCGCAAGTCCACCGCCCGCCGCTCCTCTGGCGGCAACGCAACGGTGCGCGGACTGAGCACGTCGCTCGACTCCGTCGAGAAGCGGATCAAGACAGCACGGTCGAAGGTCGACACGAGCTCGCGCAAAGCCCTGAAGGAGCTCGAGGGCCACGTCAAGAACGCGCGCAAGAGCCTCACGGACCTCGGCAAGCAGCTTGAGAAGGCGGTTCAGGACGGAGCATCCAGAACCACGGCTCGCCGGTCCTCCGGCGCTCGGAAGAGCACGAGCTCCCGCCGCACCACGGCGCGGCGTTCCTCAGGCGGCTCGTCCAGCCGGCGTTCGGGGTCCCGCGCGACCGCGGCGCGCCGCACCACGGCCCGCTCTGGGGCCCGGCGCACCACGGGCCGCTCGACCGCCCGGCGGACGACGGCGCGCGCAGGCGCGCGGCGCTCGACCGCTCGGCGTTCGACCGCCCGGCGCACCGCGGCGCGTTCGCGCTAGCGGTTCGCTCGAAGCAAAGCTGACGCGGCCCTGGCAAGTGCCGGGGCCGTTTGCTTTTCCGGGCCAGGTTGACGGCGGACCGCCGTATACCTAGAATGTAGATACCTACAAATTAGGTAGCAAGGTAGGTAGCTCATGAAATACCCGATCCTTGGATTTCTGATCGACCAGCCGATGCACGGCTACGAGCTCAAGCGGGCGCTGTCACCTGCGTTGCCGCCCGAGCGTCGCGTCAACGATGGCGTGCTCTATCCGCTCTTGAAGCGGATGGAGGCGGAAGGCCTGGTGAGTGGGCGAGTGGAGCAGCGCGACGGTGCGCCTGATCGGCGCGTGTTCCATCCAACGGCCGCGGGGCGGCGCGCGTTCGACGAATGGCTGCATGGCTCCGTCGACGAGGAGGACGAGGTCGAGTACGACTTCATGCTCGGTCATCCGTTCCTCACCAAGTCGCTGTTCTTCGAAAGGCTCGCGCCGTCGGAGGTCGTGACAAAGCTTGGCGCGCAGCTGGACGCGAGCGAGGCAAAGCTCGCCGACTTCCGGCGAATCCGAAGCGGGATGGTGGAGCGCGGCGTCGATCCGTATCGCATCGCGGTGCTCGAACTGGGGATCGCGCAGCAACGCGAGAAGATTCGCTGGTTGAAGCGGATGGGGAGCGAAGTCGAACGTTCCCGCGAGAGGAGCGCGGCATGAGTCAGGCAATCGACATGTGGGCACCGATCGTGCCCGTTCCCGAGGTCATGGACCACGTCGCGAAGCACTTCCCGAAAGAGATGTCCGGCTATCTGCGGATCTTCTACAAGCGCGAACCGCGTCCCGAGGAGTTCGGGGCTGCGGCGCGCGACCTGCGGATGAGCGAGGAGCAGGTGATCTCGCTGCTCGACCAAGCCGGCATCGGACGCACGCTGATCACGGGTTTCGACGAGTGGTCGAGCGTCCACGAGACCTTCATCCCGAACGAGCTCGTGGCCGGGCTGGCCGAGCGCCATCCCGACCGTTTCATCCCCTTCGCAGGGATCGACCTCGGGAAGGGAATGGATGCGGTCCGCGAGCTCGAGCACCTCGTGAGCGACAGGGGCTTTCGCGGACTCAGCCTGCGCCCGTTCATGATCGGCCTGCCCGCCGACGATCGCCGCTACTACCCGCTCTACTCGAAGTGCGTGGAGCTCGCGATTCCGCTGAGCATCCACACGTCCGCGAATTGGACCACGGTGTCAGCGAACGATCTCGGACATCCGCGTCACATCGACGTGGTGGCGGCCGACTTCCCGGAGCTCGACATCGTCATGAGCCACGCCGGCTACCCATGGGTGCTCGAAGCCGTCCTGCTGGCATGGAAGTACCCGAACGTGTACCTGGAGCTGGCAGCGCACCGTCCGCGCTACCTCGCAGCACCCGGCACGGGCTGGGAGCCGCTGCTCCGCTTCGGGCCCCGCACGATCAGGGAGAAGGTCATGTTCGGCACCGGCTGGTTCCTGCTCGGGCGTCCACCCGGGCAGGTACTGGACGAGTTCCGCGAGCTGCCGATCCCGGCAGACGTGATGGAACTGTGGCTGCACGGCAACGCCGAGCGGCTGCTGGGCGTTCCGGTCGCGGCCTAGTTTCTAGAACAGGCTGCTCTGCCTCGAAGCGGCCGCCGCGCTCGGCGTCTCACGTTTCGCCTGCGGCCCACGGGAGGGCGGCGGCGGCCTGCGCGCGCGGCGCTTGCGCGGCACGTGCGTGAGCGCCTGCAGCCGCTTGCGCTCCTCGCTGGGCGCGTATGCGCCCTTCGCGTACAGCTCCCGGTAGCGCTCGAGGAGCTCCGGCCGCCGCTCGGCGAGCCACTCGAAGAACACGTCCTTGACCTCGCCGCGCAGGTGCAGCGCCACGGCGCCGACGCTCGTGGCGCCCGCGTCGTCGGCGAGCCGCACGATCTCGGCCACCTCCTCGGGCGTGTCGTTGATGCCGGGCATCAGCGGCGCGATCAGCACCCCGGCCGGCACGCCCGCCTCGTTCAGCTTCCGGACCGCCTCGATGCGCGCGCGGGGGGATGGGGTGTGCGGCTCGGTCTCGCGCCAGGCGCGCTCGTCGAGCGTCGGCACCGACATGAAGGCCTGGAAGCCCGGCCCCGACGCGAGCGCCTGGAGATACGCGAGGTCGCGCAGCGCGAGGGGGGACTTCGAGACCAGCGAGCCCGGCGTGTCGAAGTCGTAGAGGGCCTGCCAGATGCCCGGCATCAGCTTGTAGCGGCTCTCGACCCACTGGTACGGGTCGGTGTTGGTGCCGAGCGCGACCTGCTCGCGCTTCCAGCTCGGGCGCGCGAGCTCGGCCCGCAGCTTCTCCGGCACGTTGACCTTGACGACGATCTCGCGCTCGAAGTCGCGACCCGCGTTGAGGCCCAGATATACGTGAGTGCGACGAGCAAAACAAAAACTACAAGAATGTGTGCAGCCCCTGTATGGATTGACCGTCCAGGCGAATGGCATCCGGGCTGCGGGGTGCACCTTGTTCAGGGCCGATTTGGCGCGAACTTCGTGAAATCGAATTCCGAGTGCCTCAGGTGCGTCGAAGGTCCGCACCACGGCGTCCCCGCCCAGCTTTGGGATGGACCGCTGTGGGTCTTCGGCAACTACGGAGAGGTTTTCCCAGCGCACGAACGTATGTTCGCACAAGGGTCGGTCGGACCCGTCATTCGGCGGCCGCGGCGCGCTCCCCTCGGCCCGTCAGCCCAAGCTCTTCAGCGTGCTCCGCGAGGGCGTCGATCACGAACTGGAGGTGCTCGTCGAAGCTCATCCCCGTCTCGGGCTCCAGCTCCTCCGCGCCCCGGTAGACGTCGTCGCGGTTGACGCCCGCGGCGAAGCTCGGCTGCTTGAGCTTCTTCTTCACCGACTTCGGCTTCATGCCGTCGATGCCGTCGGGACGCACATACGCGCAGGCCGCGATGAAGCCCGCCAGCTCGTCGCAGGCGAACAGCGTCTTGTCGAGCTGGGTCTCGCGCGGCACGCCCATGAAGTCGGCGTGGCCGAGCACCGCGTGGATCACCTCCTCGGGGTAGCCGCGTTTCCGCAGCTCCTCGACCGCGTGGCGAGGGTGCCCGGTCTCGAGGTCGGGATAGCGCTCGTAGTCGAGGTCGTGCACAAGCGCCGCGACGCCCCACAGCTCCTCGTCGCCGCCGAGCCGCCGCGCGTACGCGCGCACTGCCGCTTCCACGGCGAGCATGTGCTTGCGGAGCGAGTCCGACTCGGTCCACTCGCACACAAGCTGCCAGGCCTCATCGCGCGTTGGCATCGGCGTGTCAGTTTACGTACGCATGAAAACGCGCCTGGCGGGTAGTACAGAAGTCGCGCTCTTGGAGCGCTTTTTCGAGCTAGAGGGCCATTTGGAAGGGAGTGAGTAAACAGTGATCGGGATTCTCATTGCGGTGCTGCTCGCAGCGCTGGTGTACGTCCTGTGCCTGGCGCTGGGGCTACCGTCGATCGTCGCGATCATCGCCGCGATCCTCGTCCTGCTGGCAGGCATACCCAGCGGTGGCTACGGGTTCGGCAGCAGATTCGGCTCGCGTTACTGAGCACGGGGACCCGTAGTTCTTAGACTGCGACCGGTGGAGCAATCGAGCCCACCGGTCGCGGGCGTTTCGGAGCTCGTCCTGGAGGTCTCCGACCTCGAGCGCGCCGAGCGCTTCTACGCCGGCACGCTTGGACTTCCGGTGGTCGAGCGCTGGCCTCATCGCGACGCCTTCTGGGTGCTTGCGGGAGCGACGCGCATCGGCCTGTGGAAGCCGCAGGTGGGCCTCGAAGGAAGCCGCGGTGGCGAGCACGTCCACTTCGCGCTGCAGATCATGCCCGAGGACTTCGATCAGCGCGTGGCCGCGCTGCGCGCCGCCGGCCACGACCCGCCGGTGCACGAGTTCGGGCCCCTGGGCTCAGGCGACCGGCCGAGCCGCTCCGTCTACGTGACCGACCCGGACGGCCATCTGGTCGAGTTTTGGACGGCTGATATGGCGGACTACACGCGTAAGGCGGCGCGCTAAGGCGGCGGCGCGGAGGGCGGCCGCCGCAGCGGCCGCCCATCCAGCGCCAGATCCCCTCGGGCCCCTATGGGCAGGGAGGCAGGTTTGGCGGGAACGCGGTTGCAGCAGTGTTGTTGCTCCAGCAGTTGCCCGTTCCCGTGAAGTCCCAGGCGAGGTCGACCGCGAAGATCGACGGCACCGACGGGTCGGGGTTTGTCCCGTTCCCGAGCGAGGTGTTCGACACGATGTGGTTCCCGTCGGGGAAGATGTCGATGTCGCTCGGCGGCGGGCTGCAGACCTCCGCAGGCCGGCCCGTGCAGAAGCTCGAAACGGCGATGCCGAGGGTGTCGTTTCCGCGCACCTCGTTGTTGTGAACGTTGTTCGTGTCGGCGGCGTCGATCAGGATGCCGGTTCCCCTGGGCACGGCACAGACCGCGTCCCCGGGCTCCACACAGGTGTTCGCCTTGTTGTTGTCGTGGACGTTGTTGTTCCCGATCTCGTTGTCGTGGTTCGACGTGACATCGAGGCCGGACAGCGTGAACGACAGGATCCCGCCCGTGTTGCCGGTCGACTCGTTGTGGTGGGCGTTGACGTTCGAGCTGTTTTCGATCTCGAACCCGCTCACGTTGCCGGTCGCGAGGTTGTGATCGATCTCCACGTCATGCGACTGGCCGATGTAGATCCCGGTGTCGTTCGCACCTGACGCGAACGAGTTGTCGACCCGGCCCGCGCCGACGTGCGACGGGAAGATGCCGTACTCGTTGTTGTCCGTGGCGGATACGTTCGTCACGCGCCAGTTGTCCACGCAGAAGAGGAAGACGCCGTCTCCCTCGAATCCGTTCACCTGCACGTTCTGAATCAGCGAGCCGTCGATCCGCTCACTCTGATCGCTGAGACAACTGGGATCCCCGGTCAGGCCGACCGCGATTCCCTGGTGCTGGTCGCCGCGCGCCTCGAGCACGACCGGCCGGTTCTTCTTGGGCCGCCCGATCAGCGAGATGTCGTCCTTCTTGATGACAACTCCGCAGTCGCCGGACTCGGTCGGGCACGGTGTGCCGTGCTCGCGATACACGCCCGGCATGATGAAAATCCGATCTCCCGGATGGGCACGGTTGACGGCACTCTGGATCGACTTTCCGGCGTGCACCGTCAACGTGCGGGCACTCGAGGCTGCCGGCATCAACAGCATGACCATCAGCCCCGTGAAGAGCAGAAGCCAGGTACTCCGGCGCATATAGACCCCCTGCTTGGATTTTGGCAACCCTCTCAGGGTGGTCGGGGGTGTGTCAACCCCAGGCGGTCACGTGGCGAAAGCCGCGTCCTTCACCCGCCTCACGAGCGTCTCGACGGCGTCTCCGACCGCTGGTCCCAGGCGCTTGCGCACCTCGGCCGCATAGGCGTCGGAGTCGTAATCGACCCGGCGCAGCTCGAAGTCGCCCGCACCGCGCCAGAGCGCATAGGCGGCCCGCCGGTCTCCGTCGAACGGCAGGCCGACGCTTCCCGGATTGACCAGCGTGTGCCGTCCGGAGGGGCGCTGGAACTGAAGGTGCGTGTGCCCGAACACGATCACGTCGGGGTCCTCGTCGGACAGCAGTTCGGCGTCCTGTTCGCCCGCGGTCGGCATGAACGACCTCATGTCCGAGCGGGGCGAGGCGTGGCAGACGAGCGCACCGTCGACGACGGTTGTCGGGGCGAGGGCGGCCAGCTCGGCCGCGAGCGTGCCCAGGGCGCCGCCGCAGTGGGCCAGCGACCGCTCGTTGAGCTCGCTCGCCGGCAGATCGCTCGCGTCCTCGAGCCAGCGGTCGGTGTTGCCCCGGATCCAGAGGGCATCGAGCTCGCGGAGCCGCGAGACGGTTTCCAGCGGGAACGCGCCGAAGAGCGCGTAGTCGCCGCCCAGCACGAACTCCCGGGCGCCGGCCGCGCGCGCGTCCGCGAGCACAGCGTCGAGGGCCGGGAGGTTGCCGTGGATGTCGAAGAGGACCGCTTTCAAGCGGTGCGTCCCGTCAGCGCTGCGACGGATGGCCCTCCCCGGGCCAGGGCGCCAGCACGAGCACGACCCTCGAGTCCTCCTTGGCGCGCACCTCGTGCCGCTCGTTCGGCGCCGTCAGGGCGAGGAAACCTGGGCCAGCCTCGAACGACTCGCCTCCGCTGTCCGCGATCTCGACCCGGCCGTCGGTCACGAAGACCCAGGCGCGCTCGTGGACCTGGTGCTCCTGGAGCTCTTCGCCCGCGGGAAGGTTGATGAGAATCGTGCGGCCTTCCTCGTCCGAGTGGAGCACCTGTGGGTGGTGAGGCTCTACCTCGAGCGATCTCGTGTCCCATGTCTGCACTGTTGCAGCCTCCTCTGTGTATCCAGTTCGCGAACCGGGTGGCGGATGGCGGTATGAAAGCATCTAGGCGATGACGGCCGAAACGAGCGCCTCAACACGGATCGAGCCGTCCAGAGGCATGGACCTCGAGGTCCGGGGTCCCGACCTCGTGCTGCGCTACGCGCGGCACAGCGATGCGCGCCGCCTGTTCGACCTTGCATCCGAGCCCGAGGTCACGCAGTACTTCTCCTGGGGGCCCTATACGAGCGAGCGCCAGGCGACCGACTACATCGACAACCTTGCCCGCAAGCGGGCGGAGGGCGAGCGTCTCGAGCTCGTGATCGACCACCGGGAGGCCGGCGTGATCGGCGTCACGGGGCTGTCCGAGTTCTCATTGCGTGACCGGCGCGCGGTGATCGGCACATGGCACGGCCGCGAGTGGTGGGGGACCGGCGCCAACCGCCAATCCAAGACGCTCGTGCTGGCGCTCGCGTTCGTCGGCCTGCGGCTCGGCCGGGTGACGGCCTGGTGCGGCAACGACAACGGCCGCTCACGCGCCGCGCTCGAGAAGCTCGGCTTCGTCTACGAGGGCCTGCTACGCCAGTGGCACGTGCACGGAGGCGAGCCGAAGGACGTGATCGCCTTCTCGATGCTGCGGCGCGAATGGGAGGAGAGCCCGCTCGCGCGCGAGCCGTTCGAGATCACAGGCCGCATCCCGCGGCAATTCGTGCTTTAAGGAAATATCCAAGCGGCTTCGCCGCTCGCATGTGCGAGCGTCGTCCTAACGGACGCCGCTTAGGGAACATCCAAGCGGCTTCGCCGCTCGCATGTGCGAGCGTCGTCCTAGCGGACGCCGCTTGTCATGTTTTAGGCGCTGTGCTGCGGCGTCCGCTGTTCGCCGCTCGGCCCCGACTGGAACCAGGCGAACGCGAAGCACGCGAGCGACACCACGAGCGCGGCGATGCCGTGCTTGATGTGGTGGTGCGTCGAGCCGGCCGAGTGGCCGGGCACGAACGAGGGCAGCGAGCCCGCGGAGTCGACCCAGTAGAGGATCGCCAGGGCCAGGAAGAGCACTCCTAGGACGATTGCGGGGGCGATGAGGTTACGTCGTTTGGTCATGAAACCAGTCTCCCAACGATATTTCGGAATTACATGACGAACTCCTGAACAGAAGCCACTCATTCACTGAGCAAGGAGGGCCAAAGGCAGAAGTTGGTTATTCAAAGCCACTCATTCACTGAGCAAGGAGGGCCAAAGGCAGAAGTTGGTTATTCAAAGCCACTCATTCACTGAGCAAGGAGGGCCAAAGGCAGAAGTTGGTTATTCA
>Ga0114129_10003029_pt1 | contig 23559 bp, 19 predicted proteins | sample RhiMetdeltSRZDD1_FD_80071 | JGI IMG/M metagenome (GOLD analysis project Ga0114129, IMG submission 80071) | Populus rhizosphere microbial communities from Tennessee, USA - Rhizosphere MetaG P. deltoides SRZDD1 (version 2) (version 2) | ecosystem: Host-associated > Plants > Roots > Rhizosphere >...
AACCCCAAACAATTCTTCTTCGTGTCTTCGCGTCTTCGTGGCTGGTTTTTCACGTCGTCACGATTGCCACGAAGTCACCAAGACAACCCACAAACAATTTTTCTTCGTGTCTTCGCGTCTTCGTGGCTAGTTTTTCACGTCGTCACGATTGCCACGAAGTCACCAAGACAACCCCAAACAATTCTTCTTCGTGTCTTCGCGTCTTCGTGGCTGGTTTTTCACGTCGTCACGATTGCCACGAAGTCACCAAGACAACCCACAAACAATTCTTCTTCGTGTCTTCGCGTCTTCGTGGCTAGTTTTCGCGTCTTCGTGGCTAGTTCTTTCCGACGAGTTGTCGCAACACGTACGGCAGGATCCCGCCGTGGCGGAACGCTACCAACTCCTCAGGCGTGTCGATCCGCGCCGTGGTCTGGAATTCGATCGTCTTCTCGCCTCGGGCAATCACCGTCACCGTGCCGCCGGGGCGCAGACCGTCGGCGATGCCGCGGATCTCGAACTGTTCGCGGCCGGTCAGGCCGAGCGATGCTGCGTTGGCGCCGGCCGCAAACACGAGGGGGAGCACGCCCATGTTCACGAGGTTGCTGCGGTGAATGCGCTCGAAGCTTTCGGCGATGACCGCTCGGACGCCGAGCAGCAGCGTCCCCTTGGCGGCCCAGTCGCGCGACGATCCCGATCCGTATTCCTTCCCCGCCAGAACGATCAGCGGGACGCCTGATTCCTTGTATTTCACGGCGGCGTCGTAGATCGTCATCACCTCGCCGCCCGGCTGATAGGTCGTCCACCCGCCTTCGGTCCCGGGCGCCAGCTGGTTCCGCAGTCGGACGTTGGCGAACGTGCCGCGCATCATCACCTCGTGATTGCCGCGGCGCGCGCCGTACGAGTTGAAGTCCGCTGGCTGGACGCCACGCGCCATGAGGTACTTCCCCGCCGGGCTGTCCTTCTTGATCGAACCGGCCGGCGAGATGTGATCGGTGGTGATGCTGTCGCCAAGGACCGCGAGGGCGCGGGCGCCATCGATATCCTTGAGAGGTGCCGGCTGCAGCGTGATGCCGTCGAAGAACGGCGGGTTGCGGATGTAAGTCGAGTCGGGCTCCCACACAAAACGATTCCCACCTGGACCCTCGAGCGAGCGCCAGCGATCGTCGCCGCTGAACACGTCGGCGTACTGCTCGCGGAACATGTCCGCGCTGACGGCGCGGAGCATCGTGTCCTGAATCTCCCGCTCGGTCGGCCAAATCTCCCGCAGAAACACCGGGGTGCCTTTCGAGTCGATCCCGAGCGGCTCGGTCGTGAGATCGAGCGTCATCCGTCCGGCCAGCGCGTAGGCAACGACGAGCGGCGGCGAGGCGAGATAGTTCGCGCGCACCTGCTGCTGAATCCGCCCTTCGAAGTTGCGGTTTCCGCTCAGGACGGAAGCGACAACGAGACTGCGCGACTCGACCTCAGCCGCGACATCATCGGGCAGCGGTCCGCTGTTGCCGATGCAGGTCGTGCATCCGTAGCCGACGAGATTGAATCCGAGCGCGTCGAGAAACGGCTGGAGCCCAGCCTTCCGCAGGTACTCCGTCACGACTTTGGAGCCGGGCGCCAAGCTGGTCTTCACCCATGGTTGGCGCTCGAGCCCGCGCTCGACCGCCTTCTTCGCCAGCAGCCCGGCGCCGATCATCACGCTCGGATTCGACGTGTTCGTGCAGCTCGTGATAGCCGCGATGACGACCGACCCGTGCTCGAGTTGTCCGATTGCGGGCATTTCGGCAACGGCAACGCCGGCGGAGGCGGTCGCGGGCGCAGCCGCAACACCCGACGCCGATTTTTTCGCCGCCGACTGCAACGATCCCAGCGCCGACTGGAATCCAGATTTTGCCGCCTTGAGCGACACGCGGTCCTGCGGACGCCGCGGCCCCGCCAGGCTCGGCTCCACCGTGCCGAGGTTGAGCTCGATGGACTCGCTGTAAACGGGGTCGGGATCGCCGACGCGGCGGAACAGCCCCTGAGCCCTGGCGTACGCCTCGACGAGCTCGACGCGCGACGCCTCCCGGCCCGACAGCTTCAGGTAGTCGAGCGTCATCTCGTCGATCGGGAAAATGGCAATCGTCGCGCCGTACTCCGGACACATGTTTCCCAGCGTGGCGCGATCGGCAATCGTCAGATGCTGGAGTCCCGGCCCGTAGAACTCGACGAACTTGCCGACGACGCCGTGCTGGCGCAGGCGCTCGGTGATCGTCAGCACGAGGTCGGTCGCCGTTGCGCCCTCGAGCATCGCCCCCGTCAGCCGGAAGCCGAGCACCGGCGGGATCAGCATCGAGATCGGTTGTCCGAGCATGGCCGCTTCGGCCTCGATGCCGCCCACGCCCCAGCCGACCACGCCCAGCCCGTTGATCATCGTCGTGTGCGAATCGGTGCCGACGAGCGTGTCGGGGTACGCCAGCGATTCATCCGAGACGACGACGCGCGCCAGATATTCGAGATTGACCTGGTGCACGATGCCGGTATCCGGCGGAACGACGCGAAAGTTCCGGAACGCGTTCTGCCCCCAGCGGAGAAACGCGTAGCGTTCCTTGTTGCGCGAAAACTCCAGCTCGGCGTTCAACTGGAAGGCATTGGCCTGTCCGAAATAATCGACCTGCACTGAATGATCGATGACGAGTTCGACCGGCTGCAGCGGGTTGACCTTGTCGGGATTGCCGCCGAGCCGCAGGCAGGCGTCGCGCATGGCGGCGAGATCGACGACGCACGGAACGCCGGTGAAATCCTGGAGCAGCACGCGCGCCGGCGCGAACGAGATCTCTTTCTGCGCGGCGCTCTTGACGTCCCAGCGCGCCAGCGCCTCGATGTCGGCGCTCTTCACGAACCGGCCATCCTCGCTGCGCAGCAGGTTCTCGAGCAGAATCTTCAGCGAATACGGGAGCCGCGCGACTTCCGGAAAGCCGGCGCGCTCGAGCGCGGGTAGACTGAAGAAATCGAAGCGACGGCCGCCGCTTTCGAGTGTCTGCCGGGTTTTGAAGGTGTTGACGTTCGCGGTCGACATGGAGTGCCTCGAGGAAAACTCAATCGTACCACACGGCGACACGCCGGATCTGGTAATCGAGTAATCTGGTAATCGAGTGATTGGATTGCTCGATTGACTCGATTGAACGGATTGGATTGAGTGAGTGACTGCCGCTGAACCGCGCAGTGTGATTGCCAGCCATCCCCAATCGTTCAATCCGCAATCGTTCAATCCAATTATCAGATTACCCAATTACCCGATTACCCGATTCCACGATGAAGCTGTCGATCATCGTCCCTGTGTATAACGAGCAGCGGACGATCAACGAGGTGATCGAGCGCGTTCTCGCCGTCGATCTGCCCGGCGTCGAGCGGGAGCTGATCCTCGCCAACGACGGCTCGTACGACAACACCCGCCAGGTAATCGAAGAGCGCGGCTGGCTGCACGACCCGCGTGTACGGCTGTACGAGAACCCAATCAACCTGGGCAAGGGCGCCGCCGTCCGCCACGGGCTCGCCGCCGCGACCGGCGACATCGTGCTCATCCAGGATGCCGATCTCGAGCTGAGTCCGCAGGAGTACGGCAAGCTGCTCGCGCCGATCCTCGACAATCGCGCCAACGTCGTCTACGGGTCGCGCTTTCTTGCGCCGTCGAACGGCATCTCGCGGAAGACGCGGATCGCCAACCGCGTCCTCACGACGCTCACCAACGTCCTGTTCGGCGGCAGCCTGACCGACATGGAAACGGCCTACAAGGTGTTTCGCCGTGACGTCATTCGATCGATTCGGCTCCGCTGCGTGGGATTCGACTTCGAACCGGAAGTGACGGCGCGGCTCCTGCTCGCCGGCCACCGGATCCTGGAGGTGCCGATCGCCTACGAGCCGCGCACCAGCGAAGAGGGCAAGAAGATCGGCTGGGTCGACGGCTTCGACGCCATCTACGCCCTCTTCAAGTGCCGCTTCACGCCCGGCGCTGGAGTAAGTCGCGGATCTCGGTGAGGAGCTTCTGCTCAGGTGTCGGCGCGGGCGGTGCAGCCGGCGCGGCTTCCTTCGTGCGTCTCGCCGCGTTCATCGCCTTGACGACCATGAACAGCACGAAGGCGACGATCACGAAAGTCACGATGAAATTCATGAACAGCCCGAAGTTCACGGTGACCGCTCCGGCCGCTTTTGCGGCGGCGACGGAGGCGTACGGTCCGGGCGGCATGCCGTCCTTGAGCACGACCATCATCTGAGAGAAGTCGACCCCGCCGGTGGCCAGCCCGACCAGAGGCATGATGACGTCGGTCACCAGCGAATTGACGATGGCGCCGAACGCGGCGCCGATAATCACGCCAATCGCCATGTCGACGACGTTGCCCTTCAACGCAAAGTCTCTGAATTCTTTCAACATCCGCTTCCTCCAGCCGGGCCACGGACCCGGCTTCGATGATGGAGGGCGGGGGCTTTTTTGACCCGCCTCCAAGCCTGAGAATCGCTCCGGCGGATTCGTCATGCATACGCGGGACCGACACGCGTCAGAATCGCGCGAACAGTGACGCCGAGAGCATTGGCGACAGGTGCAGGTTGTCGTCGAACGAGGCGCCGCCAGACCTGGCGACGGCGCGTCCGTCCAGCCGGATGCCGAAGGCATTGAGGCCGCCTGCGGCCGAGCTTTTGAGCAGATAGTGAAGGCCGGCGCCGACGTGAAACAGCCGGCCGTCCTCGGCCAGCGTCTCCCGTTCGTGCAGATCGCGCAGGACGCCGGCGCCCGCCGAGAGATATGGAATCGTCCGCGCGCCCAACCGCATGCCGGTCAGGTGGAGGACCAGCGAGCCTTCGACGGCGACCTCCTTCATCGTCTCGATCGCCGTAAACCCCGCTGCCCCTTCAGCGTCTCCGCTGACCTGCGTGTGCAGATCCGGCTTGGTAAACGATGCGGTCACCTCGGCGTCGACCGAACGCGTCAGGCGGATGCCGATGGTGCTGTCGATTCCAGTCGCCCGGGCGATCGACGTGTTCGTCCGGAACAGAACAAAGCGGCCGCCGGCGGGCGTCGTCTCGGTCGCGTCCGCGGCGCCAATCGTCGACCGATTCGTCCAGCGAACGCCAGCGCCGAGGGATAGCCGTCCGGGAAGCGGATCGGAAGACTGCGCGGCTGCGAGCGACGGCCAGACACTCACGACCGCCGCGAGCACAGAGCAAGTGACCTGGTACCTTATCCAAAGCATTCAGCACACCTTATTTCGGTTGAACCTTTATTTCGATCTCGCCGCTGTCGCCGCCGTGCGGGACGACAACCAGCCGATCGAAATAGGTGATGCGGAAGTTGACGTCGGTACCAGCGTCGAGGTCGAAGAAGCTGTCGATGTCCGCATCGTCGAGCGGCTCGACGCGCACGACGTGCGGACCCGGCGACAACCCGGCGATCGAGAAGCGCCCGCGTGAATCCAGCGAAAAGTTCGCCACCAGCGCGCCGGTTGCCGGATTGAACGCCACCACGTGCGCACCGAACACTCCCGCGCCACTTTTCGTAATGCGCCCCGAGATGCTCCCGGTGTCGTCGCTGAACACTTCCTCGGGATACAAATCCGAAATGCCCGCCACATCGTCGGCCCGCGGCGTCCGCGCGGAGATGTTGCCGGCGCCAAAGGCAATCGGAAACATCACCGCTTCGGACGCGATCACGCTGCGCCCGTTGTTCCGCGGCTCTGTTTCACCAATCATCGAGTGGCCGAGGCCGCTGAAGTGACCGGTTTCATGCAGCGCGATGCTTTCGATGTCGAAGCGGCCCATCTCACCACTCCGGGCAACGGACCACGGAAAGGTGCTGTTGAAGAAAATGTCGGATTCGAGAAGCTCGCCGGTCACGTCGTCGACCAGGAAGCTCGTGGACGCCAGCACGTGCTCGAGCTCTGGCGTCGGAAGAAATCCGAGCGTTGAGATCCCATCGTCTTGTCCCGGCTGTGCGGCGGTAAAACCGGCGAACTGATAGGCGACCCGCGCGCTGGGCAGCGCCTCCCATGTCGAGAACGCCCGCGTCACCGCTGCCTGAAAGTCGTTGGCGCTGACGCCGGCCGTTCCGCCATTGTTCACGAAGTACCGGACGGGCAGGCGGTTCCATTTGAGCTCGATGAGCTGGGTCCCGGCGTTGACGCCGAACTTGAGGTAGGCGAACGCGTCGCCGACGTCCGCGACGAGCAGCACGATCACCAAGACGACGAGCGCCCTCCGACGACTCGCAAAGACGGAGAGTGTTCGCTCGGTGCGGGCGGATCGTACGCCGCTGCGGATCCCGATCATCGGGAGTTCTCGACGAGTTCGTGAACCTGCCGCTCGAAGATGTCGAGCGCCATAGGCCGGCGCGCAGGGTCACCGCGTACAATCCGCGCGTCTCCGCCAGCAAGAACTGGTGGCGGCGTCACCTTCCAGCCATCGGTCTCCTGCACGACGCGGAAGAGCCCCTGGCTCAACCCAATCACGTGCGGCAGACTCGGCACGCTGCCGGCAAGAAAGACGATCACCCGTTCACCCGGCTCGAACCGAGGCGCGCCGACGACGATACTGCGGTAGCGGCCGAGACGTCCGCCGGGAACGACGAACTGGACGGTCGATCCGAGCCCGCCCTTCAGGAACCGTTCGGTCTCCAGCGTGACGAGCGTGTCGATCCGGCGGCGATCGTCGCTCCACCGCGGCTCGACCGCAACCACGCGGCCGCGCGCGATCGCTCGCGCCTCGCGGGCCAACTCGCTCACATCGGTTGGAATGAAAGAGGTGGCGCTCGCTACTGCGCCACACGCTGCAAACATGACGACGATGGCATGTCGCATTCCGTTCTCTTCTAGTTTCTATTCTCGATTACGCTGAGTATCGCCTGCGCCGCCCGTCGGCTCGCGCCCGAACCGCCAAGCTGCGCGCGGACGCGCGACAGTTCCGCGCGGATCGCGTTCCGCCGCGACTCGTCGGTCAACATCGAAACCGCTTCGGCGGCCACCGCTTCCGGCGTCAGCGCATTCTGAATCAATTCCGGCACAATCTTTTTCCCGGCGATCAGGTTGACCATCGCGATGCTGTCGAGCTTCACGAGCGGGCGCACCAGACGGTATGTGATCGGCGAGAGTCGGTAGACGACCACCATCGGGACGCCGTGAAGGGCGGTTTGAACCGTCGCAGTACCTGAAGCGGTGAGCACCACGTCAGCCGAAGCGAGCGCGGCGTCGGTGTCGCCCTCGACGACGGCAAGGCGCGGAAGGCCGGCTTTCGCAACAGCGCCGAACAAGCGGCCATCGAGCATCGGCGCACGCGCTACCACGAACTGCGCGCGCGGTACGCGCCGGTCGATCAATGCGGCGGCGGCAATCAAATCGGGCAAGATGCGCGAGACCTCGTTGCTCCGGCTGCCCGGGAGGATCGCAACCGTCGGCGCGTCCGGCACAAGCGCCAGCCGCTGCAAGAACGACGCCCTGCTCGACGACGGTGTGGCGAGATCGACGAGCGGGTGGCCGACGAATTCGACCGGAACCTGCTCCCGGCGGTAAATCGCTTCCTCGAACGGGAAAATCACCAGCATCCGGTCGACCAGCTTGCGAATCGTCTTCAACCGGCCGGCGCGCCACGCCCAGATCTGGGGGCTGATGTAATAAATGACGGGGACGCCAAGCCGCTTCACCCGCGAAGCCAGCCTGAGGTTGAGCTCCGGAAAGTCGATGACGACGAGGGCATCGGGGCGCTGCTCGCGCGCCCACGCCGCGAGCCGCGCGATCGTACGCCGGAACTTGGGCAGCGTGGCGAGCGACTCGGTCAGCCCGGTGGCCGTCAAACCCCGGTAGTCGTCGATCAACACGCCGCCTGCCCTCGAAAACTGCGGACCGCCAAGGCCGCTCACGGCGATCCCCGGCGAGAGCGCACGGAGCTCACGCGTGAGCGCGCCGGCGTACAAGTCGCCGGAGGGCTCGCCGCAAGACAGCAGGAGTCGCAACGTCGCTGGTTAAGAAGCCGGGCGCTGGAAGAGCGATGGATTCATCGGCGCGTTGATCTTGATGTCATCGACGCGGCGTTCGATGACAGGCTTGCCACCCTGCCGGACGTTGGCCGTGAACGCAATCTGAACGCCGTCGACGAGCCGGTAGTCGGTGAACAGCTCTTCGACGATCGGACTTCCCGGAGCGGCCACGTAGGTCTGCTTCGTGACGAGGTGCGTCTCGGGATCGATGTACATGATGAGCGGTTCGAGGCCAGCGCCGGACAACTCGATCGCCAGATTGATTTTGCCGGTGTCATCCTTGACGTTCGGGAGCAGACGCGCTTTCACCGTGCCGTCATGGGCAGCGAGCAGCGCCGCGACGGTGTCGCGCCTGAATGTCGCTTCGAGATCCGGAAGCGCTCGCTGCGGCACTTCGTGCGTGCCGGCGCGATCCTTCACCCAGGCATGGCTGCCGTCGTAGGTCTGAACGATCGTTGTGTCGACGAGCGTCGTTTCGATCCGCATGCGATTGGGATACTGCAGGTAGGTCGTGGTTTTTGCCTCGAGGCGGCCCTGCGGCGTCGACATGGTCGCATTCGTGACCGCCGTGATGCTCTTGATCGCTCGCAGCTTTTCGAGTCCGCCTTTTGCGGCAATCGCTCGATCGACCACCGCCAGCGCGCCAGGGCCCTCTTCTGGCACGACCGCCGGGCGGCTTTGCGTCGCGGATTGCGATGCGTACGCGTATCGGGCAGGCCTAAAGGCCTGCACGACACCGGCAGGCCTGAAGGCCTGCACTACACCGGCTCCGGCTCCGCCCGCCCTGTCGGCCCCCACGCGCGGCGCCTTCCGGAAATCGGCCGCCGTGAGATCGAGGTCGCGCATGTCGATCCGTTCGAACGTGTTGAAGCCAATCCGACGCAGCTGCGGTTCGAACGCCGCGGCGTTGCCGACGAGCACGATCGACAACCGATCGGGCTTCAAATAAAAACGCGCCACGCGCTCGACATCGTCCACCGTGACCGCATTCACGCGCTGGCGGAAGGTTTCGAGCTGCTCGACCGGAAGCCCGTAGAAGAGCACGTTGAGGACCTGGGTGGCGATCGCATCGGGCGTTTCAATCGTCAGCGGGAAGCTGCCGGTCATGTACGCCTTCGCATCCGCCAGCTCGCGCTCGCTGACGCGCTCGCGCTGCAGCCGCCAGAATTCATCGACCATCAGCCGCAGCACCTCGCCGGTCGCGTCGGACCGCGTGTTGGTCGACGCCTCGAACGCACCACTCTCCTTCAGCGAGTTCATGTCGGCGGATGCGCCGTAGGTGAGCCCGCGCTCGGTGCGCAGCACCTGGTGCAGCCGGTTGGCGCCTTCTCCTCCCAGAATCCTGATCGCCACGTTCAACGCCATGTAATCGGGGTGATTGCGGCGCACGCCGATGTGGCCGACGCGGACCTCGGTCTGCACCGCATCAGGCGCGTTGACCACGACCAGGCGCCGCGTTGGATCGGGCGGCGCGAGCAGCGTCTGGGCCGGCAGCTCCTGGCGCTGCCAGTCGCCGAACACCTTCGTCACGCCGGCAAACGCCTCGTCTTCCGTAATGTCGCCGACCATCGCCAGGATGGCGTTGTTCGGCACGAAGTTGCGGCGATGAAACGCCACGAGATCGTCGCGAGTGAGCGACGCGAGCGTCTCCGGCGTGCCGCTCTGCGGCATCCCGTATGGATGGAATCCGTAGACGAGCCGGCGGAACACGGCGTCGGCGATGAAGTCCGGATCCTCGAACGTGACTTTGAGGCCCGACAGCGACTGCTGGCGCTGCCGCTCGATTTCTTCCGGCGCAAAGTTCGGCCGCCTCGCGAGGTCCGACAGCAGGCGCAGCCCCGTCTCGAGGCTGTCCTTCATCACGATCACGTTGACGTAGCTCAGATCGGTGCCGGCGCCCGCGTCCATGTTGCCGCCGATGAAATCGATCTCGTCGTTGAGCTCGCTGGCCGACTTGCCCGCGGCGCCCTGCGTGAGCACTTGCGCGGTGAGATTGGCGAGGCCGTTCTTCCCCTTCGGGTCGAGCGCACCGCCCGCACGGATCAGCAGCCGCATGCTGACGACCGGTTGCTCGTGATGCAGCACGGCGACGACCTGCAGGCCGTTGGGCAGCGTCCGCGCGCGGTACGGCGGAAACGGACTGTCGCGCGCCGCCAGCGGCCGCGGCGGGCTGCTGCCGGGCCAGCGGTTCTGTGCGGAGGCGGTGCCGGCTGCCAGCAGCGCCAGCGTGAGCGCAACGAAACGCCTCATCGCCCTCCTCCGGGCGCGCCCGCCTTCGCCGGCATCAGCGTCAGGACGACGCGGTTCTCCTCGGTGAAGTACGTCCGCGCCACGCGCTGCACGTCCGCTTTGGTGATGTTCTGGAAAATGTCGAACTCGCCGTCGGCCGTGGTGATGTCGTGATGGATCACGATGGCGTGCGCGAGCTGCGACGCCTTCGACTGGTTCGTCTCGCGGCCCAGGATGTAATCGCGCGCAAACTGGTTCTTCGTGCGCTGCAGCTCGTGATCGGTGATCGGCTCGTCCTTCAGTTTGTCGAGCTCGGCGATGAGCGCCTTGATCGCTTCATCCGGCGTGTGCCCGGGCTGAAGGATGGCGACGGCGTAGAACAGATTCGGGTCTTCAATCAGATTTGCGCCGCCGAACGCCGCGACGGCGATCTGCTTCTCGTACACCAGGCTCTTGTAGATCCGCGATGACTGCCCGTCGGAGAGTACCTTCGACGTGATGTGCAGCGGATACGAGTCCGGATGGCCGTCGTAGGTAATGTGATGCGCCACCACCACCGCCGGCAGCGGCCACGGCGTTTCGAGCGTCAACCGCCTCTCTTTCGTCTGCTGCGGCTCTTTCGGAATGTCGCGCGGCACCGGCTTCACCGCCTTCGGCACCTTGCCGAGGTACTGAGCCACCAGCTCCTTCGCCTGCGCGGAATCGAAGTCGCCGACGAGCGCCATCGTGGCGTTTTCCGGCACGTAGTAGGTGTTGTAGAAGTCGCGGACGTCCTCGACTGACGCCGCCTCGAGGTCCTGCAGGCTCCCGATCGTCGGGTGCTTGTAGGGGTGCGTCGTGAACGCCTGGTCGTAGATGATCTCGTTGAGGCGCCCGTACGGCTGGTTGTCGACGCGCATCCGCCGCTCTTCCTTCACGACCTCGCGCTCGTTCTTGAATGTTTCGTCGTTGATTCTGAGCGACGCCATCCGATCGGCCTCGAGCCACAGCGCCAGCGGCAGATACTGCGCAGGCACCGTCTCCCAGAACACCGTGATGTCGTCTTCGGTGTACGCGTTGGCCTGCCCTCCCACCGACGAGATGAACGACGTGTGGCCTTCAGGCTCGACGTTTCTCGATCCCTTGAACATCAGATGTTCGAAAAGATGCGCGAAACCGGTGCGGCCGGGCCGCTCGTTCTTCGATCCGACGTGGTACCAGAGCTGGACGTGAACGATTGGCGTCGAGTGGTCTTCCTCGAGGACAACCGTGAGGCCGTTGGGCAGCGTCATCATCTCGTATTGCAACTTCGGCGGACGGACCGCTGCCGACGGGTTGAAGTCGCAGATGGCGACGAGGGCGAGTACAAGGGCAAGCGAGGAGAGCCTGCGAATCATCTGCAGATTCTATCGTTAATCCCGGCCGTCACCTGAATCGACGTTGTGGTCGACCCGACCTGAACATCCACATCTCGACGAGGTGCAAAATCTGTCACCTCGGGCGACGACCCGATTAATTCACGAGCCGGAAACCGGCGAAACCCCATCGCCCGGGAAGAAGGTCAAGTTGGTTCGCGTCGACCACGCGCTCGTAGCCGCCGAACAACTCGAGCGCGCCGCCCTTGCCCCCAATCCGGAGGCCGGTTTCAATGCGGCCACCGGACTGGGTAGGCCGGTTGTACACCTCTCTGTGAACACCATAGACGTCCGTGTAGGCGCGGCCATACACGCCGAGGTGCGGTGAGACTGCCCGCCGGAACGTCGCCTCACCGACCGTCATCCAGCGGTAATCGACGTAGGCGCGCGCGATCACGGGACCGCCCTCGAGCCGGAGCGCCAGCGTGTTGCCGCGGACGTCCACCTGCCGCATGACGCGCGCGATGAGAGCGTTCATGGCCACGGCAGGCTCCTTGGCCCGATCCGCCAGGTGTCGTGAGACGTGATGCAGAACGCCGGTGAATTCCGTGCCGCGAAGGCGCAACGATCCGGCTACCGCCAGGGTGTAGTTGCCCTGGTTCGGGTCGAACAGCCGACGTTCGCGGCCGAGTATCGCCTCGTAATCGGCAAGAAACGACACCCGACCGTACACGTAATCGACCAAGTCGAAGTCGCCGCCCCAGTGTGTGTCCCAGGAGAAACGATCGTCGTTGGTGGACAGGCCGGCGGCGGCGAGGTGGAAATCGAAGCGCGAGAGGAACTCGGCTGTCGTCGGCGCCTCAACGAGCGGCTTCTGCGCGGCGGTGTGAGCGGCAAACGTGAGAACGAGGCACGCGGCAACGGCCGCGCGCCGTGCTAGGGATCCGATGGTGTCGGGCATTGAGCGAGCTTCTCCTCGAGCTCCGCCAGGCGTTGCTCGAGGTCCGCAACGCGTTTTTTGAGGACAGGCAACATGCGATAGACCGCCGACGACTTCAACCACTGGCGGTGTTCGATCGCCGGATACCCTGAGATGTACTCCCCGGCATCAACCGAATTCGGAATGCCGGTCTGCGCCGTGGCGATCACGCCGTTGCCAAGCTTCACGTGATTGGCCACGCCCACCTGTCCGGCGAGCACCACGTCGTCGCCAAGCTCGCAGCTGCCGGCAATGCCGACCTGCGCGGCGAGCAACACGCGGCGGCCGATGCGCACGCCGTGTCCGACCTGGACGAGGTTGTCGATCTTGGTCCCGGCGCCGATGCGCGTCTCGCCGATGGCCGGACGATCGATCGTCGAATTCGCGCCGATCTCCACGTCGTCTTCGATGACGATGTCGGCGCGCTGCTGAATCTTGCGGTGCGTGCCGTCCGGTTGTTTGGCGAAGCCGAAGCCTTCGCTGCCGACGACCGCGCCGTCCTGAAGGATTACGCGATGGCCGATCACGACGCGGTCGCGGATCGAGACCTGCGAATGCACGATGCAGTCGTCGCCGATGATCGTTCCCGGACCGATGGTGACGTTCGGATAAATCAGCGTGCGCGCACCAATCGACGCGCCGGCGCCGATCGTCACGAAAGGCCCGATCGCCACGCCAGGACCGAGCTTCACGTCGGGCGCGATCGCGGTCTGCCGGTCGATGCCGGTCGGCGGCGGCGCCGGAGGCATGAGCAGCTCGACCGCTTTGCAGAACGCGAGGTACGGCTGGTCGGTCCGGAGCAGCGCGGCGGAGGTGCGCGCCGGCACATCGCGGCCCACGATCACGGCCGAGGCGCGGGTCGTCGGAAATTTCTTGACGTACTTTTCGTGCGAGAGAAACGTCAGGTCGCCCGGTTCAGCGCGGTCGATGCCGGCGACGCGGCGGATGTCGACGTCGCCGTCGCCCTCCAGCGCGCACTCCAGACGACTTGCGATCTCGGACAACTTCATGGGAATGCTGAAATTTAAGATTTAAGATTTAAGATTGATTGAAGATTTAAGATTTACGACCTATTGAAGATTGCGGATAGCTGATCTATCGGCCGCCTGGACGCTCAATCTTAGATGGCCCGAGTGTTCCAAATCTTCAGTCCCGTTCTGAAATCAATCTGAAATCTGCAATCAATCTTAAATCTTAATTCTTAAATCTTAAATTTCATGAGCAGCCGCGACGCGGTCGAAGAACGCCGAGAGGCGCGGCAGGTTGAGGCGTGCGGCGATCGCGGCCACTCGCGGGGCGCGCGCGGCCCGCGGCAGATCGACGAGCGACGCGAGCTCGTCGAGACCCTGATCGGCCTCGAAGGCCCACGCGATCCGATCCATCGCCTGGCGTGCGCCGCGCCACGACTGCAGGTGGCCGACCAGCCGGAATGCGAAGTAATACGCAATGATGTTCGGGCCCGGGATAAAGAAGAGAATGCCGGAGATCACGAACAGGACGCTGTCGATGGCGAGCCAGCGGCCGTGGTGCTGCCGGCTCTTGCCCAGAAGCTGGTAAAGAATGTCCCGCGCCGTTTCACCAGACAGCCTCGAGGGATATCGCACGATCGCACCGGTCTGAAGCCGAAGCGCCCACAGCGTCCGCTGCTCGGAGATCGATTCAGCCAGCCGGCAGACGACCGCGTCCCGCCAGCCGGCGAGCCGTCCCGTCGCCCGGCCGTGCCGCGCTCTGTCAACCAGTGCGTGCCATTGAACCGCGGCGGTGTGCGCCCAGCGCCGGAGAACACCCTCGTGGGGGGCGGGTGCTTCACCCACCTCCTCCGGCGGTTCCGAGTAGAGCTCGTAGCGATCGCCGCCCGCGGGAACCAGGTAGACGGTCATTCCTGTTGACGCACGCGCTCGACCGGACGGGGCATCTCGGTTTTGAGGGCGGGCCTCCCGGCCGCTTCCCACGCGCCCACGATGATGGAGGCGGTGGCTGTGATCGAGCTGTTGATGCGCTGTTCGAGAATCGGACGGGCCGCGCTGAAGAACGCCTCGTAATAGGCGTCGTCGTACGTCGTCCTGCCGGCCACGGCTGTCTTATCGGCCGCTAGCAGTGGATCGACAAGCTGGTAGCTGGCGAGCAGGAGGTCGAAGGCAAAATCGCGCGGCGCGGTGACCGGCCGGGGCGGCGCGGGATTGATCGTCAGGCGCGATTTGAAGCGCTCGAAGAGATCGCGTTCGAAGCGCGCGTGGATCCCCTGCTGCTTCGTCTGACCCCCGTCGTAGTTTTCGGTCGCGTGAAGCGGCTGGTTTGCGTCCTGGATGTAGTGCGAGGCGACGGCGGCAAACAGCACGATGTCGTTGACGGCAAACGCGCTGTTCCTGTTCATGCCCTCGAACGCCCGCCGAAGATTCCCGAACATTTCGTCCTCGCGCCACGGCAGCAGGCCGTTGCGCTCGAGCGTTGCCCGTCCAAACTTGCTGAGCGCAGCGCCGTAATCGCGCGGCAGCTCCTTGAACGGGTACGGTCCGTACTCTTTGACGCCGAAATCCAGGAAGTGGTTCGGATCTTCAGGCCAACCAACGTTGCGCCACAGATCGGGATCCTTGACGCGAATCACGATCTCGTCGCGATACCGTGTGAACAACGGCTTGAGCTCCAGCGGCAGCAGTTCGATCGCGCGGGTCATGATGAACTGATGCGCTTCGAACCCCCACGCGGACGCCGGTGACGGCGCAAGCGCGGCGACGAGCAGCGCCGCCGCGGTCAGAAGCCGTGATCGCATACTGCTATATTAATCCCGGTCGTCACTTGAGTTGACGCATCGAGGCACCGCCAACCTGCCGGGAGAGTCGCGGTTGCTGGTGTGATCCCTGCGTCGATGCAAGTGGCGACCGGGATCAAATTGTTTGGATAACATCACCCATACCTTGTTCGCCGCAACGCTCGCGCGTACCTCGGTCGGGCGCGCCGGCCGCGGCACGACCACTGCGCTCATCCTCGCCTCCAACGCTCCCGACATCGACATCGTGACAACGGCCGGCGGCGTGCTGAAGTACCTCGAATGGCATCGCGGCCCGACGCACGGCCCGCTTGGGATCGTCGGGCTCGGATTGATCACCGCCGCTCTCGTCAGCGTGGGGCTGCGAATCTTCGATCGCCGGCGCTCGTCGGAGCACGCGCCGTTCAGGATGCTCGTGGCGGTCTCGATCATCGGCGCGTTGTGCCACGTGCTGATGGATCTGCCGACGTCGTACGGCACACGGCCACTCAGCCCATTCAGTTGGCGGTGGTACGCGTGGGACTGGATGCCGATCATCGACATCTACCTGCTCGGCGCCCTCGCCGCCGGCCTGCTGATCGGTCAGTACTGGCCTGCGACGCGTCGACAGGCGGCAGCAATCGCTCTGGCGTTTCTGGCAGGGAACTACGGCGTGCGAGCCATCTCGCACGAACGCGCGCTGGCGCTGGCGCCGCGTGCATTCGGACCGATTCTTCCCGGCCGATGTGAGACGGCACCGCCGCGACCTCTGATCGACACGTGGCCGCTGCCGCCGGTGACGCAGTCCGACTCGTCGGGCCGCTGTCTCATCGAACTGGCGGCCCTCCCCGACTTCGGCACGCCGTTTCGCTGGCGGCTCGTCGCGCACCTGTCGGATGCGTACGAAACGCACGACGTGAACCTGCTCGACCCTCGCCTTCAGCAACCACCCGCCACCTCCGAAGCGATCTGGCGGTTGACGTCGACGTACTCGAACGAGTGGACGCCGGCGGTCTTCCAGGCGGCATCCACGCGCCCGGTGAAAGTCTTTTTAGGATTCTCGCGATTTCCCGCCGTGCGATCGGTTGTCGGACGTGACGGCGTCACCACAGTCCGCTGGCTCGATGTGCGGTTCGCCGCCGGCCCGCAGCCGCCGCAGCCGCCCGACCGCGGTCAGGCACGGGCATTTTTCTTCGGCGCGACCGTACGAGTCGCGCCGACGGGCGAAATACTCAACTGAATCCTGAGATTTAAGATTTTAGATTTTAGATTTAAGATTGATTTCAGATTGATTGAAGATTTCAGATTTACGAACTGACTTCAGATTTTAGAATTCGATTCTGGAAGTTTTCTTCCGAGCGCGTCGGTTCACATTCCGACCGACCCCTCAGCAGACGAACACAGAACAGTGAACCAAAGCCTCGTTGGCACTGGCGTCAGGCTGGGCGCGCACATGTCGGTGGCCGGGGGACTGCCGCTGGCAGTCGAGCGCGCGGTCGCGCATGGCTGCGATGCGCTGCAGATCTTCGCGAAGAACGCCAGCCAGTGGCGCGGGCGCGTGATACCGGTCGCCGAAATCCGCGAGTTTCGCGCGCGCGTGAAAGCGGCCGGCATCCGGCCGGTCGTTTCGCACGCCAGCTACCTCATTAATCTGGCCACCGCGAATCGCGCGCTCCGACGCCAGTCGATGACGGCAATGGCCGACGAGCTCGATCGCGCCGAAGCGCTCGATCTGCTCGGCGTCGTCCTCCATCCCGGCTGCTACACCGATGGGCATCCTGAACACGGTCTCGATCTGATTGCAGACGCGCTCAGGGTGCTGCTGCGCGAGCGGCGGCGAAGCAAGACGATGGTCATCCTGGAGCACACGGCGGGTCAGGGAACGTCTCTTGGCGCGTCCTTCGACGAGATCGCGTCGATCGTGCGCAAGATGAAAGGCCACAAGCGCATCGGCGTCTGCCTCGACACCTGTCACCTGCTGGCGTCCGGCTACGACATCGCGTCGCGCGAGGGGTATCTGAAGACGTTCCAGGAATTCGAGCGCGTCGTCGGCCTCGAGCGGCTGAAAGTGCTGCACTTGAACGATTCGAGGCGGCCGCTCGGAAGCCGCGTGGATCGCCACACGCACATCGGCGAAGGGTGCGTCGGACTCGACGCGTTCCGGTGGCTCGTCAACGATTCACGCTTCGCGGGTCTCCCGATGCTGCTTGAAACGCCGAAGGAGGAGCGTCGCTCGGCCGCGAAGGCCATCAACGTCGATCGGTTCGATTCGAAGAACCTGGCGACGCTGCGCGGGCTGGTCTCTGGGCCTGGTGACTCGTTAGCTATCTGTGGGAGTGGCCGACGCTAGCTTCGCCGCATGCGCGGCCTGCTTCTCTTTGCGGGCCATGTTCCGCGTCTGCCACGACTTGCTTTCGGTCTTCGGCTTCGGCTTCAGCTTCTTGCGCGACTCACGAGTTTGTGGTGTTGTGGCCATGTATCCTCTTTCGGGGCTATTTGTCCGGCGCGCGGGTGTGCGCGAGGCGCCTACAGTGTAGTCGTTCTGCCGGTGAGCGGCGCCACTTTTATGTCTCGAGAAATGCATCCCGTCGGTTGTGTTCGCTTCACGCTCTGTCGACTTCGAAACAATTCACCGTTCACAGTCAGGGTGCCTGTTACTCGTAGCGAAGCGCGACAACCGGATCGACGCGCGCGGCACGCGTCGCGGGCCACACGCTCGCCGCGGTTGCCACCGCGATGAGCAGCACACTGACGACGCCAAGCGCAAGCGGATCGGTTGGCGGCGTTCGCACGAGAAATTGCTCCAGCGCCCGGCCGACGGCGATCGCTCCGGCAAGACCCAGGAACAAGCCAATCACCACTTGCAGAAGCGTTCGCCTGACGAAGAGCCACACGACCTGCGGCGATCGGGCACCGAGCGCGACGCGGATGCCTATTTCCTGCGTACGCTCGGTCACGCCGTGCTCGGTGACGGCGTAGAGGCCAATCGACGCGAGCAGCAGCGCGATGCCCGCGACGAGCGCGAAGACGGCTCCGAGCACGCTCTGACGCGACCTCGAGTTGGCCAACACTTCGTCAAGCGTCCGAACGTAGTATCCGGGCAGATCGGGATCGATCGCTCGAACGGATTCGCGAAGCGCCGAGACGATCGCCGCGCGGTCGCCTTCGGCGCGCGCGATGATCGACACGAACCGATGCGGCGCCGGCTCTCCGCGGAGCGCCACATACACGACGGGCTCTTCGGTACCTCTAAAAATGACCTGGGGCACCGTGGGCGCCACGCCGACGATGGTGAACCACGGCTGCGGCGCGCTTGGAGCGGCGGCGTTGACGAGGCGAATCCGTTGGCCGATCGGATCGGCGTCGGAAAAGAACATCGAGGCGAACCGCTGGTTGACAATCGCGGCCTCGCGACCAGGAGCTCCATCGTCTTCATTGAATTCACGACCCCTGAGGAGCCGCAGCTTCAATGTGTCGAAGTATCGAGGGCCGATGTACAGATACGCGACGCTCGGTCGGTTCTCATTGGGTGCCGTGGCGCGGCCGTCAATCGTGAGCTGTCGAAGCGCGTTGATCACCGTCAACATCGGGATGTCGCTGGCCACGGTCACGGCCGAGAGCGATCGAACCGTGGTGAGCCGTTCGTCGAGCCGGCGAAAGAACTGTTTGATATCGTCCGGCTGGGGATACTTGCCGATGCCGAGCGCCAGCTGCATCGTGATCATGTTCGAGGTGTCGAGTACCTGTCCCGCCCGATACAACGCGATGAAGCTGCGCGTCATGAGTCCGGCGCCGGCGAGCAGCACCAGCGTGAGCGCAAGCTGGGCGACGATCAGCGCGGCGGTCCAGCGGTGTGCGTGCGAGCCGCCTGCCACTGCCCGACCGCCATCTTTGAACCACACGTTGCCGTTTCTCGAGACATGAAGAGCCGGTGCCAGCCCGAAGACGAGGCTGGTGCCCAGGCCGACAATGGCGAGGAACGCGTACACGCGCGCATCGACGGAAAAGTTCATCCAGAAGGGCGACGGACCGTCCACCCCTATCATTCCGTCGACCGACACCCTGAAGATCGCGACGCCGTTCAAGAACAGGACGAAGCCCACGACGCCCGCAATGACCGCGAGCAACACGCTTTCCGCGAGGAGCTGGCGGACGATCCTCCAGCGTGTCGCCCCGAGTGACGATCGGATCGCGATTTCGCGCGACCGGTGAACTGCCCTCGCGAGCAACAAGTTGGCCACGTTCACGCACGCGATCAGCAGTACGAACGAGACAGCAATCATCATCACGACCAGCATGCGCCGGAGGCCAAATTCGCCGCCCCAGTACAAGTCTTCGAGTGGCTCGAGTCCCACACCAATCCCCTCGTTCGTCGCAGGAAAGTCGTGGGCGAGGCGGCCAGCGATCGCGTTGAGCTCGGCGCGCGCTTCGGCGAGCCGCACGCCGTCGGCAAGCCGCCCGAATGCGAAGATCAGAACCCCTCTATTGCCCCGCCTGGCGTCGAGCGTGTCCGGCGGACCCAGCGTCTGGCCGAGGGGTACCCACATTTCCCCTACCAATGGGAACTGGAATCCCTCGGGCATCACGCCAACGATGGTCGACGGGATGTCGTTGATGCGGAGTGTGCGGCCGACAATCGACGGATCGCCACCGTAGCGGCTCCGCCACACCGAATACGCGATGATCGCCACGCGGGGCGCCTGGAAGCGATTGTCCTCCGGCAGGAACGTTCGACCGAGTATCGGTTGGCGCCCGACCATGTCGAACATTTCTGGAGAGACGTACGACCCACTGAAGCGCTGCGGCGGGAGCGTCTCTTCGGAAACGTTCATCGGAAGTTCGGCCGAGATCACGAGATGCGAGAGCGTGCGAGCCGCTTCACGCCAGTCGCGGGCGTCGCTGTACGAGACGCCGAGCTCGCGGCCGCGCACGTCGACAGTTCTGATCCAGATGAGACGGTCCGCGTCGGCGAACGGCAGACTCTTGAACACTGCGCCGTTCACGAATGTGAAGGCCGTGGTGGTGGCGCCGAGGCCAAGCGCCAGCGCGATGACCGCGGCAAACGAATAGCGCCGTTCCTTCCACAAGAGACGGGCACCGAATCGCACGTCCTGGCCGAGATCCTGAAGCCACGGCCAGAGCCACACGTCGCGCGAGTCGTTCGCGGCGAGGGCTCTGCTGCCGAACGCGCGCGCCGCAGCACGTGAGGCGTCGGGCGGAGAAAGGCCGCGCGCCTGCAGATCGTTCAGCGTCATCTCGCGATGAAACGCCATCTCGTCGGCGAGATCCTGTTCGATCCGGGATCGCCGGACGGCGTACCAGACGCGCCGCAGGAATCGCGTCATCGCTCCCATCGTGTGCCGATGGGAGTATCAAAGGAGCCGGGCGGCGATGTCAAGCCCCATCGTCAGGCGATGGAACCGCGCGAATTTCCAGAAGCTCTGCCTCGCGATGGTGATTCGATCCGATCGCTCAGGACCGCACACAGCCCGATGCCTTTTACCTGACCCACCCGGCCTACCCGGCCTACCCGACCTACCCGGCCTCCCCGAACACCTCCGCTTCGAACTTCCAGATCTTCGCCCCGGATTGCCACGCATCGCGCGAGAGGCCGGCCTTGCGGCACGTTTCCGCGACGAAGTCGCGTACGTCCCAGTGCCACTCGGTCGCGACCTGAGGCAGCAGCAGCCCGCGATGCCAGCCTTGTTCGACCACCAGGCCGTGTCTGCCGATGTGAATCTCACCGAGGTCGGCGACCGGTTCGAGGGGGCCCATGATTGAGAGCTCGATCTCGAGCTCGTGGAGCTCGCCGGGCGCGACGGCGGGGAAACGGGGATCCTCGGTGCCGGCGGCAATCGCACACCGCGCGATCACGCGGCCCAGCGGTTCGTTGGCCTCGACGTGGCCGATACAGCCGCGCAGCTCGCCGCTGCGATGCAGCGTGACAAACGCACCGGAGGGACGATCGAGCAGATCCGGCCTGGGCTCGACGGGCGCCGCCGCCGAGCCGTTGAGGTGCGCGGTCAGCGCGTCGCGAGCAATCGCAAGAAGCAGTTTTCGATCCGCTTCCGTCAGCATTTTGTGGTGGACATCAGGCGGGTCTTGCCCTTTGAGACCCGCCGCGCGCCGAGTCCAACCGCCTTCGCGCTTCGGCGAGTCTCGCCGAAGCTCGCCAGCATCATCGAGGCGAGCGGAGGCGGAAGGGCCCGGCCTACATGACGTTTCCGATCGCAGCGGCGAGATACCCGACTACAGCGGTCTTGTCGCCGGACACGTCACCCGAATCCGCGTATTTGAGAACCACGCCGTCGCGCGCGCCGAGCTCGCGGGCCGCGCGCATCACGGCCACCGTCGGTCCGCCTCCGCACGCGTGTTCGGGCTTCGCGTCCAGTGTGCGCTGGAGGCCATCCGCATCGAGCTTCGACACGTGCGCGATCACGACAGCGTCGAGCCGGGCCGCGGTGGCGGCGTCCTGATAGTGCGACAGGTCGGTACTCGCGATGAGCAAGGCGCGGCGGTCCCCAAGCACCTTAGCCAGCGCGTCGCCCAGGCCGCTCGCCGTGGACGCGTTCTGCCAGCCCATCACGAGCGGCACAATCTTCGCCTCCGGCGCGAGGCGCTTCAAGAACGGCAGCTGCATTTCAAGCGAGTGCTCGCGGGCGTGCGCGGCGGGCCGCTCGTGAACGAGCGGCGTCGCCGCGGCTATCGCGGCAGCCAGCGCCTCGTCGATCTCCGCCACGCCAAAGGGCGTCTCGAATCCACCGGAGCCGGACATCGCAACGCCTTCGAATCCGACGAAATGCGAGGGACCGACGAGAACTGCCACGTCAATCGGATGACGCCGCAGTTGCCGGTATGCGTAAGCGGCCACCGGTCCGGAGTACATCAAGCCCGCATGCGGCGCCACGAGCGCCACGAGTCGTCCAAGCGCGCGAGGACCGTCATCGGCGGCTGCAACGTACTCATCGACCACGGACGCCAATGCCGTTGCCGTGCCGGGATACCAGCTGCCAGCCACCGCCGCCCGTCGAATGGTCCCCATCGTTCGAGAAGAGAAATGCTAGCATTTCGCCGATGGCCGAGCGATTCACGCGCGCACAGGTCGAGCATGTCGCAATGCTCGCTCGTCTGGAGCTCGACGAGGCGGAAATCGAGCTGTTCGCGCGGCAACTTGGCGAGATTCTCGACTACGCCGTCCAGGTTCAGCAAATCGATACGACCGGCGTTCCGCCGACCGCGAGCGTCGTCACCGGGCACGCGGCCGACCGTCCTGATGAAGTCCTACCGTGCCTCGACCGCCGCGACGCCCTCGCCAATGCTCCAGACGCCGCGACCGACCGCGGACTCTTCAAGGTGCCTCGAGTCATCGGATGACGCGCCCCGGCACAATCTCCGAGGTCCGCGAAGCGATACGCCGCGGCGATCGCTCGGCGGTCGAAGTCTGCGAGGAAGCGCTCACACGCATCCGCGCGTACGATCCGGCGCTGCACGCGTTCAACACCGTCACCGAACTGCAGGCGCGCGAGCGCGCAGCCGCTCTCGATCGCGATCCGGCCCGGAAAGCGGCACTGCCACTGGCTGGCGTGCCGGTGGCAGTGAAAGACGTTCTCTGCACCCGCGGCATTCGGACGACTGCCTCGTCTCGCATTCTCGAATCCTTCGTGCCACCGTTCGACGCTACTGCCGTTGAGCGCCTCGAAGCGGCTGGCGCGATCATCGTCGGCAAAACCAATTGCGACGAGTTCGCGATGGGCTCGTCCACCGAGAACTCGGCATTCGGGCCGACGCGCAACCCGTGGGACCGCGATCGGATTCCGGGCGGCTCGAGCGGTGGATCGGCCGTCGCCGTGTCCGCCGGCTTGTGCAGCTTCGCACTCGGATCCGACACCGGCGGATCGATTCGACAGCCTGCGGCGTTGTGCGGGATCGTCGGCCTCAAGCCGACCTACGGACGCGTGTCGCGATACGGTCTGCTGGCCTTTGGATCGTCGCTCGACAACGTGGGACCGCTGACGCGGAGCGTGGCCGATGCCGCACGCGTGCTGTCGGCGATCGCCGGACACGACCCCGCGGACGCCACGAGCGCGCCTCACTCAGTGCCCGACTATGCTGAAGCACTGACTGGTGACGTGCGAGGCAAACGGATCGGCGTGCCGGCACGCCTCGTCGACCAGGGTGTTGAGCCTGAAATCTCGAAGGCCTTCAAAGCAGCCCTTGACGCGCTGCGGTCGCGCGGCGCCAGCGTCGTCGAGATCGAGTTGCCGAACGCGGGCGCGGCGATTCCTGTTTACTACCTCGT
>Ga0114129_10003031_pt1 | contig 23551 bp, 24 predicted proteins | sample RhiMetdeltSRZDD1_FD_80071 | JGI IMG/M metagenome (GOLD analysis project Ga0114129, IMG submission 80071) | Populus rhizosphere microbial communities from Tennessee, USA - Rhizosphere MetaG P. deltoides SRZDD1 (version 2) (version 2) | ecosystem: Host-associated > Plants > Roots > Rhizosphere >...
CACGCGCAGGCGGCGAACCTCTGGATCGAGATCGCGCGAAAGCCCGCCGGCCTGCAGATCCATGCGCGCGACGACGGGCGCGGCGCGGACGAGGTGCGGCCCGGCCACGGGCTGGGCGGGATGCGCGAACGGCTGGAGCAGGCGGGCGGCCGTCTCGAGATCGAGAGCGCGCCCGGCCGCGGGTTCACCCTGACCGCCTTCCTGCCCATCGCGGAGACGCCGGCATGATCCGCGTGGTCCTCGTCGACGATCAGACCCTCGTCCGCCACGGCATCCGCAATCTGCTGGCCCTCACCCCCGACGTGCGCGTGGTGGCCGAGGCGAGCGACGGCGAAGAGGCGCTGCGCGTGATCCCCGCGGAGAATCCCGATGCCGTCCTCCTCGACGTGCGCATGCCGCGCAAGACCGGGCTCGACGTGCTGCGCGAGCTGGCCGGGCGCCTGCCGCCGACGCTGCTCCTCACGACGTTCGACGACGACGCCGTCGTCCTGGAGGCCGTCCGCCTCGGCGCGAAAGGATTCCTGCTGAAGGACGTCACCCTCGAGCAGCTCGCGGAGGCGGTGCGCACGATCGCGAGCGGCGGGACCATGATCCTTCCCACCGTCACCGCCCGCATCCTCCGCGGCCTGCCTTCCGTCGCGCGGGAGTTCGACAGCCTCGATCGGCCCGATCCCTTGACGCCGCGCGAGGCGGAGATCCTGCGCCTGATGGCGGGTGGCTACAGCAACGGCGAGATCGCCCGCGCCGCCGGCACCGCCGAGGGCACGGTGAAGAACCACGTGTCGAGCATCCTGTCGAAGCTGGGCGTCCGCGACCGCACGCGGGCGGTGCTGAAGGCCCTGGAGCTCGGCTGGATCTGATGGGGTCAGGTCTGTCGTATGGCTTATACGGCCCCTATAAGCCATACGACAGACCTGACCCCCTGCCTTGACGTCGGCTCCGGCCACCGAATAGTCTGTGCCCATCCATTCGACAGGGAGAGGGGGGAGTCGTGCGTTACAAGGACAAGGTCACGATCGTCACGGGAGGCAGCAAGGGCATCGGCGAGGGCTGCGTGCGCATCTTCGTCGAGGCCGGGGCGAAGGTGGTCTTCTGCGCCCGCAATGAGAAGGAAGGGCGCACCCTCGAGGCCGAGCTCAACGCTCGCGGGCCGGGAGAGACGTACTTCGTCAAGTGCGACGTCTCCAAGCCGGCCGAGGTGCAGGCGCTCGTCGACAAGACTGTCGAGCGCTACGGCCGCGTGGACTGCCTCATCAACAACGCCGGCTGGCACCCGCCCCACAAGGCCATCGACGACTTCACGATCCAGGAGTTCCGCGACCTGTTCGACCTCAATGTCGTCAGCATCTTCGTCGCGTGCCAGCGCGCGCTCCCGCACATCCGCAAGACGAAGGGCAACATCATCAATATGTCGAGCCTGGTCGGCTTCATGGGCCAGAGCAAGGCCACGACCTACGTGGCCACCAAGGGCGCGATCACGGCCATCACCAAGGCCATGGCCATCGATGAGGCGCCCTACGGCGTGCGCGTGAACTCGGTCTCGCCCGGCAACATCTACACGCCGCTGTGGCAGGAGGCGATCGACGCCGCCCCCGACCCGGACAAGTGCCGGTCGGACGGCGAGTCGGCCCAGCTCATGGGCCGCATGGGGACGATCGAGGAGACAGGCCGGCTGTGCCTCTTCCTCGCCGCGGAGGCGACCTTCACCACCGGTGTCGACCACATCCAGTCCGGCGGCGCCGAGCTCGGCTACTGCCCGTGCAAGAAGGGCGACACCGTCCTGGCCGACTCTTCGGCCTCGTGAGCGGATCTAGCGTCTAGTCCCGCCTCCACTTGGCGACGTAGTCCCGCTTCGCTGGGCCGACGTACACCTGCCGCGGGCGGATGATCTTGGCTTCGGGATTGTCGTACTGCTCCTTCCAGTGCGCGATCCAGCCGGGCATCCGCCCGATGGCGAACATCACCGTGAACATGTCGGTGGGAATGCCGATCGCCCTCTGCAGGATGCCGCTGTAGAAGTCCACGTTGGGATACAGCTTCCGCTCGACGAAATAGTCGTCGGCCAGGGCCAGCTGCTCCAGCTCGAGGGCGATGTCCAGCAGAGGGTCTGCCACTCCGAGCTTGGCCAGCAGCCGGTCGCAGGTCTGCTTCAGCAGCCGCGCCCGCGGGTCGTAGCTCTTGTACACGCGGTGCCCGAATCCGGAGAGCCGGAAATCGGCACTCTTGTCCTTGGCCATCTCGATGCACTGCTTCGGGGAATGGCCTCCCGCGCGAATGCCCTCGAGCATCTCGATGACCTCGACGTTGGCCCCGCCGTGCAGCGGTCCCCAGAGGGCGGCCACCCCCGCCGCACAGGCCGCGAACAGGTTCGCCCGCGCAGAGCCGACGACACGCACCGTCAACGTGCTGCAGTTCTGCTCGTGGTCCGCGTGGAGGAGGAACAGCAGGTTGAGCGCGTCCTCCACGTCCTTGTCGACGACGTGCTGCTCGTAAGGCATGGAGAACATCATGTGCAGGAGGTTCGCGCCGTAGCGGAGCTTGGGGTCGGGATACACGAACGGCAGACCCAGGGAGCGCCGGTAGGTGTAGGCCACGATCGTGCGGACCTTGCTCATGAGCCGCGCCGCCGCCTCCTCGAACACGTCGGAGTCGTCCAGCTTGTGGAGGAAGTCCGTGTGGAAGCAGGACAACGTATTGATGGCGGCGGAGAGGATCGCCATGGGCGGCGCCTGCACGGGGAACCCTTCGAAGTGGTGGCGCATCGCTTCGTGCAGCATCGCGTTGCGGGTCAGCCGCTCGCTGAAGCGCTGATACTCCGCCTGGCTGGGCAGCTCGCCGTAGATCAGCAGCCACGCGACCTCGACGAAGTTCGGGGACGGCGCGAACTGCTCGACGGGGATGCCCCGGTAGCGCAGGACGCCGTGGTCCCCGTCGATGAAGGTGATCGCGCTCCTCGCGATCCCCGTGCTCATGAGGGCCGGGTCCAGGCCGATGAGTCCCGTCTTGTCGCGGAGCTTCGACAGGTCGATCGCCCGCTCTCCCTCGGTGCCGGTAAGGACCGGAAGCTCGTACTCTCGCTCTCCGACCTTCAGCCTGGCTTTGTCGACGGCGGTCTCCGGAATCACCGACGGGACCGGTTGTGTCGCAGTCATCATTCCCCCTTGAGGCGGCCGACCCTTCCCCGGCGGATGCAGGATCCACGCCGTCGCGATCGCCTCGTCCTCAGCGCGAAATCGACCGGAAGCACGCACGAAGTGCCGAGCCGGCGTGCCGCGCCGCATGGTTTTCGCGCAGCGGCGGCTTTCTGCGCAGGGAACGCCGACGATCCGTCCGGCACGGGGCTTGATACGTCCGCGCGCGAGGGTCGAATCATGTTTCGAGTCCTGAGCGCCGAGCCTCTCGCCCCGCAGGTCGTCCGGCTCGTCGTGTCCGCTCCCTACGTCGCGCGCAAGCACCAGGCCGGGCATTTCGTCATCGTGCGTCTGGCCGAGGGCGGCGAGCGCATCCCGCTGACGGTGGCCGAGAGCGACGCTCGGCTCGGCACCATCACCCTCATCGTCCAGTCCGTGGGGAAGAGCACGGAGGAGCTCGGCGCCCTCCGCTCGGGTGATGAGATCCAGGACGTCCTCGGGCCTCTCGGACAGCCGACGTCGATCGAGCTCTACGGGGCGGTGGCCTGCGTCGCCGGCGGTGTCGGCGCCGCCGTGCTCCTTCCCGTCGCGCGCGCGCTCGCCCGGGCGGGCAACGACGTGTACACGATCCTCGGCGCGCGGACGAGGGATCTCGTGATCCTGGAGCGCGAGCTGGCGGAGTGCTCGCGGCAGCTGGTGGTGACCACCGACGACGGCAGCCGCGGCCGGAAGGGCCTCGTCACCGAGCCGCTGCAGGATCTCCTGAACCGCGTGCCGGGGGTGCCGCTCGTCTTCGCGGTGGGCCCGCTCCCGATGATGCGCGCGGTGGCGGAGCTGACGCGGCCGATGGACATCTTCACCTGCGTCAGCCTCAACCCCATCATGGTCGACGGCACCGGCATGTGCGGCGGCTGCCGGGTCACCGCCGACGGCCGGACGCAGTTCGCCTGCGTCGACGGACCGGACTTCGACGCCCACGGCCTCGACTTCGACGAGCTGATGCGCCGCGGCCGGACGTATGTCCGGCAGGAATGCGAGTCGCGCCGGCGCCACGACGCGCGGGCCGGCAAACCGGGGAAGACGGCGTGACCCCGCGCCTCAATCCGAAAGAGCGCGTCAGGATCAAGCGCCAGCGGCCGCGGGAGGGGCTGCCCGCGTCGCGGGTGCGCGGCTTCGAGGAGGTGTCCCACGGGTACGGAGAGTTCCTCGCCAGCTCGGAGGCGCGGCGATGCCTGGAGTGCCGCGACCCCGCGTGCACCAGGGGCTGTCCGGTCGGGGTCGACATCCGTGGCTTCATCGGCAAGATCGTGGACGGCGACATGGCCGGGGCCATCGCCCGCATCCGCGCCTGCAATTTCCTCCCGGCGATCACGGGACGCGTGTGCCCGCAGGAATCGCAGTGCGAGGCGGCCTGCGTGATGGGGCGGAAGTTCACGCCGGTGGCCATCGGCCTGCTGGAGCGCTTCGTCGCCGACTACGAGACCGAGCACCGCCTGTTCCGCGGAGCGCCGCCGGTCGCTCGCCACGGGCAGAAGGTCGCGATCGTAGGATCCGGGCCGGCGGGTCTCACCTGCGCCGCCGACCTCGCGCGGCGCGGGTACGACGTGACTGTCTTCGAGGCCCTCCACGCCGCGGGAGGCGTCCTTCGCTACGGGATCCCGGAGTTCCGACTGCCGAAGCGCATCCTCGACCTCGAGATCGCGCGGCTGGGTCAGATGGGCGTCACCGTCGTCACGAATTTCCTCGTCGGCCGCACCGCCACCGTCGACGAGCTTCTCGACGGCTGGGGCTTCGAGGCCGTGTTCCTCGGCACGGGGGCCGGCGCCCCGACCTTCCTCGGCATCCCGGGCGAGGGCTTGAACGGCGTCTACTCGGCCAACGAGTTCCTGACCCGCGTGAATCTCATGGGGGCACACCGCTTCCCCGAGAGCGACACGCCCGTGTACATGGCCCGCTCGGTGGCCGTCATCGGCGGCGGCAACACGGCGCTGGACGCCGTCCGCACCGCGCGCCGTCTCGGCGCGGCCGACGCGTACCTCGTCTATCGCCGGTCTCGGGCGGAGATGCCGGCGCGGAAGGAGGAAGTGCGGCACGCCGAAGAGGAGGGGATCGAGCTGATGCTGCTCGCGAGCCCCACCCGCATCGTCGGCGACGAGCAGGGTTGGGTGGCCGGGCTCGAGGTGCAACGGATGAAGCTCGGCGCGCCGGACGGCTCGGGGCGGCGGCGCCCGGAGCCTGTGGCCGGATCGGAGCGCGTGCTGCCCGTCGGCGCGGTCATCGAAGCCGTAGGACAACGACCCAACCCGATCATCCAGAAGACGACACCGGGCCTCGCGGTGGGCCCCGGGGGCGTGGTGGTCACCGACGAGCACCAGCGGACCAACCGTGACGGCGTGTTCGTGGGAGGCGATCTCTCGCGGGGCGGCGCCACGGTGATCCTCGCCATGGGCGACGGGCAACGCGCCGCGCTCGCCATCGACGGCTATCTCGCCGAAAAGCGGACCCGTCACGGAGACGAACCATGAGCAGCGCCTTCACCGACAAGTCGAGGTGCCCGGGCGAGGCGAGCCTCGTCCACGCGCTGGGCACGTCCAAGAGGCACTGGGACGCGATCCTCGAGCGTCTCGACCTCGAGGGCGACGCGATGCTCCGCGAGTGGAAGTTCTACCGCGGCTACGGCTGGCAGCTGAAGGTGACGCACCGGAAGCGCGCCGTCCTCTACCTCGTGCCGCAACACGGCCGCTTCCTCGCCGCCATGGCCTTGAGCGACGCCGCCGTCTTTGCCCTGCGGTCGAGCGGCTTACCCGCCGGCGTGATCGAGGACGTCGAGAACGCCCGCGTCTACCCGGAGGGACGGCCGGCGCGCATCGAGGTGACGGACGCGCGGCAGGCCGACGTCGTCACGCGCCTGCTGGCGATCAAGCGGACGGTCACACGAAATCGCGGAACAGCTCCTTCCGCGGGGCGGCGATGACGGCGTAGCCGACGAGGATGCCCTCCTCGGCCGCGACCGCCGAGGACGCCTGAACCGCGGCTTCGACGCTGGCCACGTCGCCCGTCATCATCACGTAGCCCTTGCCGCCGATGGCCATCGCCAGGTGGATGCGGAAGAGCGTCACGTCCGCCGACTTCGCGGCGGTGTCGGCCACGTCGACGATGCTGGAGGCGGAGAACGTCTCGACGACGCCCAGGGCCCGCGCCTCTCCCGGCTCGAGCGCCACCGCGGTGGAGATCGCCGGGAAAACCGACGGATGCACGTGGGAGATCACGCGTTTCTCGATGACGGCCCGCCCTACCGCCGCCGCGCCGGCGTCGACGGACGACTCCACCGAGGCGACGTCGCCTCCGACCACCACGAGAAACTTGCCGGAGCAGATCGTGCGCGCGAGCAGCAGGTCGACGGGCGCCGCCTTCAGCATCGCGTCCTCCGCCAGATGCCCGAGCGCGATGCTCGACACCTCGACGAGGCCGACGGAGTCGAGCTCACTCATGGCGACACCTCGAGGGTCACCGCGCCGTTCACCGCGCGTACGACGCCGTCGATGCTGGCGTGGATGCGCGCGCCCAGGGCACCTTCCTTCGGGACGGCGACGACGTCACCCGATCGCACGCGCTCGCCCTCCTTCACCACCGCGACGGCGGGGGCGCCCGCGTGCTGCTTGAGCGGCAGCACCACGCGCCGGGGCGCCAGCACACGATCCTCGAGCGGCCCCACGTTGCGGAACCCGTCGAGGCCGAGGCGCGCCATCAGCCGCCGGGTGGGCACGCGCCGGGACGAGGCCAGCGGGTGCGGCGTCACGTCTTGGGGCCGTCCCCTGAACGACAGCCCACGCTCCCGAGCCACGGGCTTCGCCTGTGCGCACACCGCCTTCGGGTCGAGGTCCTCCGGGCAGGCGTACAGGCTGCAGAGGTTGCACTCGGAGCAATACAGCGTGCCCGCGATCAGCGGATCGAGCAGGCCGGTGAAGCCCAGCGCCTGCATCGCCCGGTGCGGCTCGATGGGATGGCCCAACAGGAAGCGCGGGCACATCTCCGTGCAGAACCGGCACTGGTCGCAGGCGGAGCGCCCGATGCGCGCGGCCGCTTTCACGTCGCCGGCGTGCCGCCGCACCAGCAGGTGATCCTTGGGCAGCACCACGAGCCCGCCCGTCGTCTTCGTCACCGGCTCGTCGAGGCTTGCCGCCAGGCGCGCCATCATCACGCCACCCAGGAGCACGCGGGTCTCGGCGGCGGTCGCGCCGCCGGCGGCGGCGATGACCTCGCCGATCGCCATGCCGACGGGCACGCGCAGCGTCATCGGCTCCACCACCGCGCCCGCCACCGTCAGGTACTTGTGTGTCACCGGCCGGTCGAGGCCGACGTTGACGAGGGTCTCCACATTCGCCACCACCGCCCCCGCGTCGCGGGGCAATCCGCCCGGCGGGATCACCCGGCCCGTCACGTCGTGCACGAGCAGGAGCTCGTCGCCGGCCGGATAGGTATCGGTGAGCGGAAACAGTCGGACGGCTGGAGGAAGCTGCGGCTCGAGCGACGCCATCACGTCACGGTACTTGTCCTTGATCCCGATGACGCCTTCCCGCGCGCCGACGCGGCGCATCCCCTCCTGCAGCCCTTTCAAGAAGGGAACGGCGTGGTGTCGCAGCAACTCCTTGTCCTTGTGCAGCAGCGGCTCGCACTCGGCGGCATTGACGATGAAGGTGGGCACCTGGGCGCTGAGCTTGACCGACGTGGGGAAGCCGCCGCCTCCCGCCCCCACCACTCCGTGTTCGTCCAGCCGATCGAGGCTCATGACAGAATTTGATTGACTACCGTCAAAAACTATAGAAAATCATCCAAGGAAGGTCAAGGGTTTTCCGATGAAGATCCTGGTCGCCAATATCGGGAGTACCTCGTTCAAGTACCGGCTGCTTGAGATGACGCCGGAGTCGGTGCTGGCCGAGGGGCACATCGAGCGGATCGGGCGCGCCGGCGGAAACTGCCCGGACTACGAGACCGCCATCGACAGATGCCTCCGCGAGCTCACCGGTCCGCGCCGGGCGCTCCCCTCGCTGTCCGAGCTGTCCGCAGTGGCCTTCAAGGCCGTCCATGCCGGCCCACACGGCGGCGTGCGGCTCGTCGACGAGGCCGTGCTGCGTGCCATGGAGGAGGTCGCCTTCTTCGCCCCGGCCCACAATCCGCCCTACGTGGCGGCGATGCGCGCCTTCCAGCGGATCGCGCCGCGCCTTCCCCTCGTCGCCGTCTTCGAAACGGCGTTCTTCGACTCCCTCGACGAGGCCACGACCACGTACGCCGTCCCCTACGCGTGGCGCGAGGAGCTGGGAATCCGCCGCTACGGCTTCCATGGCGCCAGCCATCGATGGGCCTCCGAGCGCGCCCAGGAGCGGCTCGGCCGCCGCGACCTCCGCCACATCTCCTGCCACCTGGGCGGCAGCTCGAGCCTGGCCGCGATCCGCAACGGCGTGGCCGTCGACACGAGCTTCGGCCTGTCGCCACAGTCCGGCCTCCCCCACAACGACCGCGTCGGCGACCTGGACGCCTTCGCCGTCCTCTACGCGATGAAGAAGCGCGGCCTCGATGCCGACGAGATGGCCCGGGTGCTCGCCGGCCAGTCGGGCCTCGCGGGCGTGAGCGGCGGCCGCGGCGACGTCCGCGATCTCCTCGCCGCCTCGCGCAACGGGGACGAACGGGCGACCCTGGCCCTGGAGGTGTTCGTCCAGTCGGTGCGCCACTACCTCGGCGCCTTCCTCGTGAAGCTGGGCGGACTCGATGTCCTCTCCTTCTCCGGCGGCATCGGAGAGAACAGCCCCGAGATCCGCGGCGCGGTGTGCCGCGGCCTCTCGGCCTTCGGGATTCGACTCGATGAGAGGCGCAACGTGACGGCTCGCGGGGACACAACCCTCTCCTCGGCACGGGAATCAGTCATAATCATTCAAATTAGTTCAGATGAGGAGCGCATTGTTGCGCGCCTCGCGGCCGGCGCACTGACTCCAGTAAACCCACGCCAGACCGTCTCGAGCCACTAACTCGCAATATTTTCGGCATTTATGACGCCAATCAGGCTTCCAGCAGCAAAACTTTCCCTATTGCGTCGGGCCGCCATTGTGGCTATTATCAATCAGAATCATGCAGATTCATTCACCTATGCCCGCGCTGCCGCCCCCGAGCCCGAAGGTGCTCGATCGCGCGGCGATCGAAGGGATCGTGCGCGAGATCGTCCTGAAGCGGCTCGCGGGCCCCTCGGCGGGAACCGCACCCCCGCTGGCGGTGCACGCATCCGCCCGCCACATGCACGTGTCTCGTGAGGATCTCGACAAGCTGTTCGGGCCGGGTTACGAGCTCACCGTCGATCGCCCGCTCTACCAGCCCGGCCACTTCGCGGCCAAGGAGATGGTCACGCTGGTGGGCCCGCGCAGCCGGCTCATCTCGAACCTCCGCATCCTCGGACCGCTGCGCTCACGCTCACAGATCGAGCTCGCCTACACCGATGCGATCTCGCTCGGCTTCGACGACGTGCCCATCCGCGTGTCCGGCGACCTCGACGGCACCCCGGGAGCGTTCGTGATGGGCCCCCACGGAATGGTCGAGATGAAGGAGGGCGTGATCCGCGCCGCCCTCCACGTGCACATGAACCCGGCGGAAGCCGCGCGGCTCGGGGTGAAGCCGAGAGACGTCATGAGGCTGCGGGTGGGTGGAGAGGCGGGGGTGACGTTCAACCGCGTACACGTGCGGATCGATCCGAAGTGCCGCCTCGACGTCCACATGGACACCGACGAGGCGAACGCCTGCGGGCTGCACCTCGCGAAGGAGATCGAGCTTCTCAAGTAGGAGAGAGCCATGAAGCAAGCGCTGGGGATGATCGAGACGCGGGGGCTGGTGGCGATGTTCGAGGCGGTGGACGCGATGCTCAAGGCGGCCAACGTCACGTTCACGCGCTGGGAGCCGGTGGGGGCGGGTCTCGTCACCGCCTTCATCGAAGGAGACGTGGCCGCGGTCAAGGCCGCCACCGACATCGGGGCGGAGGCGGCGGCGCGCGTGGGCGAGCTGGTCAGCGTCCAGGTGATCTCGCGCCCGCACGACGACCTGGCCGCGTTCGTCGAGGTGCCGCGGGCGAAGAAGGAGAAGGCGTCATGAACCAGGCGATCGGGTTGATCGAGACCAAGGGGCTCGTCGGCCTCATCGAGGCCAGCGACGCCATGTGCAAGGCGGCCAACGTCGAGCTCGTCACCACCGTGGAGATCGGCGGCGGCTACGTCACCGCCGTCGTGCGCGGCGACGTGGGCAGCGTGCGGGCGGCGGTGGACGCGGGCGCAGAGGCGGCGAAGTCCGTGGGCGAGCTGGTGGCGTCCCACGTGATCCCGCGGCCGCACGACGGGCTCGTCGAAGCGATCCTGCGTTAGGAGGGTGTCATGGCTCAGGCTCAGATGGCGATCGGCATGATCGAAACACGGGGTCTGGTGGCGCTCGTCCAGGCCACCGACGCCATGCTCAAGGCGGCCAACGTCGAGTTCAGGGGATGGCGCAAGGTCGGCAGCGGCCTGTGCACCGCTTTCGTGGCGGGCGACGTGGCGGCGGTGAAGGCGGCCATCGACGCCGGGGCGAGCGCGGCCAAGGCGGTGAACGGCGAGGTCAAGAGCGTCCAGGTGATCGCGCGGCCCCATGACGACCTCAAGAACGCGCTCCCGCACTAGCCCGGGCCCGGCAGAGACGAAGACGGAGGCACGCCATGTTCATGGCCAAGGTGATCGGCAACGTCGTGGCCACGCAGAAGAACGCGAAGTTCCAGGGGATGAAGCTGCTGCTCATCCAGCCGTTCATCACCAGGGAGCGTTCGCTCGTGGCCTCCGGCAGCTCCGTCGTCGCCGTCGACAGCGTGGGGGCCGGCAACGGCGAGCTCGTCCTCTTCACGCAGGGCAGCTCGGCGCGCCTCACGCCGACGACGAAGGAGGCGCCGGTCGACGCCGTGATCGTGGGCATCGTCGACTGCGTGGAGGTCGACGGCCACACGGTGGAGAGGCCTTAGAGGTTCGCCATGCTCGACCGTGAGCAGATGGTCGCGGAGATCGCCCGCGAGGTGCTGGCCCGGCTGGCGGCGCCGGCGGCGGTCATGTCCCGGAACCCGGCGCCGGCCGCGGGGCTGGGCCACGGCGTCTTCCCCACCGTCGACGCGGCGGTGGGCGCCGCCGCCGCCGCGCAGACACGCGTGGCCGCCCTGAGCCTCGACGAGCGCGGCCGCATGGTCGGGATCATCCGCCGGGTGTGCGAGGAGCGCGCGGAGGAACTGGGCCGCCGCGAGTACGAGGAGACGCGCATCGGGCGCCTCGACCACAAGATCGCCAAACTCCGTGCCGTGCGGCACGTCCTCGGTGTCGAGGTGATGCGCAGCGACGCCCGCAGCGACGCCTCCGGCCTGTGCGTGATCGAGCGGGCGCCGTGGGGCGTCGTGGGCATGGTCCTGCCCGCCACCCACTCCGCGCCGACGATGGCCAGCAACGCCATCAACGTCCTCTCCGCCGGCAACACCGCGATCTTCAGCCCGCACCCGGCGGCGGCGAAGGTGGCCGCGTACGCGCTGCAGGCCTTCAATCGCGAGATCGAGCGCACGCTCGGCGTGCGCGACGTGATCACGACTGTCGCCGAGCCGAGCCTGCAGTCGGCGGAGCAGATCTTCCGGCACCCCGGCGTGGCCCTGCTCTGCGTCACCGGCGGACCCGCCGTCGTCAAGGCGGCGATGGCCGCCGGCAAACGCGTGATCGCCGCCGGCCCCGGCAACCCGCCCGTGGTCGTCGACGCCACCGCCGACCTCGATGCCGCCGCCCAGGCGATCATCGAAGGGGCCTCCTTCGACAACAACCTCCTCTGCATCGGCGAGAAGGAGGTGTTCGTGGTGGCCTCCGTGGCCCGCGATCTGATGTCGGCCCTGCGCCGCGCCGGCGCCCACGAGCTCGATGCCGGGGCGATCGATCGGCTGGCGGCGGCGGCCTTCGAGTTCGAGGACAAGACGAAGGCACGCGGCTGCGGGCGGGCGCACGTCAAGAAAGACCTCGTCGGCAAGGACGCGGCCGTGCTGGCAGCGGCGGCCGGCGTGCGCGTGCCCGACGGGACTCCGCTCCTCTTCGGCGAAACCGCCGAGGAGCACGCGTTCGTCCAGGAGGAACAGATGATGCCGTTCCTCCCGATCGTCCGTGTCCCCGATCTCGACGCCGCCATCGCCGCCGCCGTGCGCGCCGAGCACGGCTATCGGCACACCGCCATCATCCACTCGCGCGACGTGGGCGCGGTCACGAAGATGGCGCGGGCGATGAACACGACGCTCTTCGTCCACAACGCGCCCTGCACGGCCGCCCTCGGCATCGGCGGCCCCGGCTATCTCAGCTTCAGCATCGCCACCCCGACGGGCGAAGGCGTCACCACGCCGCTCACCTTCACCCGCGAGCGCCAGATCGCCGTGGGCGGGGCCCTGAGGATCGTCTGATGTTCCTGGCCCGCATCGAGGGGACGCTCACCGCCGCCGCCAGGCACGAGGCCCTCGCCGCCTGCCGGTTCCTCATCGCGCGGCGCCTCGAGGCCGACGGGCGCGCGGGCGAGGAGCCGCTCGTGGTGCTCGACCGCATCGGCGCGCGCCACGGCTCTACCGTCCTCGTCTCCACCGACGGCGACATCGCCCGCCAGCTCCTCGGCGACACCGTGCCCGCCCGCTTGACCGTCGTCGGGATCGTCGACGAGGTCCACCTCGAGAGGAGGACGGCATGAGGCTCGGCATCGTGCGCGGCCACGTGGTTCTCGGCACCGCCGTGCCTTCTTTGCGCGGCACGCGGCTGCTGGTCGTCGAGCCGGTGACGGCGGCGAACCTGGCCGCGGGCGAAGACGAGGGCGGCGGAAAAGCGCTCGTCGTCGCCGACCACCTCGCCCCCGCGTTGGGCCAGACGATCGCCTTCGTGGAGGGCCGCGAGGCGGCCAACCCGTACGGCGCCCAGGGCGCCCCCGTGGACGCGTACTGCGCGCTCATCGTGAAGACCGCCGACTATCGACCGCTCCCCGATCCAGGAACGAAAGGCACCTCATGAGCAGCGTGGACCTGACGCAGCAGAAGGTCGTCTCCGCCCGCGACGTCGAGGCCGCTCTCCGCTCCGGGGCGAAGGAGGTGCGCGTCGGCGCCGAAGGCATCATCACGCCGTCCGCCCGCGACCTCCTGCGCAAGATGGGGATGACGCTCCACACGAGCAACGGCCACGGCGGCAACGGAAGCCATGGCGCCGTGGTCACGAGCGCCGTCGCCGCGAAGGGAAACGGGAACGGCGCCGCAGCCGGCCCGGGCACCTGCGGCCGCAACGGCAGCCACGCGTCGTGCGCCTCGTGCCCGCACGCCGGGCAGACACCGGCGGCTCCTCCCGACAAGCTCTTCTACTCGCCCGAAGCCGAGGCCCGCAAGGCGGAGATCTGCAACGTCGGACGCAAGCTCTGGCAGCGTGCCTACGTCGACGGCAACGGCGGCAACATCTCGTTCCGCCTCGCCGAAAACGCCGTGCTCTGCACGCCGACCCTCGTGAGCAAGGCGGACCTCACCCCCGAGGACCTCTGCCTCGTCGACCTCGACGGCAAGCAGCTCGCCGGCTGCCGCCCGCGCACCAGCGAGATCCTCATGCATCTCGAGATCTACAAGGCCGTACCCGAAGCCAAGGCCGTCGTGCACTGCCACCCGCCGCACGCCACCGCCTACGCCATCACCGGCCGCGTCCCACCCACCTGCGTCATCCCCGAGTGTGAGGTCTTCATCGGCAAGGTGGCGCTGGCGCCCTACGAGACCCCGGGGACGCAGGCCTTCGCCGACGCCGTCAAACCGTTCGTCAAGACGCACAACACCATCCTCCTCGCCAACCACGGCATCGCGTGCTGGGCCGACACCGTGACCCACGCGGAGTGGTACGCGGAGGTGGTCGATACGTACTGCCACACGCTCATGCTGGCCGCCCAGCTGGGCGCGCCCATCACGCACATCCCCCCCGACAAGGCGGCCGACCTGCTCGCCATCAAGAAGAAGCTCGGCCTGCCCGACGCGCGCCACGAGATGAAGGAGTGCCAGCTCTGCGACATGCCGGAGCTGCCGGGCACGATCGCCCTCCCCGCCCACCCGTGTGTGGCGGCGGGGCCGACCGGCACCGGCGAAGACGTCGACGAGATGGTCCGGGCCGTCACCGACGCGGTCATGGCCGCGATCGGCCGTTAAACAAGGGAGGGAAGCACTCATGGCTACGATCACAGAACCCGCCGTCAAGCCGATGGCTCCGCACAACCGCCTGATCGGCTCCATGCCGAAGATCGGCATCCGCCCCACGATCGACGGGCGACGCAAGGGCGTGCGCGAGTCGCTCGAGAAGCAGACGATGGACATGGCGCAGTCGGTGGCGCGCCTGCTCCAGTCGCACCTGCGGCACAGCAACGGCATGCCCATCGAATGCGTGCTGCCGCCGTCCTGTATCGGCGGCGTGGCCGAAGCGGCCCAGGCGGCCGCCCTCTTCGAACGCGAGGCCGTCGGCCTCACCATCACCGTCACCCCGTGCTGGTGCTACGGCGCGGAGACGATGGACATGAACCCGCTGCTGCCCAAGGCGATCTGGGGCTTCAACGGGACGGAGCGGCCGGGCGCCGTCTATCTCGCCGCCGTCCTCGCCGGCCACAACCAGAAGGGCATCCCCGCCTTCGGCATCTACGGCCGGGACGTCCAGGACCGGACGGACACCTCGATTCCCCACGATGTCGAGGAGAAGCTCCTGCGCTTCGCCCGCGCCGGCATCGCCGCCGCGACGATGAAGGGCAAGTCGTACCTCTCGCTGGGCGGCACCTCGATGGGTATCGCCGGCTCCATCGTCGATTCCGATTTCCTCGAGGACTACCTCGGCATGCGCGTGGAGGCCGTCGACATGACGGAGATCGTCCGCCGCATCGACGAAGAGATCTACGACAAGGAGGAGCTCGCCCGCGCGCAGAAGTGGGCCAAGATCTACTGCAAGGAGGGCCGCGAGTACAACGACCTGACGTCGCAGCGGAGCCGCGAGCAGAAGGACGCCGACTGGGCCACCTCCATCAAGATGACCATGATCGCCCGCGACCTGATGGTCGGGAACGCGCGGCTCGACGAGGCCGGCTTCGGCGAGGAGGCGCAGGGACGCAACGCCATCCTCGGCGGCTTCCAGGGCCAGCGCCATTGGACCGACCACTTTCCCAACGGCGACTTCATGGAGGCGATCCTGAACTCGTCGTTCGACTGGAACGGCCAGCGCGAAGCCTTCGTGTTCGCCACCGAGAACGACTGCTTGAACGGCGTGGGGATGCTTTTCCACCACCTGCTGACGAATACCGCCCAGATCTTCGCCGACGTCCGCACCTACTGGAGCCCGGCGGCGGTGAAGCGGGTCACCGGCCACGTCCTCAAGGACCTGGCCGCCGAAGGGATCATCCACCTCATCAACTCCGGCGCCGCCACGCTGGACGCCACCGGACGGCAGAAGATCCACGGCAAGCCCGCCATGAAGCCCTACTGGGACATCACGCCCGACGAGGTCGAGGCGTGCCTCCAGGCCACCACGTGGTACCCGGCCATCACCGAGTACTTCCGCGGCGGCGGCTTCTCGTCGCAGTTCCTCACCGTGGGCGGGATGCCCATCACCATGGCCCGCGTGAACCTGGTCGAAGGACAAGGCCCGGTGCTGCAGATCGCCGAGGGCTGGACGGTCGACCTGCCCGCGAAAGTCCACGAAACGCTGAACGAGCGGACGAACCCGACCTGGCCCACGCACTGGTTCGTGCCACGCACGATGGGCAAGGGGCCCTTCCACGACGTCTACACGGTGATGAACAACTGGGGGGCGAACCACGGCGCCATCAGCTACGGCCACACCGGCGCCGACCTCATCACCCTGGCCTCGATGCTGCGGATCCCCGTCTACATGCACAACGTGCCGGACGAGGAGCTCTTCCGGCCGAGCGCGTGGACGGAGTTCGGCGCCCACGATCCGTTCGGGGCCGATTTCCGCGCCTGCAAGAACTTCGGTCCGTTGTACGGCGAGTAGTTAGGACGTTCGCGTGCCCCGTGCGCGTGCACGGGGCACGTTCTCAGGAGGGGCCATGGGCAAGGGACTCCATTTCCTCACCGCCGACCTGGGCGCGGAGAGCGGCCGGGTCATGGTCGGTTGTTTCGACGGCAGCCGGATGACCTTGCAGGAGGCGTACCGCTTCGACAGCCATCCCGTGCGGCTGCCGGACGGCCTGCACACGGACGCGCTCCACATCTTGACCGAGATGAAGAAGGGTCTGGCCGCCGCCGTCCAGAAGGCCGACGGCGAGATCGCAGGAGTGGCCGTCGACACCTGGGGCGTCGACTTCGCCCTGCTCGACCACGAGGGGACGCTGCTCGGTAACCCCTATCACTACCGCGACGGCTTCTCGGCACGAGCGGTGGAGCCGCTCGAGAGCCACGTGCCGCGCTACGAGATCTTCGAGCGCACCGGCGTCGGCTTCATGCCGATCAACACCCTGTACCAGCTCTTCGGCCTCAAGCTGCGGCGGTCTCCCGCCCTGCCGTCGGCCGAGGCGCTGCTGATGATGCCGGACCTCTTCACCTACTGGCTCTGCGGCCGCCGGACCAACGAAGAGACGATCGCCAGCACGAGCCAGTGCTTCGACCCGTGGCGGCACACGTGGTCGCTGGAGCTCCTGCGACAGGTCGGCCTCCCCACCCGGCTCTTCGGGGAAGTAGTGCGGCCAGGGACCGTCGTCGGCGACCTGCTGCGCTCGGTGGCCGACGAGATCGGCGCGGACCGCATCCCCGTGATCGCCGCCGGCGGTCATGACACGGCTCTGGCGGTGGCGGCGGTGCCCGCGGAGGATACGGACTTCGCCTTCCTGAGCTCGGGCACCTGGTCGCTGCTCGGCACCGAGCTGCCGGCACCGCGGGTGGACCGCGGGAGCCTCGACGGGAACTTCACCAACGAGGGCGGGGTGGGCGGGACGACGCGCTTCCTGAAGAACCTCTGCGGCCTCTGGATCGTGCAGGAATGCCGCCGCGACTGGAGCCGCGGCGGGCGGATCCCGTCCTACGACAACCTCACGCACCTCGCCTCGGCGGCGGCGCCGTGGCGCTCCTTGATCGACGTCGACGATCCCGAGTTCGGCAGCCCGGGCGACATGCCGGCGCGGATCCAGGAGTATTGCCGCCGCAGCGGGCAGCCGGTGCCGGAGACGAAGGGCGAGGTGGTGCGCTGCGTGCTGGACAGCCTCGCCCTCAAGTACCGCCTCGTGCTGGACGAGATGGAGCACGTTCTCGATCGGCCGCTCGAGTCGGTCTACGTCGTGGGCGGCGGGACACGCAACGAGTTGCTGTGCCAGCTGAGCGCCGATGCCACCGGCCGGCCGGTGTACGCCGGGCCCTCCGAGGCCACCGCCGCCGGGAGCGTGCTGATGCAGGCGCTCGCCACCGGACACCTCGACTCCGTCGCGGACGGGCGCGAGCTCGTCCGGCGGTCGTTTCCGGTGCGCCTCTACGAGCCGCGGGGCGAAACTCGGACGGCCGTGAGCGACGCCGTCGCGCGGATGCGGCACCTCGGTGAGCTATCATCGGTGGGACCGGACCTCTAGAGAGCCGGCGGAGCGGACATGCGCGTGGAAGAACGCGTCGAGCCGGAGGAGAAGGAAGACGACGACCGCACCGCGCTCAAGGCCCCCGCGCGCCGGCTCAAGATCCGCGAGGTGCTCGAGGGCCAGGAGTTCGTCGACCTCGGCACGCTCTGCCGCATCCTCGATACGTCGGAGTCCACCGTCCGGCGCGACCTCATCGCGATGGAGAGCGACGGCCTGCTCAAACGTGTGCACGGCGGCGCGCTGGCCGAGCGGCCGCGCGACGCCGGTGAGGACTTCGCCGGCCACAGCGTCCGCCTCCCGGAAGAGAAGCGCCGCATCGCCCGCCTGGCCGCCTCGCTCGTCGAGGACGGCCAGACGCTGATCCTGGACGGCGGGTCCACGGTGGCGGGGGTGGCGCGCGAGCTGGTCGATCGCACGCTGCATGTCGTCACCAACTCGCTCCCGATTGCCAACGCCTTGAAGGACGCGCGGCGCGTCGACGTGACGCTCACCGGCGGCTATCTGAACCCACAGTTCGGCGTGATGCTGGGGCCGGTGTGCGAGCAGATGCTGAGCGACCTGGCCGCGGACATCGCGATCATGGGTATCGGCGGCGCCACCGAGAAGGGCTTCAGCAACAACAACCCGCTGGTCGTCGGCTCCGAGCGCAAGATGATCGAGGTGTCGCACAAGGTGATCATCGTGGCCGATCACACCAAGTTCGGCCGCGCGGCCATGGTTCCGCTCGCCCCGCTCGACGTCGCCGACGTGGTCGTGTCCGACACCGATCTCGCTCAGGCGTACCAGGCTCGCCTTCGCTCTCACAAGATCGACGTGTACCTGGCGTAGCCGGCGGGCTCCCGCTCCGGGCGGCCGGGACTGCCCACGCGCGCGCGGCCGTAGACACCCAGCAGCCGGATGGCACGATCGGCGGTGCGGAAGGTGGGGATGCCGGCCGCTTCGAGCGCGGCCACCATCGGATCGTACAGCGGTCCGGCGTCGACCACCGCCACCCAGGGCTTGGCGATCTCGCGGCGGATGCGCGCCAGGCGGGCCACGATGGACGTGCCGCTCGCGAGGTCCTCCGTGTGCCCGGACCCCGCCGGGAGCGTCGCCAGGGAAGGCGTCATCGGCACGCATCCGATGACACCCATGTCCACGCCGTCGTCGGACAGCAGCGCGTAGACGGCGGCCTCGAACGCCGCGTCGTCCGCCATCGGCGTGAGGTCCAGGGGGTGATGGACGTCCACCACTCGGGCGAGGCCCCGGCGCTCCAGGATCGCCCGCAGCCGGCCCCGTGTCGTCTCGGTGAGGGAGGCCAGCGAAAGCTCCGCTGCCCCGTCCGCGAAGGCCACGGACTCGAAGCCGGCGTTCGAGAGGGCGGCCAGGCGAAGCCCCGCCGGCGGCCGGTGGTCGCGAAGGCGGGTGAACAGGCTCACGAGATCGTCGAAGTCCTCGAGCGTATCGGCGACGACGATGCCGGCCTGCTCGCACACCGCTCGAGCCACCCGAGGGTCACCGGCGATCGACGCCGTGTGGCTGGCGGTGGCCCGCGCCCCGGCCTCCGTCCGCCCGGCGCGGTAGAGGATCACCGTCCGCCCGGCGGCGGCCATCCGCTGCGCCGCCGCGGCGAAACGCAGGCCGTCCTGCTCCTGGAATCCCTCCACGTAGGCCCCGATCACCTCCACACCGGGCTCCTCCTCCAGGAACGTGAGGTAGTCGCCGAAGGTGAGGTCGCTCTGGTTGCCCACCGTGATCAGGTAATCGGGATCGAGACCGGCCAGACGGCTCGCGCGGGCGATGGCAAAAGCGCCGCTCTGGCAGAGGAGGGCCACCGGGGCGCGCGCCCCGCGGGTGGGCGGCATCTTGTACGCGGGGATGAAGAGCGTGTCGCAGCGTCCCGGCCGAGAGCGGATGCCAAGGCAGTTGCCGCCGTTGAGGACGGGGCCCTGCCCGCTCGTGGCGCGTGACGCGGCGAGCGTCTCCTGCATCTCGCGCACCAGGCTCTCGCTCCCGCTCTTCTCCTCGAGACCGCCGGAAATCACGATGACGCCCTCCGCCTTCCGATGGCGCACCACGTCGCGGAGAAGGGAAGGAACTTCCACCGCCGCCGTCGCGAGCACGAGGAGGTCCACCGGCTCCGGCAACGACTCGACATCGGGATAACACCGGCATCCCGCCACGGTGTCGCTGCCCGCCTTCACGACGGCGATCCTCGACGGCTCGAATCCGCCACGCAGCATGTTGTCCAGGATCACGCGGCCGGGGTTCATCCGGTCCGACACGCCGACGACGGCGGCGCGGTGCGGCCGGAGCAGGCGCGCGATCTTGTGGATGGGCCGGGGAGCGCGGCCGACGGCCAGGGTGGAGGACAACGTGACGAGGACGTCGAGGGCGACGAGCCGCCCCCCCGCAATGCCGAGGGGATTGATCTCGAAGTCCGAGATCCCGTCGGGCATGCAGGCCGCGGCCAGCGCCGCGAGCGTCTCCACGAGCGCGGTGATCGACGCGAGGGGGACGGCGGCCGGTCTTCCGCGAAAGGCCCGGGTGGCCATCGACACGGCGAGGACGCGCGACAGCGCCTCCTCCCAGCGGTCCCGCGGCAGGAGCGTCGAGACGATCGCCGCGTCCCGTCCCGGCTGCAGGCTCCGCGCCAGGGTCTCGGTGGTGATGCCCCCCGCCCCGATCGTCACCACCGGGCCGAACTCCGATGTCCAACGAAGGCCGGCGAGGAGCTCGCCTCCCAGCGACGCGTCGTGGTCGATGTACTCGACCAGGAGGAAGCCGGCGATACGGCCGCCGCCCAGGCGTGACTCCATCCCCGCGATCGCCTCGACCACCGCCGTCCCATCGTTGGCGACGATGGCCACGCCCCCGACGTCCGACTTGTGCAGGATCTCCGGAGACACGACCTTCACGACCACGCGCGTGCCTTGTAACCCGGTGGACGGCGGCACGGCCGCGCCGCGCTCGAGGAATCGATATCGCGGGTGGGCGATGCCGAGCGCGCCCAGCAGCTCGAGACCTTCCGGCTCGAGCAGGGCCTCCCGCCGCTCCGCCCGGGCGCGGGCGAGGATCGCGCGGACGGCGGCGACGTTCATGCCGCCGCACTCCACCCGGCCCGGAACGCCTCGACGTTGGCGGCCAGGAGAGCGGGCCCCTTCGACGCGAACCGCTCGGACACGCACTGCTCGAGCACGCGCGACGACACCGGAAGCAGGCGCGCGGCGGCGCCCGCCAGCGCCATGTTCGCGGCGCGAACGGAGCCCGACCGGCGGGCCAGGCCCTCGGCGTCGATCAGGACGGCTTGCGGCAGCGACGCGATCGCCTCCAGCACGCGCGGGAGCGCGGGATAGGCCGCGATGTTGCGTACGGGGTTGACCGAGGTGACGACCACGCCGGAGCGGGACAGGTAACGCAGGTAGCGCAGGCTCTCGAGGGGTTCCAGGCTCAGGATGAGCGACGCCCCTCCGATGGGGACGAGGTCGCTCGGCACCGGCCCGGTGTGAAGGCGCAGGTTGGCCACCACCTCCCCTCCGCGCTGGGACATGCCGTGCACCTCGGATTGCCGCACCGACAACCCTTCGCGCAGCGCGGCCTCGGCGATCACCGCCGCCACCGAGAGCACGCCCTGTCCGCCGACGCCGGCGAGAACGATGTCGTACTTCATGGCCGCCCCACCGTCTCCCGCGCGCGGGCCTTGCGATCGCGGAGCGTCTCCACGCACTCCCGCACCATGACCACGACCGACAGCCCGTGGTGCTCGATCTCCGCCCGCAGGATGTCCGCGTTCCTCTGGACGCGTGTCGGATGAGTCTCGATCACGTGCAGGTGGGCGGGATCGACACCCAGGCCGCGCAGAAGCGGCTCCATCCGGCAGGACGGCAGCGCCGACGGCTGGCCCCCCGTCATCCCCGCCACCTCGTTGTCGGCGATGACCACGGTCATGTCCGTGTCGGCCGCCACCGCATCGAGGAGCGACGGGATTCCCGAGTGCAGGAACGTGCTGTCGCCGATCAAAGCGACGACCGGCCGCATCCCCGCGTCGGCGGCTCCGCGGGCCATGCCGATCGACGCCCCCATGCAGACGCAGGAGTCGATCGCGGAGTACGGAGGCAGCGCCCCCAGGGTGTAGCAGCCGATGTCGGAGGTGACGTGCGCGTCCAGTCCGTCCGTCGCCTTCCGGATCGCCTGGAAGGTGTCGATGTGCGGGCAGCCCGCACAGAGCTGCGGGGGCCGCGACGGGAGCGGCAGCGGCGGTGCGGTCACGCTCTTGCGCAGCGGCAGGTCGAGGGCGAGGCGCACGACGTCGGGCGTCAGCTCGCCGTCCGGCGGCAGCGTGCCCGTCTGCCTCCCGCGAATGGCGACAACGGTGGGGACGATGCCGCGGAGGGCGCGCTCCACGAACGGATAGCCCTCCTCGAGGACGAGCACGGCGTCCACGTGCAGGGCGAGCTCGCGGATCAGCCCCACCGGCATCGGGTACGCGCCGATGTGCAGGTGCGAGGGCACGTAGGGGAGGTCCTCGACGTTCTCCTCGTAGTAGTTCCGCGCGATGCCGCAGGTGATGACCCCGAGGGGCGAGTCGGCGAGGCGCAGCCGCGTGTACTCCGAACGGGCGGTGTGCTCCTGCAGCTCCCGCTCGCGGTCGAGCAGGCCGCGCCACAGGCGCCGCGCGTTGGCGGGAAGCAGCGTCCAGGCTGCCGGGTCCGCCGGCGCGCTCAGCGGCGTCTCCGGCCGCGGCGGTGCGACGGAGACGATCCCGCGGCTGTGCGCGAGCCGGGTGACGAGGCGGAGCACGACCGGCCGCGCGAAGCGCTCCGACAGGTCGAAGGCCCCCCGCGTCATGTCGTACGCCTCCTGCGGATTCGCGGGCTCGAGGCACGGCGTGCGGGCGAAGTCGGCGTAGAAGCGGGTGTCCTGCTCGTTCTGAGAGCTGTGCATCCCCGGATCGTCGGCCACCGCCACGACCAGCCCGCCGCCCAGGGTGACCAAAGCGGAGCTCACAAACGGATCGGCGGCGACGTTGAGGCCCACGTGTTTCATCGCGACGAGCGCGCGCCGGCCGGCGAACGACGTGCCGAGCGCGGCCTCGTACGCCGTCTTTTCGTTGGTGGTCCAGGCCGCCAACGGACGGCCGCCGCTGCGCGCGCGACGGATCAGGAACTCGACGATCTCCGTGGATGGGGTCCCGGGATACGCGTAAGCCGCGCTCACGCCGGCATGCGCCGCGCCGAGCGCGACCGCCTCGTCACCGAGGAGCATCTGCTGCGCCATCGGACCCCGGGCGCCCACTCGTGCAAGGACCATTCCCCGCCACCACACCACGCCGGCACGGGTTGCGGCCCGGCGCCGGCGTAGGACCTGCGGCGGCGGGAGGGCCAGCCGCACGGTTTGCGGTTCGCGGTGCACGATTTCGGCGCCACCACGCGGGGCTCGGGTCGGAACGAGTCGTGCATCGCCCACCGGCGACCCGCCGTAAACCGCACGTCGCGCGGCCCTGAAAAGGAGAAGCCATGAGCACCACCACCCTGGACGGCGCCACCCGCACCCTCGCCCATGACGGGCTCCATCACGTCGGCAACGTGTTCTGGAACCTCTCGACACCTCGCCTCTACGAGGAAGCGGTCCGGCGGCGGGAGGCGAGCATCGCGCACCACGGTCCCCTGGTCGTGCGCACAGGCCAACACACCGGGCGGTCGCCGAACGACAAGTTCATCGTTCGCGACAGCACGTGCGCGGACAAGGTGTGGTGGGGCAAGGTCAACCGCCCCCTCGAGCCCGAGCAGTTCCAGCGCCTGCGCCAG
>Ga0114129_10003032_pt1 | contig 23551 bp, 21 predicted proteins | sample RhiMetdeltSRZDD1_FD_80071 | JGI IMG/M metagenome (GOLD analysis project Ga0114129, IMG submission 80071) | Populus rhizosphere microbial communities from Tennessee, USA - Rhizosphere MetaG P. deltoides SRZDD1 (version 2) (version 2) | ecosystem: Host-associated > Plants > Roots > Rhizosphere >...
GATCGCAAGGCCAGACACCTGGCGACGGTCGGCGGCGTGTCCGATCAAATCGCCGCGCGCGCACTGATCACATACCACCTCGCCGAGCAGCGCCCGATGATGGGAGTGTTCCTCGACGCGTTGGGCATCGCGCACGAGAACGGCGTGATCCAGGAAGAGAACGTCAAGCCGGACGCGGGCAAGATGAAAGCCGCCGTGGCAAAGATATCGACGGAGTTTCCGGAGGACGACGTGCAGATCTATCTCAAGACGCTGTTGTGCCAGGATCCGGAAACGTGGGCCGCATTGAAAGAAGCCGTACCGGGGCTCGAGGCTGAGAGCTAGCCGTCACAGCGGGTACTGGAGTGTGAGTCCAAGCAGCGTGACGAGCAGGATGACCACCGGCGTCAGCGCCAGGAACACCACGATCGTGTAGCCCATGACGTCGCGGGCGCCCAATTTGAAGAGGCCGAGCACCGGCAGCATCCAGAACGGCTGAACCAGGTTCGCCAGCGCTTCACCCAGATCGTACGCCGACACGACCCAGCCGAGATGGACCTTCAGCGTATGAGCCGCCGCCATCACGTACGGCGCCTCGATCACCCATTTCGAGCCACCGGACGGGACGAATACACCGAGCACGGCCGAGTAAACGGCCACGAGCGGCGGAAACGAGGCCGGAGTCGATAGACGAACGAACACCTCGGCGAGCCGCTCGTTGAGGTGCGTGCCGGTGATGATCCCCGCGATCCCGGCGTAGAACGGGAACTGGAGAATGACGCCCCAGACGGCGGGCGTCGCGTCCTGCACCGCGCGCATCAAACGCGCAGGGGTCCGGTGCAGCAGGAACCCAAGCAGCAGGAACGAGAGGTTGAGAATGTTCAGGTTGAGCGCATTCAGGGGGTCGCCGGCCCCCGCGAAGTAGCGTGCCAGATAGGTGACGCCGAGCGCGACGACGAGCCACGTCAGCAGCGGCGAGTGTTCGAGCCACGTACCGGGAGTCGTTGCTCCGTCCGGCCACCACGACAGTGCGGATGGGCGAGCAGAGTGATTTCGTGTCTTCGTGTTTTCGTGGCCGACGTCCCCGAGATCGATCCCCAGATCGCGCGCCGTCTTTCCTTCACCTGCGGCCGGCGTGGCGAGCCACATCACGGCGGTGACAACGACCGTCTCGACGAGGACCGCGACGAGGCTTTGCCACATGAAAATCGTGTGGGTAAAGCCGATGATGCCTCCCGGGACGATGTCGCCGTGCGCGACGATGGTGCGAATCTGCGGCTGCAGCGCCCCTGGCGTCGCCATCTGCAGCGCCGCGGATCCGCTGAGTCCCTGCGCCCAGATGCTGCCGAGCCCGAGGACGCTCGCCGCCGCGAGCGCGCGGTAGTCCACGCCCTCGACGCGCCGCGCCACTTCGCGTGCGAGCACCGCGCCGAACACGAGACTGAATCCCCAGTTGAACCACGAGGCGGCGAGCGTAAAGAAGGTGACGAGCGCCACTGCGCCGCGCGGTGTGTTCGGCCACGCCGCAATCGCTCGAATCACCCGTCGCATCGGGTGCGACGTCGCCAGCACATGTCCTGTGATGATGATGAGCGACATCTGCAGCGTGAACGGGATCAGCTCCCAGAATCCACGTCCCCATGCATCGACGATCTGCGGGAGCGATGAGGGGGTGGCGCCGAAGGCTGCGCCAAGCACGATGAACGTGGCGAGCAGGGCGAAGATGAACGCGTCGGGAATCCAGCGTTCGGTCCACGCAGTGAGGGTTAGCGCGAAACGCGCGATCGGTCCCGACGAGTTCACGGAGCGTTCTTCATATCCTGGCGCGAATTAACTTAGCATAGGGCCCGGCAGCCTTCGGTAGCAGGTTGCTGGCTGATGGATGTCACCGACAGCATGACTGCGCTCGAGCTCGAATCGGTCTCGAAACACTTCGACACGCCTGACGGCAGCAGCTATTGCGCGCTCGAAGACGTGTCGCTTGCCGTTCCGCCTGGCGCCTTCATCTCGATTGTCGGTCCCAGTGGTTGCGGCAAGTCGACCCTGCTCAACATCGCCGCCGGCTTGGTCATGCCCTCATCTGGTCGCGTACGCGTACACGGGGAGTCACTGGGCGGCGTGAATCGCCGCGCGACGTACATGTTTCAGCAGGATGCGCTCCTTCCGTGGAAGAACGTGCGCGAGAACGTCGCGCTCGGGCTCACGCTCTGCGGGGTCGGGCGCGGCGAACGATACGCGCGCGCGGACGACTGGCTCGCCCGGGTTGGTCTGGCGCAGTTCGCGACCCACTATCCGTCGCAGTTGAGCGGCGGGATGCGCAAGCGCGTGGCGATGGCGCAGAACTGGATCATCGACCGCAGCGTGCTGTTGATGGACGAGCCGTTCAGCGCGCTCGACGTGCACACGCGACACCGCATGGAGAGCGAGCTGCTGGCGCTCTGGGAGCAGGGCGACACCGGGCGAAAAACCATCGTATTCGTCACCCACGACCTCGAGGAAGCCATTGCTCTCGCCGACGAGGTCGTGGTGCTGTCGGCCGGTCCTGCCAGCCGCGTCATCGCGCGACATCAGGTGACGCTCGATCGCCCACGCGATCTGTTCGAGCTGCGCACGTCCACTCATTTCGTCGAGCTCTATCGGTCGCTCTGGGCCGTCCTCCGCGATGAAGTCCTCAAGAGCCAGCGGTCGTAGGCACGTCGTGCTCGCGTGGCAACTGGCCGTTGGCGCCGGAGCGCTTGCGGTGTGGCAGACGCTGGTCACGCTCGGAGTGCTCGACGTGTTCTTCGTCAGCCGGCCGTCCGACATCGCGCGGCGGCTCGCGACGTGGGTTGCCGGCGGGACGCTCTGGGGGCATCTGGCCACCACGCTCGAAGAATCGCTTCTCGGTCTCATCGTCGGCGCGGCGCTCGGAATCTCGTTCGGCTTCGGCTTCGCGCGTTCGCCGACAGTGGCGGCGGTGTTCGATCCGTACATCAAGATGTTGAACGCCGTGCCGCGCGTCGTGCTGGCGCCATTGTTCCTCCTGTGGTTCGGGCTCGGCATCTGGTCGAAGGTGGCGCTCTCGGTCACGCTGGTGTTCTTCGTGATGTTCTTCAACACCTACCAGGGTGTGCGCGACGCCGACCGGGTGCTGATCGACAACGTTCGCATGCTGGGCGCCTCCGAGCGTCAGCTGGTGCGCCACGTCTTGATTCCGAGCGCGCTTACATGGATCTTCTCGAGCCTGCAGACGAGCCTCGGATTCGCGATGGTCGGCGCCGTTGTGGGAGAGTATCTGGGCGCGACGCGCGGCCTCGGCTACGTGATCTCGCAGGCCGAGGGGACGTTCTACACGACCGGTGTCTTCGCAGGGATGACGGTGTTGGGTCTCGTCGTCGTCATCGTGAGCGCCGGTGTGTCGCGGCTGGAGCGATGGTTGCTACGCTGGAAAGCATGACATCTTCGATGACACAAAGGACGCGAAGGATGGCAGGGACACAAAGAGAGGGAAGGGGCAGCCGTGTGCTTCTCTTTCTGTCCTTCGTGACTTTTGTGTCCTTTGTGCCAACCGTGGTCGACGGGTGCGCCCGCCGTGATAGCGCGGGCGGTCGGCAAGTCCGTTTGGCGGTTGGCGGCCAAAACCAACTTGTGTACCTGCCGACGACGCTCGCGCAGGAGTTGGGCTTTTACAGAGAGGAGGGGCTCGACGTCGAGTTGCAGGATCATGCCGGCGGCGCCAAGGCACTCCAGTCTCTCATCGGGGGCAGCTCGGACGTCGTCTCGGGCTTTTACGATCACACCATTCAAATGGCTGCGGAGGGCCGCGACTTCGTCGCGTTCGTGACGATGCTGCGATTCCCTGGCCTCGTGTTGGTGACATCACCGCAGGCAGCCGACGCTGTGGCGAAGATTGAGGATCTCAAGGGACGCATTGCGGGCGTCACCGCAGCGGGCTCGTCGTCGCAAATGCTGCTGACCTACATACTGCTGCGACACGGGATTGCCACCGATGCGGTGAGCATCACCCCGATCGGCAGCGCGGCGACGGCGATCGCGGCGATTGAACACGGAAAGGTGGACGCCGCGATGGTGGCCGACCCTGCTTTCACGCGTGTCGCGCAGCGCAACCCTACGGTGCGCGTGCTGGCGGACCTTCGCAGCGCCGCCGGCGTGAAGGACGCGTTCGGCGCCGCCACATATCCGAGCTCGGTCCTCTATTCGAAAACAGAGTGGGTAGAGAGCAATCGCGACACGGCGTCGAAGCTGGCGCGCGCGATTCTGCGCACGCTGGAATGGATGCACTCGCACTCGCCGCAGGAGATTGCCGACAAGACGCCGAAAGCGCTCCGCGGCGACGATGACGCGCTTTACATGCAAGCCGTGAAGGACTCGATGCCGATGTTTTCTCCGGACGGCCGGATGGATGCCGCGGGCGCTGAGGCGGTCCGTGCGCTGCTGGCCGGTTCCATGGAGAAGGTCAAGGCGGCCCAAATCGACCTGTCCAAAACCTACACGAACGAATTCACGAATGGACGCTAAGAGTCTCCTCTTCATAGGCCTCGGCCTCATGCTCGTGGTCTACGTTGCGACCGTGGCGCGCGCCGGATGGACGACGCCCACGTTTCTACAATCGGCCATCGGCTTCGTGACGGCGTTTTTCGACACGCTGGGCATCGGCTCGTTTGCCACCACCACGGCGGTGTACAAGCTGCGCAACCTGGTGCCGGTGAAGCTGATCCCGGGGACGCTCAACGTGGGACACGCCCCGGCGACGATCGCGCAAGCCTTCATCTACACGAGCATCGTTCCGGTCGATTCAAAGACGCTGGTGCTGATGATCGCGGCTGCGTCGATCGGCGCATGGTTTGGTGCCGGAGTCGTGGTGCACTGGCCGCGGCGAAGAATTCAGATCGGGATGGGTATTGCGCTCTTGGGGGCTGCAACGCTGATGTTCTTGCAGCTGCTCAATCTGTTTCCGGGTGGCGGCGTCGCGCTCGCGCTGGGCGGCCCGCGCCTCTCGCTCGGCCTCGCGGGCAATTTCGTGCTGGGCGCGCTGATGATGCTCGGCATCGGCCTCTACGCGCCATGCATGATCCTCGTCAGCCTGCTCGGGATGAACCCGACCGCTGCATTTCCGATCATGATGGGCTCGTGCGCGTTCCTGATGCCGATCAGCAGCGTGCAGTTCGTCAAGTCACGGACGTATCACGTGCAGGCGGCGCTCGGCCTCGCCCTGGGCGGCCTGCCAGGTGTGCTGATCGCCGCCGGCGTCTTCTGGTCGCTCTCGCTCATTGCCGTGCGTTGGCTCGTCATCGTCGTCGTGATCTACACGTCGATGAATATGCTGCTGACGGCGCGGATTGCAAAAGGGCAGGATCGCAGGATTGCAGAATCGGAGCCAGCGCCGTGACATCCGCCCATCCTGCCATTCTGCAATCGTGCCATCCCCATGCGTAAGCCGGTCGTTCTCATCACTGGCGCGGGCGGCGAGATCGGTCACAGTCTCGTCACGCGCCTGTCGGCGGCGGGCTCGCCGATCATCACCCTCGACGTCACCCCGCTGGACGCGTCGCTCGCGCGCCTGGTGACGCGTGAATTCACCGGGTCCATCACGGACAACGGTCTCCTGGACCGCATGATCGTCGAGTTCGAAGTGGATCGGATCTTTCACCTCGCGGCGCTGCTTTCGACACGCTCTGAGTTCGCACCGGTGACCGCACATCTCGTGAACGTCGACGGCACGCTCAACCTTCTGGAATTCGCGCAGCGGCAGGGCGAATCGCACGGACGTCCCGTCACCTTCGTGTACCCCTCGTCGATTGCGGCCTACGGACTGCCCGGCTTGGCTGCGAAGAAGCGCGCCGGGGCGGTCCGTGAGGAGGAATACGCGCATCCGGTGACGATGTACGGATGCAACAAGCTGTACTGCGAGCAGTTGGGCCATTACTACGCCAAGCACTACAAGCAGCTCTCCGCCGACGCCATTCCGCGCGTCGATTTTCGCTGCATCCGGTTTCCGGGATTGATTTCCGCCGTGACGATCCCATCAGGCGGGACGTCGGACTACGCGCCGGAAATGATCCATGCGGCGGCAAAGGGAGAGGCGTACGACTGCTTCGTGCGTCCCGATACGACGATTCCGTTCATGGCGATGCCGGATGGCGTCGACGCACTCCTCGCACTTGCCGCGGCGCCGCGCGAACGCCTCACGCGCAGCGCCTACAACGTGACGGCGTTCAATCCATCGGCGTCCGCGATTCGCGACGTCGTTGTCTCGGCGTTCCCGAACGCGCAAATCGGGTACAAAGTCGACATGAAGCGTCAGGGCATCGTCGATTCGTGGCCCGCCGCGGTGGACGATAGTGCCGCGCGCGAAGATTGGGACTTCGCGCCGAAATACGATTTCGACCGCGCGCTCCACGACTACCTCATTCCAACCATCCGCGAGCGATATCAGAAAAAATAGGCGCAGGCCCTGCCGTCGAATCGGCTGTCTGGTGCACGCTCGCCTTCATCTCGGTGGCTCTGTGGCAAAGAATTCTTCGTCGCAAGTAAGATGATCGCACCCATGGATTGCGTGACTGCGTTCGCTCCGGCGACTGTATCCAATGTCGCCTGTGGATTCGACGTGCTCGGGTTCGCGCTCGAGGCGCCGGGCGACGAAGTCACGGCGCGCTTTGCCGAGCGTTCCGCCGTTCCCGTCACGATCGACGACATCATCGGCGACCAGGGACGTCTGCCGCGCGACGCGGCTCGCAACACCGCGGGCGTTGCCGCGCACGCGCTGCTGACGAGGCTTGGTGAGCGGCGCGCTGTGACGCTGACGATCCGAAAGGGTCTGCCGCTCTCGAGCGGCCTCGGGGGCAGCGCGGCCAGCGCAGTCGCGGCGGTCGTCGCCGTGGACGCCCTGCTCGGCGCGAAGACACCGGCCGACACGCTGATGGCGTGTGCCTTCGAGGGCGAGCGCGTCGGCGCAGGGTCGGCGCATGGCGACAACATCGCGCCCGCGATGTACGGCGGATTCGTCCTGGTCCGCGTACCGAACCCGCCGGACGTGATTCGGCTCCCCGTTCCAGCCGGCCTCACCGCGGTCGTCGTGCATCCGGACCTGGAAATCGAAACCGCACAGGCCAGAGCCCTTCTTGGGACAACCGTTCCGCTCGCAGACGCAGTCAAGCAGTGGGCAAACCTCGGCGCGCTCGTCGACGCGCTGCACCGCGGCAATCTCGATCAGCTCGCTCGCTCACTCGAAGACACGATCGCGGAACCGCGTCGTGCCCCGCTCGTACCTGGGCTTGCCGCGATCAAGCAGGCGGCGGTCGATGCCGGCGCCCTGGGTTGCAGCCTGTCGGGATCCGGTCCATCGCTCTTCGCGCTGTGTCGCGACGCGGCGATTGCCGATCGCGTGGCATCGGCCATGGCCGACGCCGTCAGGCGGCACATCGGCGGCGAACCGCAACGATACGTGTCGGCCATCGATCCCCGCGGCGCGCGCGTGGTGTAGCCATGCGCTTTGTCACGACCTCGGGCTCCGCACCGGCCGTGTCCTTCACGACCGCGCTGTTCGAAGGGCTCGCGCCGGACGGCGGTCTCTACGTTCCAGAGACGATCGAGCCGTGGACAGCCGACGATTTGTCACGCCTGCCGCGCCGTACGTTGACGGAGATTGGACTTCGGGCGCTGCGGCCGTTCACGCGCGGCGAGCTCGACCCCGCTGTGCTCGAAGCCGTCGTGGTCGAGGCTCTCAACTTCGAGATTCCGCTGGTTGAAGTCGAGCCCGGCATCTTTGCGCTGGAGCTGTTTCACGGCCCGACGCTCGCGTTCAAAGATGTCGGCGCGCGCGTCATGGCGCGCATCATGGCGTCGCTTCATCTCGCAGACGAGCCGCTGACGGTCCTGGTGGCGACGTCGGGGGACACGGGCAGCGCGGTTGCGCACGCGTTCCATCGCGTGCCTCACACGCGCGTCGTGATCCTCTATCCGGACGGCCGCATCAGCCCGACACAGGAGGCGCAGCTGACGATGTTCAACGGCGAGCGCACCAACGTGCGGGCGTACGCCGTGGCCGGCAGCTTCGACGATTGCCACCGGCTCACGCGGGATTCATTCGGCGATTCGCAGATCCGCAAACAGATGCGGCTCACGTCGGCCAACTCGGTGAACGTGGGGCGCCTGCTGCCGCAGACGATTTACTATTTTCACGGCGTCGCTCAACTGGCCGGGCGGACACACGGGTCGGCCGCTTTCCCGCCCGTCATTTTCTCCACGCCGAGCGGCAACTTCGGCAATCTCACCGCGGGGTTGATGGCGAAGCGCGCCGGCCTGCCGGCTCGTCGGTTTGTCGCTCCGACCAACGTCAACGACGTCGTACCGGCGTACCTCTCGACTGGCCGCTACGAGCCACGCCCGTCGATCCGGACGATGGCCAACGCGATGGATGTTGGGAACCCGAGCAACTTCGAGCGCGTGTCGTGGCTGTATCACGGCGACATCAAGGCGATGCGCGAAGACATGATCGGCGCGTCCTTCATGGACGATCAGATCCGCGAGACGATTCGCCGCATCTTCGAAACCCGGGGCTACCTTCTCGATCCTCACTCAGCGATTGCGTACATGGGGCTCGTAGGTCAGGTGGGTCAGGGAGGGCAGGTGGGTCAAGTGGGTCGCGTGGGGAAGGACGCAGGGATCTTCCTGGCGACGGCGCATCCGGCGAAGTTCGCGGAAATCGTGGAGCCGATCATCGGACGTGGCGTCGAGAGGCCCGAGGCGCTCGCGCAGGCGCTCGGCCGGCCGCGGCACATCATCCGCATCGACGCGGCGCTGGATGCTGTCAAGGCAGTACTGTGTGCCTGACCGCTACCGCGCCGATGTCCTCGAGCAGTTGTGGCGCCACGGCGTCCAGCCGAAGCAAGACACGCGGCCCGAGCTCGTGCGCGACTACGTTCGCGATTTGTACCGCTACGAGATCCGCCGGCTGCGCGAGCGTTATCTGAATCGGGAATTCCCGAAAGCTGAATACAGCGCGCGGGTCGATGACCTGCGCCGATCGTATCCGGTGCTTGCGCTGCGTGCCCGTGAGTGGCTCGAACCTAGCGCGGACTGAGCTTGCCGAGCGGCACCGAGACGCCAGCGGCGACTCGAACGCCGACCGGCAGAATGAGCGCCATGATCGCCTGCCCTTCGACGCGCACGGAGAGCCGCGGGGCGACCCGCTGCTGAATACCGCCGCCAATCATGCCGATGATCGGTGGCGCAATGACTGTCTGACTGCGCGCGGGGACGATCACGGTCTCGCCGTTTGGCGCCCGGGACTGGTAACCGGGGTTGTGATAATGCGTGAAGCCACCAACGACGCCATAGCTGAAGAACGTTTCCGGGTTCGATCGCGTCTCCCGTCCGACGCGTTGTCGCACGAGGACCCCGTAGAAGCCGGTCGTGGCATTGTCCAGGACGGGCGTCAGTCCGACGAAGCCCTCGACAGCGCGACGCTCGCTTACCGGGACACTGACTCGCACGTCGGCGCCCGGAATCCCTCCAACGTACCAGGAAAGGACGCCGCCCACGCCTGCGCCGATTTCGACATTTCGCGCCGCCACCGGCTGTGCACCGGCGGACGCCGCGCAACCAGACAGCAGCAGTACGACCACCAGGCTTCGGGGATTGCCCATCTCGACCTCCCACCCGATAATGCGCAGACCCCTTTCGATTGGGCTCATGGACGACAACCGCAAGCAACCACCGGATGCTCAAGAGCTTGCGCCGCTGGTGTACGCCGAGCTGCGACGGCTGGCTGGCGCGTACATGCGTCGCGAACGTCCCGGCCAGACGCTGCAGGCCACGGCGCTCGTACACGAAGCCTACCTGCGGCTGGCGGGCGCGGGCACGCCGTGGCACGACAAGCAGCACTTCATCGGGATTGCGGCGCGATCGATGCGACAGATCCTCGTCGAGCGAGCGCGAGCTCGTGGGGCACAAAAACGGTGGGGAGGCATGGACCGCGTGTCGCTCACCGATGCGCTGGCGGTCGCGTCCGATCCGGAAGCGATTCTGCCCTCTCTCGATGACGCGCTGGCACGCCTCGAAGAGATCGATGCCGAACAGGCCCGCATCGTCGAGCTTCGATTCTTTGCCGGTCTCAGCATCGAAGACACGGCCGCCGCGCTCAACATGTCGCCGGCGACGGTGAAGCGTCGCTGGGCGCTTGCGCGCGCCTGGTTGTTTCGCGAGCTGAGCGAGCCGGCCGCATGACACCCGAGCAACGCCGCCGGGTTCGCGACCTGTTCGAGGCTGCCGTGGACCGCGAACTTGCCGACGCCAATGACTGGATCGCGCGCGAGGCGGCGGACGATCCGATCGTGCGCGACGAAGTCTTTTCGTTGCTGACGAACCATTCGCGCGCGGGTGCCTTTCTCTCACAGCCGGTCGCCGAACGCGTGCCGGAGCTTCTCGTCGACGATCAGCCGTTGCCGCCAGGCTCGAAAGTTGGCGCATACACCATCGTCCGCGAGCTCGGCCGAGGCGGCATGGGCCGCGTGTATCTGGCGTCTGACGAGCGGCTCGGGCGCACGGTTGCGCTGAAAGCGCTCGCGCCACATCTCGTGCGCGACCGGCTGCAGCGTGAGCGTCTGCGCCGCGAGGCTCGTGCCGCAGCGGCGTTGACGCATCCAGGGATTTGCACCGTGTATGCGCTCGAAGAGGTCGACGACGAGCTTTACATCGCGTCTGAATTCGTCGATGGCCATACCCTCGGCGAGGAAATCCGTTCGGGCCGCCATCCGACGGGCCACGACGTTCTTCGAACGGCTCGCGATCTGGCCGAGGCGCTTGCCAGCGCGCACGCGCGGGGCGTGGTGCATCGCGATCTGAAACCGGACAACGTCATGCGGACGACCGATGGCCGGTTGAAGATTCTCGATTTCGGCCTCGCGCGCATCGATGCACCGGACCCGGCGGCGCCGGCGCCCATCGCGACGCAGGCGGGGGTGTTGATCGGCACGCCTGCGTACATGGCGCCGGAGCAGATCAACGGTCAACCTGTCGACGCCCGCGCCGACGTGTTCGCGTTCGGCGTGCTGCTCTACGAGTACGCGTGCGGTGTCCATCCGTTCGTCGGATCGACCACGCTTGCGACCGTCGCCCGCGTGCTCGAGAGCGACGCGCGGCCGATCACGTCGCGATGTCCGGAGATCTCCAGCCGCCTTGCGGATGTGATTTCGAAGTGTCTACGCAAGGCGCCAGCCGAGCGCTATGGATCCGCAGCCGAGATCGCCGCCGCGCTCGCCGCGATCGGCGACGGGGCAGTCGCAGAGCCTCGGACGACAATGTGGTGGCGGACGCATCAAATCGTCGTGGCCGTCCTCTATGTCGCGGGTGCGGTTCTGTCGTGGCAGATCAAGGAGTGGATCGAGACTCCGGTCACCGTATCGATCTTCCTGGCGCTTGGTGCGTGCGCGACGATCGGCGGCGTGCTCCGCGGTCATTTGGCGTTCACCGAATGGATGAACCGGGCTCACATCGCTGCAGAGCGCCGGCGTACCGCGCGGGCAACGCGGCTTCTGGATCTGACAACCAGCCTGCTGCTTTTCGCGGACGCGGCGCTCCTGGCGCATCGGCGTGCGCTGCCGGCGGTCTTCGCGCTCAGCCTGGCACTGGGCATCGCGCTCGCCTCGCTGGTGCTCGAGCCGGCGACGAACGTCGCCGCTTTTGGGGACGATGCCGACGCATCATGAACAGGAACACGAAGGACACGAAGGACACAAAGGACACAAAGATGCTGAAGGGAATGGGATGATCGCGATTGAGATTCGAGAGCCGGGTCCACCGGAAGTACTCGTTCCAGTCGAGCGACCGAAGCCCGTTCCAGCCGCACGCGAAGTCCTGGTCAAAGTGGCGGCTGCGGGTGTGAACCGACCGGACGTGTTCCAGCGGCTCGGACGCTATCCGCCGCCGCCGGGTGTCACGGACATTCCAGGTCTCGAGATCGCCGGCACGATTGCGGAAACCGGCGACGAGGTTCGCGATTTCCAAGCGGGTGACGCCGTATGCGCTCTCGTCGCCGGAGGCGGCTACGCGGAGTATTGCGTGGCGCCGGCGGTGCAATGTCTGCCCGTGCCGCGCGGGTTGGATTTCGTGGCGGCGGCTGCCATCCCCGAGACGTTCTTTACGGTCTGGACGAACGTCTTCGAGCGCGGCCGGCTGCAGCGCGGCGAATCGATTCTGATCCACGGCGGATCGAGCGGCATCGGGACGACGGCCATTCAGCTGGCGCGCGCGTTCGGAGCGCGGGTGTTCAGCACGGCCGGCTCCGACGAGAAATGTACTGTCTGCGAGCGGCTCGGCGCCGAGCGGTGCATCAACTATCGAGATACCGATTTCGTGGCAGTCGTGCGCGAACAGACAGCGGGCCGTGGCGTGGATGTCGTTCTCGACATGGTGGGAGGCGCCTACTTCGCTCGCAACCTCGATGTACTGGCGAGCGAAGGACGTCTCGTCGAGATCGCGACTCTGCAAGGCGCGAAGGCCGAGCTGAACATCCAGACGGTGATGCAGCGGCGGCTCACGATCACCGGCTCGACGCTGCGGGCGCGGCCGATCGCGGACAAAGGCGCCATCGCCGCGGCCGTTCGACAGCACGTCTGGCCGCTTCTCGAGTCAGGCGCGGTGAAGCCCGTGATACACGCGACATTTCCGCTGCGTCAGGCAGCGGAGGCCCACCGTTTGATGGAGTCCAGTGCGCACATCGGCAAGCTCGTGCTCATCGTCTGACGACGAGCCGAGAAACCGTCCTTTGACGTCACGGATAGTACGGCTTCGCGCCTTTTCTGCCGAGGACGAGAAACCGTGCGCCCGCGCTCAGAACGAGTACCGGTACTCCAGCCGAAGAATGTCGCTGTACCAAACCGAGTCGGTCAGCGCGCGTCCATACCCGACGTAGAACGAGCTCCGGTTGTCGATCGTCGTGCGCGCACCGAACTTCAGATTCACGATGTTCGCGTCCCCGGGGATGACGGTACCTGTTTTCACAGTAAGTCCGCCAAACACGTGCCAGCCCACGAGCTCGATGACGGGCGCAAACGTCAGACGAGGCGTGTTGACGAGCTCGAAGCTGGGACCGATGCCGTAGAAGAGCACGTCGCCCGCGTAGGACGACCCCTTGAACGTGGAGGCGCCGATCGGATGCCAATCGCCGATCATTGATTCGACCGCGACGCGGTCCGATACTCTCCCGTTTAACAAGAGCGCCGTCTCGAAGCTCGAGTGGTCCGTGCCGAGTCCTTTTCCGGCGTCGCCGGTCGGGAAATAGCCCTGGACTTGCACCGTCAGCGTGGTGTCGTCGGCCGACACGAGCGCCGCCTTGACACCCGCGCGGACGTCGCCGATCCCGGACTGGTTTCCGAACGAGCCCGCAACCGCGGGCAAAAAGAAGCTTTGCGGCTGAATGAAGCGAGCCGGGAGCGTGGCGAACACCGCGAAGCGACGGTTCACGGCGTATTGGGCGTCGACACTGATCTGCTGGAAGTTCAAATCCGTCGCGAGGCCCTTCGGCCCGGGCGCACCCCCGCCGTTACAGCCGCACTGCGCGTAGAAGAATTCCGTGCGGTCTGGAAAGTCGATGTGGTAACCGGCGTCGAAACGCAAACGCACCTGGTTTTCAATGGTCGCGTCGGTGATGTACCCCACCATGCTGCCGCGGCGTCTCCGCTCGGCCGGCCGCCGCGCCGAAGGGGCGCCCGGTGGCTGGGCCGACGTCACGGCCGGTGACTCCGCTCTGACGGCTGGGGCGCTGTCCTGGGCAGCGGCCACGGCTGGAAAGGAAATCGCTAGAACAAAAATCGTTGCTCTCATGGTTCCCTCAAAGATAGTCCCAGGTGTGAGCGTCAGTTGAGAGCCGTGGACGAGTCGGTCTCACTGTTACTAACGCTCAACGTTGGCAAACCACACAACGTTCCACAGATGGCGGCAGGCGAAAGGCCGGCTGGCCGGCTCGACACGCGTTACTTGCGTGCAGCCATTTTATCGGCCAATGCTTGATAGGTCTTCACGAGGATCACGCGATCCGCTTCAGGGAGTTCGGGCAGCAGCCTGGATACGTTGTCGAGCACCAGCCTGGCGTCGGCCGTCGAGCTGGACGTCAGACTGGCCTCTGCGAGTCCGAGATAAGCAGTGACGGCGCGTTTCAGCAGCGCGTGGACGCCGGCGTCTCGGCTCTGCTGGCCGAAGCGCGCCAGGCTGAGCAGTAAATCATCGTACCGCTGGTGGAAGGACGCCGAGCGTCGCGCCGTGGGGTCCTTTCCCAGCTTCTCGAAGATCACGAGCGCATCCTGGTACTCCGTGACGGCGGCGCGCGCGTCCCGGACCTGCAGGATCTGGCCGCGGAGGTTGTGGGCATCGGCCTGTTCGATACCCAGCGAGGGCGCGGGCAAGGCCAGCGCGTCCAGAAGATCGAGCGCCTGCCGGCTCCGTGCCTGCGCGAGATCGTTTTCACCGAGCTGCCGCAACACATCCGAGAGGTTGTCGGAGTACTTGGCCAACTCCAGCCGGTACTGGCGATTGGCTGGTTCCATTCGCGTGAGCTCCTCGTCGTGGCGAATGGCGGCCTCATAGAGCGCTCGCGCCTCGTCGAGCCGCTGGTCGTCCGTTGCGATCAAGCTCGCGAGGTTGTTGTACGCCCGGGCGACTTCGAGCGCCGGTACGCGATCGGCTCGGTTCCGCGCGAGAGGCTCGAGCAGCCGGATGGCCTCGCGGAAGTCCGACTCGGCCGCACCGAACTCTGGCGAACCGGGAACCGCCGCTTTCGAGCGCAGCATCCCACGGTTGTAAAGCGTGCGCGCCAGAGCCTGCAGCGTGGCGGCACCTGGTGTGCCAGCACGCACCAGATCCTCTTGCAGGCCGAGCGCGCTGTTGTACGCCTTCTCGGCATCGACATCGCGATCGTTGAGCGCGGTCAGCGTCAATCCCAACCAGTTGTAAGAGTTGGCCAGCTCGTGACGGTATGACGCCTTCGAAGATTGGCTCTCCAGGCTCTCGAAGAGCCCGATGGCTTGCTCGTACTCGCGAATGGCCTCGTCGCTCTGCTCGAGCCAGCGATAGATGTGGCCCAGTCTCAGGTGGGCATGGGCCATTTCGTTGCGAAGTACTTCGTTATGAGCATCCTGTTTGAGAAAGTCGACGTAGAACACCTTCGCCTTCTCGAGTAGCTCCCTGCGGAACTCGGCCATTTGCGGAACGTCGGCCCCCGCACTTGCGGGGTCGAGGCCGGCCGACGACAGCGTCTGGTCCACGGCCTCCTTGGCTAGCTGAAGGTTCTCCGTGGCCCTTCGATTTTCCTGCCGGGCCACGTACGCCAGAAACCCGGCGGCGAGAAACAGCGCGCCGAACACGACCGCCGTCCAACGCGCCTGCCGGAGCTTCCGCTTCCGCTCCCGCTCCAGCTCCGCCTCGACGCGATTGTGCTCTTGCTCGCTGCGGTCCAGGAACGCCATCGCGCGATCGAACGAGTCGTCGAGCCGGCGCGCCCAGGCCCGCGTCGGCCGATGGTTGCGCTTCCACTGCAGGCCGAGCTCGAGCTCGGGGTTGCGCCACAACGCTGCTGACCCTTCTGCAAACCATCCCGCGGCCTCCGACAAGCGTACGTAGAAGGTTGCGGCCAAGCGGTCCTCTTCGGCCCACTCGACCAGTCGCGTCCACCGGCGCATGAGGCTTTCGTGCGCCAGGTCGATGATCGATCGGCCGCTGAGCGCAACGGTGCTCGGCGGCATGAGAAACGAACGTCCCGGACGCCGGAAGATCTCGACGATCCCGATCACTTCGCCTTCGCTGGCCTCGGTGATGTCCGCCAGTTCATGCACCGACGTCGGCGTGCGGATGCCGCGCGGATCCGAGAACGTGTCGGTCAGCGCCTTGAACATCCGTTCGGCGATCTGGCGGCCGCGATCTCCGACGATTTCGCGATAGGCTTCCTCCGCATGGAGCGAGAGGGCCTGCCGGAGCGTGCCGATCGCCTCGTAGGCCGCGGCGTCGATGGGCTCGCCGGGCTGATGATGGCGCTCCCAGTAGTCCCACGTCCGCATCAGGGTGTGCTGGAGAACTGGCAGCTGATCCTGGTCGTCGCCCAGCTCGTTCAACAGCCGACGAACCAGGGGGGGCGCGATCGCGCCGCCCCCGACTGCAACCGGACCGGTGATGGCCAACCTGACCTCGTCGCGGGTCATCCGAGGCACGAGGTACTGGCCGCTGTTCACGGCTTCGGGGAGCCCGGGATACTCCATGCAGTCCCCGATGAAATCGGATCGCATCGTCAGCACGACGTAAATCGACAGGTCCTCCTGGCGCGTCGCTTCGAGCAGGAGCTTGACGAACGAGATCGACTCGTCCCGCGAGCTGTTGATCAGGCGACTTCGGCGGAAGCGGAACAGCTCCTCGAACTGATCGACGAGGACGAGGAGGTTGTCGCGCGTCGGGATTCTCGCCTGACGGACGGCATCGGCGAGCCCGAGCGAACCGCGGCGCAGTGTCGCCTCCAATAACACGCGGTTGGTCGCAGCCAGCTCGCTGTCGTCGATGCCGAGCACCCCGGACTGGTCGAGCGCCTCGGCCAGGTGGCCAATCGGATCTTCACCGGGCCTGAGTATCGCCACGCGCCAGCTCGAACCGGCCGCCACCATGAATCCGCCGTAGAGCGACGGAATGAGCCCCGAGCGAACCAGCGACGACTTGCCGCTGCCCGACGTGCCGACCACGGAAAGGAAACGTGCGGAGCGTAGCCGGCGTAGCAGCTCGTCGATCTCTTTCTCCCGGCCGAAAAAAAGATGATCTTCATCAGGCTCGAACGGGCGAAGGCCCGGAAACGGATTGAACACGTCAGCCCTTCAGGCGAGAGATGATCGGTTGCCAGGGATCCGGCGACAGACCGTCCCAGTTGGGCACGACGATGGCCTCGTGTGTGCGGAAGCACTCCTTCTCGGGTGTCTTCGGCGGCAGGAGACAGACGACGACGACGGGCGCCGGCTTCGTGCGGCCGTACCCGGCAATCTTCTGCAGCTCGCGGAGCTTGCGCCGCACCCAGAGCTCGTTGGCCGCGCCGACCAACATCACAACACCGTCCGAGGTGCGGAGATTCTCCTCGTGGTATTCGCGAACCTCCGCCTCGTCGCCCTCGAAGGCCGGGCGCACGACCTCGACACCCTGTTCGAACAGGTAATCGGCCCATGGCGAGACGACGGCCGCGTCGCGCTCGTCGTACAGAAGATAGACGGATGCAAGGCGTGGCGAGGCGGCTGTGGAGACACTGGGCGAAGCCGGCTTCGGGGCGCGCGCCCGTTCGAGCGCATCGTGCATGACGGTCTGCAGACCGTCGAGGGGACATTCCAGCAGATCCGCTCGTTGCCCCATTCGCGGATCCGCCCGTAACCGGTCGATGACCTGCTGCTGGCGCGGATCTTCGACCTTCAGGCCCTGCGGAATCCACACGAGGCGCGTGAACCCGCCCTGCTTCCCCCGCTCGATCGCCAGCTCGTTCTGGACTTCGATCAGTGACGCCACGGCGCCTTCGGGAGTCAGGCTGTAGCGTTTGCCGACGAGGTGAACCGACATCGAGCATCGGGCCAGGTCTTCGCGGACCGCCGTGTCCACTTCGACGCCAATCGGCGACAACGCGCGAGCCGGGAACACCGTGTAGCCATGCTGCTGCAGGTCCCGTCTGATGACCTCGCGCTCATCTTTCAAATCAGCGGTCGTCTCCGCCAGAAACACGCCATCCGCGACACCGCTGTCCGCCGGCGCTGATGCGAGCCCTGGGCCTTCGCGCTCGACGAGCTGGAGCAGGCGGCACAGGTCGTGCGCGAGATCGTCGAGCGTGATCCAGAAATTCCGCTGGGCCTCGGGCCCGAACACTTCGTCGAACTCGAAAACCTTTCCCGTCTCCGGATCCAGTCTGAAGAACTCGTAGCCCAGGAGCAACCGCAGTTCAGGGGTTTGCTGATCCAGCGGGACGGGAGTCTTCAGCACCTTGAAGATCCGAGCCTTGTGTTGCAAGCTGACACCGCCCTGCTCCTGGGCGGCTTTGACGAACTCGATCAGCTCCCGCTGGGTCCATTCCGATCGGACGTAGCGCGGCGACACGACCGACACGAGAACGGCCACGCGCTTGAGGAGATCGATGAGGGTATCCGCGAACACATCATTGCCCTGCAGCTTCGGGTCCCGAAAGATGTGGAGCGACTTACCAAGAAACTGTCCCACACGGATTTCGAGTGCCCGATGGAGGTTCGCCACCCAGCCCTTGTGGCCTTCCACCAGTGCGGCATCGTCCAGGTGGGCGTAGCTGACGAACACGTCTAGGTCAAATTGCATCGTGTCCCTTCCACATGCAGCCTTCCCGTCTGGGCGGTCTGATAAAGACTTGCATGTCGATCGCGCAGAATACTAGATGAGGTGTCGATCAGCGACAAGCACGGGCACACGCTGTGGATCGAATTGCGCTCGTTCTTACAGTTTGACGTTGTGGGCGAGGTACAATCGCTCGCTTATGGACAACATCACGAGCCTTCAGGTTACGGACAGCAAGGTCGGCACGGGGGCTGAGGCCAGAAGCGGCCATCAGGTGACCGTGCACTACACCGGCTGGTTGTACGACCCGAAGGCGTCCGACAAGCACGGCAAAAAATTCGACAGCTCGAAGGACCATGGCGAGCCGTTCTCGTTCAAGCTCGGCGGCGGACAAGTGATCCGCGGGTGGGACCAGGGCGTCGCGGGAATGAAAGTCGGCGGCCTGCGCACGCTTATCATTCCCTCCGAGCTCGGTTACGGCCAGCGGGGTGCCGGCGGCGCCATCCCGCCCAACGCGACATTGCTCTTCGACGTCGAGCTGCTTGCGGTCAAGTAAGATCTCGCGCGCTTCCTTCGTCGCGCTGCGCCATCGCAACTATCGGCTCATCTGGATCGGGCTCATGGTGTCGTTCACCGGCTCGATGATGCAGAACGCTGCGCTGCTGTGGCACGTGTCGCTGCTCGTGCCGCCGGAGCGGAAAGGGCTCGCGCTGGGGCTCGTCGGCGCCGTACGCGTCGTCCCGATCGTCGTCTTCTCGCTGATCAGCGGTGTCGTTGCTGACGCGTGGGATCGTCGACGTCTCATGTTGTTCACCCAGGTGGCGGCGACCGTTGTGGCTGCTGCGCTGGGCGTGCTCGCATTCCTCGGTGTCGCGTCAGTCGTTCCCATCTACGTGCTGGCCGCTCTCGGCGCCGCAGTTGGCGCCTTCGACCTGCCTGCGCGCAACGCGCTCGTGCCCTCCCTGGTGCCGCGCGAGCATCTGCCGAATGCGATCAGCCTCAACACGATCATGTTCCAGACGGCGTCGGTTGTCGGCCCGTCACTCGGCGGAATCCTGATCGCGGCTGCCGGCGTCGGCTGGGTGTACATCGCCAACGCGTTCTCCTTCGGATTCGTCATCGTCGCGCTGTTGTTGATGCGCGATGTTCCCGCGCGGCAGCCATCCGCGCCCGGCGGGAGAGACGATGTGTCGCTGCATGCGGCGGTCGAAGGCCTGCGCTTCGTCTTCAGGTCGCCGCTGATCCGTTCGACGATGCTCCTTGATTTCTTCGCTACCTTCTTTTCATCGGCCACGGCGCTGCTGCCGATCTTTGCGCAGGACATCCTGCGTGTCGGAGCGAAGGGCTACGGGTGGCTCTACGCCGCGCCAGCGGCAGGCGCGCTCGCGACGAGCGCCGTCATGGTGCCGATGACCGAGCGGATCGAGCGGCGAGGCGTGACGCTTCTATGGGCCGTCGCCGGATACGGATTGGCGACGGCTGTGTTCGGTCTCTCGCGCTCGTTCTGGTTGACGTTCCTTTGCCTGGCGCTCACCGGTGCCACCGATACCGTCAGCATGGTCATACGCAATATCGTGCGCCAGCTCGAGACCCCGGACCGGCTGCGCGGCCGGATGACCGGCGTGAACATGGTGTTCTTCAACGGTGGTCCGCAGCTGGGCGAGCTCGAGGCCGGTGCCGTCGCGAACTGGCTGGGCGCGTCGTTTTCGGTCGTCAGTGGCGGGATCGGCTGTCTGGTGTCCACAGGGTGGATCGCGGCTGCGACACCCGCCCTCCGCCAGTACAAGCGGGACTCGAGTATCGGGTCTCGGGATTCGGGAGTCGGGAATCGGGATTCGAACAGCAAGATCTCGATTGAAGCATTTGCGACGAAGGGCGCCGACATCGTACGCGAGGATTGATCACACAACGAATGCCCCAATCCCGGCAGCATCACCGTAGCCGCCGATCGGCGACGATGAAATAGGGAAGAGCAATCGCGGAGAGGAGCGCGGCGGCGCCGAAGGCCGTCGAGAAGCCGTAGTGCTGGATCAGCCAGCCGACCGACGTCGATCCCGTGCCGATGCCTGTGTCGAATGCGGCAAGGATGGCACCGAACGCGGCGCCGCGCCTCGCGGCGGTGACGTCGCGCATCACGTAGCCGACAAACGCCGGATAGGCCGTGCCGAAGCCGAAGCCGAACACAATCGCCGATACAACGAAGGACGCGCGGGTGGATCCCGTCGCCAAGACCGTGACGCCAACCGCGATCAAGACGAGACACGGCATGAACACGCGCCGGTGACCGATGCGGTCGGCGAGCGTGCCGAGCAGGGGCCGTGTGCAGAGAATCGCCACCGCGAGGACCGTCAGGTACAGGCTTTTCGGCGTGACGCCGATCCCATCGGCGTACACGGCGCTGAAGCTCGTGATGCCGCCGTACGCGAACGAATACATGAAGAGCGTGAGCGACAGCGCCATGACGCGCCATTCGATGAACGGACTGGGCGCATTCGTCGGATCGTGGTCGGGTCTTTCATCTCGGTCCAGCGTCCACGCGATGGCGCCCATGAGCGCGTTGAGCGTGCCGCAGGAAATGCAGATCCATCTCCAGCCGCCGTGTTCGAGCAGCCAGAAGGCGATCGGCGGTGCGACCGAGACGGCGGCGACGCTCGACAACCCCCAGTAGGCGATCCCTTCGGCTCGCCGCCGTTCCGGCAGCAGGCTCGTCAGATACGCCGCAGACGCCGAAAGCAGCCCGGACCAGAAGATGCCGTGCACGACAACGAGCACGAGCATGAGCCGGTAGTTCGTCGTCAGGGCGTAGCCGATCGCGCACAGCAGAATCACCCCGCTCGCGATGAGCAGCGTGCGCCGCCGGCCGATGCGGTCGCTGATGGCGCCTGTCAACGGTGCTGAAAAGGCCGATGCGTATGTCAGGAAGCCGAGAAACAGCCCGGATGCGAAGGTGCTGCCGCCGAGGTCGTGAATCCGGAACGGCGCGGTGGGTAGGAGCTGGAACGCCGACAGGAACACTGTGAAGGTGAAGCCGCACATCACGAAGAAGCGCGGCGAGAACAGCCGATCCGACATCGTTACTTTGCGGGCGTGAATTCCACCGTGATCTCCCGATCGAGGTTGATCTTGACACCTGCGGCGCTCCGGACCGCAGCTTTCGCTTCGTCCTGCGTCGTCGCCGCCTGAAGGCGCGCGATCAACGCTTGGTCTTTCAAGACCTCGTCGAGATCGACCTCCAGCAACGTGACGCGCCCGCCTTCCACGTACGGGCTGCTCGTGCGGACGAGCGCGCCGTCCGGTTCGACCATGAGGAGAACACGGGCGCCGCCGAGCAGCGTCTTGATCATCGGAATCTGCGACGCCGCGCCTTTCGATCCAAGCGCGTCGAGAAAGTTCGGTTCCGGCACGTGGATGTGCAGGATCGCGCTCCCGCTTGGATCGTGCGTCAGCGAAAAGGTGACCGCCTCAGAATCGGTCTTGAAGGCCGGTGTGTTGATCGATACGCCGGGAGGGGCGGCGGGCTGCGTCGAGACGCGGAGCTGTGTGACGTCGCTGAATGCGTACGTCGCCTCGCGTCCCTGACCGGCAGGGCTGGTGACGGGTGTGGAGGTCACGTACGAGACACCCGGACCGATCGCGGTGGCGAGCGTGCGCGCCTGCGCTTCGGACAACGGGTCGACCGACTGGGTTCCGCCGGGGCTCGTGAACGACCGCATTTGGGCAAGCGCCCGCGCCGAGTACACCATCCGATGATCGAGCGTGCCGCTGCCGTCTCCCTTCACCTTCAAGATCGTCGTCATCTGGAAACAGCCGGCGCAGCTGAGCGCGCCGGTCAGCAGGAGCATGCGCTCGAGGATTCCCATCAAATGAAGATGACACAGTTAGTCGGCTTCAGGCAGAAATACTTCAGGCTGGCGGCGACTCTGGCGAGCGAGGCGCCCTCACTGAACAGGAGGTGCATTCAGTGAAAGCGCCGACCTTGCTTTTGCGGTGGGCGGTCCGCTACCGGGATCTCAGCGCTTCGCGCCGACCACTTCCTTCGCCATCGTGTCGGCACGGTCGGGACGCTCGAAGCTCGAATCCCACCACCCTGGATAGCGGTAGTGCGCGTGCTCATAGCGCGCCGGCGAGCTGATCTCGATGGTCGTATCCACGCAGCACACCGACCACATCTGGTCGTCCATCATCTTCAACTCGTCTTCCGAAAGCTTCTGGAATTCACCACGATCGAACCCCGGGTACTGATTGACGCGGTCGCGCGTGATGTCGGCCACCAGCTTCTTCTCGGACGGCTCCATGCCCACGTGCCCGATCGGCAACAAGAAGTATTTGGATTTGAACCACCCGCCGGCATTGACGACGACGTAATACGGGCGTGCGGAGGACTTGTCGATGATGAAACCGTCCACTTTCCCGAGCTTCTGGTTGTCGAGTCCGTCCACTTCCATCCCATCGAAGGTGAGTGTTGAATTGTCGAGGTCGCCGGCGTCCACGTACCGCAACCCTGGTCTTGGATGATTCATGGCTCTTGCCTCCGCAACCGATCGAGCAAGAAGCACGCCCGGCTCGAGCCCACGCGAACGTGAAAACGATGAGTTGACAATCAGCTATGATTCGGCGATGAATCCGACCGCTCCGGCTGAAGCTACCGCCGCGCCGCTGCTCCGCGACCGCCACGACATCCCGGATCAATTCAAATGGAACCTCTCGCACATCTATTCCGCCTGGTCGGAGTGGCAGGCCGCGTACGACGAACTCGAGCGGAACATCGGCGCGTATGCGGCGCTGCAGGGGACGCTGGCCGAAGGCGCGGAGCGTTTGTATGCCGCGATGCAGCTCTCCGACGACATTGGTCAGCTCACCTATAAGGTCTGGTATTTCGCGTCGCTCAAGTACGACGAGGATCAGCGGGACAATCAGATCAACGCGCGGCGGCAGCAGGTCCAGATCCTGTTCGCCAAGGCGAACCAGGCTTGCGCCTGGTTCAATCCCGAGCTCCTTCACATTCCGCTGCCGACAGTTCAGCAGTGGCTGACCGAGCATTCCGGCCTTGCCGTGTATCGGTTCGCGATCGAAGATCTCTACCGTCAGCAGGAGCACGTGCTCGACGAGAAAGGCGAGCACCTGCTGTCGCTCGCCAGCCGTTTCTCGTCGTCACCGAACGATGCGTATTCAGCGTTGTCGACCGCTGATGTCAAGCATCCGACGGTGAAGCTCTCGACGGGCGAGGTCACGCTCACCTACGGCCAGTACCGCGCCATCCTCGCCA
>Ga0114129_10003033_pt1 | contig 23550 bp, 15 predicted proteins | sample RhiMetdeltSRZDD1_FD_80071 | JGI IMG/M metagenome (GOLD analysis project Ga0114129, IMG submission 80071) | Populus rhizosphere microbial communities from Tennessee, USA - Rhizosphere MetaG P. deltoides SRZDD1 (version 2) (version 2) | ecosystem: Host-associated > Plants > Roots > Rhizosphere >...
CGCGACGTGCCGGCGATCCTCGACAAGCTTGACGACAACGTCGAGTGGGAAACGCAGGCTCAAGTCTCCGGTGTGCCGTGGTTTCAGTCGCGCCCGCGGCAAAGCTACGAGAACTCAGCGCCGCTTCGATACCCGACGAGCCGCCCTCGTCCGCGAGTCGCGCTTCGACGGCTTGCCCGACCTTGACGATCCCGTTCCTGCGACTGGAACAAGCGACTGATACAGCGCTTCGAACATGTCGGTGCCCGAACGCAGCAGCGCCTCGTCGTCGTGTTGAGCCTGTCGAAATCCCTCGACAAGCCGCCCGATCGTCGCCGTCTCCGGCTCGCCGTACGTCATTGCCTTCAAGTCGAGGTCGTGCACGATCCGACCGATGTGTCGAACGGCCGGATCGTTGATGCGGAAGCGCTCGCAGAACGTTTCGAACGTGCAGTGGGTTCCATGGTGGCCGAATTCCGCTTCGAACGTGTCGAACGGGATCGCGTTCGGCGTTTTCGCGGGATCGGCAAAGACGAACGTGGCGTCGGGGTCGATGAAGCGCCGAATCAGCCAGGCTGACGACATGCGGTCGACGCCGGGCCTCGGCCGCGTCAGCCAGACCTTGCCGCGATAGTCTGCGATGTCTGCGCGCGCATTCGTGGATGCCATCGTGTGTGTCCTCCCTGTACGCTGGTCGAGCGTGATCAACAGCGCTTCGACCTCCTCACGCTCGGGCGCGCCGAAGAAGTCGCGCCGCACCGTCTCTTCGAACCGTTCGCGGAGCCGCCGCAGCCCTTGCGTGAGCGCTCGGCGCGTGGTGCGCGCGTTTCCCGCGGACGCTTTCTTGAGCAGCTGTGATGCGGCGGCTGCGAGTGCCTGGAAGTCCCGGCTACGGGTGGCGCGAAACGCACGCACGATTTCGGCCGTTGTCGCCTGATCCGGCGCGCGCGCGGCGAGCACCATCGCCTCGCCGCCGCTGGCGACGATTTCGCGCTTGATCCATTCGAAGTCCTCGCGGGACTCCGGCGAGTGAGGCAGCGCGTACCCCGAGTTCTTCAGTAAAACCGCGCCGATCCGCTGCAGCCTCCGCCAGGCTTGCACACGCGCGTGCGTGTGTTTGGCCGGAAGGAAGAACAGGAGCAGCAGCCACTCGGTACCTCGCTCCGCAGGTGTAGTAACAGGCATAACTTGTTGACGTAATATTCATAACATAGTTAAGATCCACCGGATGCGATTTCTTCGTTACTGGCGCGGCCACCTGTTCCTTGCGCTCACCGTCGTCCTGACCGTTGCGCTCGGGGTTGCCGCCGCGACGGCCGTGTACGCCGTCGTCGACGCGGTAATTGTCCGAGCCCTTCCCGTTTACGATCCGGCGCAGCTGGTCTGGATGTGGAGTGCGCGGGTCGAGCGGGACCGCGCGCCGTTCTCCGCGCTCGATTTGGCTGACTACCGTGAGCAGAACCACGTCCTCGCGGAGCTCTCTCCCTTTATCAACTGGACGGCGAATCTCACCGGCACCGGCGACGCGGAGCGGCTCGAGGGCGTACGCGTCGACCCCACGTTCTTCGAGCTGCTAGGCGTACAGCCGATGCTCGGGCGAACGTTTGCCGCCGACGATGCGCGAGCTCGGGTCGTCGTACTCACGGAGCGGGTGTGGCGCCGCCGGTTTGGCGCCGATCCGACCGTTGTAGGCCAGCTCGTGTCGCTGAACGGGATGGCGCACACCGTCGTTGGCGTTCTTCCTGCAGGATTCGTGTTTCCGTTCCGCGACGCCGAGGTCGCGGTGCCTCTCTCGATCGAGAGTGATCCTCGACGATCCGATCGCGGTGCCGGCTTCCTGCGCGTCGTCGCCCGACTGAGACCGGGTGTGTCGGTGTCTGCGGCGAAGGCGGACCTCGATGCGATCGGTGCGCGACTCCGGCAGGAGTATCCAGACACGAATGCCAAGAAGCTCGGAGTCAATCTCTTTCGGCTGGACCAGGAGATCGTTGGCGATGCGCGGGCGTTGCTGCTGACGCTGCTGGGAGCAGTGGGTCTGTTGCTGCTCGTGGCGTGCGCCAACATTGCTAACCTCCTGCTCGTGGCGCTGGCATCACGTCGGCGAGAGTTGAGCCTCCGTGCGGCGCTGGGGGCGACGCGCTGGCGTATCGGGAGGCAACTCCTCGGTGAAACCGGCGTCCTCGTCATCTCGGGCGGACTGGGAGGTCTGGTGTTGGGCAGGGGATTGGCTCGCATGCTCGTCTGGTGGGGCGGTACGACGCTGCCGAGGCTCGACGACATCGGCGTCACACCCAGGGTCGCTGCATTCGCTCTCGTTGCGATTGCGATTGCCGCGCTCGTGTGTGGCGTGATGCCGGCTTGCCTGTTTTCCGAAGCATCAGTCAGGGGTTTGGCTGAAGAGGGGCGCTCGAGTTCGGGCTCGGTCGCGCAGGGTCGTTTCCGACGCAGCTTTGTCGCGCTGCAGGTGGCCGTCGCGTTGACCTTGTTGGTCGCGATGGTCCTGACCGCGCAGAGCTTCAGCCGGCTTCAATCCGTGAACCCTGGCTTTGACGGACGGAACGTGTTGTCGCTGCAGCTGGCACTTCCACCGGTCAAGTACGCCAAACCGTCCGACATCGTCACCTTCGCCGACAAGCTGCACGCTGACTTCACGGGTCAGTTCGGAATTCGCGACGCTGCGGCGATCTCGTTGATGCCATTGAGCGGCCTGCTCTCGACTCAGGACTACCGGGTGGTGGGGCAGCCGGCGCCACCGCCCAACGAAGTGCCGCAGGCGCATTACCGCATCGTGACTCCTGGGTACTTCCGCATCATGGGCATCGGACTCCGCGGGCGCGAATTCAATGATGACGATCGCGAGTCGACGAGGCGCGTGGCGATCATCAGCCGCGCGTTCGCGGAACGGCACTGGCCGCAGGGGTCGCCGATCGGCGGACACGTGATCGTGGGATCGGATTCACTGGAGGTGGTGGGCTTGTGCGAGGACGTGAAGCAGTTCGGTCTCGACGCCGCGAGGACGGCAGATTTGTACGTGCCGCTTCGGCAAATACCCGCCAGCCAGACGCAGTTCGTCGTCGCCCGCATGTACTGGGTCCTTCGGACGAGTGGTGATCCGATGAAAGAGGCGGACGCGGTGCGGGCTGCCGTCCGGCGCCTCGACAAGGATGTCGCGACCTCGAGCATCCGACCTGTGTCCTTGATCGTCGCCACGTCGATCGGGTCACGGCGGTTCAACGCGGATCTCATCAAGATTGCCGGCGGCGCGAGCCTTGTGCTGGCGTTGATCGGTGTGTACTCGGTCACGGCGTTCTCAATGAGTCGACGAACTCGGGAGATCGGGATCCGACTCACGTTTGGTGCGACCCCGAGCCAGGTGATTCGTGCTGTTGCGACCGCTGAATGGGCCGCTATCGCGTTGGGGTTGGTGCTCGGTATCGTTGGCGCCGTTGTGGTTTCAGGCGTGCTCTCCTCGGTGTTGTATGACAGCAGCGGGGTAGAACCGATCGTTATTGCTGCCGCTGCTGCGATGTTCGGCTTGGCCGCTGCCGCCGCGAGCTACCTTCCGGCTCGCCGCGTGATGCGCGCCGCTCCGATGGCTGCATTGCGGAGCGAGTGACGGCTAGCCAGGAACCGATTTCAGAATGAGTTCGGTGGATCGGCCGTTATCAAGCGCCGGGCGGCAGTCTGTGCGCCGTCGCTGCGCATCGCTTTGGCAAGGGATTGCGCACGGGCAGCCACATCGGCCAGCAGAGTGCGCTCGAGAGCGCTCCTCAGCGAGTTGGTAGTTGGTGTGCCGGGTGCGTGCGCGGTTCCGATGCCAAGGTGGTGGATTCGTTGTGCCCAGTAGTGCTGGTCGTACATCTGGGGGATGACGACTTGAGGCGTGCCGGCGAGCGCCGCTGTGGTTGTGGTGCCCGCGCCGCCGTGGTGGACGACGGCTGCGACGCCTTTGAACAGCGCCTGCTGGTTGACCTCGCCGATGACCAGGCAGTTAGGTTCATTGTCCGCGAGCGACAGGTCGGCCCACCCACGGGACACGATCGCACGGCGCCCGAGTGCGCGTGCCGTTTGGACCATCACCTGGCTGATGTCTTGCGGCGCGCGCATGCTGCCCAAGCCGAAGTAGACGGGCGGTTCGCCGGTCTGGAGGAAGGTCTCCAGCTCCGGGGAGAGTGGACGGTCATCCGGCAGGATCCAGGCGCCCGTCTGAAACACCGCCTGGTCTCCGGGATCGGGCCAGGGCGCCAACATCGGGTCGGCGGCCAGCCAGGGCCGGTCGGTGAAGATGTGGCTGCGTACGTCGCTGACCGGGGGCAGGCCGACCGATGCCCGTTGGGAGTTGAGGATGGCACTCCACGAGTCGTTCCAGCGTCGTGCGTCCTGCGCCCAGAGCTCGCCGTTGTTGGCCGTTGCGGGCGCCGGTGTCTCTCCCAGCATGCGCAATGGAATTGGCGCATGGTGTGGCGATGGGAGAACCGTCGGGCAGTAGGCGGCGAAGATGTACGCGATCCCCGTCCGCTCCGCCACCGAGTGAGCAGCGATCTGCAGGGCCGTCGCTCCCACGACGACGTCGCAGCCTCGTGCTGCCGCCGCGATCGTCTCAAACTGGGAGGCGACCGTGGCTTCCCTCATCCGACGCAGCTGCTCGGGTGGGAGTGAAGCCGGCGCGGCCGGTAGGCTGGCGGCCGCTTTGCGCACCTCCGGGCCGATCGATGTGACGGGGAGGTTGAGACCATCGATCCAGTCTTTGAAGTCGGGCGGCACGCACAGCCGGACCTCCTGACCGAGCGCCTTCAGCTCCACCGCCAGCGCGACCAGCGGCTGGACATCACCCCGTGATCCAATTGTCGACAGCAGTACGCGCATCGGAGTAGGTAATCAGACGTTCATCGATGAAATGACTTCGTACCGACGGTCCGTTTTCCTGACGATCGCATCTGCAACGATTCTCTGTCCGCGCGCTCCCGCAGCTGACTCTTAATTCTTTAATTGACATTGCGACCTCAGCGATGCTACCGTGAACCACGAACTCTTAAATTATTAAGAGTTATGCTCGCGATGGCGAACAGGTCGTGTCGGTCGTCCGATGCGTTCATCTTCAGAGTGGTGGCGCAGGTCCTGCTGCCTTTACTCGCCGCGGGTCGGGTGTTCTCCGCGGCGCAGTCGACCCCACAGGACGAACCGCGAGCATTCCTTTCCGCTGCCTTGAACCTCACGAATGACGAGATCTCGCGAATCGCCGCCGGCCACGTGTTTGCCCGCACCATCGCCGCGAGCGACAAGCGCGAGGTCGCAACCGTCGGCATCGTCCGCATCGCGATCACACCGGCATTCTACGTGGAGCGCCTCCTGGACATCGCGAACTTCAAACGCGACGACGCGGTCCTCCAGATCGGAACTTTCGGGAATCCACCCGATGCCAGAGACGTTGCGGCTCTCACTCTCGACGATTCGGATATCCGGAGCCTTCGCGGATGCCGCGTGGGGAACTGCGGTGTCCAGTTGTCTGCCGAAGCGATCCAACGATTCCGGCGCGATGTCGATTGGAACCGGGCGGACGCGCCGCGGCAGGCGAACGCCCTCATGCGCGAAATGCTCGTCGAGTACGTCGCCAAGTACCGCAAGACCGGGGTCGCGGCCGATATGTCGTACGCAGATCAATCCGAACGCATAGACCTCGCGCGCGAATTCGTTGCGCTCGCCGATTCAGATCCCGGCGGCTTGCGCTGGTTCCCCGATCTGCATCGTCATTTGTTTGACTACCCGGTCAACCAGAAAGTGGACTACATCGATCTGCTGTATTGGTCGAAGGAAAGAGTCGCTCACAAGGGTGTGGTGAGCGTCACGCATCTCGCGATCTCACGAACTGCAGGTGAGTCACCTGCGGAGTACGCCATCGCATCGAAGCATCTCTATGGCACCCACTATTTCGACGCTTCGCTGGGACTCACCATTCTCCTGCGCGACCGCTCGACGTCCGCATCCGCCATGTACCTCGTGTATGTGAATCGTTCCCGGCTCGACGTGTTCAACGGACTGTTCGGCAGCATCACACGAAAAATCGTGAGCTCGAAGGCCCGCTCGACCGTCTCAGACCAGCTCGCGCGCCTGCAGCGAACATTGGAGCGTCAGTTCGCTGACAGCCAGGCGCAATGAAGGAGCGGCAGACGGGGAACAGTCGTCGAGCCAAGCGGGGAGCCAACGCGTTCTTCTTCGGCAGCCCGGAGGGCGAATACCACGAAGCGCGATGAAGATGACGAGAATCTGTGATTTACGCGCTTGAAGTCAAAACGATGCGACCGTGATACTTAGCCGTAACTGATGAACGATCGCCGTGGTTTAGCGGCGTTATGTCACAACGTACGTCACAGTTCAACGGCAGAGACAAGTGCCACACTTTGCTCTTCCACTCGGGGGTCGGGACTCATGCTGCCGGACGCTTCATTCGACGCCCTGCTTCTTCGCCAGGAAATACAGCGTCGTAAACGGCGTTCCTTCCTCCTCCACGCTGAACCCGTGCTCTCGGAGCAGTGCGCGCCATGGTTCCGGATCCTGCGACGGGTGGTGTGCGAGCAGAGGTGAGACGAGCCATGTTCTCCAGTCGACGTGGATGATCACCAGCAGGAACTCGCCGCCCGGCTTGAGTACCCGCGCGACTTCGGCAATCGCCTTCGGGCGTTCGGCTCGCCGCAGATGATCGATCGCGTAGGAGCTGACCACGGCGTCGAACTCGCCGTCGCCGAACGGCAGCTCCCGCATGTCGCCAACGCGGGCGGCTGCGCGCTCGGCGACGCCGGCAATCCGCGCGTTCCGCATGAATCGCTCCGGTGTGTTCTCGTCGATGCCCCAGTAGCCGCTGTAGATGTCGACGCCCACCGCGGTGCTGAGCGGCCTGGCGAGGAGCACGCCAATGGCCGCGCGCCCGGAGCCGGCGCCGACATCGAGGATGTGTCCGGATCCGGATGTCAGGAAGCGCTCGCTTGGCAGCGGCATCGGGCGATTGAGCATCGCGTTGAGGATCACGACCGCCGCGGCGGCCCACACGGCCACGACGGCCGTCGGGATGATCACCCAGCGCGACCAGGACCGCCACACGGCAACCGCTGCGACACCGCCCGCAAGGATCAGCGGGACGACCATCGCGTAGCGCACTGACCAGCTATACCCGAAATCGTAGGTGAGGAAATCGAACATGCCGGAACGATACCCATTTGCGCCTGAACCGTCCTGAACGGTACTCCGTTACTATTTTCCGAGCAATTTGCCGCGTTCGAAAATTTGTGTGGCGCTCTTGTGGCCACGCGTCGGTGCTCACGGCGAGCGATGGCAACGAGGCGTAGAATCTGATCGTGGAACGCCTCACGCGCGATCGCATCACCGATATTCTGCGAGAGCTTCCTGCGGACGCAACTCTCGATGACGCGATCGAGAAGCTGGTGTCGCCAGATCGAGATCGTCAGCAGCCTGCAGATTCATCCAGAAGTATACTTGGTCGTCAGCTTCACCCCCGCACGTACGGGTCGACGTGACCGGATACTGCGCACTCGCGTGCGGGGTCCGGCTGTGATGCCGTCGCACCCGCGTGTCTCACATCTTCAGACTCGAGATTCGCAAGGCTGCACGTCGCAGCGGTAGTCACGCCACGCTGCGTCGAACCTTTTGGATGGCTTCGAGCACCGAGTCGATCCATGGCTCATCGGCAAGCAGCGCGTTGTGCGGCAGCCACAACCCGTTTGCGCAGTAGTCCTCCGCATTCGGACAGTCGCGAACGATGTGCCGCTGCCGCTCGAACAGCGCGTTTCGATAGATAGGATAGGGGTATCCGAGGCTCACGGGTACTCCCTCCGCCTGCAGGGCCTCCGCCAGGCGCTCGCGGTTCAGATCCTTCCAGCGTCCGCCGTCCACTCGCATCGTAAACAGGTGATAGCCGTGTGCCGACACCCGGCGATCCAGGGCCGCCGGCAAGACATCGACTCCATCCACAGCCGCCACTCCATCGCGCAAACGCCCGGCGCGAGCGGCACGGACGGCGACCTGTGCCGGCAGACGTTCGAGCTGACGGAGGATCAGCGTCGCCTGAAAGCCGGTCATTCGCGCGTTCGTCCCGAGGTTCACGTGCTCGTACCAGGCGCCGCCGGCGCGGCGCCCCTGATTCGCGATGCTGGCCGCGCGATCGGCCAGTTCCGGCGTACTGGTCACGAGGATTCCGCCTTCGCCTGCCGTCAGGTTCTTCGACGCCTGGAAGCTGAACGATCCGAACGCGCCGAAACTGCCGACCGGGCGTCCGCGCCAGCTCGCGCCCGGTGCATGCGCACAGTCCTCGATCAGAATCAGACGGCGTTGCTCGCAGAGATCGACGACGGCATCGAGATCGACGGGATGGCCGGCAAAATGCACCGCCACGATCGCGCGCGTGCGGGACGTGATCGCGCGCTCGGCGGCAGCTGGCGACAGATTCAACGTGTCGGCCTCGACGTCAGCGAACACCGGCACAGCGCCCACGCGCAAGATTGCGGTGGCGGAGGCAACGAAGGTTATCGGCGGCACGATGACCTCGTCACCGGTGCCAATCCTCGCCGCGGCCAGCGCGATCTCCAGTGAGACCGTGCCGTTGGCCGTCGCGATACCGCGAGTTGTACCATGGAGCTCAGAGAACCGCCGCTCGAGCTCGCCGACGACGGGATGGTAACCGCCCCAAATGCGACTCTCGAGAACGCTAAGCAGCGCGGCCCGATCGTCGTCGTCGACGATCGGCCAGGCAGGTGGCGGCTGCTCGACGGCCGGCCGGCCGCCGAAGATCGCCAACGCTTCGCGCGCATCATGGTTTACGGTCTTCATTCCCAGATCTCCTCGAAGTAGACCGGGGGGCTTCGCCCCGCCGGACCCCCCATCGCCGTCGCTCGCGGGGACCCCTGCGCCCCGCTCCGCTCCTTCGGGCGCGCCTTCGGCGCGCCTAATAGTTCATTCGCGGTCCACCCGGAACGCCTGATGGCTTGCCTCCGCGCGCGATCAGCCGGTCGAGAGCGAGCAGGTTGAGCATCAGGTGGCGCGGATGGTGATAGTGCTCGATTCTCTTCGGTCGCGTGCGAAACTCTGCGACGTCCACGGTGCGATTACCCGCGTAGATCCACATGGGTGATCCGTGTTTGGCGAGCGGGTAGGTCGCTTCGACGTAGTCGAGCGTCCGGTCGAACATGGCTTTCGCCCAGGCCTCCCCGGTGTGCTCGTAAACGAGGAGTGAACCGATCAGCACTTCTTCCTGCGCCCAGAGAACCTTGTCCAGCGTCCATGTGTTGTTGTCGACGTGCACCAGGTTGCGGAACACACCGCCGTACACGTTGTCCCACGCCACCTCGACGTGCCGCCGGAATCGCTCGCACAGCACGCCGAACAGCGCACCGTCGTTCCGCCGGAGCGCTTCCTGCATCAGCATCCAGTGCGTCTCGATGGCGTGCCCGGGGTAAACCAGCTGCTCGTACTCGTTGTTGGGTCTCGACAGATCGTGATTGAGCAACTCGTTGCTGAGGCGAAACCGCGGGTTGTAGTGATATCGAACCACGGCGTCGATGCATCTGTCCGCAACAGCCGCGAGCTCACGGTCGGCCTCCCGCGTCAGCATCTGCGTAATGACACGGATCAGCACCATCCAGACGCCCTGAATGCGGGCGCCCGGGTAGGGACGCGCCTCAGGTCCCAGATACGTCTGGCCGATTGCCGGCTCGTAGTCGTCGCGGTCGTAGCGCGCAACGCAGTCGAGGATCAATCGTTTCGCCGTTTCGCGGTGTTGACGCTCGCCCGTCGCCTGCGCGAGCTCCTGCAACCCTTCGGCAACGAAGAGCGCGCCGTAGATCGCGGTGTCCGGCAGGCCGAGCGTCTTGCCGTCGCGGCTGAATTGTCGAGGCCAGAGGCTGCCGTCGGCGGGTCGCACGCTGAGAATGAAGGCCGCGGACTTCCGCGCGACGTCGAGGAACCGCTGTTCGCGCGCGAGATGATTGTAGAGAAACGCGTAGATCCAGATTCCGCGGCCCTCGAACCAGCAATCCTTCGTGTCGCTCGCGCGCGCGCCGTCGTAGTCCGTGATGCACATGAAGCCGCCATATCGATGATCGATCACGAAGCGGTCCATGAACGGCAGGAAATCGTCGAACAGATACCTGCGATATCGATCGCGGATGGCATCAAGCGGCCGGGCCAGTGACGGCGGGTGCGGCGTCTGTTCTCGCCTCACGTCGAGACCTGCCCCGGCAAGGACCAGCGGCATACCGCAAAATGCTCGACGTGTCAGCGGCATGAGGATCGGACCCTCACTCGTCGCATAGCGAACTCGACAACGCTGTGATGCGGTTCACGTATGGTTCGAGGCTCGCCTCCAGCTCCCTATCACCCTCGTCCACGTTGGCGCTGCGCAGCACCCTCACGCGCAGGCCGCGCGCCGACGCGATCGCTGCCGCTTCGACGAGCACCGCGTTCACCAACGCGGCGCCACAGACCGTCGATGCGGGGCCGATCGGCCGATCGATCCCAGGGATTTCGACGAGTGCGTCACCCTCCGGAACGCCGGTGTCGAGGACGACGTCGGCCAGCTCGAATAGGCGCTTGCCGGAATGATGTCGAGAGGTTGCACTTCGCGAGTGCGCGAGGCTCGTAATCGCGATCACTTTCGCCGGGCGCGCGCGCATTTCCTGCGCCATCTCGATTGGCACGGCATTGCGTCCGGAGTTCGACGCGATGATCCCGACGTCGCCAGGGCTGATGACATGCCGCTCGAGGATCGCTCGCGCGAGACCATGTTCGCGCTCGGCGTGGGTGCTGACGACGGCGCCGGCGAGCATCATCAGCCGGCGATCGCGGATCGGATTGACCGCAACCAGGCCGCCGGCGCGAAAGAACGCCTCCTCCGCTAGCAGATGCGAGTGGCCGCATCCGAACGTGTGGACGAGACCATCGATGGCCAGCGTGTCGGCAACGAGGTCCGCGGCTCGACGGATCTGGTCAGACTGCTCCCGACGAATGCGCGCGACGAGTGCCAGCAGCGCGTCCAGATATTCGGCGAACGCCATCGCTCAGTGACCCTCCGCGGCAGCGGCCGACTGAAAAGCCACGACCGGCCAGCCGAGCGTGAGACGTCCCAGCAAATACGCGCCGATGATCGGCGCGAATCGTGGCCGCTCGACCCGCACGTCTGGGACGAGCCGATTCAGTTCGCTCACGAAGGCTTCACGCGCAACCACACATTCGGCCAACACCGAACCTTGATACGACACGAGCCGATCGTGATCGCGAAGCCCGAGGCGATCGATGGCGACCGCCACGCCCCGTGCCAGATCGGTTCCGGCGCGAACGAGAATACCGCGAGCAGTCCCGTCCCCAGCTTCAGCGACCGTTTCGACCATCGGAGCAAGTGCGGCGATGTCCGCGATCCCCATGCCCGCACCGTAGACGGCCTTCAGCATCTCGCGAAAATCACGCAGACCGAATCGATCCAGGAAAGCGCGTATGAGGCCGTTGGCGGGTTCGAGACCATCGTGAGCCCTCGCCGCCGCCGCGAGCGCCTGACGCGCGATCTCGTGGGCGCTTCCCTCGTTGCCAAATAGAGGGCCCCATCCACCGACCTTGATTCGCCTGCCGTCGGGACCGACTCCGAGCACGTTCGAACCGGTCCCGGCCAGCGCAACCACACCGGGCCGGCCACTCAATGCCGCGAGATGGGCGATGACGACATCTCCTTCGATGGCGATCACGGACGTTCCGACGTCGCCGATCAGTGTGCGACCCACTTCCGCACCGGCACCGTCGTAGTCGACGCCGGCGAGGCCAGCGGCCACGCACCGTACGGCTGATGGCGACAGCGCTCCATCCGTCAGCGCCGCATCCATGGCGGCGGACAGCCCCTGACGCGCGCGGCCATGATCAATCAGCAGGTGGTTGGAGGGCCCTCCTTCTCCGCGCCCGAGGATCCGGCCATCGCGATCGAACGCCACGCATCGCGTATGGGTTCCGCCGCTGTCGAGTGCCAGGATGATTTCGTGAGCCATTTTTCGCCGATCAGCTCTTGAGCCAGCGATCGAGCCAGTTGTAGGCGCGGGCGGCGGCATGGTCGGGAAAGCTGTGGCCGCCCGAAAAGTAATACGCGTCGATCTGCTCGGGCGCACCATGAGCCTCGTAAATCGGCCGCACACGCCCCAGCGATCGTCGAACGCTCCAGCCGGCGTTCGGAAACACGAAGTCATCGTCCGAGGTGGAGAGCAGCAGCGGCCGCGGCGCGATGAGCGCGAGCATCATGTGCTGATCGAAGGGGACCTGCACGACTTCCGAGTCTGGCATCGCACGATAGCGATCCATGTTGATGTGTGGGCTGCTCACGTAGAACCCGAGCCGCGGCAGCAACGCGGTCGCATGCGACCATCGGAACGTGTTGCCGTCCAGGCGAAACGTATCGTAGCCACAGCTGCTGACGCCGGCGCGGATGCGGCCGTCGAGTGCCATCGCCCACAAAGTGGTGATGCCACCATGCGAGTGCCCGATCGAACCGATCCTGTCGGCATCCACGACGTCGACGGTCTGGAGGTAGTCGATGCCGCGCGAGAGATCCCACACCATCTTGCCGAGCAGCGACCACTCGCCCCGACGCCGATAGAACGGAACGGCGTCGCCGTAGTGACCGCTAGCAGCGTCATGGCGATCGCCGAAACACAGCGCGTCGTAGGTCAGCGTCACGTATCCGCGTTCCGCGAGCCGCAGCGCCACGTGCAGCTCGCGATTCCCCGCCAGTCCTGCCGGCTCCTTCTTGCCCGCTTGCGTCGTCTGATGTGGACAGAGCACCGCCGGCATGCGGCCGCGAGGTGTCGACGGCAGCAGCATGTACGCCACAATTCGCTCGCCGGGCTCGACGTCGTATTCGACCGTCCTGCGAACGATGTCACCATCGCGAGTTTCGTCGACGATTTTGGCGTTCAGCGGCGGCTTGCGGTCCGGCGGCTTGCCGATGAACGCGTCCAGGATCTTTCGATAGAGCGACTGTCGCGTCGGCCAGGTGGCAGGTGTCAAAGAAGATGAGCGATTCGCCAGCTCGAGGAGCTCAGCTCGCCCGACCTGATCGCTCGAAACCAACAGCCTGGTTTCGCCGGTCAGTTTCCGCCAGCGCTGCCAGCTCCAGTCCACGTAGTCGAACTCGCTCTTGGGCCGCGGGCGCTGCGAACTGAAGAACGGAACCGCCGTCAGCGCGAGTCCGGGCATTTCCAGGAACTCTCGCCGGTTCATCGCGCCCTCCCTGCGGCTGCCGGCAAACCCTTCGACGTGACTAGTCGCAGCTCGTGCCGGCCGGCTGGCAATTCGATCGTGACGGTTCCTGCCGCCGCGTCAGTGCGGACACTGCTCGCGCCAAGGCTGCGACCGTTCAACTCTACGGTCGACGGCGTGCCAGTAACGGTGAGCGTCAAGGCAGTCGGGTCATGCGCTGTGCACGTCACCGTCGCGCCGTCCGGCCGATATCGCGCAACCAGGGACACGGGACGATCAGCTCGGATGAGCAGCCGACTTGCCTGCGCCATGCTGGTCATGTTGTGGCCGCTGACCTGCACGAGAGTCGAGCCTTCACGCGTGACACTCCACGTGTCGGCATCGACGTTCCAGTCGCGAAACCGAGCCGCTCCGGCGCCGCCCTGCGCGCGAAAGAGCACCAGGTCACTGAAAATTCCTCGCGACGTCTCGGCGCCTCTCCACGCATCGCTGCCCACCGCGGTGAATTGGTCCGCGGCGGCGTTTGCTGCTTCTGGCGTCCGGCCGGGCACGAGGGCGACCAGGAATTCGTTCGCCGCCGCAGGTTTCGCGCTCCGGAGATCGAGATACGCGGGTAGCAGAGGAACCGTCGCCGGCGTGCGCGTCGCAAACGTCGCGTATTGGAGTCGTCCGTCCCCGATGTTGAACGACGCACCGGGCAACAGCGATCGAACAGCGAGGGCAGCCTGCGATCCCGCATATGTCGCTTTCTCACCACTGGCGGTCAGCCCGGAGCGTTTCGCTACGTGCAGCCGCCAGTCGAACCGGGCCGGCTCACCCGATGCGACCATATCGTCGCGCACGAGCAGATAGCCGGGCTTCATGAACACCAGTTGCCTGGTGTAGTGCGACAGACGTCCCTTGTAGACCGATGCGAGATCGCTTGTCACAGCATCGTAGGTCTCACTGAGTACGACGTCGCTGATCCTCGGATACGCGGCGAGCGCTTTGAACTGCGCCGTGTCGGCGATGGCCTGACTCTCGGGATCGCCATCCACCAGCACGGTGTTGTGTCCCGCCGCCTGTGTGAAGAACGTGGCGTAGTAGGGATCCTTGTAGTAGTCGGACCATCCCGCCTCGGTGGCCAATGTCTCGCCGAACGCCCGGAACAGAAACGCACCCTGGTCGGCGTGGTTGTGATTGAAGGTGGGTCCTGCCCGGAACAGCACCAGGGGATCGTCCTGTCCCCAGCCGCCGCGGAACACGGCGTTGCCCTTGTCCGGAAAGAAACGCGATCCTGGCGATGGCGGCGGGGTCGGCGCGATCGCGTCATCGAAGAAAATGAAGTCTTCGATCGTCCGCGCCTCGAAGCGCGACGCGTACCAGCGCATCACCGGATCTTTCGATCGATAGACGACCCCGGCGATGCCGTGACCGGCGGGCGGGTGCGTATCGCCCATATCCAGCGATTCGGTGGGCGGAGTCGCCAGCATCGAGAGCGGATACGCGAGCGACTGGAGGACGTGGGTTCGCGACCAGTAATCGACACCGAACACGCGCTCGAGCGCGTGCAGCATCGGGCCCAGCGTCTCGAGATCGAACTCCTGATAACTGATGCCCTCGCCGTAGCTGCCGTCGGGAAGAAAGCTGGCACCGATGTGGCTCTCCATCTTGAGGAGCAAACCCAGAACGGCCGGCTCCAGCAGCGCCTGCTCGTCAGGTGTCGTGTCTCCCTCGATTGCGGCAGCGGCGATCAACGCCCCGCCAACGGTGTGGGCGATCCAATTACTGGTGTGCGCCATCACCCGGTTGTCGAGCACGTACTCGCGCCATGTCGGCAGAATCGATCGGTCGATGAGCGTCTTCCGGATGGAGCTGCGCTGCTCGGCGGAGAGCTGGTCGTAGAGGAGGTCGTAGCCGAGGGCGACGGCGGCGGCCAGCTTCCCTGCGGGATAGTAGGTGTGCTGCCCGTGTGCCTCGAACCACGGCGGCGCCCAGCGGCTCCAGCCCGCCACGTCGACCAGTGCCTCACGCGCGGACGCCGCCGCTGCGCTGTCTCCGTTCACGAAAGCGACGATCGCGTTGTCCGCAATGCGTTGGCGACCGCGGTTCAGGACGTCGAAGTAGCCGAGCAGAGATGGAAGCAGGTATTCGCGATCCAGCATCTCGAACACACGTCCGCCGTCGGCCAGCGAGCCGCTGTCGCGTGCGGCCTTGGCTCGTTGCTCGATCTGTGGCCACAGCTTTGCAAATCGCGCATGCCGCCTTCTCTCCGTCAACCGTTCCAGATCGGCTTTGGTGAAGTACAGCCGAGGGTGTGCTGCCGATGACGCATGAACCATGAAGCGAAATGTCGTCTCGACGACGGCTCCGTCTGCGCTGTTGCCACTGACTTGGGCGATCCACGTTCCGCGAGGATCGTCGGCTTTCAGGACGAGCGCGGAATCGTTGGTCCAGCGACCATCGCCAGCCGTCCTATCCCCATGGGTCCCATCGTCATAGAGCGGTTTCGTCAGTCCGTTGGCTTCACGGCCTTGCGGAGCGAAGCGACTTTCGACACGATTCATCCGGACTGGGGCTGCGACTTCGACGGCGATCGTCGACCCTGCGCGATACCCCACAGTGGTCACCAGCTCCGGCCACGGGTTGTATTGGCGCACCACCGGAGCGATGACGGTGAACGCCGCGTGCCGCGAAGCGCTCAGACTGACGTCATCGAGGAGAAACCGATAGGTCACATCGGGCCTCGCCGCTGCGATGTTGGCGACGATGTAGACAGCCTGAAAGTCTTCTCTTGCAGACAGAGGCGATGCGTCACTTCGGAAATCGGCGCCGCGAAGTGCCACGTCAACCCATGATCCGATTGTTGCCGATTGCCGGGAGAGAAACAGACGCCCGGATGTGCCCGCCAGACCGGTCTCGATCGTTGCGGCGCTGCCAGGCGCTTCGAGGCGGTAGGAGTACGAAAGGCGTGCGCCACGTTCCGCGATGAACGGGACGTGTTTGATGAAGCCGATTCGGAGCGGCCCCGCGGCCGTTGGCCGAACGACCCGCATGAGCGACCGGCCGCCGCGCGCGTCGTACATCGTCGTCGGCGTCAGCGAGGGTTCGTACCCGACATCCTGCGGCGGCGGGTAGCTCGCCCACTGGCCGAGGCTGTCACCCTGGAAGTCGTCACGCGTCGTGAACGGCGCAGTGAGATTGCCCGCCTGCCGACTGGCCGCCGGCGGCTGCGGCATGGCGGGTGCCGCTAGCGCAACTCCGAGGATCAAGAACGGTTTCATTTACCGGCAAAGGCCTTTTCGAGAGCAGGCCAGAGTTTTTCGCGGGTGATGCTGCTCGCGGCAAACACCGCGATCCCGTCAGGATGCGCGCGGCGGGCGGCTTCGATCGCCTGGGCCAATTTCTCCGGCGGACAGAAACCGGCTGGCAAATCAGCGCGCAGCGCCGCCACAGACTTGGCCAGTTCGTCGAGCACCGCTGGCGCGCGGGCGTCGTCGGCCTTGCCGACGGCCGCGACGAGCGTGGCGAGTGCCTTGCCGCGATTCGGATCGAGGCTCGACAACCGCTTCTGCAGGTGGTCGTGTGCGTCGTTCAACTGGTGCACGGCGGTTACGCGCGCAGCGCCGGTATCCGCCGCCGCATCCTTCAACACATACACGGCTGCGTTCAACTGCCGGTTCGCTGCGGCAATCTGATCGCCCGCCTGCTGCAGATCCTTGAGGACGTCGATCGAATTGGTCATGTCATCGAACGGCTTCAGCTCCTCGCGATACAGGTAGGTCGTCGCGATTCCCGCTTCGAGCGGCCGCCCTTTGCCAATCCACTCGAGCTGCCGGCGCGTCGTCTCTTCCAGGTGATCGAGGTAGGCTTCGAAGCTGCCGGCGAAATGACTGCGATAGGTCATCGGCGTGTAGACGTCGATCGATTGATTCCAGCGGTCCCACTGCTGGCCGAGAAAGCGCCCGCTTTGAACCGGATTCTTGAAGACCGCAGCCGAGAGCTCGAGCTTCGGATTGACCGCCTTGACCCGTTCGTGCGCTTCACGGACGAACCGCGCGATTTGTGCAATGCGATAGTCGTAGAAGAAGTAGCGAACGTCGGGTGACCCGCCGGGAATCGTCCGTCCGTTGAGCAGGAAGTCCGCACGCTCCCGACGGTCGCGCTCGTTCCAGTCTGCCGGCAACATCGTCGGATCAGTCCACCAGTTCGCTTCGATACGTTCCTGCCGTGGATCGACGCTGTAGCGCTCGCCGGCGCGAGTTTCGTACGCCAGCATCGCGTAGCGCGGAATGTTCTTCAGGCAGTAGTCACAGAAGCAGAAGCTGTCGGGGCCGACGTCGCCCGGATATCGAACGTAGTCGTGATGGATGCCGTCAACGGGATACGAGCGGACGATCTCTTCGATCATTGGCAGCAGCCACTGGTCCGTGTAGCCTGGCCGTCGCGCCGGACACATCCAGAGATAGGGATAGGGACGACGCCTCGGTCCGAGAGTTTCGGTGGTTGTGGCTCCGCCCGCCGGGTTGATTGCGGCCCACTCTGGGTGCGTGCGAATCGCGGCACCATTGGCGCCTTCGACGAAATCACACAACCAGGCGTGGACCTTGATGCCGACACGGTGCGCCTCTTTCGTCAGTTCGCGGAGCATATCGAAAGACTCGTAGCCTTTGACCACCGATTGCGGAAACGTCCGACTGGTCCAATAGATCTCCCCAGACATCCCCTTGACGAGGACGATGATCGTTTCGATGTGCGCGCGGCGCGCACGCTCGACGAACGCCTGGACGCTTTGCTGCGTCGTTCCGATGTCGGGCGGATGCACCCACAACGAGTGCCGTTCCGCCGACACCGACTGTTCCGGCGGCGTCCTCACGAACCCGTGCCCCGACACGACGGCAATCAACATGAGGGCGGCGACCAGGCTTGCCTCACCGCGGATCGATCGTGTGCGCCATCGCTCCGTCATTACGTCTCCTCTCGCCGAAACACCGGTTGGGCCTGAAGTTCCCGGAACACTCCACGCTGTGCCCAACGCCGCATGAAGAGTCCCCCGCCCACGATCAGCACCACGCCGCTGACAGCGAACAGCGTCCACTGCCGGCCGATGGAGCTGACAACGACGATGATGCTCGCCGCCGCAAACGCGACCCCAAGGACACAGTCGACGAGATCCGCGGCCGTCTCGCGGCGAATGGCAAGCCGGGCGTCGTTCGACAACCCTTCCACGACAGGACCCCACAGGCCGGGCGGCCGGCAGCGGCGGTGAAATTCGCGCAACGTCTCGATCGGCTCCGGCCTCGTCGCCAGGCTGACGATGATGCTCGCCGCCGCGCCGAGCGCGAAGAGGAGCAGAAAGCCTTCCCAGAACGCGTGATTCCGCTCGTCAGAAAATCCCAGCGGGAACCAGACAATGTAGCTTAGGGGCAGGCCGACGATCAGGGCGGCCGCTTCACCGTAGATGTTGAGCCGCCACCAGAAGAAACGCAGCCACGAGAGCGGAAGGATGAAGGCGAAGACAACCGAATTGATGAACAGGAACCAGGCGCGAAGCCCCTGAACGAAGAAGTAGGCGACCAGCATCGACAGCGCGAACAGAAGCAACGAACCGAACCGCCCGACCCAGACGTAGTGCCGCTCGGAATGCGCGCGCTTTCTTAGAGGCCTGTAGAGATCGTTCACGATGTACGAGGCGCCCCAATTCATTTCGGTGCTGATCGTCGACATGTAGGCGGCCAGCACACCTGCGACGAGCCCGCCGAGAAGACCAGCAGGTGCGTACGTGCGCACCAGACGCGCCCACGCTTCACCAGGTTCAGCGAGCAATCCTGGCGGGTAGAGCGCCGCTGCCGCCAATCCGAAGAACAGGAATGGTACGACCCGCACGATCAAAGTAAGGATGGTGTTGAAGAGTTGTCCGACTTGCGCGTGGAACTCGTTCCGCGCGGCCATGAAGCGCTGCGCGGTGAACCCTTCGCCGCCGGTCGGTGACGCCGCGAAGAATAGCCCCTGCACCACGAACGCCGCAATCGTCAACGCGTCGAGCCCCGGCGCCGGCAACCGGAGATTGAAGAAGCCTTCGCCTCGCGAAGCGAGCACCGTCTGGTGGATGGTGTCCATGCCGCCGGCGTGGGCGATGACCATCGGCACGAGGATGATGTTGCCGAGGAGAAAGATGCCGAACTGTAAGGCATCGGTGTACGCAACGCCGTAGAGACCTGACGTCGTCGTGTAGGCAGCGGTGATGACGCCTGCGATCAACATCAACTCGAGCGGCTCCCAACCGAGAATTGGTCCCAGCGCAGCGCCGAGCCAGCCCGAGACGTATCCCATGAGCACCACGATGAACCCGAAACTCATGAACCCGGCGTAGACGACGCGGTAGGTTGCGGCAAAACGCCCGCTGTAGCGAACGGCGAGCAGTTCTGCCGACGTCACGGTGCCGAGCCGCCGCCAGTACTTCGACCACAGCACCGCGCCGAGCGGCATCCAGATCACGTATGGAATCCACCACACGGCGTTACCGAGTAGTCCGCCTTGATACGTCAGCATCGTCACAGCCGGCGCGAGGCCGGCGTCGGTGTAGGTGGCGACCGCCGAGAGAGCAATCACCCACCACGGCAGATCCCGGCCTGACACGAAGTAGTCGACCACGCTACGGCTGGCGCGGCGGGTGAAATACAGGCCGATCGCCAGCATGAAGACGAAGTAGGCTGCGACCACGGCCCAATCGATGGCCGTCACGGGCGCTGCCTGACGCGGTTGCTCAGACGTCCGATGCGATCGATCTCACAGACGACCTCGTCTCCGTCGGCGAGCGTGGCTCTGCCGCCGACGCCGGCGCCAGCCGGCGTTCCCGTCGAGATGATGTCACCCGCTTCCAGCGTCATGATCGAAGAGGCCGCCGCGACAATCTCCGGGATGCGAAAGATCATCTCGGCGGTAGTGCCCTCTTGTCGCAGCGCGCCATTGACCCACAGCCGAATGCCCAACGCGTGTGGATCGGGTATCTCGTCGGCGGTGACGACCCAAGGCCCGCACGGCGCGAAGCCGTCGAACCACTTCCCCGCAAGCCAGTCGAAGAACTGATCGTTTTCGCGTACGCGCCGGCCCTGCATCCGCGAATGAAGACCGCGCTCGGAGAGGTCGTTGAGCACCGTGTAGCCGAATACGTGCTGCATCGCGGATGATGCAGGGATGTGGCGTCCCGGACGTCCGATGACCACCGCGAGCTCCACTTCCCAGCCCACCGAGACGTTCTCGCTGGTGAGCGGGACTTCGTCGTGCGGCCCGGTCAACGCCGACGACGGCTTCAGGAAAAACTGTGGCGTCAGGACGTCGGCTTCGACCGGCGCCTGGAATCCGCTCTCGACAATGTGCTTCCGGTAGTTGCCTGCGAGACACAACAGCTTCCCGGGCCGGAGCAGCGGCGGCAGCAGCCGCACGTCGTCGAGACGACGTATCCTGGCCTCGTTCAGGTCGTGGGCCGTCAGCGAGCGTTCGAGATACTGGCGCGTCGATTCGCCGCCCGCCACGATCGGCATCAGATCGGACCGATCGCCGTTCGTAGCCGACACATCGATCAACAGGCCTGGATTGTCATCAACCACCACGCCGATCCGACTCGCACCGTTGATCTCATATGTCGCCAACCGCATGCTCACCTCGCCTCACTCGACGGGAGCGGCGATCGCGGGACTGTGCGTCAGCCGGCGGTGCAGCGACCACAGGCCGGCGGCAAGGACGGCTAACGCAAGGCCAGCCGCGACGTTGATCGCACGGCCATCGCCGTCCGGCTGCACGGCCGCCGCCGCCCACAACAACAGGCCCGTGCCGAGCGTGACCGCGGCGATCAGCGAGAACGGCGACGACGCGGGTAGCACCTGCTGATCCGCCGGGTCGAAGCGCACCGGCGTGTCGAGCCGCCGGAAGAACGCGGCAATCTGCTCTCGATCCGACGCGCTGACACGCTCCACCAGCGTGGTCATGACCATCGCGGTCGCCGTTACGCCGATATTGGTCAGGATCGTGATGGCCTCGAAGTCGTAGCGAAGCCACGTGGGGTCGGTTCGACCCGTCAGAAAGTACATTTTGAAGAGAAAGAGCGTGGTCCCGGAGACGAACCCGGCGGTAATGCCGGCCGCGGCGCCACGCCACGTGACCCGGCGATTCAGCAGCCCGGCGAGCATCGGAAGCAGCATGGGTCCGACGAAGAGCCCGAACACCGTGACCATGACCTCGAAGAGGCCTTTGCGCGCCGTCTCGACGAGGGCGAGACCGATGAGAATCGTCAGTCCGCCGACAAGTGCGGTGGCGAAGCGGCCGACGCGCACGAGGCGACGCTCGCTGGCCTGCGGATTCACCATCCGGTGGTAGACGTCTCCGGTCAGCACGCCGGCCATCGCGTTGTAGTCCCCGCTCAGTGTCGACATCGTCGCGGAGAACATCGCGGCAATCATCAGCCCCATCAGGCCGGCGGGCAGATAGGCAACCGCGAGCGCAGCGTAGGTGTATTGCGGCGAGTTCGGCGGCTGCAAGAGCTCTGGCATCAGGGTCCTGGCCGCCAGCGCCGGCACGATGAAGAGTGGCGGACCGATGACCTTCAGCGCCACCGCGAGCGCGCCAGCCTTCCACGCGGCACGCTCGTCACGGACGCAATAGAACTTCTGAGCGAACGCCCAGTTTCCGTTGTAGCTGAGGAGGACCAGCAGATAGAACGCCACGACGTAGAGGAGCGAGAACGGATCGGCGACGGCCGACATGAACCCCGACTGCGCACCCTGCCCCAGCGTGCCGACGGTTTCGAGCCGGCTCATGACGAGCGGAAGCAGAGCGACCACGCCTATTGTCAATACGATGAACTGCACGTAATCGGTCACGATCACGGCCCACAGGCCGCCCATGAACGTGTAGAGCAGCATGACGATTCCGCTGCTGACGATGCTGGTCTTCAGGTCGTAGCCCATGCCGACCGACACGAACACACCCGTCGCGTAGATCTTCAAACCATCGTCGATGATGCGAAGTGGGAGCCCGGCCCAGGCCAGCACCTGCCGAATGTGCTTGCTGTAGCGGGCCTCGAGGAACTCGACCGGTGTCAGGATCCGGGCGCGCCGCCAGCGCGCGGAGAGCGCCACCGTTCCTACGGCCATCGCGACCGCCGCGCTCCAGGCCAGAGTGACGGCGACGAAACCATACCGATACGCCATCTCCGAATAGGCGATGAACGTGAACGCGCTGAAGCCGGTCATGTAGAACGACACTCCCGAGAGCCACCAGGGGATGTCGTGATTCCCGACGAAGAAGTCCCGAGCGTGCCGCATCCGTCGCCAGAAGTAGAGGCCGATGACGGTCAGCAACAGGAAATAGCCGACGATGACGATGTGATCCGCGAGATGGAGTCCCTTGGACATGGCGCGCCGCCTTCAAGGCGCCTCGACCACGGTTTCGACACGCCCAGACTTGAGCGATCGATCGATGGCGTCCAGCACTGCCGTGACCTGGCGGCCGTCGAACGCTCCCACGTGGGGCGGCGTATCGTCGAGAACCGCCTGCACGAAGTCGGACAGGCATTCCGCGAACGCGCCGCGCAGCCGGCCGAACACGTCGGCGCTGAGGAAGGTCTTCGGGTAGGTGAAGGCCGATGCGGTGCTCATCTCGATCGATTCGCGCTTGCGATCGAAGTGCAGGTGTCCGCTGCTGCCGACGACTTCGACGAACGAGTCGACGATGCTCGGAAACGTATTTGGGTAAATCCAGGCCGATTCGATCGTCGCGAATGCGCCGCTCTCGAAACTGACGTGCGCCTGAACGAGATCCCATGTATCGATGCCGCGCGCGGCGAGAACACCTCGCGCACCGCGGGCATAGACGTCGGTCGGTTCGCTTCCGAAGAACCACCGCATCAGATCGATATCGTGCGCGCCGAGGAAGTGAATGGGACTGGTGCGCGCAGCCCACTTCAACATTTCAGTCGGGACGTAAATCGTGTCGTTCTTACGCGCGTAGCCGGCGACCGGTGCGCCTATCGATCCGTCGCGAATCGCCCGGAAGCCCTGATAGTAGGAGGAGAGCCAGCGGTGATTGAAGGCCACCTGCAGCTTGGCGCCAGACCGACAGCTGAGCGCGAGCAGCGAATCGGCCTCCGCGAGGCTGGTGGTGAAGGGTTTCTCGCACAGGACGTGCTTTCCCGCTTCGAGCGCCATCCGCACCGGTTCGGCATGCGCATCGTCCGGTGTGGCGACGACGACGGCATCGACCTGGGCGTCGGCAAGGAGGTCCGCGACGTTGGCGTAGCGGCCGGGAATGCCATGGGCGTCGGCCAGTTTGGTGACGCGTTCCTGGGTGCGGCCG
>Ga0114129_10003034_pt1 | contig 23547 bp, 17 predicted proteins | sample RhiMetdeltSRZDD1_FD_80071 | JGI IMG/M metagenome (GOLD analysis project Ga0114129, IMG submission 80071) | Populus rhizosphere microbial communities from Tennessee, USA - Rhizosphere MetaG P. deltoides SRZDD1 (version 2) (version 2) | ecosystem: Host-associated > Plants > Roots > Rhizosphere >...
CAGCTCGGCAGACCAGAACAACTCACCGGCGAGCGCGGGCAGAAACAGCACGGCTGCCCAACGCTTGCCGAACCGCGCCTCGAACGGATCGATGAGCGTCGTGAATCCGTAGCGGCGCATCACGCCGGCGAACAGCAGGCCGCCGAGGATGAGGCTGACGCCGAAGAACAGCCCGCCCTGAACGCCAAGCTGGATCGACGACTTGTAAGCGCCTTCCGTGGTGCCGAGCAGGTAGCCGCCGTCGACCCACGTGGCGGTCATGGTGAGCGCGGCGATCCAGAGCGGCATCTGCCGCCCCGCAACGATCAGATCGGCTGGCGTGCCTTCGCGGACCTTCCGCGCCGCGATCCAACCGACCACCATGAACGCGCCGTACATGGCGATTACGGCCGCTATCGCAGGCGTCACGGCGGTAGTTTACGCCTCAACCATTCAGGCGCCGGTGCCGCCATGGATCGTCGATTCAAAAACGTGGCGGCCGTCCCAAGTCCGGCCAGATTCCGTCCCATTACCGCGAAAGAGTAATTGACCGCGTCTGGGCCGGATGTTAGCTTCCGCACGGTCTACCCGTTCACACTTTTGTCACCCGGGCGTCCTAGGGCGCCGCACACCCCAGGAGGAGCTCATGTCGGCGATGATTCGACGGCTCGTCTCTCTTCTCGTCGTCGGCTTCGTGTTCGCTCTGGCGTTTCCCTCGATCGCCCTTGCGCAGAGCGCGATCACCGGTCAGGTCAAGGACGCAACCGGCGGCGTGCTCCCCGGCGTCACGGTCGAAGCCGCCAGCCCGGTCCTCATCGAAAAGGTCCGGTCGGCGGCGACCGACTCGCAAGGCCGCTACACGATCGTCGACTTGCGCCCCGGGCTCTACACCGTGACCTTCACGCTGACCGGTTTCAACACGTTCAAGCAGGAGGGCCTCGAGCTTCCAGCCAACTTCACCGCAACGGTGAATGCGGATCTGCGAGTCGGCGCGCTCGAGGAATCGGTCACCGTCACCGGCGCCTCACCGGTCGTCGACGTGTCGACGACGCAGCGGACGCAGGTGTTGAACCGCGACATGCTGGACGCGGTGCCGTCGGCGCGCAATTACTCGGGCCTCGCGGCGCTGATGCCCGGCGTGCGCACGAGCAACACCGACGTCGGCGGCAACCAGCAGATGGAACAGATCTACATGACCGTTCACGGCTCGCGGCAGACCGATACGACGGTGCAGGTCGACGGGATGCAGCTCAACAGCCTGATGAACAACGGCCAGGTGCAGGCGTACTTCAGCGACGCCGCCAGCAGCGAGATGAGCTTTCAAACGAGCGGCGTCGGCGCGGATGTCTCGGCCGGCGGCGTGCGGATCAACATGATCCCGAAGGAAGGCGGCAACCGTTTCAGCGGCTCCGCGTTCGTCGGCGGAACCGATGGCAAGTGGCAGAGCGATAACGTGACGCCCGAGCTGAGAGCGAAAGGCCTCGAAGCCGGCGACGCAGTGGCGCACATCCAGGACTTCAACTTCTCGGTGGGCGGCCCGGTCAAGAAAGACAAGCTGTGGTTCTTCGCGACGTGGCGCCGCATTTCGACCGACGAGGTCGTGGCCGACAACTTCTACAAGGATGGCCGCCGCGGCATCGAAGATCAGTGGATCCAGAACCAGAACGTTCGACTGACGTGGCAGTTCACGTCGAAGAACAAGCTGACGGCGTACCACGATCGCTATCCGAAGTTCAAGGGTCACGAGATGGGCGCGCGAACGGATCCGGAAACCGCGGCGATGCGCCGGGACCCCCAGCATGCGAAGTATTACACCGGACAGGTGAAGTGGACGTCGACCGCCACGTCACGGCTGCTCTTCGAGTCGGGGTACTCGACCAACATCGAGCACCTGCTCATCTCGTATCAGCCGGGGATCGAGAAGCCGCGCGGTTCTGCCGAGTGGTACGCCAACGCCCGTCACAACGATCTTCAGCTCGGCACCAATTCGGTGGCGGGCGGAGTACAGAACGGGATCTATCCGAATCGTCACGTCCTCTCGAGCACGGCGTCGTACGTGACCGGCTCGCACAACTTCAAGACCGGCGTGCAGTGGTCGTTTGGCGAGTACCACACCTCGTACGACGCGAACGCTGACCTCTACCAGATTTATCAGACGAACGTTCCCAGTTTCGTCACCATCCTCAACACGCCGGTGTATGCGCGCGAAACGTTGAACCGCGATCTCGGCATCTTCGCGCAGGATTCGTGGACGCACCGCCGGCTGACGTTGAACTTCGGCGTGAGAATGGAATCCTTCAACGGCACGATCGAGGGGCAGGGCCAGCCGGCCGGTCGGTTCGCGACGTTCCGGCAAATCGCGGAACAGCCCGACATGCCGGACTGGTTCGACGTGACGCCGCGGTTCGGCGCGGCTTACGACCTCTTCGGCAATGCGAAGACGGCGATCAAGGTGAGCGTCAACAAGTACATGGCGGGGCAGACCACCGGATTTGCCGCGCGCTACAACCCGAATCAGCTCCAGACCGAGCGGCGGACCTGGAACGACGCGAACCGCGACGATATTGCCCAGGACAACGAGATCGGTCCGACGAGCAACGCGCTGTTCGGCACCCCGCGCAGCTCGTTCCGCCCGGAACCGGACCTCAAACGTGAGTTTGACTGGGTGTACAACGCTGGCGTTCAGCACGAGGTGCGTCGCGGTCTCGCCGTGACGTTCGACTGGTTCCGCCGCGGCACCTACAACCTGCGACGCACCGACAACGTGGCGATCTCGTTGAACGACTACACGCCGTTCGACATCATCAATCCGCTGGACGGGCAGGTCATAACGTCCTTCAACCTGGCGCCGGCAAAGCTTGGACTGGTGGATCGCGTCGACCGCAACGCGACGGACCCGGACACGCGGCGCAAGAATTTCAACGGCTTCGAAATCGGGTTCAACTCGCGGTTCGGCAGAGGCTCGGCGTTCGGGGCCTATACGATCGATCGGATCATCGAGGTGTACTGCGACGGATCGAGTCAGACTGGAACGCTGCCGACCGACCCGAACACGTTCCGATACTGCGATGATTCGACGCTCGGCCTCCCGTTTCGGCAGGAGGCGAAGTTCGCGGCTTCCTACGTTCTGCCGTGGTACGACGTTCAGGTGAATGCGGCGTTCCAGAGCTACCGTGGCACGGCCCATCAGGTGAACTGGACGGTGTCGCGTACCGCCCGCTATCCGCTCGACTGCAAGGGCGCGTGCGTGCCGAACGCGCTCGTGGCGCCGACGCTGACGCAGGCGTCGCTCACGGTGCCGCTCCTCGTTCCCGGCAAACAGTTCCTGGATCGCCAGAATCAGCTCGACGTCGGCGTCAGAAAACTGTTCCGCACCGGCAAGTTCCAGTGGTCGGGGCAGGCGGATATCTTCAATCTCTTGAACGTGTCGACGATCAAGACCGAGACCCAGACGCTCGGTCCGAGTCTCGGCCGGCCGACGTCGATCATCCAGCCTCGCACCCTGCGGCTTGCGGCACAGATGCGATTCTGATCGTGGAGGTGCGGCTTACTCACGCTTGAAGTGCGGCTCACTTTCGCTGGAAGTGCGGTTTGGCAAAACGCCGCACTTCCATTTTCACGAAGTACCCCTTGAGTTCTTGAGAAACTGCGGACCGATCGGCGGGACGTGCGGAAGCCCCATCCCCAGTTGGCGATCCAGCTTGGTAACACGCCAACGATGACGGGTTTCATGGCCGCGGACTTCAGCGCGATCGAACTCGGAGGAAGTAGCGGGAGCGCTCGACTTCCTGGCCGTCACGGCCGGAGTCGAACAGCGTGACGATATAGTCCTCGGGCACGAGGCGGTCGGCGGGAATCTCGAGATGCGCGATCGCGGACGGCGCCCCGCGTTGGTCAGCCGCCGTGGCGCCGCTCCACACCTCGTTTCCCGACACGGTTCGAACCGTCGCGCGCCCACGCACCAGCGCTGGCGCGTTGGGCTCGCTTTCCAGGCGGAGGCGCACTCCGTCAGTTCCCGGATTCAGGATCAGAATCGCTCCTTCATCCGTTCCCCGTACACTGACTGGCGACAGCGTGAGGGTGATCACGACGGGAGCCGGGCGCGGCGAGCTCGGCGGTTGTGTGCCAGTAGCCGGTCGGGTCGTTGCGGCAGATGAATCGACGGCGACGGTTGGCGCCGTTCGTGCTCGAAACATCCAGACGCCGCCGATCGCGAGGACGACGAGCGCCGCGGCCAATGCCGGCCGCCACGATCGCGGCGACTTTCGTGGAACGCCGGCGGCGATCGGCCGCCACGAGGGCGATGGAACGGACGCGGCGCCCGGCGCGGCAGATCCCGCAGCCTTCAGCTCACGCACGACGGCAACCCGATCGCGGTGGATGGGCGCCGCGAGATAGTGGCGCTCGAATCGGTCGCGGTCGCGATCGGAGAGGCGATTCGCGAGGTAGTCGTCGATCAAATCCTCCTCTGCCGCCCACACCCGATGAAGCGATTCGTCCCGCGCAAAGTAGTCGAGCTCCAGCGCGGCGGTCTCCGCCTCTGCAAGCTCACCGAGCAGGTACCGCCGGAGCCGCGTCTCGTCCTGATTAGTCGCCATCCGGGGCCTTCATTTCCACAGTGTCTGGAGCGGGCGTAACGTGCCGAAGAGCAGCCTCGAGGCCGAGAACCTCCGCCTGGGCGGCGCAGGTCGAGGCGCATCGTTCGAGCCGATCGCGAAGCCGTTGAACGCGGCTGCGCAGCGCGTTCTCGGAGAGGCCGAGCGATTGCGCCAGCCGCCGCCGGTTGTCGATCTTCGTCTGTCCCTCGTCGACGTAGTACTGGACCACGAGCGTTCGGCTGTCCTTCGGAAGCGCCTCCAGACAGCGCTCGAAGCAGTCGTGCAGCGGCGAGCTCGGGTCGGCGGTCGCCGCCCCCAGGTTGTTCAGATTCGGATGCTCGTCGACGGGCATCTGCGCCTGCTGGCGGAGACGTTCGAGCAGAACGAGCCGGGCAATACCGTGCGCGTACCGGCGCACGTCATCGATCCGCGTGTCGATCTCCAGCTTCGCCGCCAGACGATCGATCGTTTCGTCGGCGCACTCATCGGGCGCCCACGCTCCGCGCCAGTCGAAGAACTTCACCAGCGTCAGGCGAAGCTGTTCGTATTCCGCGGCCGCGCGTACCGTGTCGGCGTCCAGGCGGCGCAGAAGGCGTTCGAATCCCGCGGCGGTCATCGAATCGGCGGGGTGTGTCCGGCGATGAGCCATGAGTCAGAGCCGACGAGGAATAGTAACCCTCACGACACATTTCGCGGCGATCCCGCACTATCAGGTGGTGCTCTGCCGCAACCTTCGAATGGCGATAGAATCCCGGGGCTCGACCATGCGGGTGGCGCGAAGTGTCATTCGGGGATCGGTAGCGCTGGCCATGACGGCCGCGGCGCTGTCGCCGCGCGCTCCACACCTGACGAGCGGCGTTGCTGTGTCCGCCGAAACCCAGGACGCGGCGCAGCTCGCGCCGGGCGCGCCGCGCGAGCGCGAGCTGTCGACAGGGCAGGTCCACACGTACCGAGTGGAACTGCGACGCGGGGACTTCCTCCGGCTCATTGTCCAACAAAAAGGCGTCGACGTAGCAGCTGAGGCGACTGGTCCGGACGGACACGAGGTCGTCGCCGTGAACGCCATGGACGACGAGTTCCGTCCGGAGGTGATCGTGGCGATCGCGGACGCTGACGGCATCTACACCGTCACGATCCGTGGGTCGCAGAGCGGCGCGCAGGGCCGTTACGCCATCCAGTTGGAGAAGCCGCGGCCGCTACTGGAGAGCGACCGGCTTCAGGTCGAAGCGGAGCGCGCGTTTGCGCGCGGCCGCCAGCGGCGCGACGTCAACAACGCGGCGACGTGGCCTGAAGCTCTGACGGATTTCAGCACCGCGCGCGATCACTATCGAGCGCTGGCCGATCGGGCCGGCGAGATGAAAGCGCTGATCGAAATCGCGGTCACGCAGAACTACCAGGCGCGGCCGGAGGCCGCCGAACCGGCTCAACAGGCCGAACGTCTCGCCAGGGAGATCGGCGATCGTGCGGCAATTGCGCGCGTACTGCGGGTGGCGGCCAGCATTCACAGTCTGGCGGGCGATTTCAGTGCCGCGGCCCGAGCAGTAGAGGACGCGACCGATCTGAACCGCGCGATTGGCAACCGCGTCGCCGAGTCGCACAGCCTCAACTACACGGCGATGATGTATGCCAGCCTCGGTGACGTCGAGAAAGCGATCGCGTTGTACCAGGAGGCCCTGCCCATCGCGCGCGTCACACACGGCGGCGCGTTGGAGTCAGCCATTTTGAACAACCTCGGCGTCGTTTACTCCGACCTCGGTGATACACAGAAAGCCGTCTCCGCGTACGAACAGGCACTTGCCAACATGCGTGCCCAGGGCGATGTCCGAGGGGAATTCCAGGCGCTTGCCAATCTTGGCTACCAGGAACTGGCGTTGGGGAATCAGGCGAAAGCACGCGAGCTTCTCTTTGAGGCGTTGGCGATCGCCAGGAGGACTGGCGATCGCCAACGGGAAGCGCAGGCGCTGGGCCGCATCGCACTGACGCAGTTCGACGCCGGTGAGTACACGGCCGCGCTCGAGCAGTCTCGCGCTTCGCTGGCGATCTTGCAGCAACTGGGCGACGTGACTCAGACAGCATGGACATTGTCTTCGGTTGGCCGTGCGCTGCACCGGCTGGGACGCGCCGCGGAGGCGATCGATGCCCTGCAGGAGGCGTTGGTCATGCAGCGGCAGACGCGCGAGCGCTTTGCCGAGCGGGACACACTCAGCAGACTCGCCCAGGTCGAGCGGGATCGCGGCAACCTGGACGCGGCGCTGCGATACAGCCAGCAGTCGGTCGAACTCGACGAGGCGACGCGCGCCGAGATCACGAGCCCCGAGCTGCGAACCACATTCGTCGCCGCCGAGCAGAACAATTACGAGCTGTTGATCGACGTCCTGCAGCGAAAACACGGGGTCGATCGGTCCGGCCGGTACGACGTCGCGGCGCTGGAGGTTGGCGAGCGCGCCCGGGCCCGCGAGCTGCTGGATTCGCTGCTGGATGCCCGCGTCGACTTGCGCGAAGGGATCGAGCCCTCGCTGCTCGAACGCGAGCGCTTGCTCCAGCGCCAGTTGAACGACGCGTCCGCCGCCCTGTCACGGCTGTCCGGCCGCACCGGTCGCGATGCGCTGATCGTGCCAGCGGCTCAGAGGCTGGACCGACTGACGAGCGACTACCAGCTGCTGCAGGCGCAAATCCGCCAGCAAAGCCCGCGCTATGTGGCGGTCACACAGCCGCGACCGATCCGCGCCACCGAGATCCAGGAGTCGGTCATCGACGACGAGACCGTCCTGCTGGAGTTCTCGCTTGGCGAGGAACGGAGCTGGTTATGGGCGGTCACGCCGCGCACGATGACCAGCGTCGAGCTGCCGGCGCGCCGCGAGATCGATCGCGCCGCACGATCGCTGTACGAGCTGTTCACCGCACGGCAGAAACGCCGGGGCGAAACGAGCGGCGACTACGCGAAACGCGTCGCCCTGGCCGACGCCCGGCTCGACGAGGAGGCGGCCGCCGTGAGCGGCATGCTCCTGGGCGGCATCGCGCGACAACTTAACAGCGAATGGCGGACGAAACGGCTCGCGATCGTGGCGTCCGGCGCGCTCGAGTACCTGCCATTTGCAGCGCTGCCGGCGCCCGATCCGGAAGATTCAGCCGCAGAGACGCAGGCTGCACGTGTGTCAGGCGGGTCCGCGCGAAAGCCGCTGGCCCTGACGCACGAGATCGTCAGCATCCCCTCGGCATCCGTGCTCGCGGTACTGCGCCGCGAGGCTGCCGGGCGGCCGCGCGCGCCCCGCGCGCTCGCAATTTTCGCGGATCCGGTGTTCGAGAAAACGGACCCGCGTGTCGCTCACTCGACATCGCCGATGGCGCCAGCCAGAGAAGTCGAAGCCGCGTCGCGGGCCGTCGAAGTGGCGGATTCCTTGTATGGCCGCAACGGGTTGTCGCGCCTCCCTTTTTCCCGCGAGGAAGCGAATGCGATCGCCACGCTCACCAACGCCGGCGACACGTTGAAGGCGGTCGACTTCAAAGCCAGCCGCGAGGCGGCGTTGAGCGGGTTGAGCCAGTATCGAATCGTTCATTTCGCCACGCACGGCGTGCTCGACAGCGAACGACCGGCGCTGTCGAGTCTCATCCTGTCGCTGGTCGACGAGCGCGGCGTGCGCCGGAACGGATACCTCCGGCTGCCAGACATCTACAACCTGCGGCTCGACGCTGACCTCGTCGTGCTGAGCGCGTGTCAGACGGCCCTCGGCAAGGAGATTAGGGGCGAAGGTCTCGTGGGCCTGACGCGCGCCTTCTTCTACGCCGGCGCCCCCCGCGTCGTCGCCAGCCTGTGGGAAGTGAGCGACCTGGCGACGACAGAACTGATGAAGAAGTTCTATCGCGGCATGCTGCAACAGCACCTGCCGGCGGCGGCGGCGCTGCGCTCCGCCCAGGTGCAGATGTCGCAGGATCCTCGCTGGGCGTCGCCCTACTTCTGGGCCGGCTTCGTCCTCCAAGGCGAGTGGCGATAATCCCCGCCTGCTGAACCCTCCGCAACAAATCACCCGCTAACGACACAAGGAAGTGGAACCGGGGCGTTCATCGTGAACGCACGCGATCAGGCGAGCGGTTCTCGCGGCAGGAGTTCTATCTCCGGTTGCGGGGATCGAAATCGCTCAGAGGAACAACAGCATGACCATACCGAAACTGCTTCCTGACCAGACCTTCTACCCGCCGCCGGGGAGGCGGGGGCTGGGAGCTCTCACGCTGATATTGGTGGCGATTTCTTGTCTGGTTGCTGCGCCCGCAGCGCAGGCGCCCTCCAAAGGCAAGAGCGCGGCGACGATCACCGGGGCGTTCGCCGACTCTTGCCGGGACTTCGCCGCCCATTCGAGCAAGGACATCTCGTACGTCGAGCTGCGCTATCGCACCGGTCTCGTGGTCAGGAACGAGCACATCAACAGCCCCGACCATGCGGTCGATGGCGTCGCGGGCGAAGAGATCGAGTCCGCGACCGTGAAGTCCGGCACGACGATCGAGGAGTTCGCTTGCGTGCCGAGCAACCGCGCGCCGACGGCGCTGCTCCAGGTTCAGACGCCGCCGACCGACGACCAGGTGCTGGGGTGCTACCGCTTCCTCATTGGCGGGGATGCGGACGGCCTCGTCTGCGAGCAGTCGAGCCCGCGGACCGTCTGGATGAGCGCCAGCGAGATTCCGCCCAATAGCGCCAACTTAAAGCTTCTGCTTTGGGGCTGCGTGATCAGCACGTCATGTCCGTTTGCGGAGGGCTTCCCGTTTACGGTCTCTTTCCGAGGTACGGCTAGTAGCGATCCCGACGGCGACATCACGAGCTGGTCGCTCGACTTCGGGGACGGCACGTCCGCGAGCGGGAGTTGGACCACGGCTCCGCCCACGGAAGTGAGCCACGCGTATTCGCTTGGTCCCTCCGGCTACTGGTGCGGCGGTATTTGCGTGATCACCCTGACGGTGACCGACTCCGCCGGCCAGAGTGCCTCGGACAGGATGCTGATGACGTACATCGATCAGAGGCCCGGCTAATCGCACTTGCCAAACCGCAGGGATGTGCGCGGCGATTCCAGACTCACAGGAGTAAATCTCATGGCTACTCGAACGAATGGGGCGCGAACGCTGCGCATAACTGCAGTCGCCGTTCTTACCGCAGTGGCGTCGTCGATTCTCGTGGTCGCGGCGAATGATGACGATCTTGTCTATCGCACCGATCCACCCCGCACGCTTTTTTTGTCAGCTGCTGAAATTCCGCAGGCGTTTCCGACGCCGTCGCAGTGCGTGGCTGCGTTCCGCCGCGCCTGTTACACACCGCAAATGATGCGCAAGGCCTACAACATCCCGCCGCAGTGGACCGGCAAGGGACAGACGATCGTGATCGTCGATGCTTTCGGCAGTCCGACAGTCCGGGAGGACCTCGAGACGTTCAGCGCCATCTTCGGGTTGCCGGCGCCGGATCTCACCGTCGTCAACCCCGTAGGGAGCCCGACGTTCCATCTGAAAGAGGGTGTGACGCCGGGATGGCAGTTCGAAACCAATCTCGACGTGCAGTGGGCGCACGCGATTGCGCCGGACGCGAAGCTCGTGCTGGTCGTGGGGGCGGCGCCCATCGGCGCCGTGCTGGCCAACGCACAGCGCTACGCCGTCGAGCACAGGCTGGGCGATGTGATGTCGCTGTCGTTCGGCGCCGACGAGGCGGCCATCAACGGATATGGCCGCGCGAACAATTTCCAGCTGGCGCAGACGCACAAGGTTTATGAAGACGCGCGAGACGCCGGCATCACCGTCTTCGCCGCTGCAGGAGACGGCGGCGCGTCCGACGGCTTTCCGGTTGCGAACGCGTTGTATCCATCCTCCGATCCGCTGGTGACGGCCGTCGGCGGCACGTCGCTCTTCCTGACGGACCAGGGCGACTACCTTGGCGAAACGGTCTGGAACAACCGCGACCCGGCCTTGTGCCCGTTCGGATGCCGAAGCGGCCGGAGCGGTGCCACAGGCGGCGCGCCGAGTTTTACGTTCGCAGCTCCTGAATTTCAACTGGCCGTGACTGGCTCGAGCGCGCGGGTCACGTCGGACGTGGCGTACAACGCAAACTTTTACACGGCAGTGCTGGTCTACGTGGGGTTCTTCGACGATCCGGTGCGCAACGGTCTCTACTTCATTGGCGGCACGAGCGCCGGAGCACCGCAGTGGGCCGCGATTGCTGCTGATATCAACGAAGCCAAGGGACGCTCGCTCGGTTACCTGAACCCGGCGCTATACGCGATCGGCACCGATCCGGCGAAATACGCCCAGGCTTTTCACGACGTGACGATCGGCCACAACGCGTCCTTTGGTCCGGGGTTCAATGCCGGCGCCGGCTACGACTTGCCGACCGGTCTCGGTTCGCCGAACGTTGCCGGCCTGATCGACGTGTTGCCCTGATTGGACGGCGGACCTGAAGGTCCGCACTACACCTGGATCGACTATCGACTGACGACTACCGACTATCGACTGACGACTACTACTGTTGCTTCGTTCCGGTCTTGGTTGCGGCGGCTGCGGGCTTCGCGGCGGCCTTGGTTTCTTCGGCGCGCGCGCCGGCGAGGATGCCGACCATGGCGTAGTTGCCCTCGTGGCAGGCGTATTCGTAGATCGGCTGCTCTGCTTTCTTCAGCCGAATCATGAACGTCCACGGCTTGGTCCAGGTGCTCGGATCGTTCAGCGTGAGCTCCCAGTTGATGAAGTCCTCGCTGACACGCGTGAACCGCTCCGTCAGCTTCGTATCACGCGTCCCGCCCTGCACGCCGTTGACGTAGTTCGTCGTTTCGACGACGAGCGTGTCGCCGTCCCAGCGGCCGCGCGAGTCGCCATGCAGCTGGCGGACCGTCGACGGCAGGTGCGGGCGTCCGTCCATCGGGATCAGGCGCGCATCGTGAATCAGCTCCTGCATGATCACGACGGTCTCCGGCGACTGGGTGATCATGAAATAGCTGTCGTACCCGGCGCCGGTGTACGGCGCGCCGTAGGAGATGCAGCGCTCCGAGAGCGGGCGATCCTCGGGACCGTCGGCCCGGCCACGCGGTCCGCTCTCCGACCCCTGCACCACGACGCCGCGTCCGAAGCGCGCGCGGCGCGCCTCGCCCTCCGGCGTCAGCGGCGGCATCAGACCGTTCGGCGGATCGGTGATGAGCGCCGTCCGATTGTCCCAGTCGCGGTCGGCCATCCAGAACTGGTTGTAGTTGCCGGTGGTCTTATCGTACGAGATCGGCTGGTACCCGCCTTTTTCCTTCATGTCGAGCGCGAGCTGCACCATGTTCTGGAACACCGCATCGCCGCCCTGGCTCACGTACTGTCCGATGAGACCCTGGAGCTCCTTGACTTCCTGATCCGTGAGCTTGTCCTTGTCCTTCCACTGCGTCGGCCGCGTCATCGGCGTCACACTGTTGTTCGCCCACACGCCTTGCAGATCGGGATGGCCGTCAGAGGTCCGCGGCGCCTTCCACGCTCCGCCGGAGCTCTGCGCCATCATCGACACCGCTCCGACGCCGACCACGAATCCGATCGCTAGAAGATTTCTCACGATGGTCTCCCTCACAAAAACTGCCGCCGCAATTCCACCGACGTAGGCCGGGTCCTTCGGACCCGGCTCGGAGGCGGGTCTGAAGAGCAAGACCCGCCCTACACGTGACGCAATGTCGCAATCCGCGACGTCGAGTCGGGCGCGCAGCAGTCCGTGACGATAGCACAGCCACCGAAGACGCCGCGTAACCAAATCGAAGTATAAAGCGAAATCCGGCGCAATTCGGTGAGAATGGCGAGGTGAAGCGCGCGTGGGTCCTCGTGATTGCGGCGTTGGTGTTGGGCTGCCGAGGTGACACTCGACAGCCGACGGATTCGCAGAACGCCCGACCCGCCGCCTCCGCGCCTGGCAGCGCTTCGGCGCCCACGCAAGGTCGGGCCGACATCGGACAATCCCAGGCGAGCGGCGACAACGATCTGTTCGTCGATCGCGCGGAGGCCAGCGGTCTCAGGTTTTCCTACTTCAACGGCTTTGCCGGGAACTACTACTTTCCGGAAATGCTCCCGGGCGGTGTCGCGCTGTTCGACTACGACAACGACGGCGATCTCGACGTCTACTTCGTGCAGGGCGACATGCTCGGGGCCGGGAAAACGATCGCAGACGCGGCGATTCCGCCCTCGGGGCCGCTACCCCTCAAAGGACGGTTGTTCAGAAACGATTTGACGATCAACGCGGACGGCACGCGAACACTGCACTTCACCGACGTGACCGAAGAGAGCGGCATCGACGCGCGCGGCTACGGCATGGGCGTCGCGACAGGCGACTTCGACAACAACGGCTGCGTCGATCTGTTTCTCACGTTTTTCGGCACCAACCGGCTGTACCGCAACAACTGCAACGGCACGTTCACCGACGTCTCGAAGGCGAGCGGCGCTGCGGATTCTGGCTGGAGCGTGTCGGCGTCGTTTGTCGACTACGACCGCGACGGCTGGCTCGATCTCTACGTGGCGCATTACGTCCAGTACGAGGTCGCCGGCGATCGGCCCTGCACCGGCCTGACGGGCAAGCGAGACTACTGCACGCCGAAGGTCTATCGGCCCCAGCCGGACCGGCTGTATCACAACTTGAAGAACGGCACGTTCGAGGACGTCACCGCGAAGGCGCTCGGCGGCGCCTCGTTCGGCCCCGGACTCGGCGTGGTGAGCGCCGACTTCAACAACGACGGGTGGATGGACATTTACGTCGCGAACGACGGCCGCGAGAACCTGCTGTGGATCAACCAGCGCGACGGGACGTTCAGGAACACGGGGCCGCTGTCGGGCGCTGCCGTGAGCGTCAACGGCCGGCCGCTCGGCAGCATGGGCGTCGACGCGGGCGATGCCGACAACGACGGCGATGAGGATCTGATCGTCACCGAGCTGCCCGGGGAAGGGACGACGCTATATATCAACGACGGCAGCGGGCTCTTCGACGACCAGAGCGCGCCGTCCGGTGTCGGGCCAGCCAGCCTGGGTCATACCGGTTTCGGCACCGCGTGGATCGACTACGACAACGACGGCTGGCTCGACATTCTCTCCGTCAACGGCGCCATCGAAGCCCTAAAAGGCCGCGAGGGCCAGCGCTTTCCATACGACGAGCCGAAGCTCCTCGTTCAGAACGCAGGACAGAATCACTTCACGAACCTCACGCCCCATGCCGGCGCCGTGTTTCAGGTGACCGAAGTCAGTCGCGGCGCCGCATTCGGCGACATCGACAACGACGGCGACACTGACATCGTCGTCAACAACATCAACGGCCCGGCGCGGCTGCTCATCAACAATGTGCGCACGGCGAATCACTGGCTGGGCCTGCGGCTGATCGGCGCGCAGGGACGAGACGCGCTCGGCGCGCGTGTGGAGATCGTCCGAAAAAACAGCGGCTGCCGATCGGATGCTGATCCGAAATGTCTGAAGCGTCCGCTCTGGAGGCGTGTACGCTCCGACGGGAGCTACGCGTCGGCCAACGATCCGCGGGTCCTCGTCGGGCTCGGGTTGTCCACCGAGCCGCCGATGATTCGAGTCCACTGGCCCGACGGCCGAAGCGAGACGTGGAACGCGATGGCGATCGACCGGTGGACCACGCTGAAGCAGGGTGAGGGCCGGTGAGCACGCGTGTACTCGCTACGGTCACTTGTCTCACGCTGACGATCGCCTGTTCGGGAAACGATCGGCAGATCGCGTCGACCGATTCGGCGGTTGTGAGCCCGCCGGCCGGATCGGGGCTTCAGCCTGTCGCGCTGCCCGACTTCTCGAAAATGGAGCCGTCCGCGCAGGCGCAGATGCGCGCGCAGGTTGCGGCGCTGCGATCGAAGATCGCCGATCGGTCCGCGCCTCCGCCGGATCTCGGCGCGAACTACGGCGAGATGGGCAAGCTGTTCATGGCGGCGACCGATTTCGACGCCGCGGAGCCATGTTTCCTCAACGCGCAAACACTCGCGCCGTCCGACAGCCGCTGGCCGTACTACCTGGGCCAGCTATACAAGGCCAAAGGTCCGCTCGAGAAGTCGATCGAGTCTTTCGAGCGGTCGCTTCGGCTCCAGCCGTCCGATCTGGCGACGCTCGTCTGGCTTGGCGATGCGTATCTTGCGCAGGGACGCGCCGAAAAGGCCGCGCCACTCTTCGCGAAAGCGCTGGCGATCGATCCCGCGTCGGCCGCGGCACATGCCGGCAGCGGCCGCGCGGCGCTCGCCGCCAGGGACTACAAACAGGCAGTGAAGGATCTCGAGGAAGCGCTGGCGCGCGAGCCGCGCGCGACGGCCGTTCACTATCCGCTGGCGATGGCGTATCGCGGATTGGGCAATGTGGCGCAGGCCGAAGCGCACCTCAAGCAGCAAGGCGACGCGGATGCGAGGCCTGCCGATCCGTTGATGCGTCAGCTCGACGGCCTGCTGCAGACGGCCGAGGCCTACAACGTTCGTGGCGGCGCGGAGCTCGACGCCGGCAATTGGGCGGCGGCGGCGGAGCATTTCCGCAAGGGACTCGAGCTCGCGCCAAACGACACATCGCTGCGGCATCGTCTGGGTACGGCGCTGTATCAGATGGGCAATGCCGCCGGCGCCGCCGAACAGTTCGAGCAGGTACTGCGGATCGATCCGAGTCACGCCCGCGCCCACTTCAGCCTGGGAGCGCTGCTGGCTGAAAGCGGCCGTTACGATGAAGCGATTGCGCAGTTCCGGAGCGCGCTCGAGCACGAACCAGGCTACGTCCCGGCCCGCGTGCAACTGGCCAGCGCGATGGCGCGCAGCGGGCGGGCGCCGGACGCGCTCACGGAATACGAGAAGGCGATCAAGGCGGATCCCGCACACGCCGATGCGGCATTCGGGTATGCGCTGACGCTCGTGCGGCTACGCCGTTATGTCGACGCGCGCGATCGCTTGACGGAAGGCATGAAAGCGCATCCGGATCAGCCGATGTTCGCGAACGCGCTCGCCCGGATTCTTGCCGCCGCGCCCGACGACCGTGTCCGCGACGGCCGGCGCGCGAAGGCGCTGGTCGACAGTTTGATGAAGGGGCCGCAGACCCTGGAGCTGGCGGAAACGGCGGCGATGATGCTGGCGGAGCTCGGTCAGTTCGCGGCGGCGGCCGCCGCACAGCGCGATGTGCTCGCGGCCGCCCAACAACGCGGGCTCTCCGATCTCGTGGCCCGGCTCACCGAGAACCTTCGACGCTACGAGCGTAACGAGCCTTGCCGGGTGCCGTTCGCAGAGGCGGAGTACCCGTAACGCTCAGCCTCCAGCATCGCGCGGTGGATGAAGCCAACGGCCGAGGTTCGATCCTGAAGATCTCATGGCGTCGAACGTGCTTCCGGTCCATCCGGAGGGCGTTCGGCGCCCAAGTCGTGTATGGTCTCTGGACGGAGCATGGCGACGCCCGCACGCGAACAGGCCTTCGTCACCGATCATTTCGATCAGCGCGCTGCGCTGCAGCGCATCATCAACAGCTACGACGGCATGATCGCGCGGACCTATTGCTACGCGCGCTTCCAGATCATCGACATCAACATGCTCCACATCCTTGCCCTGTGCATGAAGGGCAAGAGCCGCATCCTCGAGATCGGCTGCGGTTTCGGTCTCTTCGGCTGCTACTTCGCGAGCCGGTGGCCCGAGATCACGTACGTCGGCCTCGACATCAACGCGCACCGGATCGAGATGGCGCGTGAGGCAGCGCGCCGGCTTGGGTTGTCGAACGTGCGGTTCGAGCACGGCGACGCCTCGAAGCCGCTGGCGATCGACGGAGAGTACGACGCCGTCCTGATGATGGACCTGCTCCATCACCTGCCGGACACGGCGAAGCGTTCGCTGCTCGACGCGGCCGTGGCCAGGCTCGGACGCGGTGGGCGTCTCATCATCAAGGAGGTCACGAGAAAGCCTGCGTGGAAGATGGGATTCACCTGGCTGCTCGACGTGCTGATGACCCGCGGATTCGAGATGTGGTACTGGGATCCGCCGCAGGTCAGGGCGGCGGTCGATTCTGCGTTGGCTCTCGAAACCTACCCGATCACAGACTGGTTACCGTACCCGCACATCGTGTACTTGTTTTCAAAGCATGGAGCGATCGGGGAACGCCGGCGCGCAGACGATTAACATGATGCTTGAAGTGCGGCTTGCTTCTTGAGGTGCGGCTTGATCCCTGAAGGGCGGCTTGATCCCTGAAGGGCGGCTTGATCCCTGAGGTGCGGCTTGTCGCTTGAAGTGCTGCTTGATCCCTGTGGTGCGGATCATGAAAGTGCGGTGTGGCGCACGTTCTGAGACCGCATCAAATCGGTGGGCGGCTCGATCCAGCTGCGGCGCTGCGATGTGAATGACGATATCTTCGGTGCGTTCGAGCATCGCGAAACGCTGCGGCGTTTATCGCGGGTTAACGTTGCGGCTCACCGGCGGGCCGTCAGTTTCAACGGCAGATTAGACGGCCCCATCGCTCTTTGAGGCCTCTCTGATGAATGCCGCAAGAGCCTCGGCATCCGGAGACTTCTCAGCATCGAGTCCCTCGAGCATTCCAGCGCGATCATTCTGGGATCGGTTCTGGCCAAGCTTGAACTTCCCCTCGATTCTATCGATTGGCATCTCGAACGCGACAATGGCTTTGGCTAGCTTCTCAAAAAAGTCCCGCGCTAGGTCTTCCGTACGCCACGGCTTCGCCCGAGAGACCTCGTGTCTCGCAACGAGGTCTCGAAGAACGGCAGCCGTGAAGTCGCCCTCGTCTCTTGCGAGTGGCTTCCCATAAACGTGAACGGCGGCGTAGTTCCATGTCGGTACGGCAGGCGCGGTCGCGTACCACGTGGGTGAGACGTACGCGTGCGGTCCGTGGAAGATGGCGAGCGCCTCCGCGTTGCCATCAAACTGCCGCCATTGGTCGTTAGCGCGGGCGACATGGCCAACGAGGACGGCCTTCCCCGCTGAACGGCGAAGCATGATGGGGATGTGCGAGGCCACGAGCCCTGTCGATGACGAACTGGTCAGCGTTGCGAACTCATATCTCTCGATGAACGAATCCAGGGTCTTCACATCTGAGACAGCGAACGACGCCGGTACGTACATCTTTTTCTCCGCGCGACCTCAAAGAAGATGCGTCTAACGGCTTGGCGATGAGCCGCGCCGCGTGGTGTCATGACGGCGCCGCCACGCGGGCACCCGCCGGCCCGCAATCAAGTCAGCGATCACCCAGTGTTCTTCACGTTGCTGGATGGACTCGAGCGTCAGCCCGAGGAGTTCGCCCCGTCGCAAGCCGCAGCCGATCAAGAGTGCCAGCATTGCATAGTCCCGCGATTCACGAAGGTTTGGAGACGGCGGATGCTCAAGTAACCGTCGGCCTTGTTCGGATGTCAACCAGTTTCCGAGCCGCACACCGAGACGACGGACTCCCTTGACGCGTCGAATCCCAGCCGCTAACTCTGGACTGAGCAGCCCAGCATCCGCGGCTTCGTACGCGATCCGTCGGACTGCTGCCAATCGCAGATTGATCGTGGCCGGCGCGTAACGACGCTGTTCGAGATGGATTCGATAACGAAGCACCACCGTGCGATTGAATGCGAGGCGTGGCTCCGAGCAGTACCAGCTCACGAACTCGCGAATAGCGTGATCATACGTTCGCTGGCCGCTGCGGAAGTGAGACTGTTCAGCACCACTGCTTTGGCGTGTTCGAGGTCAGGGAGTGCCAAGACACGCTTCGGTGATTTCTTCTTGCGAGATGTCGATTGTCCCATCGGCGATGGCCTCCTTCGCCATTGCCGAGAGCTTTACGAATCCGAATTGCTTCGGCGTTTATCGTGGGCCAACGCCTGTGGCCGTCACAGATTGACCAAATGGAATCACACGAACGAGAATCACCACATGCTGGGAGAGCACTCCGTGGACGAGGTTCTTGCGATCCGCCAACTGTCAGGGCCAGAGGTGAAAGCCTTGATCGAGAGCGGCACTCCGGTCGAATTGGTCGACGTGCGCACAAATGAAGAGCGTGCGATCGCGAAAATCGACGGATTTCGGCTGCTTGATCAGGCGTATCACGATGCGCTCCTTCGCCTGGAGCGTGACACGCCTATTGTCTTTCAGTGCCACCATGGTGTACGCAGTCAACAGGCCGCGGAGTACTTCCGACGTGAAGGATTCCGTAATCTGTGCAATCTACAGGGCGGAATTGAAGCCTGGTCGCGGCTCGTCGATCCTTCCGTGCCGCGCTATTGACACATTTTTGCGGACTGGCGGAAACGTCAGGGACACGACATGCCACTGCTCGTCGACTTCGCAGCACCGAGCGCCCTGCTGAGGGAACAGAACCGGATGTCCGCGCTTCCCATTCTTGGAAACGGTCCGCCGGGGACGTTCGTCCTGTTCCCGAACGGCTACAGGGTATCGTTGCCGACCGATCAGATCGTCTTCGCCGACGACACCAGCGGTCATGCCCGCGTCGAATTCGGTGGGATGCAGTTCGTCGGGTGGGAGGACGGACAGTTGGTGTCCGTCCGGGTTCGCGAACTGTTTCCAGAGGATCAGCTCTCGCCGGCTCGGAGTCACACGATGCGGCTCGATCCGCAGTGCGTAGACACTCTCTCCGTGGACGGTCAACCTATCTGGCAGCGTGCATCGGAGAACGCGTTTCCCAAGTAGCGCGCGAAGGGGCATGGAAACTCTGGGGCCAGGAATGGTCGCCAGAGCGGCGTTAATCAGGACCTAAGGATTGCGCTCACCGGCCACGGCTCGAGCGGGAACTATTCTTCGGCGAGCTGCAAGGCGAATTCGGCGTTCGCCGCGTAGCTCTTGGCCAACGCTCTGCGGAGACGCAAGGCTGGACAAGTTACTCCCCTGATCGGCCGCCATTAGATGGCATGATAGCGACCGTCAGCAGACCGCACGCTCGAATCCAACTGAGCGCCTGGGATATGTCGGTACCGAAGAACATCGTCCTGCTGTCGGACGGGACAGGAAACAGCGCCGCGAAACCCTTCCTCACGAATGTGAGGCGCCTGCGCCTGGCGATCGATACCGAACCACCAGCCGCCACGAGCACCGACCCGCAGATCGTCTGCTATCACGATGGGGTGGGCACGGGATCGTTTCGTCCGCTTGTTTTGTTGGGCCTCGCGTTCGGCATTGGAACGGCCCGAATCGTGAAGGATCTCTACGCCTTTCTCTGCCGGAACTATCAGGAGGGTGACAAGATCTTCATTTTTGGATTCAGCCGTGGCGCGTTTGCTGCTCGACTGCTCGCCGATCTCATTGTGGGATGTGGCGTTGTCTCTCCAGGTCCTACCGAAGCCACGCTCGCGGATCGAGTCGAACACGCCTACAGCGTCTCCAGGCGGGACGCCGCGCGGCGCGCGATCGCAGGCAGATGGTTGCTCGTGGCGGGGCATCTCCTCCGCCTGAATTCCTGGTTGTTCCACAGGAACGAAACGACATTCGCGTCTACGGACCGCCGCGGATTTCAAATAGATCAAAGGCGCCCTGACATTGCCTTCGTTGGACTCTGGGACACGGTTGATGCATACGGCCTGCCCATCGATGAGCTGAAGTGGGCGATCGACCGTTTCATCTGGCCCATGACGTTCGTTTCCCGCCCGCTTGACCGGAAGATCGGGGCGGCTTGCCACGCTCTGGCTCTTGACGAAGACCGACCCGCGTTCAGGCCGGTGCTCTGGTCAGACGACGAGAGCTTCGGCTTGAATAAGAGGCTGCGACAAGTCTGGTTTGCGGGAGCTCATGCGGACGTTGGAGGTGGCTATCCCGAAGATGGCCTTTCCTACGTCAGCCTTCAATGGATGATGGATGAAGCTGAGAATGCGGGACTGCGGTTTCGACCGGATCTCAAGCTCGGATATAGCGGCCGCATTGACGTTCAGGCCCCGCACCACGATCCACGTACTGGCCTTGCGGGCTACTACCGGTATGGCCCGCGAAGCGTCGATGCCTTGTCTTCCGACCGTCGACATCAGGTCAGTGTCAAGCGTCCCGTTATTCACCAGAGTGTTATCGATCGTATTCGACGCCGACAGGTCGCCTATGCGCCCATCGGGTTTCCTCGTATACCATCCGCAACGGTAAACCCCGACAAGGGTTATCTGGTGCAGGAGCGGGACCCGCAAATGGCGTTTTCTCATGAAGCTCTGCGCATCGGGCACTCAATCGAAGCCATGGGCGGTTTTCTGGAGCGGCTCGCGGCGATGCGGAGCATAGAGACCGCGGTGTTCCGCCGTCAGTTCGCATATCTCACGACGGTGGCTCTCACCGCCTGGATGATCATTCTTCCCGCGCTCGATCGCATCCCCGCAATGCCTTCGTGGTTTCACCACTCCGCCCTCGCGGATGCTCCGCTGTTTTCAGATGTGGCGTGGTGGGTCAGTTGGTCCATTGGTCTACTGGGGAGATTGGGCGCAGTTCCAGGCTGGGCGACGCCGTGGGCGTCGTCCTTTGCCGCGCATCCGCTGGCGTTTATCACGGGCACGGCAGGTGCGTTGCTCTTCTTTGTGCGTGTGAGCCCCCGCATCCAGGACCAGATACTCGAGCGCACCGAGCATGCGTGGCGTATGCTGAAAGACTGAGGGCTATGGAAGCACAAAGGGACGGGGCGCGTCCAATCACGAGCGGAGGAACGCCGCCGGTGGTGTGGACGGATCATCTGGCGCGAGGGCTCATTGAGGTCGGCCGCCGCACGCGCGCGCCCCGGGTCTATGACGCCGTGGTTCCCTTTCTCCTCGCAGTGTTCGTTGTTGCTCCGATTGGCCTGTTGATTCTGCCGTTCTTCATCCCGAAGTTTGTCAGGAATTGGCAGCGCCGCAATCGGTATCTCCCTTCAGGACCGATTGGCCGGTCCGGCGGTTTGTGGGACCCGGCATTGAAATGGTTGAACGACTGGTGGACCGCGCTAGGGATGCCAAAAACCGAGAACGCCATTCGCAAAATCGAGTGACGCGAATCGGCTCCGAATCCTCCGACAGACTTCAGGTGGTCCGAAAATCGTCGGGAAGGTCACCTAGGCCGGCGGTGTAGGCAATGAGGTTGTCCTCTTGTCCCCGCTGATCGCACAGCCGGTGCAGGTTCTCCACCCGCAAGACCTCATCATGCGTTGTTCCGTCGTCGTCGGTCGATGTTACCTCGATGAGCGTTAGGAGCGGCCGAGGGAACGATCACTCTCGACAAGTCGCTAGCGTTCATCGGAAGTGCCTCGGCCCAATACGGTGAAGTCGTGGTCCGACGTTGATGCCGAGGCACTTTCGATAACGAGACTTGAAGGAAGCCGCTGGCGTGGCGGACGCGCTATGGAGCCGCGAATCAGGATCTTCGGTCGTTCGTGCCGTCGAGAGACGGAGGTGATCGGTGTGGCATAGAACGGTGCGCAGGTCGCAACGGGCGCGCGTGCGTGTAGGCGGGCCTCGGCGGATGCCTGACGGGCGACGGCGTGCTGGCGGAGGCGGACCACGACATCGACGTGTGTGGACACGTCGCGGACGCACGAGGATGCGGAGGTCTGTCGGCGTTCACGAGGTGTCGAAGACCCAAACAGTGACCAGTTGTCGCGCGGTGAGCGGAAGCCCGATGATCATGGGCGCGCCACACCGTGGACAAGCCCAGACGGCGGCGGGTGTGGTCGGTGCGTTGCCGGAAAACCGCGGCACGGGTGGGCGTGCGAGGAGCACCCGGGCGAGCGCGAGGCGTGCGGTGCGACACGCACTGGCCAGATAACCAAACTGCCGAATGCGGACGAAGCCACGTGGGAGCACGTGCTGCACGAAGCGCCGGAGAAACTCCATGGCGGTCACCGTCATCGTGCGACGCTGCCCGTCATGGGCGTAATCCTTCCAGCGAAACGTGACGCGCTCGCCATCGAACGCGATTAACCGATGATTGCTGATCGCGACGCGATGGGTATACCGACCGAGGTACCGCAGCACGGCGGCGGGTCCGCCGAAGGCCGGTTTCGCATAGACGACCCAGTCGGTGCGAAAGAGTGCGTCGACAAACGCGTGCCAATGGACTGGGTCGTGGAAGGCGGCTGTCGCGCCGCTGAGATCGAGTTCGCCGCGGGCATAAGCGCGGCGGAGCCTTCCGACGAATTTGCCGCGAAATACGCGGCTCAGGACTTTCACGGGTAAGAAGAAACCGTCGTATTTCGGTCGGATCCAGCGTTGGTGATCCGGGGAGAAGCCGCCGGCCGGCACGACGCAGTGCACATGGGGATGTCGGACGAGGGTCTGGCCCCACGTGTGGAGAATGCTGAGGAAGCCGATCGCGGCGCCCAAGTGCCGCGGATCGGCGGCGACCTCGAGCAGTGTCGCCGCACTGGCCTGAAAGAGCAGCGTATAGATCAGCGCCGCGTTCCGGCGGCACACGGGGAGCAGCGTGTGTGGCAGGGAGAAGACGACGTGGACGTACGGGACGTCGAGCAGTTCACGCTCGCGGGCAGTCAGCCACCGCTCGCGCGCCTGCGCCTGGCACTTCGGACAGTGCCGGTTGCGACACGAATTGTATGAGATGGCCCGATGTCCGCAGGCGCCGCAGTGATCGACATGCCCGCCCAGCGCGGCGGTCCGACACCGCGTGAGCGCGCGCAGCACGGTGCGTTGCTGCACGCTGAGCCACGGATGTCGTTCGACAAATCGGTCACCCTGCGCGTGGAGGACATCGGCCACCTCCACGGCGGGCCGACTCACGATTGAATCGGCTTCCGCAACAGACGCGATCGTGGCAGCCCGAGTGGCCGCGACACGTGCAGCTCCTCTAACGGATTCGGCGCCGCCTGCAAATGTCGACGCGACAGATGGAGATAGACCGTCGTGTGCGACAAATCGGCATGGCCGAGCAGCAGCTGAATCGTACGCAGGTCGGTGCCCGCTTCCAGCAGATGCGTGGCGTACGTGTGCCGCAGCGTGTGCGGCGTGACGCGTTTGTCGATCCCCGCCTTGCGCGCGGCCAGGCGCACGGCCTCCCAGATCACCTTCGTGGTGATCGGC
>Ga0114129_10003035_pt1 | contig 23547 bp, 23 predicted proteins | sample RhiMetdeltSRZDD1_FD_80071 | JGI IMG/M metagenome (GOLD analysis project Ga0114129, IMG submission 80071) | Populus rhizosphere microbial communities from Tennessee, USA - Rhizosphere MetaG P. deltoides SRZDD1 (version 2) (version 2) | ecosystem: Host-associated > Plants > Roots > Rhizosphere >...
CCAAAGTCGGACCGGTCGGGCTGCCAGTGTTTGGTGCAACCAGGCTGTCGATCGATCCCTCGGGGGCCTTTCTGTACGCCACGAGCAGCTCAGCGAACGTCATCGGCATTCTTGCAATCGGCGCCGGGCCGACGCTCACCCCTGCGGGGAGCGCCACCACACGCCCGACTGTTACCGGTTTCGCGCCGGTGTTTACGAGCGGGACGTTGCCGGTCAGCTACCTGCCGACGTTCCTGTACGTCGTCAACTACAAATCGAACGACATCTCGATCTTCTCGATTAGCAGCTCTACGGGCGCGTTGTCGCCGGCAGGAACGCGCACTTCGCTTGGATCGGGCCCCTTCGCGATTGCGATCGATCCGTGGAGCCGCTTCGCGTTCGTGGCCAACCGCGACTCGAACACCGTCGCGGCCTTTACGATCAACAAATCTACTGGCGCATTGAGCGCGACGGCCCCGGCCGTTGCAGTCGGGACCAAGCCGGTCGCTCTTGCGATTGATTCGTCGGGGCGCTTTCTGTTCGTTGCGAACAATGGGTCGAACAACGTGCAGGTGTTCTCGATCAATCAGTCCACCGGGCTGTTGACCGCGTCGGGGGCTCCGGTCCTGGCGGTCGGATCTCAGCCGACCTCCATGATCGTGGATCCCACAGGAACGACGCTTTATCTGAGCAATCTCGGCGGCACGTTCATGCTGTCGGGATTCACGATCAACCAGCTCATTGGGGGACTTGGCGGCACAGGAGCCTCGCCATCGATCGCGGTCTCCGGATATACGGCGGTGGGCGCGGACGTCCGCGGCGATCTCGTTTTCGCGGGCGACACTGCCAGCAATCTCGTGACGACATTTCCGGTGAACACCGCTCTCGCGAATCTGGCTTCGCCGACTGGCGTGAGCGCCAGTGCCGGACGGCAACCTGTGTCGGTGGCCGTGGATCCGCTGGGACGCTTCGTCTACACGGCGAACAACATTGACGCGAGCATCTCGGTTTATTCGGTCAACCGAAGTGGCAGCACGCTAACGCCAGGAACCGGCGTCAATCTCGGTCTGCTGCCTCCGAAGGTCCCGCGTGCGGCGATCGTCGATCCGTCGGGGCAGTTCCTGTACGTCGCGGACGAAATGGGTCAGATCTTTTCGTTCACGATCAATGCGACGACGGGGGCGCTGACCGGCACGGGCAGCGTCTCTGCCGGCAACGGTCCGTTCGCGCTTGGAGTCGCGCGCTTACCGATTTAGGTCGCGCGCGTGTCTCGTTGAGCATGGCGCGATAACTGAAGAAATGTAGCGCGGGCCTTTAGGCCCGCGTAGCCTCTGGCGTGGTTCATCTCCGCGTGAGATCGTCTTCGGCGCGCGTAAGTAGATCTCGTAGTAGATCGTCCTGGAAGGGCAGCACGGTCCTGAGATCCAGCACGACCTTGTCGTCCTGAATGCGCGCGATGACGGGTGGGTCCAGCGCGCGGAGGCGCTGCTCGATCTCTTCGGCGCTGAGGCCGGCACGTTCGAGCTGAATCAGCCGCGTCGGCAATGCGGAGCCCGGCGCGCTGCCGCCGCCAATCGTGGACGACCCGTCGATGACCGTCGTGTCCCAGCCGCGCGCACGGAGCGCCCCGGCGAGCGCGGTCGCGCGGCCGTCAATTTCCTCGCGTGTCAGCCCAAGCATGCGCACGATCGGCACGCCGTCCGCGCGTCCGATGGCGTGCTCCTCGAGTGTGGCTTCGAGGGCCGCGTACGTCAGCTTGTCGACGCGCAGCGCCCGCATCAGGGGATGCCGGCGGATGCGGTCGAGCGGCTCCGCGCGCCCGGCAACGATCCCCGCCTGCGGTCCACCCAGCAGCTTGTCGCCGCTGAAGCAGACGACGTCGGCCCCTTGCTCGATGCTGTCGGACACGATCGGTTCGTTGCGGAGCGGAGCGGGCAGGAGATCGCGATGGGGCCAGCCAAGCCAGCCGCTGCCCAGATCCTCGGCCACCGGCACGTTGAATCGTCGTCCGAGCCCGACGAGATCGGCCAGCGACGGGCGCTCCGTGAATCCCTCGATGGTGAAATTCGATGGGTGGACGCGCAGGATGAGCGCGGTCCGTTCGTTGATGGCGGCGGCGTAATCCGCGACGCGCGTGCGATTCGTGGTTCCGACTTCACGCAGCACGGCGCCCGACTGCGTCATCACGTCGGGCACGCGGAATCCACCCCCGATTTCGACCAGCTCCCCGCGCGAGATCACGACCTCGCGTCCGGCGGCCAGCGCCGCGAGCACCAGAAGCGTCGCCGCCGCATTGTTGTTCACGACGACGGCAGCTTCTGCGCCCGTCAAGCGAGCGAGCAGCTTTGCGGCATGGGCGTCACGCCGGCCGCGCGTGCCGTTGTCGACGTCGTATTCGAGATTCGTGTAGCCGCCCGCGATGGCAGTCAGACGGGCCAGCGATCCGTCGGAGAGCGGCGCGCGCCCGAGATTCGTATGCAGGATCACGCCCGTCGCGTTGATGACGGAGATGAGCGAGGGACGCATCGCGGCGCGCAGGCGGGCTTCGGCGCCGCGCTCGATGGCGTCGACGGCCTCGGCGACGGTCACGGCGGCGACCGCACCGGATCCCAGCCGCTCGCGCAACGCGGCCGTCTCGGCGCGGAGCGCATCGACCAGCGCGGCCCGGCCGTACCGCGTTTCGAGCGCCCGCATGGCATCCCGCTGACGAAGCTGTTCGATGGAAGGAATGACGCGCAGGTCGGACATGGGGTACTATCTTCGAATCCTTCGACGTTCATTCTAACTAATGGCCTCCAACACCGATCCGCCCGTGCCGGTTCCGGACTATCGTCCGGTCGAGCGCTTCTGGCCGTACGTCGATCTGCCCGAGCAGCCGAGCGACGAAGAGCTGGCCGCGCTCAGCCCGGAGCTGAGTGAGGCGCTGTTCGGCACGCCGCCGCTGCCGTTCTCGGTGACGCTCGACTTTCCGGCGTTCGAAGGCCCGGAGTACGCCCGCGCGATCGAGATGGCCCGGGCATCCGCTGAATATCGCGAGATCGGGACGGGAGACCGGTTGCGGCATCGGGCGCGCTTCTATCCGCACGATGCCGTCCGCCTGCGCGCGTTGTTCGAGCTGGTCGGCCGCTTCGATGCCACTGAAGTACTGATCGACGATCGGCCCGTTCCGTACGCGCGCGAGCTGTGGCTCCCGCTCATATGGTTTCTGATCCGATGACGCGGTGACTGCGCGCGATGGCCGATCTCACGGATGTCCAGAAAGATCTGCAGACCATTGCGGCCGGGCTCAAGCAGCTCGAGGCGGAGTACAACATGTTCTTCGCCGGGCGCCTGCCGCGGCCGCCCTGGGAAACGCGCAGCCGCGTGGAGGCTCTGATCAAGCGCTGGGATCGCGGCTACATCCAGTCCGCGGCGGATCGCTTTCAGTTCGAGACGCTGCAGCGGCGCTTCCAGACTTTCATCGATCTCTGGGATCGCGGTCTTCGTGCGCGCGAGGAAGGGCGCCCCGGGCCATTTGCCCAGCCGCCGCCAAAGGCGCCGCCGAAGCCGCGGGAGCCCGACAGCAAGGTGCTGCACGTCACGGCGTTTCGCGATCCGATGCGCGAGATGGACAAGCTCCACTCGCTGTACGATTCGTTGATGGATGCCCGGCGCGAAGTCGGTGAGGACGTCGTCCCCTTCCATCGGTTCGCGGCGCTCGTGAAGGATCAGGTGGCGAAGATGCGCGAGGCCGGGAGTCCGGAAGTCGCGTTTCGTGTTGCCGTGAAAGAGGGAAAAGTGAACTTTACGGTGCGGGCGTCGAAGGGAACGCCTGATGCGGAGTAACGACCGGATAATAGGAAGGGCCGTGCGGCCCTTCCTATCGCGATCGGGGAACTAGCTGGCCTTGGTGACGTTGCCGGCCTGCGGGCCTTTCGGACCGTCAACAATCTCGAACTCAACCGCCTGGCCTTCTTCCAGTGTCCGGAACCCGTTGCCCTGGACCGCCGAGAAGTGGACGAATACGTCGCTCCCACCGTCTCGCTCAATGAACCCGTAACCCTTAGCGTTGTTGAACCACTTGACCTTGCCTGTGATACGCATCGTACTTTTCCTGCCTTGCAATGGACGGAGCATCTCTGCCGTAGCAGCAACGCCCCCGGACATAAAAAAAGACCGCGAGTGCGCGGCCTCGGCTTGCGACGCTGGCCCGCCAGCGCCGCCGTCATAGTAGCGGTCACCGCTAAAGGCTGTCAAGAATTACCACGATATGCGCGCAATTTTGAGCGTTTCCGATAAGACCGGCCTGGTTGAGCTCGGCCGGGGACTGGCCACCCGGGGCGTCCAGCTGATCTCTACGGGGGGGACCGCCAGGACCCTGGCGGACGCCGGCCTGCCAGTTACCAACGTCTCGGAAGTGACCGGATTTCCGGAAATGATGGACGGACGGGTCAAAACCCTGCACCCGAAGGTGCACGGCGGCATCCTGGCCAGGCGCCACCGCCCCGACGACCTGGCCGCGATCAAGCGGCAGGGGATCGAGCCGATCGACCTGGTCGTGGTGAACCTGTACCCTTTCGAGGCGGCGGCGCGGAATGCGGAAACCACGTTCGATGAATTGATCGAACAGATCGATATCGGCGGACCGTCGCTCGTCCGGGCGGCCGCCAAGAATTTTCGTGACGTTCTGGTCGTCGTCGATCCCGGGGATTACGGGACGGTGCTTGCGCAGCTCGCGCGTGAAGGAGGGCCGACGCTGGACTTCCGGTTCGCGTTGATGAAAAAAGCCATTACGCACACGGCCGAGTACGACAACGTCATCGCGCGGACGCTCCGGACGATTGGCGTCGACGGCCAGGGTTTCTCTCGTGGCGACCGAGCGTCTGCCGACGGCCGGCCGCTGCGGTACGGCGAGAACCCGCATCAGAAAGCCTGGTGGCATGCCGCGCTCGACGCCAACGGTCAGCCTCTGTGGCGGGTGCATCAGGGCAAGGAACTTTCGTACACGAACCTGCTGGATCTGGACGCCGCGGCGCGGATCTCGCTCGAGTTCACGGAACCAGCGGCGGTGGTGATCAAGCACACGAACCCGTGCGGCGTGGCGACAGGCGCGTCGATCGCTGAGGCCTACGTCCGGGCCCGCGACGCCGACAGCATCTCGGCGTTCGGGGGAATCGTCGGGTTGAACCGCGCGATCGATGCAGAGGCGGCGAAAGCGATTACCGCCACGTTCATCGAGGCCGTGATCGCGCCGTCGGTCGCGGACGAGGCAAAGCCGATTCTTGCAACCAAACAGAACCTGCGGGTCGTGACGGCTGACTTGGCGGCGATGTGGTCCGGAACAGACGATCTCACCGAAACGCGTTCGTTTCTTGGCGGCTCGCTCGTGCAAACCGCCGATCGCGTCGTCGAGGCTCGCAACCCATGGCCGGACGGGGACCTTCCGAAAGTGGTGACGAAGCGCCAGCCGACGGTTGAGGAATGGACGGCGCTGCGCTTCGCCTGGCGCGTGTGCGCGCACGTCAAATCGAATGCCGTGATCTTTACGGGCGCGGATCGGACGATTGCCGTCGGCGCAGGCCAAATGAGCCGCGTCGACGCCGTGAAGGTGGCAGTCATGAAGGGTGGCGCCGCCTTGAAGGGATCCGTTGCCGCCTCCGACGCATTCTTCCCGTTCAGGGACGGACTCGATGCGGTTGCCGATGCCGGAGCAACCGCGGTCGTGCAGCCCGGAGGCTCAGTCCGGGATGCCGAGGTGATTGCTGCCGCAGACGAGCGCGGCCTGGCCATGGTCTTCACGGGGCGCCGCCATTTCCGTCACTGACGCGGCGCCGCGCTTCGTGCCCCGGCGGATCGCGCTGCCGATCCTGCTCGCGCTGGCGGTGGGGGTGTACTTCGTGTCGTTGGGCAGCGCGTCGATCTGGGACGCGAACGAGGCGTTCTACGTCGAGACGCCGCGCGAGATGATCGAGGGGCGGGATTACATCAACCCGTCCTTCAACTACCTTCCACGGTTCAACAAGCCGGTCCTCAGCTACTGGATCGTCGCGGTCTTCTACAAGCTGTTCGGCGTATCGGTCGGCGTGCAGCGATTCCCGATGGCGCTCGGCGCGCTGGTGATCATCGGATGCGCGTTCGTGCTGGGATGGATCGCGATCGAGCGGCCCGCCTCCGCCCGCGAAGAACTGGCGGCGGGCTACGGCGAGGCGCTCTGGTCGGCTGTCGGACTGGCGGCCGCGCCGCGGCTGGTGATGTTCGCGCGCCGCATCTTCATCGACATCTGGATCACGGCGTTCATGTCGCTGACGCTGATGTTCTTCGCGCTCGCGGAGCGATATCCCGCGCGCCGGCGTGTGTGTCTCGTCCTGATGTATGTCTCGGTCGGCCTTGGCGCGCTCACGAAAGGACCCGTCGCGGTCGCGCTGCCAGCGCTCGCCTTCGGGCTCTATTTGCTGGTCACGCGGCAGCCGGGACGCATCCGGGAGATGATGGTTCCGCTCGGCGTCGTGATCGTCGCGGCGATCGTCGTGCCATGGTATGCGCTGCTCTATCGCGAGCACGGATGGACGTACATCTCATCCTTCTTCATCAGCGAGAATCTCCAGCGGTACACGTCCGGCCTCGGCGTACGGCAGCACCGTGGCGTTGCCTTCTACCTGCCGGTCGTGTTCAGCGACTCGTTTCCCATTTCCGTATTTCTGTTCCCCGCGGCGGCAATCTGGCTCCGCGAGAGATCGCGGATTCAGACGCTTCTGTGGTGCTGGATCGCCGCTATCGTCGGATTCTTTTCGTTCTCCGCGGGAAAGCAGGATCTCTACATCTTTCCGATTGTGGCCGCGGTGGCGGCGCTCGGCGGGGCGGCAATGGCGCGTGGGCTCTGCGATCCACCGTGGCGCGGCTGGCTGCGGTGGACGCTGGCCATCACCGGGGCGCTGCTGACCATTGCGGGCACCGCGGTGGAGTGGTTGTTCGAAGCCGGCGGACGCGTGTATGCGCTCAACGGCGCGATGGCGATCGGAACGTGCGCGCTGGTGGGAGGCGTTCTGATCTTCGCGCTGGCGATCGCCCGGAGGCCTGTCGCCGCCGCGATCGCGCTCCTGCTGGTCATGATCGTGATCGATTACACGTTCGTGGCCCGCGTGCTGCCCGATTTCGAGCGCTACAAGCCCGTGCCGGCGATTGCCGCGATACTGCGTACGCGAGTGCAGCCTGAGGATGTCGTCGCGAACTACCAGGTGGCGCTTCCGAGCATGGTGTACTACCTCGAACGGCATGTCGACGAATACTTCGACGAAGGTCCGTTCGTGAACGCCATACTTTCGGGCCGCCGCGTGTTTGCCGTGCTCTCCGCTGAGGATTACGACGCCCTGCGCCCGCAGATCGGCGCGCGCACCTGCATCCTCGATCGTCGTCCGACGTTCGACGTCAAGCTGCGAAGCGTGATATCCCGTCAGCCGCTTCCCGAGCTGTTGGTAATCACGAATGAATGCAGGTAATCGGGTAATTTGGTGATCGGGTAATTTGGTAAGCTGGCTTGCGCCGGTACCAAATCACCAAATTGCCCGATTGAATGGTTCGCTACGTGACCCTCGCGTACGGCGACGCGCCTGCCGTCTATCGCCAGTCGGTGATGCTCCTCGTGTCGCTGGCGGCCTATGCGCCCGATCCGTACGAGGTGGTCGTCGCGACCGATCGGCCGGAGTGCTACGTGTGGTTCGGCACGCGGGTCGAGATCGAGTATCTCGACGCCACGCTGCTCGCAGCATGGCGCGGGCCCGAGGCGTTTTCGATGCGCCAGAAGCTGGCGCTGATTCGCGCGGCCTGGCCGGAGCGAGGGGCAGTGGTCCTCCTGGACGCCGACGTTCTGGTCCGCGAGAGTCTGGCCCCGTTCGTCGAACGTCTGAAGAGTGGCGAGCTTTTCATGCACAGGCACGAATTCGATCTCGCCCGCAGCCGCCGGACCGGCAACCGCCGCCTGTGGGCGTCACTCGAAGGACGGACCTTCGGCGGCTGGCAGTTTCGCGGGGAAGACGCGATGTGGAATTCGGGGGTCCTGGCCGCCCCCGCGCAGGATCGGCCGCTCTTCGACCAGGCGCTCGCGCTGTACGACGAGATGGGCAAAGCCGGCGTCCGGCACTTTGCAACCGAGCAGCTCGTCGAAGGACTCGTCCTCGGACGCACGGGTCGTCTTCACGCCGCCGACCGATGGTTCACGCATTACTGGGGCAACCGTCGCGGCTACGACGCCGAGATCGACCGTCGCCTCGCGGACGCGTTCATCGAGGGGCTGACAGTGAAGGAGGCCGCGTCGCGCTACCGCGAGCGCCCGATCGACTTGCCCGCGGAGGTCAGGCCCACACGCGGCGAGAAGCTACGTCGCTGGATCGCCAAGCGAGAGCCGTAGCTCTCCAGCCGTAATCGCCACCGGCCCGAACCGGCTGACCGCGAGTCCCGCCGCCTTGTTGGCGAGCCGCGCCGCATCGCTGAGCGAGCCGCCCCCGGCAAGGCCGAGCGCGATGGCGGCGATGACGGTGTCACCGGCGCCGGTGACGTCCGAGACCTCGCGTGCTTCCGCTGGCAGAGCTTCTTCGCCATCGGGGCCGAGCAGCCACATCCCGTGTTCTCCCCGCGTGACGAGCACACTGTCGCACCGTGCACGATCCCGGAACCGCTGCGCTCCTGCGCGCGCATCTTCGGTGGATCGAATCCGCATCAACGTAACCGCCTCCGCTTCGTGGTGGTTCGGCGTGATGAGGCTCGCCCCCGAGTAGTAGTCGATGTGCGGCACTTTGGGGTCGACCAGCGACGGAATGCGTCTGGCGCGCGCGGCATCGATCGCGGCCCGCGCAACGCCGCGCGTGATCGTTCCTTTCTGATAATCGGAAACGAGGACGACGTCGGCTCGACCGGCGGCATCGGTCAGATTCGCGACGAGCGTCCGCTCTATCCCATCGGCGACCTCGCCGTCGCACTCGTAGTCGATCCGCGCAACCTGCTGATTCCTCGTCGTCACCACCCGGAGCTTGCGCGTGGTGCAGCGTGAAGGATCGGCGACGACCGACGAGGTGTCGATGCCCATGCCCGCCAGATCTTCCAGCAGCCGCGTCCCGTGCGCATCGGTTCCGACGACGCCGGCAATTTCGACGCGGCCGCCAAGCGTCGCGACGTTGTGCGCGACATTGGCGGCACCCCCAAGGCGGAACTCTTCGTGGTCGAAGTGGACGACAGGTACGGGCGCTTCCGGCGAGATCCGATCAACGCGGCCGATGACGAAATGATCCAGCATCAGGTCGCCAACAATGAGGATCGCGCGGCCGCGCGCGCGATCCAACAGCGCCGAGAGCCGATCCGTGTTAATCCGTGTCATCCGTGACTGTTGATCCGTGTTGATCCGTGTGACATCCGTGGATAGGGGCAGCGGCCGCGTCGGGCATCCGTTCGGCGGCGTAGGGCAGCGTCACCAGCACCAGGAACAGCATGAGGAATTCCGAGTCGCCGAAATTGTATTCGAACAGCCCCGCCGCGAGCATCGCGACGATGGCGGCGAGCCCCGCGTTCGAGAGCGACCGGAACTCGCCGGTTCGCCGGCGAAGGAAATCGCGAATCAGGGTCACGATGAACCACACCCAGACGGCGAGCGCCGGCAGTCCCCGCTCCGCTGCGATCTGCAGCGGCACGTTGTGCAGGTGGGGATTGAGCTGATTCACAGCCGTCTTGTCCCGATAGTGCGGGTATACCTGGATGACCATGTCGGGTCCGACGCCGGTCAGGGGGTCGTCCTTGATGATTCGGAATCCCGAGCGCATCATCGCGACACGATCGATGTTCGAGGGATCCGACAGGCTGAACGTCGAGTACAGCCGGGCCGTGAGCCTGGGCGGCGCGAACGCGAGGAACAATCCAATCGCGACCGGAATGAGAGCGAGCAGGCGGAAGTCGCGCAGCAGGAACAGCAGGCCCACGCCCACGCACGCGCCGACCCACGCGCTCCGCGTCGACGTAAAGATCAGGGCGAGGACGAGCGCCGGCAGGACCAGCGCGGCCCACGTGCGGTGATGCTTCGCAAACATGATGCGCGAGACCGCGGCGCACATGACGAGCATCAGCAGCCCCGAGTACGTCATGTAGAGGCCGAGCGCCCCCTGTGGCCGGCGGCCCAGATGGTCGTAATTCAGGATCAAGTATTGGATGATGCCGTAGGTCGCGCTCATCGCGCCGACGGTAATGACGACGTCGACGGCCGCGAGGCTCCGGCGGCCTGGAAGCAGCCGATACACGAGCGGCACGATGACGAGCAGCACGAGCTGCTTCGAGTCGATCAGGCTCACGCGGGGATCGACCGAGAATACCGCCGCGACCAGCGTGGCCCCTGCGTACGCCGCGAGGGGCCAGAACATCGGCGGCACTGCAATCCGCTCGTGGTTTCGGACGATCACGATCAGCCAGAGAATCGTGGCGATCGTCAGCAGGATGTCGGCCGCCGCAATCGAGACCTGCAGCGCCGCCGCAAACGCGAACAGCGTCAGGCAGGCCGCGCGTTCGAGCGGCTCCGCGGGCAGCGCGGAACCGGCGTCGACTGCCGGGGCGGCGTCTTCATGGAGCCGCTGATTGGGCAGAGGGCTCATGCGGGGCTGAGCGCTCGTTCGGCCGCTCGGATAACCGTATCGGGCATCAACGTGGTCAGGCATCGAAAGTCACCGGGCGCGCAGACGCGCTGGTTGCAGGGGCGGCACGGAAGCTCCTGCGGCTCCACCGATATCGTGAGCGCCTCACTGGGGCGCCAGGGGGCCGACCGTGCGGCCAGCGTCGGGCCGAAAATCCCCACGACGGGCGTCATCGTGGTGGCCGCGATGTGCAGCGGACCCGTGTCGCCGCCGACGAACAGTCGGCTTCGGCCGATCAGCGCCCTCAGCTCCTGCAAATCGAACTCGCCGAGATCGACGATCCGGGCGGAGGCATCCCGAAGACGGCCGCGCGCGGCTGCGGCGATTCGTGCGGCAGCGTCGCGGTCCGAGGGGCCAGAGCTGAGCACGAGGCGGCGCCGCGGGCTGCCCTCTGCCAGCCTCACGACCGTGTCCACGAAGAAGGGTTCGGGCCAGCGCCGGAAGGGGTTGCCGGCGCTGACGTGAATCACGATCAGCTCGTCGGTGGCCAGGACGCCCGCCTCGAGCAATCGATCCGTCACGCGGGTTTCGGCGCGGGAGTCGAGCGGCATCTCGACGGCGTCTTCCCGTGGTGCCGGCGTCCCGCGGGGCCAGCCCGGGATGGCTTCCAGCAGATCCCACTGATTCATCACCGAGTGGCGCGGCCGGTGTTCTCGGGGACGGTGCACGGCGCGTGTGTACATCCACGCGCGTCCCTTGATGTCGTAGCCAATCCGCTCGCGCGCGCCGCTCGCCCATGCCAGCCACGCGCTTCGTGGACCGCCGTGAAGATCGATGGCGACGTCGAACCGGGCCCGGCGCAGCCGTCTTGCGAGCTGAAGATCCGTGATCACGCGACTGAGGCCTCGAGTTCTTGGTGCGCAGATGACCTCGTCGAGGTGCGGATTGTTGATCACGATGGCCGACGCCGTGGGCTCAACCACGTACGCGAGATGCGCCTTCGGATAGGTCCGCCTGAGCGCGCGAATCAGCGGGGTCGTGAAGACCACGTCACCGATCAATCGCAATCTAAGCAGGAGGATCTTCACTCGCCTGCGCTCGTGACGAGTATCAACCGTTCTCGACCTCGTCAGGGCTCGATTGTCGCTTCGTCGATCAGCATCACCGGGATGTCGTCCTTGATCGGATACACGCGCCGGCACTGCGGGCACTTGAGCGCCGTGCCTCCCTTGACCAGCTCGACTTTCGTCTTGCAGTGGGGGCATGCGAGGATTTCGAGCAGCTCCGGATCGACGGACATCGTGTTTCCTTGGTCGAGGGCCGACCCCATTCAACCACAGTTTGCGTCTATGGCGGTGCTGCCGTCATTATAGTCAGTGGACGCATGCACTTCGCCCTGGTTGTTGCCCTCTCGATCCTCGTCACCCCAGCTGCAGCCGCCCGGCAGGTACCCGAGTCCCCCCGTCCCGACGCGCAGAGCGATCAGCCGGTCGCTGGCTACTACTTCCTGCTCGGCCGGTACCTCGAGGGAGAAGGGAAGGTTGACGAAGCCATCGATGCGCTGAAGCGCGCGATGGCGCTCGAGCCGCGCGCCGCCGAGCCGCGGGCCGAGCTTGCCGCGCTCTACGCCCGGCAGGACCGCTCGCAGGACGCGATCGCGGCCGCCGAGGACGCGCTCACGATCGATCCGAAGAACCGGGAAGCGAATCGCGTCCTCGGGACGGTGCTCGCCGCGATGACCGACCGGCGTCAGCCGGGACGCCCCCCGGCGCAGATCGCGCAGGATCGATCGCGTGCGATTGCCGCGCTCGAGATCGCGCGGGCCAACTCCCCGTCCGACCTTTCGCTCGACCTGACCCTGGCGCGGTTGTACATCTCCACCGACCGTCCGAGCGATGCGGTGCCGCTCCTTCGCCGGATTGTGGACGAGCAGCCGTCGTACGGCGACGGATGGCTGATCCTTTCGTCCGCGCTCGAAGCATCGGGGAATCCCGACGAAGCCACAGACGTGTTGAACGCACTTCTGCACGATCAGCCAACGAGCATTCGTGCGCGCGTTCAACTCGCCGAGCTGTACGAGCGCCAGCGGCGCTGGCCGCAAGCGGCCGAGGCGTGGGCGCAGGTGCAGGCGCTCAACCAGCGCAACACCGACATCGTGGCGCGCCGGGCGTCCGCGTTGTTGAACGCGAACCGGTTCGCCGACGCGCGCGACGTGCTCACCGAAGCGCTCAAAACACAGCAGGGCGACGCCCGTCTTTCGTATCTGCTCGCGCAGGCGCAGCGCGAGCTCGGCGATCTCGACGCCGCGGAAGCAACGGCGCGCGGGCTGCGCGAGCGCCGGCCCGAGGATGTGCGAGGCGTCTACATGCTCGCGCAGATTCTGGAAGCGCGCGGCCGTCACCAGGAGGTCGTGGATCTGCTGCAGCCGGAGATCGCGCGGCTTCGAACGGCCAATGGCGAAGAGGGGCAGCTGGCCTTGCTCCTCGATACCCAGGCGTTCGCGTACCAACAGCTGCGCCGCTCCGATGCCGCCGTTGCGGCCTACAAGGAAGCCGTCGAGCGGGCGCCCGACGAATCGATCCGGCACGTTCTGCTGATCCAGGGATTGAGCGCGGCGAATCGTCACGCGGACGCGCTTGCGGCGGCCGAGACCGCCCGGCGCAAGTTCCCTGACGACACCGCGGTGCTGTATCAGTTTGGCGCCGCGCTCGATCGCTCGGGGCGTCGCAACGAAGCAGCGCGGACGTTCCGCGACATCATCGCGCGCGATCCGCTCGACGCAAACGCGCTGAATTATCTGGGCTACATGTTCGCCGAGCAGGGAATGGAGCTCGACGAGGCGGTCAGCCTGATCGAGCGCGCCCTGAAAGTGGAGCCCGACAACGCGTCATTCCTCGACAGCCTGGGATGGGCCTACGTCCAGCAGGGGAAACTCGATCTGGCGGATCGTCCCTTGTCGACGGCGGCCGAGAAGCTGCCGAAGAATTCGGTCATCCAGGATCATCTTGGCGATCTGCGGTTCAAACAGGATCGGCGTGCCGAAGCGATTGCGTCCTGGCAGCGCGCGCTGGACGGCGACGGCGAGTCGATCGATCGCGCGAAGATTCAGAAGAAGATCGCCGATGCACGCAAAGACCGCAAGTAGCGCGGTCTTGGCCCTGTGCCTCGCTGCCGGCGCCTGCGCGCGCAAGGCTCCCACGTTTCCATCCGGCGCCGGGACGCCTTTCCCCGATGCCACCTCCGCGTACGAACAGGCGACCGCCTCCTGCCGCAGCGTGAAGACGCTGACGGCGTCGATCTCCCTGTCGGGAAAAGCCGCACGCACGAAGCTGCGGGGACGAATCGACGCCGGCTTCGCGGCCCCGGCCAGGATGCGGCTCGAGGGGCGCGCGCCGTTCGGACGCCCCGTGTTCGTCCTCACCGCGGACGGCGATCGCGCCACCCTCGTACTGCCGCGCGACGAACGCGTTCTCTCGAACGCGTCGCCCGATCGCATTGTCGAAGCGCTCGCGGGCGTTCCGATCGGATCCGACTCACTGCGGACGCTCGTCGCCGGATGCGGATTCTCGACGGAGGCACCGACAGCCGGTCGTCTGTATAACGGTGGATGGGCCGCCGTGACCGTTGGAAACGGAACCGCGTACTTGCGGCGAACGGGCAGTGGCTGGCAGTTGACGGGCGCTGTCCGCGAGCCGCTCACGGTCCATTACTCGGACTTTGCGAACGGTCGCCCGACCACGGTCCAGTTGCGCGCCGCGCCGCGTCAGGGTGTCCCGGCGGATCTCACGCTTCGGTTGTCGCAGGTGGACATCAACACGTCGCTCGACCCGCGAACGTTTCAGGCGGAGGTTCCGGAGCACGCGGTGCCGCTGACGCTGGAGGAGTTGCGCCGCGCCGGTCCGCTCGGGGAGGCATCGGAGGAGACTGCTCCGTTGACTCAGGGCTCGTGAAGCGATCGCCGGTGCTCACCGTCCGCGCCCACGCCAAGGTCAACCTCGATCTCCGCGTCCTCGGCGTGCGCCAGGACGCGTACCACGAGCTGCGCACGGTCTTTCAGACGATCGAGCTGCACGACACGCTCGTCTGCGCCTCACGTCCGGGTCCGTTCCTGTTGAAGTGTCGCGCCGCGGGCGTGCCGCTCGATGCTGAAAACCTGATCTGGAAAGCGGCGGCGGCGTTGTGGACCGCGCTCGGACGCGCCGGCGACGTGCGCGACACGTCGGTCACGATCGACAAGAAAATTCCGGTGCAGGCCGGGCTCGGCGGCGGCAGCGCGGATGCCGCGGCCGCGCTCGCCGCGCTCGCGCGGCTGTGGGGTGGCGCGCCACTCACGCTGCTTCGCGAAGTCGGCGCGACCGTTGGAGCAGACGTCCCATTCTTTCTCGCCGGTGGCACCGCACTCGGCCTCGGACGAGGAGAAGAAATCTATCCGCTCGTCGACCTTCCGCAGCACTGGGTCGTGCTGGTGCGTCCGCCGTTCGGCGTATCGACCGCCGAGGCGTACGCGTGGTACGACGAAGATCGCGCTGCTGGTTTGCGTGAGGTTCGAGAGTTGCAGCTCCTGCCGGTGCCGTGGCCGAGCCGCGCGGCTCAGATGATCAACGATCTCGAACCGCCGGTGCTGCGGCGCCACCCTGAGATCGGCACGCTGAAGGCGCTGCTCAAAGAGGCAGGAGCGGTGGCGGCCGCGATGTCCGGCAGCGGCTCAGCCGTTTTCGGACTTTTTCGCAGCCGGGCCGCGGCGGAGCGGGCCATTCGTCCGGTTTCGAAGCATGGCGCGAAGGCCACCGTGACCCGCACGCTCAGTCGCGGCGAGCACGAGCGGAGAGCTCGGCCGATTGCCCGGCGGCGCTAGGTTGTTGTACACTTACGGTTTTGCGGACGTGCCAGCGGGTCACGCCGTCGCATCTCACTTTCGACTGGCTGCCAATTGGGGCGTGGCCAAGCGGTAAGGCGCGGGACTTTGGATCCCGTATTCGGAGGTTCGAATCCTCCCGCCCCAACCATGTTGTGCAGCTCGGAGTTCGGCGTTGGTAGGTTCGCGAGTTTGAAATGGGTGCACCAGCGTACCAGTTGCCGGATTTACTGATTGGAGCGACAGCGCCGATGGCTCGCGGACAGCTCAAAATCTTTTCAGGCAGCGCGCACCCGGCGCTTACCGAAGAGATCGCGGAGTTTCTGCAGGTCCCGGTAGGCCACGCGCGGCTGCAGCGCTTTCCCGACACGGAAGTCTCGTTTCAGATCGACGAGAACATCCGCGGGACCGACGTGTTCGTGGTGCAGCCGACGTGCGCGGACGTCGATCGCCACCTCATCGAGCTGTGCGTGATGATCGATGCGTTCCGCCGTTCGTCGGCGTCGCGCATTACGGCGGTAATCCCGTATTACGGATACGCGCGTCAGGATCGCAAGGACAAGCCGCGCGTGCCGATTTCCGCGAAGCTCGTCGCCAACCTGCTTGGCGCCGCCGGTACGAATCGTGTGTTGACGATGGACCTGCACAAGCCGCAGATCCAGGGGTTCTTTGACATTCCGGTCGACCATCTGTTCGCCGCGCCGGTGATCATCGATCATCTGACGCGGCTCGACACCCAGAACCTGACGATCGTGTCGCCCGATGCGGGCGGCGCGGAGCGCGCCAGGGCCTACGCGAAACGTCTGGATGCCGAGCTGGCGATCATCGACAAACGGCGCAGCGATGATGGGACCGCCGAAGTGATGAACGTCGTCGGCGATGTCGGCGGGCGGACCTGTATCATCCAGGACGACATCATCGACACCGCTGGCACCATCGTCAAAGCGGCGAACGCGCTGAAGGAGAACGGTGCGGAGCGCGTGCTGGCCTGCGCGGTGCACGGGGTGCTGTCCGGCCCCGCGCTCGAACGGCTGGAAGCGGCGCCGCTCGATCAGGTGATCATCACCAACACGATTCCGCTCGCGAGCGATCGTGCGAAGCGGTGTCCGAAGATCAAGCAGCTGTCGGTCGCGCGCCTGCTCGGCCAGGCGATTCGCAGTATTCACGAAGAGACGTCGGTTTCCTCATTGTTCGTGTAGGGTCGAAGGATTCGAAGGATTCGAAGATGGATGCCACACTGCGGGTAGAGCGGCGCGAAGGCCGCGGGAAGAACGAGGCGCGGCGGCTGCGCGCGGCGGGACGCATTCCTGCCGTCGTGTACGGCACCGAGAAGAACAAGGCGATCGAGATCGCGGTCGATCCCAGGATGCTGCTGCGCATCCTGCACTCCGAGTCGGGCGTGAACACGCTCATCGGTCTGGAAGGGATCGATCTCGCTGGCGGGAAGGTGCTCGTCAAGGAGTACCAGCTCGATCCGATCGATCACAAGCTGCTGCACGCCGACTTCTACGCGGTCGCGATGGACAAGGCCATCACGGTCACGGTACCCGTCGCCCTCAAGGGAGAGCCCAAAGGCGTCAAGCAGCAGGGAGGCATCGTCGACTTCGTGAACCGCGAGATCGAGGTCGAGTGTCTGCCCGGCGACATTCCGGAGAACATCACGCTGGACGTCAGCGAGCTGATGCTGCATCAGGGCATCCGCGTGAGGGAGATCGTGCCGGACGGTCAATGGAAGCCGGTCAGCGATCCCGAGATGATGATCGTCCACGTGGTCACCGTGAAGGCGGAGGAGGAGCCCGCGCCGGAGGTGGCCGCGGTTGCCACCGCTGCGCCGGCGGCCCCTGCGGAGCCCGAGGTCATCAAGAAGGGCAAGAAGGAAGAAGAGGAAGAGAAGTAATTGCCGATTGGCGATTGCAGATTGGCGATTGCGTTTGGTCAGTGTGATTCGTGAAGCTCGTTGTTGGTCTGGGCAATCCTGGCGCACGCTTCCACGACACGCGGCACAACCTCGGGTTCGCCACGCTCGATGCGTTGGCGAAGCGGCATGACGGCATTGAATGGGAAGCGGCGCCGCGGGGCATCGAGGCTCTGATGGCGAACTGGCGGTCGGCGTCGACGCTGCTCGCCAAGCCGCAGACATTCATGAACCTGAGCGGCGACGCGGTCGTCAGGCTCACGCAGTATTACAAGATCGACCCGGCGGACCTGCTCGTCATCATCGATGACGCGGACCTCGAGCTCGGCCGGCTCCGCGGACGCGCCTCGGGTTCGGCAGGCGGCCACAACGGGTTGAGGTCGATCATCGGCGCGCTTGGAACCGGCGAGTTCCCGAGACTGCGCATCGGGGTCGGACGCGGGAACGAGCGCGGCGACCTTGCCGGTCACGTGCTGGGAAAGATCGGGACGGCGGAACGGGGTGTCGTGGACGAAGCGCTGCGGCGCGCCGTCGACGCCGTCGAGACGTTCATCACGGAAGGGATCGTCGCCGTGATGAACCGGTTCAATCGAAAGGACGACCAGGCGACGGACAGCGAAGACGCCTAACCGATCGTCTCCTTGGGGCAATGAGATTTGGTGATCTGATGATTTGGTGATTTGGTGATTGCCGTGAGGCCGATCACGAATTCACTAAATCGCTAAATCACCAAATTCTGGATGCCTCCGCTTAGTCCAGAAGGAGAGCCATGAGTCAGAACCGACAGTACGAGCTCGTCTACATCGTCTCACCCGAGACGGGCGAGCAGGAGACCGCCGATCTGCATACGCAGATCGAGCACATCGTCCAGCGCTTCAACGGCGCGATTGAAAAGAGCGAAAACTGGGGTCGCCGCAAGCTGGCCTACGAGATCGGCCATCATCGCGAGGGGACCTACGTCGTGGAGACGATCCGCGGCTCAGGCGAGCTGATGAAGGAGATCGATCGCCGCCTGCGCGTGACCGACGCGATCATCCGTCATTTGATCGTGCGCGTCGACGAGGATCTGCGCGTCGCCGAGCGGCACCGCGAGACGCGCAAGGCGTCGCAGGCCAGACGGCGCGTGGCGCGCGGACTGCCGCCCGAGCCCGAAGCGGGCGAGCGTCGCGGCGACCGCGAGATGGACGACGATGAGGATCGGATCGAAGGGGTGGAGGTCCAGCGATGAGCGAAGAACGAGGATCCCGCGGGCGGGGCGGCAAGGGAGCCGACAAGAACAAGGGAGAAGCGCGGCCCCGGGGCGGCTTCTTCCGTCGGCGTCGCGTCTGCAAGTTCTGCGCGGACAAGATCGATTACATCAACTACAAGGACGTGCGGCTGCTGATGCCGTTCATCCCGGAGCGCGGCAAGATCCAGCCGCGGCGCATCTCCGGCACCTGTGCGCTGCACCAGCGCAAGCTGCAGACCGCCATCTCGCGCGCCCGCCAGCTCGCGCTGATTCCGTACGTGACAGATTAGGACACCTGCCATGGAAGTCATTCTTCGAGAGCACGTCGAGAACCTCGGGCGGCGCGGCGACGTCGTCAAGGTGGCCGAGGGCTACGCGCGAAACTACCTGCTTCCGCGCAAGCTCGCGCTGGCGGTCACCGAGCATAACCGGCGGCAGATCGAGCGTGAGAGGAAGGTCGCCGAGGCCAGGGACGCAGAGGAAAAGGGGCAGGCCGATGCGATCGCGGAGCGGCTCGGGCAAATCGAGCTCGAGATCCCGCGGCGCGTGGGCGAGAATCAGACGCTCTACGGGTCGGTCACATCGGCCGACATCGCGCAGGCGCTGCACGCAAAGGGGTTCGAGATCGAGAAGCGAAGGATTCAGCTTCGCGACCCCCTGAAGGCATTAGGTGAAACGACCGTACCTGTGAAGATTCACCGCGACGTCACGGCGCAGGTGAAAGTCAAGGTCGTTGGTGAAAAGGCGTAGGCGGATCTGGTGATTTCGGGATTTGGTGATTTCGTGATTTGGTGATTTCGTGATTTGGTGATCTGGTGATTGGCGATCGTTTGGGTGTATCCTCACACTCAACCAATCACCAAATCACCAAATCACCCGATCATCAAATCGTTTGATGCCCGACGTCGCCGCACCCGACCGGACGCTTCCGCACAACCTCGAAGCCGAGAAGTCAGTGCTCGGCGCCATTCTGATCCACAACGAGGCGTTCAACCACGCGGCCGAGCTGATCGACGCGCGTGATTTCTTCCGCGACGCCCACCGCCGCATCTTCGACAAGATGGTTGCCCTCAGCGAGCGCGGCGATGCCATCGATCTGGTCACGCTCAAAGAGGAACTGCAGCGTTCGAGCGAGCTCGACGAAGTCGGAGGACCCGCGTACATCGCGTCGCTCGCCGACGGCGTCCCCCGTTCGGCCAATATCGAGCACTACGCGCGCATCGTCAAGGAGAAGGCGACCCTCAGAAATCTGATCCACTCCGCGAATCGCATCCTCACGACCGCGTACGAAGCGGAGCAGGACGCCGACTTAATCCTGGACGATGCGGAGAAGGCGATTTTCGAGATCGCCGAAGACCGGATCCGTGAGGGATTCGTCCCACTGCGGGACCTCGTGCAGAGCAGCTTCGCCACGATTGAAAAGCTGCAGCAGCACAAGGGCATGGTCACCGGCGTGCCCACGGGGTTCGTGGACCTCGACGAGATGACGTCGGGACTGCAGCCGTCGGACCTCGTGCTCGTCGCGGCTCGCCCCTCGATGGGGAAGACGAGCTTCGTCCTGAACGTCGCGCAGCACGTTGGGACGCACACGGACAAGACCGTCGGGTTCTTCAGCCTGGAGATGTCCAAAGAGCAGCTGTTCATGCGCATGCTCACGTCGGAGGCGCGGATCGATTCGCACCGGTTCCGCAGCGGATACCTCAGCGAGAAAGACTACGGCCGTCTGTCGCACGCGCTCGGCACGCTCGCGGAGGCGCGGGTGTTCATCGACGACACGGCGTCGATCGGCGTGCTCGAGATGCGCGCCAAGGCGCGCCGTCTCCAGGCGGAGCACGGCCTGCACCTGCTCATCATCGATTACATCCAGCTGATGCAGGGACGCGGAAGATTCGAGAGCCGCCAGCAGGAGCTGGCGTCGATTTCGCGATCGCTCAAAGGGCTGGCGAAAGAGCTCAACGTGCCAATCGTGGCGCTCTCGCAGTTGTCACGCGCGCCAGAGACGCGATCCGATCACCGGCCCCAGCTCTCGGACCTCCGTGAGTCCGGCGCGCTCGAGCAGGACGCGGATGTCGTCATGTTCATCTTCCGCGAGGAACAGTATCGCGACGCGGAAGGGCAGCCGAACCAGGAAGCCGAAGGGATCGCCGAGATCATCATCGGCAAGCAGCGCAACGGCCCGACCGGCGTCGCGAAGCTCGCCTTCATCAAGGAACACACCCGGTTCGAAAACCTGGCACAAGGCGGGGCATGATCCGCCCGACGGTCGCACGAGTCGATCTCGCCGCGATCGAGATGAACCTGCGCGCCATCGCCGCGTTCCTCGTCGGACCTCGGACCTCGGACCTCGGACCTCCGGCGTCCTCCCCCCCTCGCATCATCGCCGTCGTCAAAGCCAACGCCTACGGTCATGGAGCCGCCGAAGTCGGCCTCGCGCTGGAGCGCGCCGGGGCGGCCATGCTCGCGTGCGCCGACATCGAAGAAGGCATTCTTCTGCGGCAAGCGGGAGTGCGCATTCCGGTTCTCGTCTTCGGTGCGCTCGGCATCAGCGATCTCGACGGCATCTTCCAGCACGATCTCACGCCGACGATCTCCACGCCGTCGGCGGCGCGCGCGCTGCAGGCGGCCGCCGCGAAGCACGGATCGATCCTGCGATGCCATCTGAAGATCGATACCGGAATGAACCGGCTCGGGTTTCGCCACGACAATCTGGGCCGGACGCTTCCCGAAGTCGCCGCGAGCCGGAACCTGGCGATTGACGCGGTCTATACGCACTTCGCCACCGCCGATGAACCCGAGAGTCCCATGTTCGGCACTCAGCGGGATCGATTCGAGCAGGCGTGCGGCACGCTCGAGACGCTGGGCATCCGTCCGAAACAGCGGCACGCAGCCAACAGCGCAGCGCTGCTTCGTGACGAGCGCGCGTGGTACGACTTCGTTCGTCCTGGCCTGCTGCTCTACGGTATCGTCCCCCCTCCGCTCGCGACCACGCTGACGCTGCGACCCGCCCTGTCACTCCACAGCCGTATCGTGCACGTGAAGGGGATGCGGCCGGGGGAAGGAACCGGCTACGGACTGAAAACTGTCGTCGACCGTCCTTCGCGGATTGCTGTCGTGCCGGCGGGCTACGCCGACGGTCTCGATCGCCGGCTGGCCGGGCCCGGGTTCATGCTCGTTCGCGGCCGACGCGCGCCGATCATAGGCTCCGTCTGTATGGACATGACGACGATCGACGTGACCGGCATGGACGTGTCGACCGGCGACGCGGTCGTGATCATCGGACAGCAGGAAGGAGAGTCGATCGACGTCCGGGAGATGGCCGCGTCGATCGGCACGATTCCGTACGAACTTCTCTGCCGCGTTGGAACACGGATTGAACGTCAGTATTGCTGATTGCCGGTTGCAGATTGCCGATTGGAGCATCGAAGAGCCCACCCAATCGTCAATGCGTAATCGCCAATCGCCAATCGGAAATCGCCAATGAAGCTGAAAGCGATCTACGTTTGTCAGGAATGCGGAGCGCAGAGCCAGAAATGGCTTGGACGCTGTTCGGACTGCGGCGCCTGGAACTCGATGGTCGAGGAGCGCCCCGTGCCCGCGGTCGCGGGAGCCGGCGCGGCGGCGGCGAGCGCCGGCAGCCGGTACGCATTGGCGGCCACGTCCGGACCGCGCTTGTACGAAGAAATTGACACGATGGTGTCCGAGCGCCTGTCGACGGGCATCGACGAGTTCGATCGTGTGCTCGGCGGCGGTCTCGTGCCCGGATCGCTCGTGCTCATCGGAGGAGAGCCCGGGATCGGGAAGTCCACGTTGCTCCTTCAGGCCGCGGCGCACTTCGCAAGCTCGATCGGCACCGTTCTGTATAGCTCGGGAGAAGAGTCCGAACATCAGATCAAGTCGAGGGGTGAGCGACTCGGCGTCGACCGCGCGCCGCTGTATCTGCTGGCCGAAACATGCCTGGAGCGGATACTCGAAGAGATCGCGCGGCTTCGTCCCGCGTTGATCATCATCGACTCCGTGCAGACGGTTTTCTCGCTGAAGTTCCAGTCGGCCCCGGGCAGCATCGGTCAGGTGCGCGAAGCGGCCACGCAACTGCTGTTCGCTGCAAAAGGTCAGAACATCCCGACGTTCCTCGTCGGGCATGTCACGAAGGACGGCAACCTCGCCGGCCCGAAAGCGCTCGAGCACATTGTCGACACCGTGTTGTACTTCGAAGGAGAAAAGCATCACTCGCATCGCGTCGTACGAGCGGTGAAGAACCGGTTCGGCGCCGTGAGCGAGCTTGGCGTCTTCGAGATGACCGGGCGCGGGTTGAAGGCGGTGCCCAATCCGTCCGCGTTGTTCCTTGCCGAGCGTCCCGCGAACGTGCCTGGGTCCGCGGTCCTCTGCTGTCTGGAAGGATCCCGCCCGTTGCTGGTTGAAGTACAGGCACTCGTGAGCACCAGCTCCTACGGCAACGCGCGCCGGATGGCGAGCGGCATCGATCAGAATCGCCTGTCGCTGCTGCTGGCCGTTCTGGAGAAGCGTGCGGGCCTGAACCTCATGGGCGAGGACGTGTTCATCAACGTGGCCGGCGGGATGACGATTGACGAACCGGCCGCCGATCTCGCCGTCGTTGCCGCCGTCGCATCGAGCATGCGCAACCGCCCGATGCGCGACGGAACGGCAATGTTCGGAGAAGTCGGTTTGGCCGGCGAGATTCGCGGCACGACCCAGAGCGGATTGCGCGTTCGCGAGGCGGCGCAGATGGGATTCAAGCGCTGCATCGTGCCCGAGGGGAACTGTTCACCGGATGAAGTGCCTGCGGGCTGCGAGCTGGTGCCCGTCAAGACGGTTGGCGACGCGCTCGACGAGGTGATGTAGGGATCCGCATCCCGGACACCGGATCCCGGATCAGGGATTCCCCGGCGGTCCGCTCACGTTGCCGGTGACGGTGACGCCGTCAATGGCGGCAGTTGCTGGCGCGGTCGTCGCGTGACTCGTGACGGCG
>Ga0114129_10003036_pt1 | contig 23535 bp, 19 predicted proteins | sample RhiMetdeltSRZDD1_FD_80071 | JGI IMG/M metagenome (GOLD analysis project Ga0114129, IMG submission 80071) | Populus rhizosphere microbial communities from Tennessee, USA - Rhizosphere MetaG P. deltoides SRZDD1 (version 2) (version 2) | ecosystem: Host-associated > Plants > Roots > Rhizosphere >...
GACCGGCGCGGCGGTGAGGTCATGACCGTGGCTCGGGCCGTGGCGCGCGTCCTCGTCATCGAGGACGAAGCGAACAACCTCGACGTCGCGCAGCGCATCATCCGCGCCGCCGGTCACGAGGCGCTGGTGGCGATGGATGGTCAGAGCGGCCTCGACGTCGCGCGCGCCGAGCGTCCCGACGCGATCCTGGTGGATCTGCTGCTGCCGCGCATCGATGGCTGGACGGTGACGCGCATGCTCCGCGAGGAGCCGTGGGCGGCGCGCATCCCGATCATCGCCGTTTCCGCGCTGGCCATGCAGCAGGACCGCCAGCGGGCGATCGACGCCGGCTGCGACGACTTCGTGTCCAAGCCGTACGCACCGGCGGAGCTGCGCGCCGTGCTCGCACGCTTTCTGCCCGAGCATGTGCAGGTGAGCGCCGGGCCACGACGACCCGACTCCGTCGCCGCGCCCGTCGGCCGCCTCGGCACCGTGCTCGCGGTCGACGACGAGCCCGCGAACCTCGACCTCATCTCGCGCCGGCTCGCGGCCCTCGGGTGCGCGGTGCTCCGCGCGTCCAGCGGCGAGCAGGCGCTCGCGATCGCCGAACGCGAACGGCCCGACCTCGTGCTCCTCGACGTGATGATGCCGGGCATCGACGGGTGGGAGACCTGCCGCCGATTGAAGCGGAACGAGCGTACGGCCGCGATCCCCGTGATCTTCGTCACCGCGAAGGATCAGACCGACGACGTCGTGACCGGCTTCGAGGCGGGCGGCGTGGACTACGTGGCGAAGCCGTTCGAGCCTGTCGAGCTCGCCGCGCGCGTGCGCAGCGCGCTGTTCACGAAGCGGCTGCAGGACGAGCTCCGCTCGAGCAACCAGGAGCTACTCAAGGTCGAGCGTTCGCGCCAGGAGCTCATCGGCATGCTCGGCCATGACATCCGCAACCTGGCGAACAGCGTCGTCGCGTTCCTGCAGCTCGTCGGTATGGGCCAGCTCGATCCATCGCGGCCCGAGTTCACAGAGCTGCTCGGCCTTTCCGAATCAAATGTCAGCGAGATGCTGCGGATGGTCAATGCTCTTCTGGACGTGTACAAGCTCGAGGAAGGACGTCTCGAGGCCGTGCCGCAGGCGATCCGCCTCGAGGAGCTCGCGCGCAAGAGCATCTCTCAGGTCAAGCCGGAGGCGCGGGCCAAGAACATCACGGTCACGAGCGATGTCGGCGACGCGACCGTGTTCGTCGACGACGGCCTGGTCGTCCGGGTGCTCACGAACCTGCTCGCGAACGCCGTGAAGCACACGCCCTCGGGCGGCACGGTGCGGGTCGAGGCGCGGAAGGCCGACGAAGGCACGGACTTCGTGCTCGTCCGCGTATCGGACAGCGGTCCGGGCATCACGAACGAGGACGCGCCGAACGTGTTCGACCGCTTCTATCAGGGCGGCACCGGCCGCAGCCGTGGCGGCACGGGTCTCGGTCTCGCGTTCTGCCGCCTCGCCGTCGCTCTGCACGGCGGGACGATCCGCGTCGCGAATCCCGGGCAGCCTGGCGCGCAGATCGACCTCACGCTGCCGGCCGCTGCCGCGGATCACGCGACGGTGGCATCGTGAAGGACATGAAGAGCATCGTCCTGGATGCGACCAGCGACACCGCGCGCCGTTTCGAGCATCGCTTCCTCGTCAACGAAGCCGTTGCGCGGCTGGCGCTACGCACCAGTGGCACGTACCTCCCGCTCGACCGCGACGACCGGCCGTACCAGTGGTCGACGACCGCGTACCTCGACACCTATGACTGGCGGATCTTCCGCGCCGCCGAGTCGGGGCAGGCTCTCCAGCTTCGGGTCCGCGAGTATCACCGCACCCGACCGAACGAGATCCTCGCCGGTGGAAGCGTCTACCTGGAGATGAAGGACGACTCCGCGAGCACGTCATTCAAGGAGCGCTACGAGGTACCGACGATGGCGCTTCCCGGCTACCTCCGCGGCGAGCAGAAGCTCCCGCGCGATCAGAACGGCCTGGTCGAGCGTGCCGAGAGAACGATCGGGCGGTGTCCGACCCGTCGTGGTCACGCAATACAACCGCATCGCATACTCCGCGCCCGACGCCAGCATGCGCATCACCGCGGACCACAACCTCATGTATCTGGCGGTCCCGTGGGTCGCCAACGACGAGAGCTCGATGCCGTGCCGCATCGGTCCCGTCATCGCCCGCGAGCCCGGTGTGATCATCGAAGTGAAGTGGTTCCAGGAGCTTCCGCGCTGGGCGGATGAGCTCTACTCGTACATCCGGGATCACATGGTGAACGAGCGTCCGTCGAAGTTCGTCGTCGCGCTCAGGCACCTGCTCGGCGAAGAGCAGAAGAGCCTGGCTCAGTGAACGATCTCGCCGTCACGATGCCGCCGGGATCGAGGACCACTCCGACGAGCGTGGTCGTCGTCGAGGACGACCCCGCGTCGGCCGACGTCCTGCAGCGCCGCCTCCAGGCGAACGGCATGAAGGTCGCCGTCGGGCGCGACGGCGGTGAGGGCCTCGCGCTGGTTCGGCAGATCGTGCCGGATCTCGTCCTGCTCGACGTCATGCTGCCGGACACCGACGGCTACGACGTCTGCCTGCGCATCAAGAGCGACGGCGCGGTCGCGCACATCCCGGTGATCTTCCTCTCGGCGCGCGGAGAGGTCGTCGACAAGGTCCGCGGCCTGTCGTGCGGAGCTGCCGACTACGTGACGAAGCCCTGGAACGCGGCGGAGCTCCTCGCGCGCATCGACGCCGTCCTGTTGCAGGCGCGGAACGCGCGCCCGCCGCGGCTCGAGCCAGAGGAGGTGCGCCCGCAGCGCGCTCGGCCCACGGCACGGGTCGCGCTCAAGGATGGGGCGCGGCGGGCCACGGCCGAGAGGCTTCTGGCACCACGCTTCGACATCGCGAAGGATGGGGCGACCGGAGTCGACCTCGTCCTCGTCGACGACGGCGCGGCGCCCGATGGCGATCTCGCCGATGAGGGGACGGCCGTCCTGGTCGTCCCGAAGGGGCCGGAGGTCCCGACCCGCGAGTTCGCTCGGCTCGACAGCGAGCTGGTCCGCCATGCCGAGCTCCTCGTGCGCGAGATGCGGCTGGGGCGCGACATGGGAGCCGCGGCGGACGCGCTCATCAGCCTCGCGACGGCGCTTGAAGCGCACGACCGATTCATGATGGGTCACAGCGAGCGCGTCGCGGCGCGGGCGGTGTCGGTCGCCGGGTTGCTTGGCCTGGACCAGGCGGCCATCGGCGCGATCCGTCTCGGCGCGCTGCTGCGCGATGTGGGCAACGCGAAGCTTCCCCCGCCGATCGTGCACAAGGCGGGCGAGCTCACGCCACACGAGCGCGAGGCTGTCGAGCAGCACCCGCTGCTCGGCGAGGAGCTCCTCCGTCACGTCTCACCGCTCGCGCCGATCCTGCCGATCGTGCGTTGGCACCACGAACGTCTCGACGGCGGCGGGTATCCCGACCACCTCCCGGCGGAGAAGATCCCGCTCGAGGTCCGCATCGTGAGCGTGGCCGATCGTTTCGAGGCGCTGCTCGTCGATCGACCGGATCGTGCCGCGGTGTCCGAGCCGGAGGCGGTGCGCATCCTTCAGGGCGCGGTCGCTCGCGGTGAGCTCGATCCGGCCGTGGTCGCCGCGCTCGCCGCGCACGTGCGCTCGGGTGGTGGCGATCAGGACGTGGAACAGTGAGCGGGCCGATCCGCGTGATGATCGTCGACGACGAACGGCTATTCGCCGAGCTGCTGCGCGTCGCGATGCGCAGCGCTGACGACATCGACGTCGTCGCGGTCGCACACGACGTGCGCAGCGCCACCACCGCGCTCGCCGACGCGCGGCCGGACGTCGTCCTGGCCGACTACCACTTGCCGGACGGCACCGGAGCCGACCTGGCCCGCACGGTGCGCACCTCGCGTCCCGACTGCGCGATCGTCGTGCTGACCGGCGACCCGAGCGCACAGACCCTCGCGGATGTCGCACGGTCCGGCGCGGCCGGACATCTCACGAAGGAGCGTGGCTTCAGCGATGTCGTGGGCGCGGTGCGCGCGGCCGCCGCCGGTGAGGTCCTCTTCTCGTCGAGCGAGCTCCAGCGTCTGCTCCTCTCCGAGCGCAGCGAGCCTGCGAGCACGACAGAGCCGCTGACCCCGCGCGAGCTCGAGGTCCTGTATCTCCTCGCCACCGGCGCGAGCACCGGCGCAGCCGCGGCGTCCCTGGGTATCTCGACGGCGACCCTGCGCGCGCACGTTCAGGCGGTGCTCCGCAAGCTTGGGGCGCATTCGCGCCTGGAGGCCGTCGCGGAGGCCGCTCGGCTGGGCCTCGTGACGCTCGATTCGTGGACGCGCCAAGGCCCGACCTCCCCGCGCGGAGGGAAAGTGCTCGTCCGTGACGCCTAACTCCCCACGCCGGGGGGGTCCTATGACCGGGGACCCTACTACCATCCGGCGCATGGCAAAGCTGCTCATCGCCGACGACCTGGTGCCCATCCGCCAGATGGTCCGCATCACCCTCTCGACGCAGGGCTGGACGATCCTCGAGGCAAAGAACGGCACCGAGGCGCTCGAGCTCGCGCGCGCCGAGAAGCCCGACCTGGTGCTGCTCGACGTGGACATGGGGCCCGGACCGAACGGCTTCGAGGTCTGCAAGCAGCTCAAGTCCGAGGCGGGAACGAAGGACATACCGGTCGTGATGCTCACCGCGCACGAGAGCGAGAGCGACAAGAAGACCGGATTCTCCGTCGGCGCGACCCAGTACCTCACCAAGCCATTCGGGCCACTGGAGCTCATCGACACCATCCGCGGGATCCTCGCGCACAGCTGAACCGGCCGTGCCAGAGGAAAGGCCCGAGCGGATGTCGATCGAAGTGATCGAAGTCTCGCCCCGCATCACCGTGCCGCCCGCGGGCACGAGCGTCGCGGGCGAGGTCTTCCGCCAATTGCTGCAACAGGCGATCCGCGTCGCCGATCAGGCGAACTCGCAGGCCGTCCGCATGGCGAGCGACTTCGCCGAGGTGTACCGGCGCGAGCAGTCCGTGCGCCTCGAGTACGAGACGAAGCTGCGCGAGATGCGCCTCCTCGAACGGCAGAGCACGCGCTACGCCGAGGACCTGGCGGACATGCTGCGCAGCGAGCGCGAGCGCCGCGAGCAGCTCGAGACCGCCCTCGAGCACGAGCGGATCGCTAACGAGGAGCTGCGCCGCACCGGCCTCCAGGGCATCAGCCACCTGCTCCTCGCCGCGACGATCAAGGACCAGACCACCGGTGCGCACCTGCTGCGTGTGCGCAAATACGTCGAAGCGATCGGAACGCGCCTCGGTCTACCGTCGCAGGTCGTCGAGGAGTTCGGCTACTCGAGCGTCATGCACGACGTGGGAAAGATCCACACGCCCGATCACATCCTGCAGAGCGAACACCACCTGTCGACCGAGGAGTTCGAGGTCATCAAGCAGCACTGCATCGACGGTGAGGTGATGCTCGGCGACGCGCGGTTCTTCGAGACCGCTCGCGCCATCGCGCGCGAGCATCACGAGCGCTGGGACGGCCGTGGCTACCCCGACGGAAAGAAGGGCGACCAGATCTCGCTCGCCGCTCGCATCGTGTCGGTGGCGGACGTCTTCGATGCCCTCACGTCCAAGCGGCCGTACAAGACGGCGTGGACGATCGAGGAGGGCATGGCCGCGGTCATCGCCGGGTCCGGCGCGCAGTTCGACCCCGAGGTCGTGGCGATCTTCCAATCGCTGCAAGCCGACGGCAGCATCGAGCGCGTCAGGCGGGAGGTCGCGACCGCGCAGCTCGACTGAGCCGGCGACCGGTCCAGCTGAGCGCGCCGCCCGCCGCGGCACTCGCACCGCAGGACAGCCCGACGAATACCGCAAGCGCAGCCGGGACGAACCAGTCCGGGACCGCGGCGTAGCGCGCGACGAGGTCGCCCACGGCGCCGCCGATGATGATCGCGCGCACGGTGCCGCCGAACAGACCCGCCATCACGCCGGTGATCGCGCCGGTGCGCAGCGCGGCGCGATCGTCGCGGGCGAGGTGGCCGAGCGCGAGATAGATCGCGGCGCTCGCCAGGAATCCCGCCGCGGTCAGCAACAACCCGGCGGTCTCCAGACGTGGCCGGCCGACGGACGCCGACAGCTGCTGCGCGCTGATGCTCGCCTCGCCCGCGCCGATCGCGATGAGCAGAATGGCGGCGATGACGGGCGCGGCGCGCTTCATCGCAGCTCCTCTTCGCCGCGCATGAACGACGTCCCGATGAAGGCGATCGCGGACACCGCGCCGACGAACAGCCACGCCGCCCAGAAGCCGAAGGTCTGCACCGCGTAGCCCATCGCGGGCGCGCCGACCATGACACCTGCCGTCCCGCCGACCGCGGCGAGACCCTGTGCCGCACCCGGTGCGGCGTGGAGCGACGCCGCGGCGGTGTTGAACACCGCGGAGTAGGGAAGCCCGACGCCGACGCCCACCAGGATCGCGCCACCGAGCGCGATCGCCAACGGCCGATCGGGGACCGCGAGAAGCGCGACGCCGGCGACGATCGCGAGATCTCCGATACGCATCACGCGGCGCGTCGGCATGTGCTCACGCGCGAGCAGCAGGCCGCCCATCGGTCGGGCGAGCACGGCGAGCACGAGCAGCAGCGAGCCGAGCAGGCCCGAGAGCTCGAGCGGCAGCCGGAACTCACGCAGGAGGTACACGGTGATCCAGGTGCCCGAGGAGATGCCGAGGCCGAACCCGGCGACGTGCTGCAGGCTCGTGAGCCAGCAGTTCCCGCAGCGGAGCGCGTCGCGGATGTTCCCGGGACGCGCCACGGGCGGCACCGAGGGCGCGCGCCACCAGGCGATCGCTGCGGCGCCGACGAACGCGGCTTCGGCCCAGAACGCGCCGCGCCATCCCCCGAGCGCCGCGGCGAGCGGCGGCATCGCGACGAGCGCGACGGCGCTGCCGAGCGGGTATCCAGCGCCGTAGAGGCCGAGCGCGAAGTGGTTGCGGCGCTGCCCGTAGAGCGCGGCGAGATAGCGCGCCGCCGCGACGAACGCGAGAGCGGAACCGATCCCCTGTATGGCTTTCGCGACGAGCGCGACCGCGTAACCCGGCGACAACGCGAAGACGACCGTTCCGACAGCCGAGACGGCAAGCCCCGTACCGACCATCCGCTTGGGACCGACGCGCTCGGCGAGGCCGGTCGTGAGCAGCGTCGTCGCCATGTACGAAGTGAACAGCGCGGTGGAGAGCAGGCCCGCGCCGAGATCGTCGAGCCGGAAGTCGGCCGAAACCAGCGGAATCAGCGGAGCGTGGTCGGAGTAGGTGAAGCCGAAGGCGACCGCGCCGAGCGTGAGGAGGGCGACGGCCGCGCGCACCCGCCGACGGTAGGGGAATGCGGCGGGAGCGACCTGCTAACCTCCGCGCCAGCCGAACCGGACTGTTACTTGGTACGTATTCCGTGCGTATCAGGCGCCACAAAACGACGCGGGAGGGTGGTCCATGCGCAGGCTGTCCGCGCTCCTCGGGGCGGCGCTGCTCGTCGCCGTCTCATGCGGTCAAACCCCACCGAGCACCGGAGCGTCGCCAACCCCGGCGGCGTCGGAGACGCCACAAGCCGGGGGGCGCGTCGTGTACGGCGCGACCGGCGATCCCAAGACGATGCAGCCCGTCATCTCGACCGACACGACGTCGAGCTTCATCTGGGACAAGATCTATATCGGGCTCACGCGCGCGAACTACAAGACCGGCGAGACCGAGCCCAGCCTGGCGGAGAAGCTCGAGCTGTCGAAGGACGGCCTGACGCTCACGTACACGCTGCGCGACAACCTGGTGTGGAGCGACGGCACCCCGTTCACCGGCGAGGACTACAAGTACACCGTCGAAGCGGTCGCACGCAGCGTCAAGACCGTGCGCAAGAGCACTTTCCAGGACATCGTCGGCTGGGCCGATTACCGTGACGGCAAGACCGATTCTCTCGCGGGCATCACGCTCGGCAACAACGGCAAGACGATCGAGATCAAGTTCACGAAGGTGTTCTGCCCGGCGACTGCCGCGATGGGCGGCGCCGGCGGTGGGATCCTGCCGAGCAAGCACTTCAAGACGGTCTGGAACAACAAGACGACCGACACGAAGACGAACATCGACGACAATGCGCTGAACATGGCCCCGCCGGCGTCGATGGGGCCGTTCGTCTTCAAGGAGTTCAAGCCCGGCGTGCAGGTGACGCTGGTGCGGAACGACAAGTACTTCCGCGGCGCGCCACTCATCGATGAGTTCGTCGTCAAGAACTACGCCGACGCGACCGCGATCAAGAACGCGCTCGTCACCGGCGAGGTCACCTACTACCCGACCGTGGAGGCGAAGGACGTCGAAGAGGTGTCGAAGGTCGACAGCCTCAGGGGCTTCCGCTACAAGTCATCCAGCTACAACTACATCGGCTGGAACGCGAAAGCCGCGAAGGCACCGTGGCTTGCGAACCGCGACGTGCGCCAGGCGCTGTGGTACGGCATCAACGTGGACGCGATCATGAAGAAGATCGTCTTCGGGCTCGGGAGCCAGGTGTACGCGCACACACCGCCGGTCTCGTGGGCGTACGACCCGAGCGGCCTGACGCAGTACAACAACGACGTCGCGAAGGCGAAGTCCCTGCTCGAGAAGGCCGGCGCGAAGATGGGCGCCGACGGCATCTATCGCTGGACCGACGGGCAGCCCATGAAGATGCGCATCGAGACGAACCAGGGCAACAACGCCCGCGAGACGATCCTCCAGTTCGCGCAGGAGCAGTACAAGGCGATCGGCGTCCAGATCGACCCGCTGCTCGAGTCCTTCAATGCGCTTCTCGACCGGACCGACCCAGGCACCGACTTCGAGGGCTTCATCATCGGATGGTCGCTCGGTGCGGACCCCGATCCATATTCGATCTGGCACTCGAGCCAGCAGGGCAAGGGTCAGTTCAACAACGTCGGTTACAGCAGCCCGGCCGTCGACCAGGCGCTCCTCGACAACCGCAACGGACCGGACTGCAGCAAGGACGCGCGCAAGGCGGCGCTGAAGAAGGTCGACCAGAACCTGAACCAGGACGCGCCCTACACCTTCCTCTACTCGGCGGACACCAACTTCTTCGCCTCGAAGCAGCTGCAGGGTGTTGACCCGAACACCTACAGCAACGCTTGGAACATCGAGAAGTGGTGGTTGAAGAAATAGGCGTCTAGCGCGGCGCGGCCCGGCGGTGCCGACCGTCCGGGCCGCGCGGTTGGAGGCGAATGGGCCGATTCATCGCGCGCAGGCTGGTGCAGGCGATCCCGACGCTCTTCGGCGTGCTCGTTCTCACCTTCTTGCTCACGCGACTCTCGCCCGCCGACCCGGTGCAGCTCATGCTCGGCGGCCAGTACGACATCACGCCCGAGGACCGCGAACGGCTGCGTCAATCGCTCGGCCTGAACGACCCGCTGCCGTTCCAGTTCGTGACGTGGGTGTGGCACGTCATCCAATTCGACTTCGGCAACTCGTTCTACTACCACCGCCCGGTCATCCAGATGATCGGCGAGCGCATCCCCAACAGCCTGCAGATCTCGATCAGCGCGCTCGTGATCACCCTGGCGGTCGGCGTGCCGCTCGGCGTCCTCGCCGCGCTGCGGCGCGGCGGCATCGTTGATCACACGATACGGATCTTCTCCGTGAGCGGGCACGCGATCCCGACGTTCTGGTTCGGGCTCATCTTCGTGCTCGTGCTGGGTGTCCAGCTCCGCTGGTTCCCGATCGGGAGCATGAACGTCGTCGGCACGGATTGCACCGTGTGCTGGGATCGCCTCTGGCACCTCATCGGACCGGTGGCGGTCATCTCGATCGGCGGGATCGCCAACCTCCCTCGGATCCTGCGCACCGAGGTGCTCGAAGTCATCTCGCAGGACTACGTTCGGACCGCCCGGAGCAAGGGTCTCAGGGAGAGGGTCGTCATCTCGGCGCACGTGCTTCGCAACGCGCTCATCCCCGTCGTGACGCTGTTCGGTGGGCTGCTCACGATCTTCGTCGGTGGATCGCTCGTCATCGAGCAGGTCTTCAACTGGCCGGGCCTGGGGCGCCTCACCTTCGAGGCCGCGATCAACAAGGACTACCCGGTGGTGCAGGCCGGCGTCGTGTTCTCGAGCCTGCTCCTCATCGTGTCATACATCCTGCGCGACATCAGCTACGCGATCGTCGACCCACGGATCAAGGTGCGCTGATGGCCACCGACGTGACGACCGTCGCGCCCGTCGCCGTCCAGGCGGCCGAGGCCCGCCGCGCGACAGCGGGCCTCTGGTCCGATGCGTTGTGGCGGCTGCGGCGCGACCCCACGACCATCGGCGCGCTCGTCGTGCTCGCGACGATGGTGACGCTCGCTCTCGGGGCGGACCTACTGGCGGACAACTTCTTCCACTGGAGCTTCAGCAAACAGGACATCCTGTCGAGCTACGAGAAGCCCAGTCTTTCGGAGCCGGCCATGTGGTTCGGAAGCGATCAGCTGGGGCGAAGTCAGATCGTGCGGCTCCTCTACGGCGCGCGGGTGTCGCTGTTCATCGGGACGTTCGGCGCGGCGACCTCGATGCTCATCGGCGTCGTCCTCGGGGTCACGGCCGGCTACTTCCGCGGCTGGTGGGACGACCTCATCGTCTGGCTGGTCACGACGCTCAACAGCATCCCGACGCTGTTCCTCCTGCTGATCGTCGGTCTGCTTTTCCGGCTGGCGCCGCTACCGCTCGCGATCTTCCTCGGCGCGCTGGGCTGGCTCGGCATCGCCAACCTGGCGCGGGGCCAGACGATCTCGCTGCGCGAGCGCGAGTACGTGCTTGCGGCGCGCACCATCGGGGCGACGCCGATCCGGGTGATGTGGCGGCACATCTTCCCGAACATCCTGCCGCTCATGATCATCCTCGCGATGACCGACATCGGTGGGCTGATCCTCACCGAGTCGGCGCTGTCGTACCTCGGCTTCGGGATCCAGCCGCCGGTGCCGTCGTGGGGGAACATGCTCACCGGCGCGACCCAGTTCCTCACCAAAGGCCCTTGGCTCGTGTACGCGCCCGGCGCGATGATCTGGATCACCGTGCTCTGCCTGTACCTGGTGGGCGATGGGCTCCGGGACGCGCTGGATCCGCGTCTGCGCGGCGTGGGAGGAACCGGCCGGAAATAAGCCTTGCGCCTGTGACGTTCCCGTGATTACATGATTACAAGAATTACGGAGGCCGAAATGGGCGCAAATGACGAGCTAACGGGCTGGTTCGCCGGCCGCATCCCCAAGGACTGGTTCACGGGCGCACCCGAGGTCCGCGCCGATCGCGACGAGGTCTGGGTCATCGGCACGCTGCCGGACGTGCAGCTTCCGAGCGACGCGGGTCCCGAGGCGGCGAACGCGGCGCGCTCCGGGCGGATCAAGCAGCACCGCGAGGACACCCGCGAGCTGCGGATGAAGATCTCCGAAGAGGCGCAGCGGCGCTTCGGTCGCGCGGTGTCCTGGGGCGCACGCTGCGGCGACGCGCGCGAGATGTTCACGCACCTGGCGGTCCCGGCGATGACGCGCTTGCGTCTTCCGGAGCGCGAGGTCCTCGACGCTCTGGTGGACTCCGGTGTGGCGCGGAGCCGCGCGCACGCGCTCGCGTGGTGCGTCCGTCTGGTGCAGCAGAACCAGGGCGAGTGGCTGAAGGAGCTCAAGTCGGCCGTGGAGCAGGTCGGGGCGGTGCGGCAGCAGGGCCCGCTGAACTGAGCATGGCGACCGAGATCCGGCGACCGGCCAACGCCGACTCCGATCCGGCGAGCGCGCTTCTCGATGCGTACTCGCAGGCTGTCATCCGCGTCGTCGAGCGCGTCACGCCGGCCGTCGCGCACGTGCGCCGCGGTCAGAGCGGCGGCAGCGGCGTGGTGATCGCGCCGGACGGATATGTGCTTACCAACTCGCACGTAGTCGACGGTGCCGACGAGGTCGAGGTCGTATTCGCCGAGGGCGCGACCTATCGCGCTCCCGTCGTAGGCGCTGACGCGGCCACGGATCTCGCGCTGGTGCGCGTGCTCGGCCCGTCGCTTCCCGCCGCGGAGCTCGGCGACTCGGACGCGCTGCGCGTCGGCCAGCTCGTCATCGCGATCGGAGATCCGCTCGGCCTGCAGTCGACCGTGACGACCGGCGTCGTGAGCGCGCTCGGGCGTTCGCTGCGCGCGAAGGACGGCCGGATCATCGAGAACGTCATCCAGACCGACGCCGCGCTCAACCCGGGGAACTCGGGCGGACCGCTGGTCGATACGCACGGAAAGGTCGTGGGCGTGAACACGGCGATCATCGCGATGGCGCAGGGGATCTCCTTCGCGATCCCGGCCGCGACCGCGCGTCTGGTCGCGACCGCGCTCATCCGCGACGGCAGGGTGCGTCGCGCCTACCTGGGCATTTCAGGCGCGCCCACACCGATCGGGCGCCAGCTCTCGCTCGCGCTCGGGCTCGGCGTGGATTCGGGCATCCGCGTTCTCGAGGTCACGCCGAATTCGCCGGCGAGGCGCGCAGGCATCCGGGAGGGCGACATCCTCGTCGCGCTCGATGGCGCGGCTATCGCTACGCTCTCGGACCTGCAGCGAGCGCTGACGGCCGATCGTGTGGGATCACCGACCCTGATCACGGTGGTGCGCCGGGGCGAGCGCGTCGCTCTCACGATCAGTCCCGAGGAGTCGCGCTAGCCTAGCCGGCCGCGTCCTTCAAGAACTGGATCCAGCCCGGGATCCTCGCGTAGCCCATGCGCTCGTTCAGGTGAAGGATCGGCGCGTTCTCGCCGTCATTCTCGGTGCGCACGCGCTTCACCCCCAGCGCGATCGCCTGCATCACGGTCTCGAGCTTGAGCGCGCGCGCGACCCCTCGGCCACGGACCTTGCGCGCGGTGGCGGTCCAGTCGGTCCAGACATTTCCGCGCGTGGGCGGGTACGACAGGACGGAGATCCCGACGATGCCGTCGCCCTCGCGCGCGATCCACATCCGATCGGGGCGGACCGTCGGTGCGTCGAACCACCGTGCGAAGACTTCGAACGGCTGCCGAACGTGCGGGATCGTCGTCGGGACGTCGGACGCGGCCGCCTCGCTCATCTCGTGGATCTTGCGGAGCTTGTTCGGGTCGAGGTCCTGGTCGATCGTATGGACGGTGATCCCCGCCGCGCGCATCTTCGCGTGGCTTTCCTCCGCCATCTCCTCGAGCGATCCGCGCCGCGCGACGAGATCGAGCTCCCAGGCCTTGCTCCGCCGCTCCGCAAAGTACCCATGGACGGCCAACCAGCGCGCGAGCCAGTCGTCATCCTCGCGCGCGTATGCTGCGAAAATGCGCGTGCCGGATTGCTGCGCGCGCTCCTCGATGACGTCGAACACGGTCGTGACGTTGGCGTCGGTGCGCTCGTGCGGCAGGAGCTCGAACCCAAGACGTCCGTAGCGCTTTCGCATCTGGTCCCACGGCGCGTGGTTGTGCCGCGCGTAGCCGATCGGCGTCGTGCCGCGAAGCACGACGAATCGCTCGTTCGTCCAGGCGGGATCCTCCGTCGCCCACCAATGTCGCCAGGACGCCGGGTCCTCGGGCTCGTCCGGGCGCATCGCGGTCGCGACATCGGAGGCGAAGACCGCGTCGTCGAGGCCGGCCGGCCGGAAGGCGAGGCCGCCGCGGCGCAGCGTGATAGACGGATCGGTGATCGTCGGCATCTCGGCAGTCTAAGCGCGCGACTGGCAGGGAAGATGCGGCCCGCGCGGCATGTTGTGGAGGGACGGATACATTCGTCGTGGAGGTACGACATGACGCTTGATCGGGCGCGCTGGGACAAGGGCCTGACCTACGACGCTTTCAAGGCAGCGATGACGCGCAACCAGGAGCGCTTCGCGCAGAACGAGGACCGCGTCGCGCTCGATCCGGAGACCGTTGGCACCTTCGCGTCCCTGCCGCAGCGGCTACGCGTCCTGGTCCTGGCGGAGGACTGGTGCGGAGACGTCGTGGCCAATCTGCCCATCCTCGGCCGGCTGGCGAAGGAGATCCCGACGCTGGACGTCCGGATCTTTTACCGCGACCAGAACCTCGACCTGATGGAGCGCTGGCTCAATCAGGGCAAGTACCAGTCGATCCCGGTCTTCGTCTTCTTCGACGAGAACTTCCGCGAGCTCGGCCACTGGATCGAGCGGCCCCGTACCGTGTCCGAGCGGCGCGCTGAGGAGCGGAAGAAGATCTTCGCGGCGCACCCGGAATTCGGATCGCCCGATGCGCCCGTGGACGGGCTGCCGGAGGACGTGCGTACACGGCTCCAGGCCGAGCTGCAGAAGATGCGCGAGGACATGGTCGGATTCGCGAACGCCGAGGTGCAGCGTGAGCTGCGCGAGCTCGTGAGCGCGGTGGCCGTGTGACCGGGAAACCGGTCAAGGTCAAGATCACGTACTGCGCCGAATGCGGCTACGAGCCGCAGGCGCTGGATCTCACGAAGGCGCTGATGTACGAATTCGGCGCGCGGCTGTCGGCGATCGAGCTGGTCCCGTGGGAGTCCGGGACGTTCGAGGTCTCCGTCGACGGCCAGCTCGTCCACTCGATGAAGCGCGACGGAGGGTTTCCGACGCAAGCGGTCGTCAGCTCGGCGATACGTACGAGATCCGGTGGCGGATCATCGGTTTAGTAGCGATAAAGTCTACGAACTGACCTGATCCGCTAGCACTCGCTCTCTACACTGCCGCGTGGGTCCGGGTGCCGCGTGGTCCGGGGGCCGACCTATTTGGCAGGGAGGAAGTCCACAAACCATGGCTGATCACCGCATGCGAACGCGACTGTTCGCGGCCATCGTCACCGTGTCGCTGGTACTCGCAGCGACAGTTCTCGGCGCGGGTCCAGCTTCGGCCGATGACGACGATCTCCAATCGATCGCCCTGAACGTCGGAAAGATTGACTTCGTGCCCTTCGGCGCTCGTCCAGCGACGCGAATCGCGGTCTTCGTTCGTCTCGCGGACGATCCAGTCGCCGTGGAACAAGCGCGGGCCGGTCGCAAGCTGGATCAGTCGGCCAGGGATGCGATCAAGAGCAAGTTGAAAGCGAAGCAGGACGCCATCGCGCCGGCGATCGCCGCACGCGGAGGAACGGTCGTTGCGCAGCTGCAGAGCGCGATCAACGGAATCCAGGTGGACATCGCGTCGACGGAGTTGGCCGCGCTCGCCGCGCTGCCGGACGTCGTGGAAGTGACACCGCTCGCGAGCTACGAGGTCACCAATGCGGTCAGCGTGCCGTATATCGGGGCGCCAGCCACGTGGGATCAGACCGCGTTCCGTGGTGAGGGCATCAAGGTGGCCATCATTGACACCGGGATCGACTTCACGCACAAGAACTTCGGCGGGCCGGGAACGGTCGAGGCGTTCAAAGACAACGCGGCGAAGTCGACCCGTCCGGCGCCAGGCGGACTGTTCGGTCCGAAGGCCGACAAAGTGAAAGGCGGCATAGATCTGGTCGGCGACGCCTACGCCGCCGGCTCGACGGATCCGGCGAGGCGCATCCCGCATCCCGACCCGAACCCGCTCGACTGCAACGGGCACGGCTCGCACGTTGCGGGCACCGCCGCGGGCTTTGGCGTGCGCGAGAGCGGCACGACCTACAAGGGTCCGTGGAGCTCAGCCGCGTATGGCAAAGAGAACTTCCTGATCGGGCCGGGCGTCGCACCACTCGCGGACCTCTATGCCGTGCGCGTCTTTGGGTGCGAGGGCTCGACGAACGTCGTTGTGCAGGCGCTCGACTGGGCCGTCGACAACGACATGGACGTCGTGAACATGTCGCTCGGCTCTTCGTATGGCCGCGCGGATTCCGCGACGGCCCTCGCTTCGGACAACGCCTCGGCGGCAGGGATCGTCGTCGTCGCGTCAGCCGGTAACAGCGGAACCCCTCGCTACATCGTGGGTGCGCCTTCGACGACGACCCGCGGCATCAGCGTCGCAGCGAACGACTCGACGCCCACGTTCCCGGCGGCGACCTTGGCACTCAGCACTGGCAAGAGCGTGATCGCGCTGAACGAGAACGGAGCGACATTCGCGAACGGCACGAGCTGGCCGGTTCATGTGTTGCGGAATACGGACGGCACCGTGTCGCTCGGCTGCAACGAGGCTGAGTACGACCCCGCGGTCATCACCGGAAAGCTCGTGCTGACGGCCCGCGGAACCTGCGCCCGTGTGGCGCGGGCGGTCTTTGGTCAGAAGCATGGCGCGGCGGCCGTAGCGATGATCAACAACGCCGCAGGGTATCCGCCGTTCGACGGCAAGATCACGGGCAATCCCGACACCGGCGAAGTGTTCGACGTGACGATCCCGCTCTTCGGTCTCCGCGGCCCGACCACGCCCGCCACAGACGGCGACGATGTCGCGGCAGCGCAGGGCGGCACCGCGACCGCTACGAACACGACGATCAACAACCCGAACTTCCAGAGCCTCGCGAGCTTCTCGTCGAATGGTCCGCGGGTCGGCGATAGCAACCTCAAGCCCGACATCACCGCCCCCGGCGTCAGTATTCTTTCGACCGGAGTTGGCACCGGGACCAAGGGAGCCATCTTCTCGGGTACCTCGATGGCTGCGCCGCACGTCACAGGGGTCGCCGCACTGACGCGCCAGGCCCACTCGTCCTGGGGCGTGGACGACATCAAGGCCGCGATCGTGAACACGGCGGATCCGGGCAAGGTCGCGGGTTATCAAACGAGCCGGGCCGGCACGGGTCTCGTTCAGCCTCTCGGCTCTACGACCACATCCGCGACCGCCATCGGCAACGCACATACCGGTTCGCTGAGCTTCGGCTTCAGCGAGATCGGGACATCCGGCTTCAGTCAGTCGAAGAACGTCACGATCAGCAATCACGGCCCCGCGCCGCTGACGTTCACGGCGTCGACGACACAGAACGCGCCGTTCACTCGTGCCCACACAGCGACGCCAGCCGCCGCAACCGTGACCGTCCCGGCCGGCGGGACTGCCACGCTTGGCTTGACGCTTTCCCTCACCGCGGCGCAGTCGGGCGACTCAAGCGGCTCGAGCGTGAACGGAACATTCCGCGAAGTGGCCGGCCTGCTCACGCTTACGCCGGCGGCGGGCACCAATGGCGGAGTCGCGCTGCGGGTCCCCTACTACCTGGTTCCGCGCGGGCTCTCGAACCTGAACACCACAATTTCGCCGCCACTCGCCAAGACGACCGCGTCGAACACAGCGACGGTATCGAACGCCGGCGGTGCGATCGCTGGCGCCGCGGACATCTTCACGTGGGGCATCGCCGACCCAGACGAAGGCTTCCGCTCGAACGACGTCCGCGCCGTGGGCGTTCGGAAGTCCGGATCGACAGCTCTCCGGTTCGCGGTGAATACGTACCGAAGGTGGTCGAGTCCGAGTGTCAATGAATTCGACATCTTCGTCGATGTCGACCAGAACGGGACGACGGACTACATCGTGTTCACCGACGACTTCGGACTGGTCACGGCCAACGCCTTCGACGGCCGGTACGCAAGCTTCGTCTTCAACGTCGCGACCGGAAAACTCGGCCCGAACGCGTTCCTTGTGGCGACGCCGACCGACAGCAGCACCGTGATCTTCCCCGTGCTCCTCGCAGATGTCGGCCTCTCCGCCGGGACGCATCCGCGGTTCAACTACACGGTCGCGGGTTTCGACCTCTTCAGCACGGGTGACGACAACGCTCCGAGCGAGGTCGGACATTTCAACGCGTTCACTCCGGCGATCAGCGTCACGGTTACGCCGACCGCCTCCATCGCGGCGGGCGGCAGCGCCACCGCGACGATCACCGTCAATTCCACCGAGTGGGACCTCACGCCACCCAAGGGTCTGATGGTCGTCGGCATCGACAACGCCGCGGGCGCTGCCGAGGCGCAGACCATCCCTGCGACGCCCTGACGACGCCGCGAAGAAACAACACGAGGCCCGCCGGAGCGATCTGGCGGGCCTCATACTTTCCAGTGATGGAGCCGCGTGACACCTTCAAGCGACCGCTCCGTGACCTGCGGGTCAGCGTCACGGACCGGTGCAACTTCCGGTGCGTGTACTGCATGCCGAAGGAGGTCTTCGGCAAGGACTTCCAGTTCCTGCCGCGCGCGGAGATCCTCTCGTTCGAGGAGATCGAGCGCCTCGCGCGCGTCTTCCTCGGCCTCGGCGTGCAGAAGGTGCGGCTCACGGGCGGCGAGCCGCTCGTGCGCCGCAACATCGAGCGCCTGGTGGAGATGCTCGCGCAGGTCGGCGATCTCGACCTGACGCTCACGACGAACGGCTCGCTCCTCGCGACGAAGGCGCGGGCGCTGCGCGAGGCGGGCTTGAAGCGTGTGACCGTGAGCCTCGACTCGCTCGACGACGCGACGTTCAAGAGCATGAACGACGTCGACTTCCCGGTCGCTAAGGTCCTCGAAGGCATGGACGCCGCCGAAGCCGCGGGCCTCGCGCCGATCAAGGTGAACATGGTCGTGAAGCGCGGGCTGAACGAGGACAGCGTTCTGCCGATGGCGCGCCACTTCCGTGGGACCGATCGCATCCTCCGCTTCATCGAGTACATGGACGTCGGCTCCTCCAACGGCTGGCGGCTGGACGATGTCGTGTCCGCGCGCGACATCGTCGCGATGATCGATCGCGAGATGCCGCTCGAACCCATCGGAAAGAACTACCCGGGCGAGGTCGCCGAGCGCTGGCGCTACCGGGATGGCAGCGGCGAGATCGGCGTCATCGCCTCGGTGACGCAGGCGTTCTGCGCCGATTGCACCCGCGCGCGATTGTCCGCCGACGGCTCGCTCTACACGTGTCTCTTCGCGACGCAGGGCCACGACCTGCGCGGCCTCGTCCGCAGCGAGGCGAGCGACGCGGACATCGCCGACGCGATCGCCGCGATCTGGACCGCGCGCGACGACCGCTACTCGGAGCTTCGCTCGGAGGAGACCACAGGCCTCAAGAAGGTCGAGATGAGCTTCATCGGGGGCTGATCGCGCCGATCAGCTGGGCGTCGGCACCTTCAGCGCGTCCTCGAGCTCGTCCGCAAGGCGCTCCGCCGCGGCGGTGTTGATCCGGAGCCGCTCCAGGCTCTGGGCCACGGTCTCCTGGATGTCCGGCGTGCGCTTCGCCTCGAGGAACGCGGCCGCCTCTTCCGCGAGGCCGCGCTGTGTGAGCTGGCTCACCGCGGTCACGTAGCCCTGCTTCAACAGCGGCGCCAGGTCGGTGCCGGCGATCTCGGCGTCCCAGTGCGCCCTCACGGCCTTCCACGCCGCGACGCGCGTGCGGCGCGACTGCATCATCGGGATGAGCATGAGTCCGCGGTCCTGGAGGCGGATGAGCGGCGAGAAGATCGCATCGGCGGTGCGCTGCGCGAGCTCCGGGTCCTCGAAGAAGATGAGCCCCTGGCGGAAGCGCGCTTCCTCCTGCGCGTCGGTCGCCTGCGCCTGCTGCATCCGCGCGACGTAGCGGTCCCATAGCCCGCCGTCCCCGACGGTCGCGGCCACCGCGATCACCGTGCCGGCGACGTCGGGGTGTAGTCGCTCACGACCCTCGAGGTGATCGCGCACGCGGCGCAGCGCCTCGTCACGCACGTCCTTCGCGCGCGCGTGGAAGCCCAGCATGGCGATGGCGCGCGTGCGCTTCTCGCGGGTATCGGTGTCGTCGGCGTCGCGTGGCGTCCATCCGGCGGCGTCGAGGATCGGGCGGTAGAGGTCGTCGACAAGACGCGCGAAGGGACGCTCCGTCGCATCGCGCACGGCGTAATTGCCGAGCCACGACAGCGAGTCGCCGATCGCGGCGAGGACGGCGCGGTCCTCCTCGCCGCGAAGAGTCTCGAGGCGCGCGAGGAACATCGCGAGCGTTGCTTTGCCGTGACGGGCGAGAGCCCAGAGGTCGTCGATGAGCGCGAGCCGTTCCTCGGCGGCGAGGTGCGCGATGGCGGCGTCGAGCCGGTCGCCCTCGAAGGCGCTGGCGAAGCGGAACCTATAGAAGCCGCGCCCGCCGCCGTTCGGGAAGAACCACCGGGCGCCCGGAAGGCGCACCGTTCCGCGCTCCGTGCTCAGGACCGAGCGGTGCTCGCGCACGCCCTGCGCCGTGCCGTACTTGATGACGAGCGGCACCGGCCAGCGCTGCGTCGTTGGCGTGGCATCGGTGTCGGAGAAATAGCGCGTCTGCGAAAGCTCGAGCTCGAGGCCGCCGCCGGCATCACGCGCGCGGATGTCCACCAGCGGATGCCCCGGCTCCTTGATCCATGCGTTCGCGATCGCCGTGACGTCCTGGCCGGACGATTCATCGAGTGCGCGCCAGAAGTCGTCGGCCGATGCGTTCGCCTCGGCGTGGCGCTTGAGGTAGATGCGAACCCCCTCGCGGAACGCGTCCTCACCGAGGTAGCCCTCGATCATGCGCAGCACGGCCGCGCCCTTCGTGTACGAGATCGCGTCGAAGCGTTGCGACGCCTCCTCGGCGCTCTTCGCTTCGACGGAGATCGGGTGCGTCGACGCGAGCGCGTCGAGGTTGAACGCGCTGGTGTTCTCGGAAACGAAGTCGCGCCAGTAGCGCCACTCGGGATTCAGCACGGCGGTCGCTTTCTCACCGACGAACGACGCGAACGACTCGTTGAGCCACAGGTCGGTCCACCAGCGCATCGTGACGAGGTCGCCCCACCACATGTGCGTGAGCTCGTGCGCGGCGGTGCTGAAGACCCCCTTGAGGGTCTGGATCGACGCGTTGCGCTCGTCAGCCGCGAGGAGACGCGTCCGATACGTGATCGCGCCGGGGTTCTCCATCGCGCCGGCCTCGAAGTCGGGGATGCCGATGGCGTCGACCTTGTCGTACGGATAGGGGATCGCCGTGTACGCCTGCAGCCACTCCACCGAGCGCACGTGGGCGTCGCGCGCATAGGTCGCCTGAGCGGCGAGTCCCGGCGGAAGGCAGACGCGCACTGGAATGCCCGACGGCGTCTTGGCGACCTCGGTGAACTCGTACGGACCGACGGTGAACGCGACGAGGTAGGTCGAGATCTTCGGCGTTTCACGGAAGACCGTTCGCGTGCGCCGCTCGTCGAGCTGTTCCTGGGAGACGACGGGCATGTTCGCGATCGCGGGGTTCCCGGCCGGGTGGACCAGCTCGAGCGTGAAGCGTGCTTTGAACTCGGGCTCGTCGAAGCAGGGGAATGCGCGGCGCGCGTCGGCGGCCTCGAATTGCGTGGCCGCGTACCGCTCCTCGCCGCGGAGCGAGCGGTACAGTCCGCGCAGCGACTCGCGGATGCCACCGGTCCAGGAGATGTCGAGGGTGTGATCGCCGGCGGCGAGGTCGCGCGTGAACCGAAGGGTCGCGGTCTGCGCCTCGGTGTCGTAGGTGATGCGCTCGGCGACGTCGCCGTCGAGGCTGGCTTTCGTGATGTCCAGCTCGAGCGCGTGGAGCACGATCTCACGTGCGGGTTTGGACGAGCGGAGGGTGATCCGCTCATGGCCGGTCGAGGTCCATTCGTCGAATTCGAGCTCGAACCGCAGCTCGTAGCGGCTCGGCAGGACGTCCTTTGACAGACGGAAATTGCGGGCCTCGTCGCTCAATCACGCCTCCCAGCGGTGTTGACGCGAAAGCGTATCGCGTCGTGCGCTGATACGGTTCTTATATGCCGCCGCAATTCATCTACACGATGTACGGCCTCAAGAAGGTCGCCCCTGGCACCCAGCGCGAGATCCTCAAGGGGATCACGCTGGCCTTCTACCCCACTGCGAAGATCGGCGTCCTCGGGCCGAACGGCGCCGGCAAATCGACGCTGCTCCGCATCATGGCGGGGGTCGACAGCGAGTTCGTCGGCGACGCCCGCATCACCGAGGGGTACCGCGCCGGCCTGCTCGCGCAGGAGCCGCAGCTCGATCCGACCAAGGACGTGCGCGGCAACGTCGAGGAAGGCGTGGCCGACCGGCGCGCGGTGCTCAGGAAGTACGAGGAGCTCTCGGCCAGGTTCGGTGAATCGCTCTCGGACACCGAGATGGACAAGCTGAACGCCGACTTCCAGAAGACGCAGGACGAGATCGAGGCGAAAGGCCTCTGGGACCTGGACAGCCAGATCGACGTCGCGATGGATGCCCTCCGGTTGCCGCCCGGCGAGCAGGACACCGGGACGTTGTCCGGCGGCGAGCGCCGTCGGGTCGCGCTCTGCCGGCTGCTCCTCTCGCATCCCGATCTGCTCCTGCTGGACGAGCCGACGAACCACCTGGATGCGGAGTCGGTCGCGTGGCTCGAGCGAACTTTGGGTAGCTACGAGGGATGCGTCGTCGCCGTCACGCACGATCGTTACTTCCTCGACAACGCGGCGGGCTGGATCCTCGAGCTCGACAAGGGCGCGGGCATTCCGTACGAAGGCAACTACAGCTCGTGGCTCGCACAGAAACGCAAGCGCCTGGCGGATGAGGAGAAGCAGGAGTCCGCGCGTCAGCGCACTCTCGCGCGCGAGCTCGACTGGGTACGGGCATCGCCGCGTGCGCGGCAGGCGAAGAGCAAGGCGCGCATCGAGTCATACGAGCGCCTCCTCGCGGAGGAGCCGGAGCGGCGCGAGCGCGATCTCGAGATCAGCATCCCACCCGGCCCGCGGCTCGGCGATGTCGTCATCAACGCGAGCGGTCTGCGGAAGGGATACGGCGACCGGCTGCTCTTCGACGACCTGACGTTCGCGCTGCCGCGTGGCGGCATCGTCGGGATCATCGGCCCGAACGGCGCCGGCAAGACGACGCTGTTCCGGCTCATCACCGGCGAACAGCAGCCGGACGGTGGCTCGCTCGTCATCGGCGAGACGGTGAAGCTGGGCTACGTGTCGCAGTCGCGCGACACGCTCGATGCGATGAAGAACGTGTGGGAGGAGATCGCGGAAGGTCAGGAGAACATCCAGATCGGTGCGCGAACACGCAACGCGCGGGCGTACGTCGCCTCCTTCAACTTCCGTGGGGCCGATCAGCAGAAGCGTGTCGGCGATCTTTCGGGCGGCGAGCGCAACCGCGTGCATCTCGCGAAGATGCTCAAGTCCGGCGCGAACGTGCTGCTGCTCGACGAGCCGTCGAACGATCTCGACGTCGACACGCTGCGCGCGCTCGAGGACGCGCTGCTGGATTTCGGCGGCTGCGTGGTCGTCATCAGCCACGACCGCTGGTTCCTGGACCGCATCGCCACGCACCTGCTCGTCTTCGAGGGCGACAGCCGCGTGCGGTGGTTCGAGGGGAACTACCATGCCTACGAGGAGTTCATGCGCAAGGAGCACGGCGCGGATTGGCAGCCGCACCGCATCAGGTATCGACCGCTGACGCGCGCCTGACGTTTCCTAGAATCGCGACGTGACATCAGCACGGCTGCTCGCCGTGGTCGGTCTCGTTCTCCTTACGTGCGGAGGCGGGGCAACGCCCGGTCCGGCCCCGACCTTGAGCAACGTCAGCGCGCGACCGAGCGTGTCGCTTCGACCGAGCGCGTCGCCCCCCGGCGCACGACAGCTCAGTGCGACGGACGCGGAAGCCGCGGTCGGGTCGCTGGTCCGCGACACGCTCGGCGCGCTCAAGCGACGCGACGGCCCGGCGCTCGCTGCGGTGGCGCATCCCTC
>Ga0114129_10003037_pt1 | contig 23532 bp, 20 predicted proteins | sample RhiMetdeltSRZDD1_FD_80071 | JGI IMG/M metagenome (GOLD analysis project Ga0114129, IMG submission 80071) | Populus rhizosphere microbial communities from Tennessee, USA - Rhizosphere MetaG P. deltoides SRZDD1 (version 2) (version 2) | ecosystem: Host-associated > Plants > Roots > Rhizosphere >...
CTGAGCAGCGGCACTGATGAGTCCGTCGCCCAAACCGTCGAGGCAGCAGGCACTCGACCTGGTTTACGGTTTCAGCTTCACCGTAATCATCATCGCGGCCTGTCGTTACCGTGCCGCCGCGGACGAGGATGGTTGACGCAAGCGAGTCTCGAACCAGTCAAGCACAAGCCCGGACCAATCGACCTTGTCCCAACCGGTAGATCCGGTACCGTGTCCCGCGCCGGGCACGCGAACCAGCTTCACGTCGACGCCAGCCTTCCGCAGCGCCGCCTCCATGATCTCCGACTGTTGAAAGGGCACGGTCTTGTCCGCGTCGCCGTGCACGAGCAGGAACGGCGGATCATCGGACGTCACGTGCGTGACCGGCGAAACTTCTTGGTACTGCTTCACAGCTGGCGAGGCTGCCGAGGCGTTGGACGCAGGCGGTCTGACACCCGTTGCGAGGCTGACGGCAACGGATCCGCTCGGCGTATCGATCTTCGCGAGATCGGTCGCAGGATAGAACGCGACGACGCATTGCACTTTGGAGCTCTCGCGCTCGACCGGATCGGACGCCGTGGGATCGCCCTTGCCGTCGAGCGTTCCCAGCATGCTCACGAGGTGGCCGCCGGACGATCCCCCGAGCGCACCGATGCGATCCGCACGGACGCCGTAGCGCGACGCGTTGGCGCGGACGAATCGCGTCGCCCGCTGCACATCTGCCGTAATCTCGGGGATATGGAAGCGCGGGGAGGCTCGATGGGTGATGACGAAGGCTGTGTAGCCTGCAGCCACCAGCTTTTGCGTCGCCGACCCAAATTCCCCGGACTGCTTCAGCACGGGCGCGTCGTAGCCCAAGTCGCGGTACCAACCGCTGCCGTTGATCACCACGATGCCGAAGCCGTTCGACGTCGCAGGCTTGTAAACGTCCATCAGCAGCGCGAGACCTGAGTAGGTCCCGAACACCACGTTCGTTTCGACGGCGGGTTGCGCTGCGACCGAGACGTTGAAGATCGCCAGAAACGCGGCCAGGCTCACGGCGCCGAGAACGGTTCGGAGTTTCATCATGGGGCCTCCACGTCGGGAACAGATTCTGCTATTTCGAGCGGCTCTTCGTCGCAGCCACGCGCTCCTCGAAGCGATGGCCGCGAAGCATATCGGGGATCGCTTCGTTCCTTTCATGGCAGGCGTACTCGTAGATCAGCTCGGTCTTCAACTTCAGTGGAATCATCGCGGTCCACCGAGAGGTCCACGTCGTGGGATCGTCGACCGTGAACTCGTAGTGGAGTAGATCGCGACCGACGCGCGTCAACTTCTCGGTGAGCCGCAGGTTCTCGTGCGACCCCATGAAATCGCTTTTCGGGGAGAAGTTCGTCGTGTCGATGACGAGCGTGTCCCCCTCCCAGCGTCCGCGCGAATCGCCGTTCCAGACGCGGATACGGCGGTCGAGGTGAGGTCGACCGTCGAGCGGGATGATGCGGGCGTCGTGCGCCATTTCGGCCATGATGGTCACGTAACCCGGCGACTGAATGATCTGGAGGTAGCTGTTGTAACCGGCCTGCACTCGAGGAATGCCGAAGTTCACGCACCGCTCGCCGAGGGGGAAGACTTCCGGATCCTCGAATGCGTGCGCCTTGCGGTCCTCGAGCTCCGCCGCCCGCCTCTTTTGCGCCTCTGGCGTGAGCGGTGGAATCTTGCCGTCCGGCGGATCGGTGATGAGCGAGGTTCGCCGATCGTGCCAGTCGCGTTCGACGACCCAGAACTGGTTGTAGTTGCCGGTGGCCGGATCGTAGGAGATCGGCTTTGCAATTCTGTTCAGGACGGCGAGAATGAACCCGTCGCCGAATTGAGCGTCGCCGTCGTTCTCGACGATCTGCGCCGCGAACTTTTGGAGCTCGGCGACCTCGGCATCCGTCAGGGAGCTCTTACCCTCCCACTGCTTCGGGCGCTGGAGTGGCGTCACCGTGTTGTTCGCCCAGATGCCCTGAAAGTCCGGATGTCCGTCCGGCGTCCGTTGAAGAACCCATTTCTGCGAAGCCGAGCCCGCATGCCGGGCTGGCGATTGCGTGCGCGACCACAGCGTCGCCGTGCCTGCCGCCAGACCCAGCGCGAATGCAAGAAGACCGAACGCGCGACGCCTTCGCACGGCCATGTCGAGCCTCCTGCTCGTGTCGGGTCTCAGCATGTCGTTGGCATTCCGCCGGTGCTCAAACGACCTTCTGAGACGCGACGCTTCGAGCGCTCCCAGCACGAAGATTAGCCTCGTTCCAGGATGCTGGTCGAGAAATTTCGAGGGTAGGGGACGGGTCCCCGCACGATCCGACGTGACCTGCTGGCGGGCGTGATCACAGCCAGAGCTGTTGCCGCTGGTCGGGAAGTTCGTCTTCGAACAGCAGCGGCGTTTCGCTCCAGGCGGCGAGCCGGCGTCGCCTCAGGAAGATGGCCGTCAGGGACAGACTCACGACGATGAGAACGGCTGGCAAGGCGCCGGTGGTTGCAGAGCGCACGAGACCGGCGCCGATGATCGTGAGGACGAGGTACGCGAACAAGCCGAGCAGCAGGCTATGCGCGATGAAATGTTTCCCAGGGAGGTACGAGCACGTGAACGGAATGCGCCGCCAGTCGAGCAGCACGGCATGCACGAAGACGAGTCCCACCAGGGCGACGACGAGCCCAGCGACCAGCGCCCTCGAGCCGATCGCACTCCACAGAATGGGGATGGAAGCTGCGACCGGCAGACCAACCACGAACGCCGTGACCACGTGATCGACAGCGCGCAGTTGCTCTCGGCGCGTGGTTCCATCCTCGGTCAACCTGAAGATCCAGTTCGCCCGCTGTTCCAATGGCAGCACGAGGGCGCCTCTGACGGCCAAGGCACACACGAACATGACGCCAAACGGCACCCAGATCGCCGCACCGGCCGGAGAAAAGACACCGACGCCGCAAGCCAGGATGCCAACGAGCACGCTCTGATGCAGCTGACTGCGGCGAATCGTGAGGAGGACGAAGCGATGAACGGCGCGAAACGCCGGCGTCGTCCGGATAGGCAGACGCGTGCGATTCGGTTCGGGCGAAGACGTCGCAGTCGCGATCGGCCGCAGCATCAGCTGTTCGAAATGACGGAATAAAATGGCATACGTCGTCGCGACGACCGCTGCTGCACTCGCCACCGCCGCGATCGCGGTGCCGGCCAGTTGGAGGGACCACATATCCTCATGGCCGTGCAGGCTCCGCTGGAGCCCGACAAACCAGGCGGGCGGTACAAACCACAGCCAAGTCGATCGCGTGACGAACGCGCCGCCAAAATGTGGCAGCCGCAACACGAAGGGCATCGCCAACACGAGCAGCCCCAGCATGGCGCTCCGCACAATCCCGGTCAGCTCGCGCAGCCGGCTGCGTGAGAGCGCGAGCGTGGCTCCACCCACAATGGCCGTGATCGCGAGCACGGCGAACAGCGATGCGCCAGCGCCAGTGATCGCCCACACGATCAGCCGAGATAGGAGGCTCTGTTCGGCAAACCGGCCCACTGATGTCAGGAGCACCAGCGGCAGGAGCGACAGGTGCACGACGGCGATGAGCAACCCTTCGAAGAGAATCAGCGCCCTCAGCTTCGCGGCAAAGACAACCGTTCGACGAACGGGCAACGGTCCGAGAATCCGAAAGTCACGCTCGTCAGGAAACAGCGAATCGCTGACGAGGAGCGTGATGAATGCGGCCAGCACCATCGGGAGCCCGACGATGAACAGGTCGTCGCCGAGAACGGCAAGCCGGTACCGCTCGGGCGAGCCACCGACGGCGAGCATCGCGTACTTTCCCGCGTAGAGGTACGTCAACAGCAGCCCAAAGGCGACGACCCCGCCAGCGGCGCCCAACAGCATGTGCTTGAACGAGTCCGCGCCTGCGGTCGACAGGATGCCGAAGTCGAACATCGCTCGGAAGTAGTGTTCCGTGAGCCGTGCTGCTGCCTGCGGGACACGTGGGTCCGCCTTCACCGGCCGGTCTGCGGGCCGCCGGCGTCCGGTGAAACGAGTTGTCGCAGGAACAGTCATGTGAGCTGCATGACGTCGAGGATCCGGCGGGCCACTGGCGAGAAGTCGTCGTGTCCCGTTGCGCGGACGAACGCTTCTTCCAGGGACCCCGCGCCCGCATCGCTGAACGACGCGACGTCGTGTTCAGCCGCGATACGACCGCCGGAAAGGATCAAGACGCGAGAGCACAGCTGCTGGACGATGTCGAACCGATGCGTGCTGAAAAGGACCATCCGATCGGCGGCCGCGTACAGACGGAGCAGTGTCCGGAACAAGAGGCCGGCAGTGACGTCCAGGCCCGAGAACGGCTCGTCGAGCACGAGGAGATCCGGATTGTGCATGAGCGCCGCCGCCAGAAGAACGCGCTGGCGCATGCCTTTCGAATAGGCGGCCATCGTGCTGTAGCGGCTGTCCCAAAGCAGCAAAAGTCGGAGGAGCGCCGGCACTTTCTCGCTCAGCGTTCGCTCAGTGAGACCGCGCAGTCGACCGACCAGCAGCAGATACTCGGTCGCCGTCAGATGGGTATAGAGGTGTGGTTCCTCGGGCACGTACCCGAGGCGGCCCTTGTATGCGATCGGATCGTCCGACATGCGGCGGCCGTCGAGCCACAGCGACCCTGCGCTCGGATCGATGAGGCCGACGACGGTGTTGACGGTTGTACTCTTGCCGGATCCGTTCGGACCGAGATATCCGAGAATCTCGCCGCGCCTCACATGGAAGTCGACGCGATCGAGCGCGAGAAATGCGCCGTACCGCTTCGTCAACCCGTGCGCTTCCAGCATGGCGTCAGTACTGGACGCTCTGCAGCGGCCGGTGTCGGGCAAAAAAGATGCTCGCCCCGACGTAGATTGCCGTTTCGAGACACACAGCGATCACGATCAGCGGCTCGAACCGGTGCACGCTAGACAGCGCCGCCACGCACAGCCCGATTCCCATCGTCACGCGAATGTAGCCGCCGAGGCGATGGACTCGCCGCCAGAGATCGTTGTGCTCGACTGTCTGGCTTGTGCCAATTCTCCAGGCAGGATTCGGGCGCAAACGCGGCAGCTCATTGCCCGTGGCGATGAAGAAAACGCCCACCATCAGCCCAAGAACGCGGCCGAGCCACAGATGTGGCCCGATTAGAGCCACGAGCATCGTCACGTGAAACGCCGAAAGGAAGAGGACCGTGACCGGGCCTATGCGCTCTGAAGCGGAGATCGATCCCGCGACTGGCTGGCGTGCGCTGCGGTGCAACGCCACGAACAGCCACCAGATCACCGTCGCGGCAACCGGCAGAAGAAACGCAAGAATCAGCCGCCCGACGATCAGATATCGGACCTGCGGAATGCCGGGCGCGAAATCGGCGAACGCGACTATCGATGCGGTGAACGCGATGGAGAGGGCAACGAGCGCACGATGTTGGATCGCCATCGGCTCCTCCGGTCAGGAACGGAGTCCAGGAGCAGCTCGATCACCTCCTGGAGCACGGTCGTGTTCACGTCGTATTCGATGCATTGACCCTTGCGCTCGCTGACGATGAGGTCTGCCGATCGCAGTACGGCGAGGTGTCGCGAAATCGTCGGCCAACTGCTGGGAAACGCGTCAGCGATTTCGCCGGACGTGCGGCGACGCTCCCTGAGCAGCTTCAGAATCTCGCGGCGGGTGGGGTCGGCAAGCGCGCGGAACGCATGATTGATCGCCATGTGGCTGCGAAAAGAATTAGCCAACTTGCTAATTATGTCAACCCAGTCCCCGGTCCCCAGTTCCCGACCAGTCGGCTATCATGACGTTGGACTATGGCGAGATGGCCAGTCGCCCTCGGCGCGGTGTTCGCGCTCTGCGCCGGTGGGGCGGCGTCTGCCGTGGGTCCAGGCCGCCAGGCGCCACCGAGTGCGCCGCGCGTCGACGCGGCACAGACCGTCATCAGCCGGACGTGCGTCGGCTGCCACAACGAACGCACGCGAAGCGGCAACGTCTCGCTCGAATCGTTCGAGATTGGCCGAGCCGGACAGCACGCCGACATCGCGGAACGAATGATTCGCAAGCTGCGCGCGGGGCAGATGCCGCCTCCTGGCAGCCGCCGACCCGGCGAAGCGGCGCTGGCGCAACTTGCCGAGGCCCTCGAAGCGCAAGTCGACGCGTCTTCCACAGACCCGACGCCGGGACGCAGGACGTTCCAGCGGTTGAATCGGGCCGAGTACGCGCGATCGATTCACGATCTGCTCGCGCTCGACGTGAACGCTGGCGAGTTCCTGCCGCTCGATCCGAAAAGCGCCAACTTCGACAACATCGCCGATGCGCAGCTGCTGTCGCCGACCTTGATGCAGGCGTACCTCACAGCCGCCGCCGAAATCAGTCGCCTCGCCGTCGGCGATCCGGCCGCAACCGCGCGAGAGGCCACCTATCCGGTGTCCCGATGGACGTCGCAGCGGGAGCACGTCGACGGTGCGCCCTACGGCACGCGCGGCGGCGTGTCGGTGATGCACACCTTCCCGGCGGACGGCGATTATCGGTTCCGCGTGTCGTTCTATCACGAGACGACCGGCGCTCTGTACGGGAACGGACGCGCCGCGCTGCACACGGCGGACGCCCCCGAACAGATTGAGATCTCAATCGACGGCGCGCGCGTGGCGCTGCTCGACATCGACCGCTGGATGAACTCGTCCGATCCGGACGGCGTGAACCTGCGAACCGATCGGATCGCCGTCACGGCTGGTCCGCATCGTGTTTCTGCGGCATTTATCAGGCGCTTCGAGGGCCCCGCGCAGGATCTCATCTCACCGCTCGAGTGGTCGCTCGCGAGCACGAGCATTGCCGACGCCTACGGTTTCACGACGCTGCCGCACCTGCGCGACATGTCGATCACAGGACCGTTCACCGCGACCGGCGTCTCCGAGACGCCGAGCCGCCAGAAGATCTTCACCTGCCATCCGGAACAGCCGGGTCGTACGGCGCGTCGTGGCGTTCCCGCGAAAGCGAGCGAGACGCGCGACGGCGGGCCTGCCACGCCAAAGCGCGAGACGCGCGACGGCGGGCGCCAAGTGGTCTGCGCGCACGAGATTGTGGCGCGGCTGGCGTCGCAGGCATTCCGGCGCACGGCGACCGAGACCGACGTCAATGCGCTGATGGCGCTCTATGAGAAAGGCGCGGCCGATGGTGGCTTCGAGGCGGGCATCCGCACGGCGCTCGAAGGGATCCTGGCGAGCCCGCGCTTCGTGTTCCGCTTCGAAGAATCGCGCGGCGCCGGCGGCCGGACGTACGCGCTGAGCGACGTCGATCTCGCATCACGGCTCTCGTTCTTCTTGTGGGCAAGCGGTCCGGACGCCGACTTGCTTCGTGTGGCGGAGGCGGGCCGGCTATCGACGCCGGCCGTCCTCGAACAGCAGGTGCGCCGGCTGCTCGCCGATCGGCGGTCGGACGTCCTCGCGTCGCGCTTCGCCTCCCAGTGGCTGCGTCTTCAGGATCTCGACAAGATCAATCCAGACGTTCGCGTCTATCCGGACTTCGACGAGCAGCTCAAAACGTCCATGGTCCGCGAAACCGAGCTCTTCTTCCGCCACATCGTGCGGGAGGACCGGCCGGTCCTGGATCTGTTTTCCGCCGACTACACCTTCGTCGACGAGCGTCTCGCCCGCCACTACGGGATCCGAAACGTGGTCGGGAATGAGTTCCGCAAGGTCGCGTATCCGGATGGCCGGCGCCAGGGGCTGCTCGGACACGGCAGCATTCTGACGCTCACGTCGCATGCCGATCGCACGTCGCCGGTCCTGCGGGGCAAGTGGGTGATGGAAGTGCTGCTCGGCACGCCGCCGCCACCGCCGCCGCCGAACGTGCCGGATCTCGAAGCGACTGCGGAGGCCGAGGACGGACGGCTGCGGACCGTGCGCGAACGGATGGAGCAGCACCGTGCGAACCCGGCGTGCGCATCGTGCCACCGCATGATTGATCCGATCGGCCTCGCCCTCGAGAACTTCGACGTTACCGGTCAGTGGCGCATCAAGGACAACGGCATGCCGGTCGATCCGGTGAGCACGTTCTACGATGGGACTCCTCTGACGGGCCCCGGCGATCTGCGTCAGGCGCTGCTCAGGCGATCGGGCGTTCTGGTGCAGAATTTCGCCGAGAATCTCATGACCTTCGCGCTCGGGCGACGGCTCGACTCCGCGGACATGCCCGCCGTCCGCGGCATTGTCCGGCAGGCGCAGAAGGAAAACGACAAGCTGTCGGCGTTCGTGCTTGCTATTGTGAAGAGTCCCGCGTTCCGGATGAAGAGCGCGGAGGCGTCGCCGTCCACTACGGGAGAGGCAAGATGACCTTCATCGCCGGAAAGCATATTCCTCGCCGGACTGTGTTGCGCGGGCTCGGAGCGACAGTGGCGCTGCCGTTTCTCGATGCGATGACGCCGGCACGCGGACGATGGAGCGGCACCGTTCGCGCGGCGTCGCTCGACCGCACGCGGCTCGTGTGCATCGAGATGGTGCACGGCGCGGCAGGCTGCAACGAATGGGGCGCCAAACAGCATCTCTGGTCGCCGGCCGAGACCGGGCGCGCGTTCGACTTGACGCCGACCGCGCTCAGCCCGCTCGAACCGTTCCGCAAGTTCCTCACCGTCGTCAGCGACACCGATGTGCGGGGCGCGGAGGCGGTGACACAACCGGAGATCGGCGGCGATCACTTCCGCTCGAGCGCGGTGTTCCTCACGCAAACGCACCCGAGACAGACGGAGAGCTCCGACGTTCGCGCCGGCATCTCGCTCGATCAGATTTACGCCAGGCGGTTCGGGCAGGACACGCCGATCCCTTCGATGCAGCTGTGCATCGAGAATGTCGATCAGGCGGGCGGCTGCGCGTACGGCTACTCGTGCGTCTACACCGACATGATCAGCTGGGCGTCGCCGACCGAGCCGCTGCCGATGATCAGGGATCCGCGCATGGCGTTCGACCAGCTGTTCGGCGCGGGCGGTTCGACGAGGGAGCGGGCGGCGCGGCGGCAATCGACCAGCAGCGTGCTCGACTACATCACGGCGCAGGTGGCCGACCTGAGCCGGCGTCTCGATGCCAGCGACCGCCAGCGGATGGATCGGTATCTTCAGGACGTGCGCGAAATCGAGCGGCGCATCCAGAGAGTCGAGGCGCGTAATTCGAGCGGCGAGACGCGCGAGCTGCCCGAAGCGCCGGCGGGTGTGCCCGACTCGTTCGACGAGCACGTCAAGCTCATGTTCGACCTGCAGGCGCTCGCCTTCCAGGCGGACATCACACGCGTCTTCTCATTCAAGATGGGACGCGACGCCTCGAGCCGCGTGTACCCGGAGAGCGGCGTCTCGAAGGGTTTCCATCCTTCGTCGCACCACGGCAACAAGCCGGCGAACATCACCGAGTTCGGGCAGATCAACCGGTATCACGTGAGCCTGCTCCCGTATTTCCTGCAGAGGCTCCAGTCCATTCAGGAGGGTGACGCGTCGCTGCTCGAGAAGACGGCGATCATCTACGGCTCGCCGATGGCGGATAGCAATATCCATAACCACAGACGGTGTCCGTTGATCGTGCTCGGCGGCGCGAATGGTCAGCTTCCGGGCAACAAGCATCTCAGAGCCGCCGCGGGGACACCGATGGCGAACGTCATGCTCTCGGTGATGCACGCGATCGGATTGACCGACGTAGCGCAGTTTGGTGATTCGACGGGGACGCTCCCGTTGAGTTAGCCGCGGAGTCGAACATGTTCAAGCGCTGGACAACCAACATCGGCCTTGCATGCGGGCTTGTTGTGGCGTGCGCGAGCGCGCCAATGGCCACGGCCGCATCAGGAGTGGCCGACGCCGCGATGAGAGGCGACGTCGCGACAGTGCGCGCGCTGCTGCAACAGGGCGCCGACGTGAATGCGGGCGAAGGCGACGGCATGACGGCGCTGCACTTCGCCGCGGATCGCGGCGACGCGAACATGGCCGCGCTGCTGCTCAAGGCCGGCGCCAATGTGCGCGCGGAAACACGCATCGGCCGGTATACGCCGCTCCATGTCGCCGCGAAGGCAGGGCAGACGGCGATCGTTCGCCTGCTCGTGGACGCGAACGCCGACGTCCGTGCGTTGACCGCGACCGGCGCTGCGCCGCTGCACTTTGCAGCGGCCTCCGGCAGTGCCGAGGCGATCGCGCTGCTTCTCGATCGCGGCGCCGACGTGAATGGACGCGAGCCTCAGTGGGGACAGACGCCTCTGATGTTCGCGGCGGCGTCGGGGCGGACCGAAGCGGTCAAGATCCTGCTGGCGCGCGGCGCCGATGCGCGGGCAACCGGGAAGGTGGTCGACATCAGCGCGCGCAACCGCCAGGACAGCGCGGACAGCCGCCAGCGAAATGCGCGCATTGCGGAAATCCAGAAACGGCTGGCCGCAGAACGGGCACGTGCCGCGTCCACCTCGGGTGGACCGTCGATTGCGGCGCGGCCGGCGCGCGGCCGCGACGGCGACTCGGGCGGAGAGCCGGAACCACTGGGCTATGCCGACCTGGTCGGTGCGCAGGGCGGACTGACCGCGCTGCTGCTCGCGTCGCGCGAGGGTCTCGCCGAAACGGCATTTGCGCTTCTCGACGGCGGAGCGGACATCAATCAGGTGAGCGCATCCGATCACACGAGTCCGCTGCTGATGGCGTGCATCAACGGACATTTCGATCTCGCGATGCGGCTGCTCGCGCGCGGCGCGAAGGTGAATCTGGCGAGCGACGCCGGGGCGGCGCCGCTCTACGGCGTCCTCAACATGCAATGGGCGCCGAAGGCGCGTCATCCACAGCCTGCGCATTACATGCAGCAGACGGTCGGCTATCTCGAGCTGGCCGAGGCGATCCTGAAGGCGGGCGCCGATCCGAACGCGCGACTCAGGAAGTCGCTCTGGTACACGACGTACAACCGCGACCTGCTCAGCGTGGATCGCACCGGTTCGACGCCGTTCTGGTGGGCGGCGTACACGCTCGACGTGCCGGCGATGCGACTGCTCCTCAAGTACGGCGCCGATCCCAACATCGGCACCGTCAAGGTTCCAGAGCGGTACGAAGAGGGCGGTCCGGATCCGAGCGGTCCAGATCGATCGGGTCTCCCGCAGATTCCGTGGTACGGTCCTGCCGTCCTGCCGATTCATGCCGCTTCGGGCGTCGGTTATGGACTCGGCTTCGCCGGCAACACGCATCGCCACGTGCCGGACGGCTGGTTGCCGGCGGTGAAGTTCCTCGTCGAGGATCTCGGCGCCGACGTCAACGCGCGCGATCATAACGGCTACACGCCGCTGCACCACGCCGCATCCCGGGGCGACAACGAGCTGATTCGCTATCTCGTGTCCAAAGGCGCGGACGTGAAGGCGGTGAGCCGCAGCGGCCAGACCACCGTCGACATGGCGAACGGACCCGTGCAGCGCGTGCAGCCGTTCCCGGATACCATCACGCTGCTCGAGAGCCTGGGCGCCAAGAACAATCACCGCTGCGTCGGCTGCTGACGGCTCGCGAGGACTCGGCGATCACGTCTTCGATTTCCTGGACTCTGCTTTCGACACGGAGAACCCTGTCATGAGCAAGGTGACGCTGAAGGTGAACGGGACGTCCCACACCTTGGACGTCGAACCGTCGACGCCGCTCCTCTACATCCTGCGCAACGACCTTGGTCTGCAGGGGCCGCGTTTCGGCTGCGGACTCGGCCAGTGCGGGGCGTGCGCCGTGATCATCAACGGCGTCGCGACGCGGTCGTGCGTCACGCCGACGTCCAGCGTCAAAGGGGAAGTCACGACGCTCGAAGGACTCGCCGGAAACGGCGTGCTCCACCCGGTGCAGCGGGCGTGGATCGCCGAGCAGGCGCCGCAGTGCGGCTTCTGCCAGAACGGACAAATCATGACCGCGAAGGCGCTGCTCGATCGGAATCCGAACCCGACCGATGCGCAGATTCGCGAGGCGATGAACCGTACGCTGTGCCGCTGCATGACCTATTACCGCATCCAAGCCGCCATCAAGCGCGCGGCGAGCATCATGGCGGGTAAGGAGGTGGTGGCATGACGACCTCCACGCCTCGCAGAGAGTTCCTCAAGACGTCAGGCATGCTCGTCGTCGGCATCAGCGTCGCCGGTGTGGCCACAACTGATCCCTTCAGCGTCGTTCTCGAAGCAGACGGTCCTTATCCCGATCCCGATTTCAGGCAGCTCGATTCGTGGATCGTCATTCGCGAAGACAACACCGCGACGTTCTACGTCGGCAAGACCGACTGCGGCCAGGGAACCGGCACCGCCTTCCGGCAGATGATGTCGGACGAGCTCGACATCGCGTTCGACAAGACCACTTGTGTGATGGGCAGCACGGATGTCACGGTCGATCAGGGCGGGTCCGGCGGCTCCGATGCCATTCAAGTGGATGGCTGGCCGATGCGGCGCGTGGCGGCCGAAGCGCGTCGCGTTCTGCTCACGCTCGCGTCAACGCGCCTCAGCGTCCCGGTCGACCGGTTGGCGGTGAGCGATGGTGTCATCAGCGTCAAAGCCGATCCCTCGAAGAAGGTCAGCTACGGCGAGCTCGTTGGCGGAAAACGTTTCAATGTCACGCTGACCGGCAACGACATCAACGCGACCACAGGCGTTGCGAAAGTAAAGGCCGTTCAGGAACTGAAGATGGTCGGTCAGTCGCCGCAGCGATATGACATTCCCGCAAAGGTCGATGGCTCGCTGAAATGGGCCGTTGATGCAAGAGCGCCGGGCATGGTGCACGCGCGCAACGTGCGCCCGCCGGTCGCCGGCGCGAAACTGATCGGTGTCGATGAATCGTCCGTCCGAACGATCCCGGGTTTCATCAAGGTCGTCACCAAGGGCAACTACGTCGCCGTCGTCTGCGAGCGCGAAGAGCAGGCGATCAAAGCCGCGCGCCAACTGAAGGTGAACTGGCAGAAGCCCTCGACGCCGCCCTTTCCGGCGTCGGAAGATCTGTACAAGTACATGCGCAGCGCGACACCGACGTCGAGCTCGAGGCCGAGCGTGGTCGGCAACGCGGAATCCGCTTTCTCTGGCGCCGCAACGATCGTCGAAGCCGAATACGACTTTCCGTTTCAGGGACACACGGCGATTGCTCCGGCGCATGCGATGGCCGATCCGTCGAACGGCCAGATGACGATCTATTCCAACGACATGAAGTCGTATGGCATGCGTTCGGGCGTTGCGGCGTTTCTTCAAATGCCGCGCGACCGCGTACGCGTCGTCTGGATGGAGGGACCGCAGGGATACGGGCGCACGGCAGCCGACGATGCGGGCTTCGAGGCGGCGTACTTGGCGAAGGAGCTGGGTCGGCCGGTTCGCGTGCAGTGGATGAGAGACGAGGAAACCGCGTGGGATACGAAGGGTCCGGCGTTCGCCGTCAAGATGCGCGGCGCTCTCGATGCGCAGGGTAACCTCGTCGCGATCGAATACGACGCGCGCTCTGCGGACTACAACCATGTCGGCTACAACGAGGCCGACACCGTCCTGATCGCGCAGCTGATGGGAACGCGCCGCGCCACGCCGGCGAGCGGGAGCGCGGCGCTCCCGTCCGACATGTACGCCATTCCGAACCGGCGCATGACGGGGCATGTGGTATCGATGCCGCTGGTCTGGGAAACGCCGCTTCGCACCGGCAACCTTCGCGACCCGAACGGTCCACAGTCAACGTTTGCCGCCGAGTCGTTCATCGACGAGCTGGCGGGGGCGGCGAAAGCCGACCCCGTCGAATTCCGTCTGAGGCTTCTGACCGCCGGCCGCGGGGACGATGATGGGTTCAGGCGGGCGCGATCGATCGCGGTCGTGAAGGCCGCGGCGCAGGCATACGGCTGGGACGCTCGTCCGTCACCAAAGCCGCGCGCGTCCGGCCGCCTGCTGACGGGCCGAGGCATCTCGTACTCATTCCGCGGGCAAACGATCGTGGCCGAGATCGCCGAGGTCGAAGTGAACCGCGACACGGGTCACGTCTGGGTGAAGCGGATCGTGTGCGCGCACGATTGCGGCCTGGTGATCAATCCCGAGGCGCTGCGTCGGACCATCGAGGGCGCGGCGCTTCACTCGCTGAGCCGCGCGCTGCACGAGGAAGTCCGGTTCGACACCGAGCGGGTCACGAACGTGGACTGGAACTCGAGTCCGACGCTCACGCACGCCGATGCGCCGGAGCGGATCGACATCGTCCTGGTAAACGGCGATCCGAATCCGAACCGTCCGGATCTTCCGCACTACGGCGCGGGAGAGGCGGCGTGCAAGCCGATGATCGCGGCGGTCGCCAACGCCATTTACGATGCTACCGGCGTGCGCCTCCGTCGCGTGCCGTTCCGAGACGCGCGTGTGCTCGCCGCGCTCAAAGCGGCGAACGTGTAATCTCAAACATCTCGTATTTCAATTCTTGTCGTCGTTGTCGGGGATCCCTGCGGCGATCCACCGGAATGGCGATTGGGCTGTCCCCGCGCCGACGACGATCAGCAGTGTCGGGTTCGGGCAGGTCAGTCCGACGGCAGGTGTCAGGACGCCATCGATCTTGAAGTCTCCATCGACGTCGAGCGCTCCTGTCGGCGAGACATGCGGCGTGTTCGAGGCTCCGCAGAAAAGGAGAGCTCGCACCGCCGTCAAATCGCCGCGCGTGCCGATCGGCACGAACGCGCCGGTCGGCGCGACGCCGGCCGCGAGCACGAGACCGCGCCCACGGACCTCGAGCTCGCCGTCGGCTTCGAGTCTGGCTTTCAAGGTATGGATAGCCCATGGCAACGCTCCCGGGCCGATTCCGCGCACGACGTGTAAGAACGGCATAAACGTCGCCGTGTTGATGAGCACAGGCTGGACGCCGATCCCTCCATCAAACCGGGTGACGACCTTCTCATCATTGGCCGCCAATCCAAACGCGGCGATTGCGATGATCCCCACGACTGCGAGCATCTTCGTCATTGGAATCCTCCTGACCGGAAAGATGTCCGCTCCGACGCAGTTAGCCAATAGAGTGCGGATTGATTTCGCGTTGAGTTTTCCTTGAGCCGTAGGTTCTTCGAGGGCCGCGGTTTATCGGTTGGCTAATATAGGAGGTGAGACCGTGCGGGCTCCGGTTCATGAGTGCTCCAACCCTGAGGTTCGGCGTTTTTGAGCTCGATGTCGCGGGCTACGAACTCAGGCGCTCGGGCCGGCCGATCAAAGTGGAGCGGCTTGCGATGGAGTTGCTCATGTTGTTGGTCGAGCGATCCGGCCAACTGGTGACGCGCGACAAAATATTAGAGCGTCTCTGGGGCAAGGACGTCTTCCTGGACTTCGACAACAGCATCAACACAGCGATCTCGAAAGTCCGAGCTGCCCTCAGAGACAATCCGGAGAACCCCGCCTTCATAAAAACGATCCCCGGAAAGGGATACCGATTCATCGCTTCCGTGACAGTCTCGGACGGGGCAGCCGAGACGACGTCGCCTTCGACTGCGTCATCGACGACTCGTTCGGACAGCGTGTCTCGGGAGGGCTCCAGCGATGTCCCATCGCAGGCGACAACGGTTCCGAGACCACGCCGTTTTTGGTTATGGCCCTTCGTCGTCGGTGTGACGGTGGCCGCCGCGTTCGGCGTGTGGATGAGCCAAGGTCGGTCCTCCCCAACCTGAATCCAACCAGAATTTGCGAGGCTCCTGGAACGAATGGGATTGCCGCAGTAGGCTGGGCGGCCCCGATCTCAATCGCGAAAGTCGGCCAGCGCGAAGGCCGTCAGCGTCGTGCCGGAGGGCATGAGCACATGCTGCCGGCCGTCGAGCATGTAGGTAATAGCGCCCGCATACAACGACGAGCCGGTCTGGAAGTGCCAGAGGTTCCTGCCGCTCTTCGCGTCGAACGCCATCAGGTTGCCGGAGCCGCCGGCGAACACGACGCCCGAGGCGGTCGACAGCACGCCGGCCCACGACTGCGTGGTGTACCGATATTCCCACCGCCGCTCGCCCGTCAGCGCATCAATCGCGCGCAGCGCGCTGTACGGGCGATCGCCGAGACGCTGTACAGCACCACCACGAAATCCGTCGCCGGGGTTGTAGTCTTCCTTCCAGGAAAAGAACATGCCGCACGATTCGCGCGCCGTCACGAAAAAGAGGCCGCGCGCCGGATCGAACGACGGCGGCATCCAGTTCGTGCCGCCGGTCTGATCCGGACACACCTTCGTGCCTTCCTCGTTCGGCACGCTGTTGGGCAGCAGCATCGGCCGGCCGTCGGCGCGGATCTCCTTGGCCCACGTCGTTTCGATGAACGGTTTTCCTCTGATCAGTTTTCCCGTCGCGCGATCGAGGACGTAAAAGAACCCGTTTCGATTTGCGAACAGCACGACTTTGCGCAGCTGGCCTCCAATCGTGATGTCAGCCAGGACCGGCATCTGCGTCGAGTCCCAGTCCCAGATGTCGTGCGGCGTGAACTGATAGTGCCATCGCAGCTTGCCGGTGTCGGCGTCGAGCGCGACCACCGAGGCGGTGTACAGGTTATCGCCCTCTCGCTCGCTGCCGTTGTAGTCGGGCCCGGCATTTCCGGTGCCCCAGTACACCAGGTTGAGCTCAGGATCGTATGCGCCGGGGACCCAGATCGAGCCGCCGCCGTGCTCCCATGCTTTGGCGTCTGTGCCGCGCCACGTGCTGTGGCCGGGATCGTCCGGCCCTGCGGTCGTGTAGAACCGCCACGCCTGTTTCCCCGTCTGCACGTCGTAGGCGTCGATGAACCCGCGCACGCCGTACTCGGCACCGGCGACGCCGGCGAGCACCTTGTCCTTCACGACGAGCGGCGCAGTCGTCCCGCTATAGCCGTTCCGGTACGGCGCCATGGCCGAGTCCCATTCGAGCGCGCCCGTCTTGCGGCTGATCGCGACGACGTGCGCGTCGAGCGTTGTCTTGAAGAGGCGATCGCCGAGAACGGCGAATCCGCGGTTGACCAGCCCGCAGCACGCGATGAGACCGCTCGGAAGATCGCGCCGGTAGCGCCAGATCTGCCGGCCCGTGCGAGCGTCGATCGCCCACCCTGTGTCCAGCGGCCCCGTGACATAAATCACGCCGTCGAGCACGAGCGGTGAGGCTTCGAATTTGCCGAGCGTGTCGGTCTGGAACTGCCACTGCGCCGTCAGTCGATGGACGTTCTCGGGCGTGATCTGCGTCAGCGGGCTGTGCCGCTGGTTGGCGTAATCGCCGCCGTAGGTCAGCCAGCGCGTCGAATTCCTGAGACCGTCGCGCAGATCCTGCGAAGTGACTTGCGTCGAGGGCTGTTGCGCCGCGATCGACCACGTGCCCACGGCCGTCGCGACGAGCGTCACTTGCACGACCCGAATCGTCAACGCGCGCATGCTCTGCTCCTTTTCGGTGTCAGCCAACGGAGGAAGACGAAGGTTCCCGTTATCTCTGTGAGGCCTCGGTTCCCCGCAGGCCGCCCAAGTAGCGCAAGAGGTCGTCGAGATCGCGATCGTTGATCCGCTCGGGTCCGTACACCGGCATCAGCGACTTCGTCTCCAACGTGAGCTCGCTGAGATTTGCCTTGAGAAATCCCTGCAGGCGTTCGCGCGTATCCATGATCTGAATCGAGAATTCGTCCTCGTTCTTCTTGACGCCGCGAATCCGCTCGCCTTCGCGGGTGACCAGCGTCACCGGCTCGTAGCCCGCGCGGATGATGCTGCTCGTGCCGCGAAGCTTGGCGAGGAGGCCCGCGCGGGGACGGCCCGATCCAATCCGCGAGAGATCAGGGCCCAGTTGTCCGCCCCGTCCGTTCACCATGTGGCAACTGGCGCAGTTGGCTCGGAAAAGGCGCTCGCCGCTGGCGGCGTCGCCGCTCGGCGGCGTCGCTGGGACCGCGCTCAGCGTGCGCAGATAGGCAAGGACTTGCCAGATGTCGCGGTCGGCGACGCGGAGCGGATCGGCCGGGGTCATCTCCGTGCCCGGCACGCCGCGCCGGACGATGTCGAAGATGCGTTCGTCGGTGGATCCGGCGGCCCACACGCCGGTGAGATCGGGACCGAGATATCCGCGCGCGTCCGGCCCATGACAGCCGGCGCATCGGGTCCGGAACATCGCGCCGCCGTTGCTGATCGCCTGGGCGTTGCCTTCGAGCGGATTCTTGGTCGGCCGCGGCTCAGTGCGCGTTCGATCCTGCGCCGCCGCGTGAGCCACCGCGACGGTTGCGACGAAGGCCAGAATCAAACAGCCTCGATTCATGCGTCGCCGTATACACCCGCAACCACGCCGAGGTCAAGAATTCTGATAGGATTCCGCCGCTACTAGCCCGATGTCGCGATAGGCGTTTCAGATGAAAGTTGCAGGTGCCGCATGATGAATCGCCGTGAGTTCCTTGGAGCGGGAATCGGAGTCGGCGCCGCGGCGATCGCGGCGTACGCCCTGCCGGGCGACAAGTTTCGCTGGTCGTGTACGTCCGGCATGTTCGCCCGGATGACGCCGCAGCCGCAGGCGACGCTTCAAACGATTGCGAAGTACGGCTTCCACGGCCTCGAAGCCACCGCTCAACTCGCCGACAGCGCGGGCTCCGTCACAAAGTTCAAGGAAGCGCTGGGGGCGCATAACCTCGGCCTCGCGACGTTCTGGGGCGGCGGCGTGTACTGGGATCCGTCCGCTGCGGCGAAAGTTCGCGACACGGTCGACAACAACATCAAGCTGGCGCGCGAGTACGTCGCGCCGTGCGGTGGCAAGTATCTGAAGGTCAATCTCACGAATCGGGGTGACGCGCGTACGGCGCCGAACTGGATGACGCCCGACCAGATGCGCGCGCTCGCCGGCACGCTGAACGAGATCGGACGCGGCACCAAGGCCGCAGGCGTGAAGTTCGCGGTGCATCCGCACGCCTGGACGATGCTCGAGAGCGAACACGAAGTCAGGCAGCTGATGGCGCTGACCGATCCGACGCTCGTCTATCTGATCGCCGATACCGCTCACTTGACGCTGGGCGGGATGGACCCGGTGAAATTCGCGCGCGAGTGGTACCCGCGGATCGCCGGCGTGCATCTGAAAGACACGGAGCCAAAGTACAGCGTCGCCAAAGCCGGTTGGAAGGGCCCGGCGCCCAGCCAGGAAGAGCACGCGCGCGTGAATCTCTACAAGAACTTCGGGAGCGGCGGCGTCGACTTCCCGGGCTTCATCCAGGTGCTGCGCGACAAAGGCTACGACAGCTGGGTGTCGCTCGACTTCGATCCGCTGCGGCCGGGTGAGGGCGAAGTCGACAGCGTCATGTCGATGCGAAAGAACTACGTCAAGGAAAGCCTGAAGGCGACGCTCACGTCCTGACAATGAAGACGCGCAACGCCAGGCAATCAGCCGTAAGAACTGCGGTGATTGGTCTGGTGTCTCTGTTCTCGACAGCCGCCTGGACTCGCCCTGCCGGAGTCCCAGGCGATCCAGCCGCAGGCAAAGCGCTGTTCGAAGGCGCCGGAGCGTGCCTCACCTGCCACACAATCGAAAACCGCGGACGCAGGATCGGGCCGGACTTGAGCTGGATCGGCATGTTACGGCAGCCGGAATCGCTGCGTCGTTCGGTGATCGACTCGCACAATCACCGCTCGACGTTTTCCGCCGCTGAAATCGATCACCTGGTCGCGTACCTCCGCACGCTGCGATCCATCCCGCCAAGCGAGCCCAGCGACCGGACGCGAACGATTGCCACGGTCTCGGAGAATGTCGAGTTCCTCAGCAGGTCCGAACGTGCCGCCGAGGAGCGGTCCGACGATCTGGTGGAGGCACTGGCGATCCCTGAAGGGGCAACGGTCGCGGATCTTGGGGCGGGCACCGGCTATTTCACGTGGCGTCTCGCCGAGCGCGTCGGGCCCAAGGGCAAGGTCATCGCCGTGGACATCCAGCAGCAGATGCTGAATGTGGCAGCGGAGACCGTGAAGCAGCACCGTCTCGTCAACGTCGACTACGTGCGAGGCAGTGACACGGATCCCAAGCTGCCGCAGCGATCGCTCGACATGGTCTTCATCGCGCACTCCTATCATGAGTTCGCGCAGCCCGAGGCGATGATGGACGCGGTGCGCCGATCGCTGAAACCTGGAGGCCGTCTGGTGATCGTGGAGTACGCGAAGGAGAAGAAATCAGCGCCCGCGTCGAGTCTTCACAAGATGAGCTTCGACGAGATTCGGAGCGAAATCGAACCGATAGGGTTCGATCTGGACCAGATACTGGACTTTCTGCCGACGCAGCACGGGCTGATCTTCACCGTGCGCTAGCGGCGCCCGCAATCTCAGACGTTCGCTGTCAACGCCTCGTGCATCGGGCGCCCCGCCTCGAGCGCCATCAGGATCTTGTCGGCGGTGACCGGCGCGCGACGGAAGATCTCGTCGCCGAGCGCCGCGGAAATCGCGTTCACCACTGCACCGAAGCCAGCGCCGACGGGCGACTCGCCGACGCCGCGCGCGCCCACCGGTGTTTCCGGATCGGGCAGATCGACCGTCGCCCACTGCATGTTGGCTGGCGCGTCGAGAATCGTCGGCGGCTTGCTCGTGTAGAACCGCCGCGTCAATGGAACGCCGTAGCGTTGGTCGTACACCCAGTGCTGGGCGTGCGCGTGCCCGAATCCCAACATGACGCCGCCCAGGATCTGGCCGCCAAGGACCCGCGGGTGAATGACGGTCCCGACATCGGCGACCGCCACGAAGTCCAGAACCTTGTAGACGCCTGTCTCGACGTCGACTTCCACTTCGGCGAATCCGGCGACGTAGGACTTCGACGCGCCGTCGCGTCCGTAGTTGTCGCGCGCGACACCCATGAGGCCCTGGCCGGCGAGCGCGGTTGCCGACCGCTTCGTGTAGTTGTTGATGTCGGCGGGCAGCTCGTGGCCGTCGTACTTCCCGCCGAGGTCGATCGCTTTCTGCGCCGCCTGCGCGAAAGTGAGGCTGCGGCCGCCGCTCGACACGCGCTCGTTGGCCACCTGATACGAATCGGGACTTCCGCCGAGCGTCTGCGCGGCGATGGCCTGAAGCTTCTTCTTCGCATCTGTGGCGGCTGCATGGGCCGCGCGCGTCATCGCGTGCGTTGTCTGGCTTCCGCCCTGTCCGCATGTGTTCGGCACGTTCTTCGCCGTGTTGCCGAACGTCACATCGCATTTCTCCCAGGGCATGCCAAGGATTTCCGCCGCGACACGGTGCACGTCGAACACCGATTCGGTGCCGAGGTTGCCGATGCCGGATTGGATCATCAGCCGGCCATCGGGCTTGATGACGAGGAGGCCGTCGAATCCCATCGATCCGGCCGAGTAGGCGCTGACCGCGACGCCGACGCCGCGCACTTTCGAGCCGACGCGCTTGCCGCTGCGCGCTTTCCGTTCATCCCATTTGAACAGCTCGGCGCCCTTGTCCAGCGCCTCCTTGAGAAACGCGCTCGTCACGTGGCCCTGGCGCCCCCGCGCGTCGGGCGCGCCGAAGTCCGCCTTGCCCTCGGGAGCGTTGATCCGGTGAATCGCGACTTCGTCGATTCCGAGCTTGCGCGCCGCCTTGGCAAGCACCGGCGCCATCAGCGCGTTCCCCTGCAGCCCTCCCGGTGCGCGCTGCGCGCCGCGCGGCGGAGTGTTGGTGAGCACCGTCAAGGTACGCCACCGCATCGCCATCGGCTGATAGGAAAGCGAAATGTGATCGCCGGCCGACCGCGAATCGCTCACCACATCGTACGGGCCGTTGTCGACGACGATGAGGCCGTCGAGCGCCGTGATGCGACCATCCTTGCGGAACCCGACCTTGACCCGCGAATGCAGCGCCGGACGCGCCCGACCGATCAGATGCTCGTCGTCGCGCGTAATGCGCATCATCACCGGGACATTGGCCTTCTTCGACAGCAGCGCCGCCACTGCGACGAACACGGACGAGGATCCTTTGCTGCCGAAGCCGCCGCCGGTGTATTCGCTGATGATGACCACGTTCGACGGATCGATGCCGACCCAGCGGGCGACGGCGCTGACCGTTCGCATCGTGCTCTGCGTGGAGCAGTGCATGTACAGCTTGCCGTTCTGCCAGTACGCCATCGCCGTCCGCGTTTCGAGCGGCTGATGGCTCGTGTTGTTGCCGACGAACGTTTCGTCGAGCACGAGGTCCGCCTGCTTGAAGCCGGCTTCGACGTCGCCCACGTGCCACTCGTCGGTGTGTTTACCGAGCGGGAGCTGGCCGTCTTTGGCGGCCGCGAAGTCGGCCTCGGTCCACTTCAACTGTTCAACTTTCGGCCCGGACGGTGCGGGAGGAGCGGCGCCAGGCTGCGCTGGCGGCGCAGGCGCTGGCCGCACCCAGACGTTGCCCTGGGTTCGCGCGTTGGGGCTTCCCGGCCGCAAGCTCTCGATCGGATCGACGACGAACGGCAGCGGCTGGAACTCGATCTCGATCTTCTCGATCGCGGCCGCGGCTGTCGCTTCGTCGACGGCTGCGACCGCCAGCACCGGGTCGCCGACGTAGAGCGGCTCGTTCGTGAGGCCCCGTTCGCTGAGCGTGCTCGCGATGATGCCTTCGCCGAGGTTGGCGCCTTCCACAACGGGCGGCAGATCGTCGACGGTGAGAATCGCCTTCACGCCGGGCATGGCGGCGGCTGCGCTGGTGTCGAGCCGGACGACCTTCGCATGCGGCATCGGGCTGAGGAGCAGTTTGGCGAACAGCATCCCCTCGACGCGGTAGTCTTCCGCGTATTTCGCTTTTCCCGTCACTTTCGCGACGAGATCGGGCGTCGTGTAATTCTGGCCAACCAGCTTGTTGGTCTTGTTCTCTGGCATGCTCAATACCTCCGCATGTCGCCGCGCCGAGGCAAACCGGAAATCACGCGAACATACGCCCAAACCGCCCGGTTTTCAACGGTCATCCCGTACACGGGGTCGCACTCCTTTTTCCGGAAGGGCCGTCGGGAAAAGCCCCCTATCTCGGCCGACCGGCCGCCGGGCTGGCCGTCGCCGCAAACCCTTCATCAGCGGCCACCGTCCAGTCGAGGTTGGCCGATTCCACGGCAAGGAAGAACGAACGCGGGTCCTCGTTGACGTACGTCACATTGCGGCCGACACCCCGCGCGTCGACAGCGACCACCAGCGGCCGACCGCTCACGTCACTGTGAAGCGTAACGCGAAATGTCCCCGCGCCCGGCGCCGCTTCGTTCGTCGTTTCCCACCGCAAACGAAGCGAGCCGGTATCGCTGATGAATGGGTCGGTTTGCATTGATCCGCGGCCGGACCACGATCCAAGCGGGCGCCACACGACATCTGGCGCTGGCACGCGCCGCCGATCGTCGCCGCACCCCGCGTTCAGGAGCGACACGAGGGCGAATGCTGCGACTGGGATCGGCCCAACCGGCTTCACGATGACAGACAGACTACTTGATCACGATGCGTCCGATCGGTTGTCCAGGGCGTTTGGCGAAGCTCTACGTCGGCAACGTGTCAGGCTGAGAGCTTAGGGCTGCGTGTGGACTACGAGTGACCGCGCGGTTCGATGGAGAACAGAACTAAATTCCGGCTTACGACTTCAGGGCGTCCGATGCACATCCAGCTCAACCAATTCTCAGCAGGGGGAAGTTCACGAATTTACCAATTCCATAGTTGACATCCTCTGCCCGTCGCTGAATCATCC
>Ga0114129_10003039_pt1 | contig 23522 bp, 21 predicted proteins | sample RhiMetdeltSRZDD1_FD_80071 | JGI IMG/M metagenome (GOLD analysis project Ga0114129, IMG submission 80071) | Populus rhizosphere microbial communities from Tennessee, USA - Rhizosphere MetaG P. deltoides SRZDD1 (version 2) (version 2) | ecosystem: Host-associated > Plants > Roots > Rhizosphere >...
CTTCAACACCTCGTTCACGCTGAACAGTGAGGAAGGCACCGAGGTCACCGATATCACGAAGCTCGTCAGGGAAGCCATCCAACAGTCCCCCATCTCGGCAGGGATTGCGCTGATCAACACTTTACACACCACCTGTGCCGTCTTCATCAACGAGTTCCAGAGCGCCCTGATGGACGACCTCAAAGGGCTGGCCGAAAAGCTGGTCCCCGAGCGCGGCGGCTATCGTCACGACGACCCGCGGTTTTCCGACTGCGAGCGCGGCAACGCCCACTCGCACCTGCGGGCCGCCCTCCTGGGCCGTTCCGTGGCGCTCGGCGTCAACAACGGTGAGCTGGCCCTGGGCCGGTTCCAGTCGGTCATCTTCGCGGAGTTCGACGGACCGCGGAAGCGCGAAGTCAGCGTCCAGGTGATCGGCGCCTAGGCTGGAGCGTCCGGGAGTCTACCCAGGACGTTGTCGAAGGCGAACGGAGGCGCTGCACGCTGAGTCGGGGTGTTCGGACCTCGGCCCCGACTGATCGGAACCGGACCGGCCAGCTCGGCGTAGGCGATCGGCGCTGCATCAACCTTCGTCAACCGTGCACCCGCGAGCGGTTTCGACGTACCGTTCGCGACACTCGAACCTGCCTACGACGTCAGTCGCATCGGCGGATGAGCAGCTGAACTGCGACGAAATTGGCCAAAGTACGCGCAATTTCCTGAGGCACGGCGGCCTGCCGCGCTGCGTTTATCCCGGGATGGCCGCGGCGCGTACCCGCTACATTTCGTCCTGTTTTTTGCGATCGTTTCTATATTAAGGTCTCCCGGTGGCGAGGAAGTGGCTGGATGCGGTGAATAGTCACCTTTGGAGCCGACATGAATAGACAGTCGAGCGAGATTCGCCCGTGGAGGCGACGTATCAGCATCTTCGTGCCCGCGTATAACGAGGCTGCGCACCTCGAGGGTGCGATCGCGGATATCGTCGAGGCCGCCGAGGCGGCGCTCGAAGACTATGAAATTCTGTTGGTTGACGACGGCAGTACCGATGGTACCGCGGTCCTCGCCGACCACTTGGCTCAGCAACGGCCCAAGCTGCGCGTCATTCACCAGCCAATCAACCGGGGCATCGCCGCCGGATACGCGAGAGCGGTCGAAGTCGCACGATTCGAATATTTTGGGTTTCTGCCGTCCGACCGTGAGATTGATGCCACCTCAATCAAGGACATCCTCGCGGCGGTAGGTTCGGCGGAGATCGTCGTTCCGTACCACGGAAACCCGGAGGCGCGCCCCCCTTACCGCCGACTGCTCACAAGCACGTCCACTGCGCTGGTGAATCGGCTCTTCGGGTTGAGGGTGCGGTACTTTCAGGGCCCGTGCGTCTATCCGACCGAGCTCGCGCGCGCACTCCCGAAGACGGCCGGTGGATTTTACTTTGTCACACAGATGCTTGTGCATGCGTTATGCGCGGGTCATTCGTACGTCGAGGTCGCTCTGTTCCATCAGGAGCGCGCGCACGGTCGCTCGACCGCCGTGTCATTGAGGAACATCGTGAAAGCGCTGCGGACTATCGCCGCGTTGTGGTGGACGGTTCATATTCGGGACGCCGGAATGAAAAAGGAGATCTCGTGAGTAGAGCGCGCATGGTTGTTGTCACCGGCGGCGCAGGCTATGTCGGCGCCGTGCTGGTTCCAAAACTCCTGGCCCGCGGACATCGCGTACGAGTGCTCGACCTGTTCCTGTTCGGGAACGAAGTGTTGCCCAGTGGCAACACGGCCCTGGAATGCGTGAAAGGCGACATTCGTGACCACACGCTCGTGGTGCAGGCGATGCGCGGCGCCAGTGACGTCATCCACCTCGCCTGCATCTCAAACGATCCCAGCTTCGAGCTGAATCCAACGCTGAGCCGATCGATCAACTACGAGTGCTTCGAGCCGCTGGTCGCGGCGGCTCGCGACGCGGGGGTGAGGCGATTCGTCTACGCCTCGACGTCGAGTGTCTACGGCGTCAGTGATGCGCCCGACGTCACCGAGGACCATCCGCTCGTCCCGCTCACCGACTACAACAAGTACAAAGGCCTCTGCGAGCCACTGCTGTTCAAGTATCAGTCGCCCGCGTTTACGACGGTGACGATCCGTCCGGCTACCGTCTGCGGGTATTCGCCGCGGCTGCGCCTGGACCTGACCGTGAACATTCTGACCAACCTCGCCGTCAACAGGCGAAAGATCACGATTTTTGGGGGGCAGCAGAAGCGCCCGAACATCCACATCGACGACATCGCCGAGCTCTACGTGGAGCTGCTCGATCTGCCGGCTGAGCAGATCGCGGGCAAGACGTTCAACGCCGCCTATCAGAACCACACGGTCGCGGAGCTCGGCGAGATGGTACGCAGCGTCGTCAGCCGCGAGATGCCGGAGCTCGCGCCGATCGCCGTCGAGACTTCGCCGAGCAACGACCTGCGCTCCTATCACGTCTCCTCCGAGCGGATCAAGCGCGAGCTCGGGTGGACGCCTAACCGGACCATCGAGGACGCGGTGATCGACCTGTGCCGAGCCTTCCGGGCAGGCAAGATCCCCGAGCCGCTCACCGATCTGCGCTACTACAACGTCAAGACGATCCAGGCGTCGGGACTGTCCTGACGATGCCGCGCGCGCTGGTGACGGGCGGCGCCGGGTTCATCGGCAGCCACATGGTCGACCTGCTTCTTACCGAGGGATTCGACGTGCGCGTCATCGACAACCTGGCTACCGGCCACGTCGAGAACCTCGCGCATCACAAGAGCAACCCGCGGCTGGCCTTCGAGCAGATCGACATGTGCGACGTGCCGGCCGATGCGCCCATCTTCGGAGGGCTCGACTTCGTGTTTCATTTCGGCGGCATCGGCGACATCGTGCCGTCGATCGAGCGGCCCGTTGCCTACATGCACGCCAACGTGAACGGCACGATTGCCATGCTCGAAGGCAGCCGGCGCGCGGGTGTCACGAAATTCGTCTACGCCGCCTCCTCGTCGTGCTACGGTCTGGCCGACGTGCCGACGGCGGAAACCGCTCCGATCCGGCCCGAGTACCCCTATGCGCTCAGCAAGTATCTCGGTGAGCTGTCGGCGCTGCACTGGGCGCAGGTCTACCGTCTTCCGGTCGTCTCGATCCGTATGTTCAACGTCTACGGTCCCCGCGTTCGTACGACGGGCGCCTACGGCGCCGTCTTCGGCGTCTTTCTCGCCCAGAAGGCGAACGGCTGTCCGCTGACCGTGATCGGCGACGGGACGCAGCGCCGGGATTTCGTCTACGTCACGGACGTGGCGCGGGCGTTTCTCATGGCCGCGCGCTCGGAGTACAGCGGCGAAGTGTTCAATCTCGGCGCGGGAAATCCGCAGCCGATCAATCGCCTCGTGGAGCTTATCGGGGGTCCGATCGCGCACGTGCCGAAGCGTCCGGGCGAGCCGGACTGCACGTGGGCCGACATCGGCAAGATCACGAGCTGCCTCGGCTGGAAACCGCTCGTCCCGTTCGACGACGGCGTCGCTCGGATGTTGGCCGACCTGGGCGCCTGGGCGTCGGCGCCGGTATGGACGCCCGAGTCCATCGCGGCCGCCACTGGTAAGTGGTTCACGTATCTGTCGAAGCAACCGTAGGAGACGACGGTGTTCACGCACAAGATCAAAACGGTCGAAGAGTTGGCGAACGCGATCGGGCAACGTCCGCGCACGAAAACCGTGATCATGTGCCACGGCGTGTTCGACATCGTGCACCCGGGCCATCTGCGCCATCTGATCTATGCGAAGCAGAAGGCCGACATTCTCATCGCGAGCCTCACGGCCGATGCGCACATCGTCAAGGGCAACCACCGCCCGTACGTCCCGCAGGCGTTGCGCGCACAGAACCTCGCCGCGCTCGAGATGGTCGACTACGTGATCATCGATCCCCACCCGACGCCGATCGAACACATCCGGCTGCTTCAGCCAGACTATTTCGCGAAGGGCTACGAGTATCTCGCGGAGGGCATTCCACCGAGAACGCAGGAAGAGATGCGCGCCCTCGAAGCCTTCGGCGGCGAGATCGTGTTCACTCCCGGCGACGTGGTGTACTCATCGTCGAAGCTTATCGAGCTCGAGGCGCCGAAGATCGCGATCGAAAAGCTCGTCAGTGTCATGGACTCGGAGGGGCTTCGCTTCGTCGATCTCCACAAGGCTTTGAAGACGCTCGAAACGGTTCGGGTTCACGTCGTCGGCGACACCATCGTCGATGGATACAGCGACTGCACGTTGCTGGGCGCCGCGGCGAAGCTTCCCGCCTTCAGCGTCAAGCTCGAGCGCACCGAACGCTACACAGGCGGCGCGGGAATCGTGGCGCGCCATCTCCGAAGCGCGGGCGCCCAGGTCGCGTTCTCGACGGTCGTCGGGAACGACGAGTTGAAGGATTTCGCACTCGAAGAATTGAAGTCGAGCGGTGTGACGTGTTACCCGATGATCGACCGGACGCGCCCAACGACGTACAAGGAGCGCTTCATGACGGCGGGCCAGAAGTTGCTGCAGGTCGACCGCGTCGACAATCGGCCAATTTCCGACCGGATAGTTCGCACACTCTGCGATAGCCTCCGCACTGTGCCGGCGGACGTGGTCATCATGAGCGACTTCCGCCACGGCATCTTCAACCACGATTCGATCAACCATCTCGTTGGCGCGATCCCCAGCGGTACGCTGCGCGTCGCTGACAGCCAGGTCTCGAATCGGTGGGGCAATATCCTCGACTTCACCGATTTCGACCTGCTCACCCCGAATGAACGTGAGGCCCGGTTCGCTCTCGGTGATCAGGACACAACGGTGCGGCCAATGGCGCTGAGGCTTTACCGCCAAGCCCGCTGCCGGAACCTCATCCTGAAGCTTGCGGAACGTGGAACATTGACGTACCTGCGTGCCGGACACGAGGTGCGCGACTTCTTCGCGCTGGAGAGCTTCGTCGACCACCTGGTGGACCCGATCGGCGCCGGTGACGCGCTCCTCGCCTACGCCTCGCTCGCGCTTTCGACGACCGGCAACATCGTCGTGGCCTCGATCCTCGGATCGGTCGCCGCGGCCATCGCCTGCCAGCGCAACGGCAACCTGCCCGTCTCTCCGCAGGAAATGGCGGAGAAGATCGATGCCCTGGAGCGGCGCGCCTCGTACGCATGAGCGGGTTGCAACTCCGCTACCTCGTCGTCGGGTACGGCAACATCGGCGCCAAGCGCAAGGCCGTGCTGGGCCCGCAGTGCGTCGCCACCGTGGACCCGCTCAACGCCGAGGCCGATTTCCGCACGCCGGCCGAGTGTACCTCGGACTACGATGCCGCCATCCTGGCAGTTCCGAACGACGTGAAGATCGACCTGATCCGATACTTCCTCGAGCGCGGCAAGCCGGTTCTGGTCGAGAAGCCGCTGCTGCTCGAGCCGGAGGCGGCGGCCGCGTTGGCGGCGATTGCCGCGCGGACCGGCACTATCTGGTACACGGCCTACAACTTTCGCTTCGAGCCCCACGTGCTCGGCCTCAAGCGCCGATTGGCGTCCGGGGAGATCGGTCGCGTGTACGGCGTGCGTCTCTTCTACGGCAACGGAACGGCCGGGAACATCGCGGGCACGTGGCGTGACGCCGGCTATGGCGTGCTGGAGGATATGGCCAGTCACCTCATTGATCTGTCTGGCTATGTCTTCGGCAAGGTCGGGTGCGACTTCGAGGTTTGGGATCTCCGGAGCCACGAGCTGAAGGTTCCCGATCACTGCGTGCTCGCCACCGCCGATCACGAGATCGTCATCGAGTGCAGCTTTCTGTCATGGAAGAATCGATGGCTGATCGAGGTCACGGGCGAGCGAGGCTCGATCGAGATGAACGGTCTGACGAAGTGGGGGACGAGCGAGCTGATCATCCGCCGCCGACGGTTTCCGAGCGGTCCGCCCGACGAAGCGCTCGAGGTCGTGGGCGGGCCAGACCCGACGTGGGGTACCGAGCTCGAGCACTTCGAGTCGGAAGTCGCCGCCGGCCGGACGTCGGGGGACAATGACGTGTGGATCACTCGCACCGTGATGCATGCGGCAGACGCCGCGCGGGAGTGAACCGCGTCGGGATGGCGCCGACCGCGTTCCTGGGACTCTCGCACCTCGGGGTGATCTCGAGCATCGGCTGGGCATCCCTCGGCGAGTCGGTAATGGCGGTGGACCTCGACCCGTCACCGGTGGCACGGCTGCAGGCGGGGGAGCTTCCTGTCCTCGAACCCTCGCTGGAGGAGCTGTTCGCGGCGACGTGCGGCCGGATGACGTTCGGGACGGATCCTGGCCTCATCCGTGATGCGAGCCTCGTCATCGTCGCGCGCGACGTGCCGACCGACGCCGATAATGCCAGCGATCTGTCTGCGGTGACTGCTCTGATCGACGCAGCGATCCCGCACCTGCGCGACGGTGTGACGCTCGTTGTGATGAGCCAGGTGCCGCCCGGGTTCATGCGACGCCTTGGCGAGCTCGTTCGCATGCGGCGGCCCCAGCTGCGCTTCGACCTTTATTACTGGATCGAGACGCTGATCTTTGGCAACGCGGTGGAGCGCTTTCTCAAGCCCGAGCGCATCATGCTGGGCTGCGCCGAGCCGGCGGCGCCGCTGCCGCCGGCTCTCGAGGCCGGCGTCGGTCGCTTCCAGGCGCCGGTGTTCCGCATGCGGTACGAGAGCGCCGAGCTCACGAAGACGGCCATCAACCTCTATCTGTGCGCGGCCGTGACGTATGCGAACACGCTGTCGGATCTCTGCGAGGCCATCGGGGCCGACTGGTCCGAGATGACCCCAGCGCTTCGGCTCGATCGCCGGATCGGCCCCGCCGCGTACATCCGGCCTGGCCTCGGCATCGCCGGCGGAAACCTCGAGCGCGACCTCGTAACGCTTCGGGATCTCTGCCGCTCCCACGGCGTCGATTCCACGTTTATCGACGCGATGATCAACTACAATGACCGGCGTTATCAGTGGGTACAGCGCAAGCTCGATATCCACGTGTTCTCCGTGGTCTCGCGGCCGGTGCTCGCCGTGTGGGGACTGGCCTACAAGCGCAACACCCGATCGACCAAGAACTCGATGGCGCTACGCGTGATCAATGACCTCGGTCGCCGCTTCGAGGTGCGTGCCTGGGACCCCGCGGTGGGTGCCGGCGACGTCGACCTGCCGGCCAAGGTCGTCGGCGACGCGGCGCAGGCGCTGGACGGCGCCGACGCGCTGCTGATCCTGACCGACTGGCCCGAGTTCGGCGCGCCACCGGCGGACGCGCTGCGCAGGATGCGCCGCCGTGTGATCATCGACGGAGTCGGGATCGTCGATCGGCAGCGCATCGATCTGCGCGACATCACGCTCGTCAGCATGGGCCTCGGCGACTGATGGGCGCGTGCGCGGTGTTCCTCGACCGTGACGGCGTGCTCGTCGAAACATTCGTGCGGGACAACCGCGCGTTCGCCGCCACGACACTCGACGATTTTCGCCTGGTCGAGAACGCCGCAGCCGAAGTCGAGCGGCTCCGCGACGCGGGACTTGTGCCGATCGTCGTAACGAATCAGCCGGACGTCGCGCGCGGGCTCATCGCGCCGGCCACGCTGGCCGCGATGCACGAGCGTCTGGCGGCCGAAGTGCCGGTGCTCGATATCTTCGTCTGCACGCATGACTCGAGCGCCGGCTGCGCTTGCCGCAAGCCCAAGCCCGGCATGCTCGAGGCCGCCGCCGCGAAGTGGAACATCGATCTGCAGCGGTCGTTCATGGTGGGCGATCGGACGAGCGACGTCGAGGCCGGTCGGGCCGCCGGCTGCCGGACCATCCTGATCGAGCGACCTTATAGCGGCGCTGCGGTTCCCGACGCGCGCGTCGACACTCTTGCCGACGCCGTCGGCGTCATTCTGGGCTGGAGCGTGTGACACGGACTCCCATGCGTGAAGTGAACCTGCTCGGTCAGTACCCGCGCGTAAACCGCAACATCGAGTCGCGCGAAGCCGCGGTCCCGAGCCAGCGGGCGACGGCGCGGCGGTTTGGACGCGAGTACTTCGACGGCGACCGGGGCCAGGGGTATGGTGGTTACCGCTACGACGGCCGATGGATTCCGATCGCCGAGGGTATGCGCGACTTCTACGGGCTCAAGGCGGGGAATCGGATTCTCGACGTGGGCTGCGCCAAGGGATTTCTGCTGCACGACTTTCGCCGCGTCGTGCCCGGGATCTTGGTGGCCGGTCTCGATATTTCCTCCTACGCGATCGAGCACGCGGTGGACGACGTCCGACCGTTCTGTGCGGTGGGCACCGCAGATGCGTTGCCGTACCCCGACGAAGCATTCGACCTCGTGGTCTCGATCAACACCGTTCATAACCTCGAGCGGGACCGCTGTCGAGCTGCGCTGCACGAGATCGAACGCGTGAGCCGCGGCTTCAAATACGTCCAGGTCGATTCGTATCGCACGGACAAGGAGCGTCAAAAGTTCGAACGCTGGCAGCTGACCGCGTTGACGCATTTCGATCCCGAGGGCTGGCGCCGGCTGTTCCGCGAGGCAGGCTATAGTGGTGATTATTTTTGGACCATCACGGAGTGAGCCGATGACATGTCAGGTGCTATACTCGGCGCGCCCGCAATCCGAGACCACGCTGCGATGACAACGCCGTCACGAGACCCCGAACGCAGGAGTGCCATGCGGCGACTTCGTGATTCGAGAGCTGTCCTCGCGTACCGCATGATGCGCATCCGCCGGGCGGAGGAGACGCTGGCGGAGCGGTACCGCGAGCAGGAGATGCGCACGCCGACCCACTTCTCGATCGGCCAGGAGGCCGTCGCCGTCGGCGTGTGTGCCGCGCTCAATCGTGATGACGTCGTGTACAGCGGTCATCGCTGTCACGCCCATTACCTGGCGAAGGGCGGCGACCTCCCCGCAATGGTCGCCGAGCTCTATGGCAAGGAGACGGGGTGCGCGCGCGGGCGTGGCGGCTCGGTTCATCTGAACGACCCGGCGGCCGGCGTCATCGCATCGTCCGCGATCCTCGGACAGACGATGGCGGTCGCGGTCGGATCGGCGCTGGCGTTCAAGCTCGACGGCTCCGAGCGCGTCGCCGTGACGTTCTTCGGCGACGGGACGGTCGAGGAAGGCATCTTCCACGAGAGCGTCAACTTCGCGGCCGTGAAGGGGCTGCCGGTGATCTTCGTCTGCGAAAACAACGGCTACTCCACGCATACGCCGCTTCCGGTGCGCCAGCCCGACCACGTGTCGATTCACGCGCGCGCGGCGTCGTACGGCATCGCGTCGACACGCGTCGATGGCAATGATGTCTTCGCGGTCCATGAGGCGGCTCGCGAGGCGGTCGGCCGGGCCCGGCGAGGACATGGGCCATGTCTCCTCGAATGCATGACGTATCGGTGGCGTGAGCACGTCGGCCCACTCTGGGATTACGACAAGGGCTATCGCACCCGCGAAGAGGTGGAGTCGTGGATCGCCCTGTGTCCCATCAAACGCGCGACAGACCAGTTGGTCGCCGATGGCGTGTGGACACGAGACGACGTGAGCGCGCTCGAGACTGAGCTCGCTGCCGAAGTCGAGCAGGCGATCGCCCTGGCCAAGGCGGCGCCGTTCCCACCGACGGCCGAACTGACGGTCGGCACGTATTGATCGCCGCGCGGTCATCGCGGCGCGCGGTTTCGTTCCAACCGAGCGATCGCCACGAGCGTAACGACGTGAGAGGGCCGGCGCGGTGAGCGCGGATCGCGTCATCCTGCTGGGCGCGACCGGCTTCATCGGGCGTGCCGTCCACGGTGAGCTTCAGCGCGGCGGCGTCGAGGTGATCCCGCACGGCGCCAAGACGCTCGATCTCATGCAGCCGGACGCTGTGGCGCGCGAGCTCGGCCGTATCGCCGGCTCCAACACCACGCTGGTGTTGGCCTCGGCCCTGACGCCGGACAAGGGACAAACGTTGGCGACGTTCCACGCCAACCTCGCGATGGCCGCCAACGTCGCCCAGGCGCTGGAGCGACACCCGGTCGGTCGGTGCGTGTTCCTCAGCACCGACTCCGTCTATGGCTTCGAGGTCGACCCCGTCGACGAGGCCACCCCGACGGCACCCGCGGCATACTATGCGCTCGCGAAATACACAGCCGAGCACATCCTGAAGTTCGCGACCGCGTCGCGAGGCATCCCGCTGCTGGCGATTCGTCTCGCGGGGAGCTTCGGTCCCGAGGATCCCCACACCAGCTACGGTCCGAGCGCGTTTGCGCGATCGCTGGCGAAGGACCGCACGATTCGCGTGTTCGGGGCGGGGGAGGAGCGCCGCGACCACCTGTACGCGCGTGACGCCGCGCGGCTCGTCGCCGCGCTGACGCAGACGTCCGAGACCGGCGTGATCAACGTCGCGACGGGTACCAGTCGTTCGTTTGCCGAGGTGGTCGAGGTGATCAGGCACCTCGTGCCCTACGACTTCGAGACCGTCTCGGTCGCGCGAAAGGGCTCGATCGCCCATCGTCATTTCACGACGGCGCGGCTGCAGGCCGCCGTGCCCGGCTTCCGCTTCACACCGTTCGACGACGCGATTCGCGCGACGCTCGAAGCGTTCGGAGCGATCTGAGCACGTATGAAGACCGCGGTCATCCTCGGCGTGACGAGCGACATCGGTCGCGAGCTCGCAATCCGGTTCGTCGCCGACGGCTGGGCCGTGGTCGGTACCTATCGTGATCGGGCGCATCTGAGCGGACTGCCGACGGCGTGCCGGGTGTTCGAGTGTGACGTCGAATCGCGCCGCAGCATCACCGAGTTCGCCGACGCGTGCGCGCGCGACGCCATCGCCTGGGACGCCGTCGTCGTGGCCGTCGGCACCGAGGAGCCGATCGGGCCGTTTTGGGAGTGCGACGAGGACGAGTGGGAGCGAGGGATCGCCGTCAATGCGCTCGCTCCGTTGCGCATTCTGCGGAAGCTCTATCCGCTTCGACATGCGAGCGCACAGCCGTCCGTGATCTTCTTCTCCGGCGCCGGTACGAACAGCGCTGCCCCTGCATACTCGGCCTACTGCGCCTCGAAGATCTTCCTGATCAAGATGTGCGAGCTCCTCGATGCCGAGTCCGCCGACACGAGCTTCGTGATCATCGGGCCGGGAATCGTGCGCACGAAGATTCACGAGCAGACGCTCCGGGCGCCCGACCGGAGCGGGGCGAACTATCGGAAGGTGGTTGATTTTCTCCGTTCGCCCCAGCCCGGGACCAGTCACGACGACATCTATGCGTGCGTTCAATGGTGCATCGAGGCCGGGAAGGCGGCGGTCGGCGGACGCAACATCTCGTTGGTCTACGACGTCTGGCATGGCGGTGACAAGCTTGCCGCAGCGCTCGGCCGCGACCCGAATCTCTACAAGCTGCGTCGGTTTGGTAACGACCTCGTGCTCGGGGGAGGCGCATGAAGCTGTCTGACGTGGTGGCTCAGTTCCTCGCCGAACAGGGTATCCGGCACGTCTTCGCGATTTCCGGCGGCGCATCGCTGCATCTCATCCATTCGATCGCGGAAACGGCCGGGACGAGCTTCGTCTGTCCGCAGCACGAGCAGGCCGGCGCCATGGCCGCCGATGGCTACGCGCGTGTGTCCGGCGGACTCGGCTGCGCCGTGGCGACGAGCGGGCCGGGGGCCACGAATCTGCTCACCGGGATCTGCAGCTCCTACTACGATTCCGTGCCCGTGCTCTATCTGACCGGCCAGGTCGCGACATTTCGGGCCAAGGGCGATACCGGCGTCCGTCAAATGGGCTTTCAAGAGACCGACACGATCGACATCTGTCGGACGATCACGAAGTCGGCGGTGCTCGTCACGGATCCGTACCGCATCCGCTACGAGCTGCAACGCGCGGTGGCCACCGCAACGACGGGCCGACCGGGTCCGGTTGTGGTCGACATTCCCGATGACCTGCAGCGTCTCGATATCGACCCGAGCAGGCTCGTGCCGGACCTCGGCGCGGCGGATGTCGTCGAGCCGCCGGTCAGCGAAGCCGCGCTCGACGACTGCATCGCCGCGGTGCGCGCCGCCAAGCGGCCGGTGATCGTGTACGGGTGGGGCGTCCACCTGGCCAAGGCGGAGGCCGAAGCCTGTGAGCTCGCCCAACGGCTCGGCGTACCGGTCGCGCTCACCTGGGCCGCGCGCGATCTCATGGCGCACGACGATCCGTTGGCCATCGGCGGATTCGGAACGCACGGCGTGCGATTCGCCAACTACGCCGTCCAGAACGCCGACCTCGTCATTTCAGTCGGCTCGCGGCTCGACACGAAGGCGACGGGGAGCCCTCCGTCGACCTTCGCCCGTGAGGCGCGCATCATCATGGTCGACGTCGATCCCACGGAGATCAACAAGTTCACGCGCCTCGGAGTGAAATTGCACCTCGGTGTGATCGCCGATGCGCGGTCATTCCTTCGCGGACTCATCGACCGTGCCCGCCACGAGCGATTCCCCGACTTTGCGCCGTGGCTCGAGCGGATCGTGGACTGGAAGCGACGGTACCCCGCCTGCGTGCCCGACTACGCGAAGGACACCAACGTCAATCCGTACTGGCTCGTCAGCCGACTCTCGCGTGCGCTCCACGAGGACGAGATCATCTTCTCGGACACCGGCTGTGCGCTCGCGTGGATGATGCAGGGATTCGAATTCAAGCGCCGACAACGCTTCTTTCATGCGTTCAACAACACGCCGATGGGATACAGCCTGCCTGGGGCCATCGGCGCGAGCTTCGCGCGCCCGGGCCGTCGAATCATTTGCATCGCGGGAGACGGCAGCCTCCAGATGAACATTCAGGAGCTGATTACCGTCATTCGGCACCGACTGCCGATCAAGATCTTCCTGTTCAACAATCACGGCCACAGCATGGTGCAGCAAACGCAAGAGATGTGGCTCGAGTCGAAGTACTACGCGACGTCAATCGAGGGCGGCCTCGCCTTTCCGGATTTCGTCGCCGTCGCCAGGGCTTATGGGTTTCCGGCCACGACGGTCAGCCGGAACGCCGAAATTGAGAGCAAACTCACTGAGGCGCTCGAGTCGAACGGTCCCTACTTCGTCGATATCGACATCGATCCTGCACACCGCGTCGTGCCGCAGGTGAAGTTCGGACGACCGAATGAAGATGCCGACCCGCTCCTCGGCCGTGACGAGTTTCTGCGAAACATGATCGTTTCGCCACTCCCCGTGTCGCTTCAGGAGCGATAAGTTGCGCTGATGTCATCAATCGATCTTCTGTTCGAGGCCATCGTTGAAGATCCGCGGCTGCACGCGCCAACGTCGGCCGTGTACCGCGTGCTGAAGGCGTTCGCGCGTGCGCAGATCGAGGCGCTGTTCTCGAGTCCCGAACGGGTCACTCGCGACTTCTGGCAGTTCGGCCGGCTGTCGCTTCCCTACACGTCCATGGGCGCCGTGACCTCGCTCGACCTGTTCGGGCTGGACGAGCTCATCATCTTCGCGTTCTATCATCGGAATCGCGCCCGTTACCGGCGTGCCCTCGATATCGGCGCAAATCTCGGTCTGCACTCGATGATCATGGGACGTTGCGGGTTCGAGGTGAAGGCCTTCGAGCCCGATCCCTGGCATTACGATTTGCTGAAAGCCAACCTTGCCGCGAACAACGTCGGCAACGTCGACGCCATGGCGGAGGCTGTCTCGACCACGGACGGGAAGGCGGAATTCGTGCGCGTGCTCGGCAACACGACAGGCAGTCACCTGGCCGGATCGAAGAGCTCGTACGGTGAGCGCGAACACTTCCCAGTCAGCACCGCTGCCGTTGGGCCACTCCTCGAGTGGGCCGACTTTGCCAAGATCGATGCAGAAGGCCACGAGCGGGATCTCTTGCTGACGACGACGACCGAGACGTTCGCTCACCTCGACGTGATCGTCGAGATCGGAAATGCGACGAACGCTGAGGCCGTCTTCACGCATTACCGAGCGCTCGACGTAGGAATGTTCGCGCAGAAGATCGGATGGCAACCGGCGCGTCGGTTGTCCGACATCCCGACGTCGCACCGCGACGGTAGCCTCTTCCTGAGCACCAAGGCAGAGATGCCATGGTAGGCCGCGATTGAACGGCTCCGTATCGCGTCTGATTGCTCCGCAGTCCGCTCGCGTCCGCCGCCGCGCAGCTCCGGACGAGGGCACCTCGTCATGATCCGACGGTCACCAACCCCCGTGGGCCACGAGCCGTCGACGACGCTGGTGAACACCTGGGTTGTCAGCAGGGGCCGTCTCGCGGTGGCCGTCAGCGCCTCGCTCGTCATTGTATTTCTCGCGATCGTCGCGTTTCTCCGCGGATTCAAGCCCGAAGCCGCCGGGTTCCATCAAAGCGGGTCGGCGCTCCTGCTCTACCACGTCTTCCGGCTCGCACTCGCGGTGTACACGACGATCGTCTGCTACTCGGCGGGCTATTGGGTTCTCGAGCTGCTTCGTCGAGATGGCCGAGACGATTTCCGCAACCGCCGATCGACGTTCATCATGTGTTTCTTCCTCGGGGCATCTTTGTACGGAATCATCTTCAGCGTGCTGGGGCTTTTCGGGATGATCAGCCTGAGCAGCAGTCTGACGTTGACCGTCCCGATATTGGCGCTGTCCTATCGCCCTCTGGGATCGCTCTGCCCCGAACGATTCGAGGACATCACGCGTCCTCTCACTCATGACACGCACTCCACGCCGCTATTCGCCTCCATCGCTGCCGCCGGGGCGCTGACCTTCGCACTGCTGTTTCTTGTCACGAGGATCGTGTTCATTCCCGCGCCGGACGGCAACGTCTGGGAGCACTACCTCCACTACTATCGCGCGGTCCTCGCGAGCGGATCGACGGCACCGAACGAAGTGTGGCATCACTTCTACAACTCGAAAGGCGGCGGTCTCGTTTTTCTGGTCAATGTATTGAGCGATTTCTTCGGCGTCCAGCTGGTGAGCGGCTGCTTCGTGTTCGTCGCCGGCCTGATCATCCTCGACCTGCTGCTGACGTACTGTCAGAGTGCGACCTGGGCGTTCTTCGGCGTGGCTGTGTTCTTCAGTTACCTGTACGGAGACGTGGCGGATGGCGCCATGTTCAGGGTCCATGGCGTTCTGTTGGGTTACGCGAGCTTCCTGCTGTGGGGGAGTATGCGGCTTCCGGAGGCGAACGCACGTCAGGGCTCGCTGCTGCTGGCTGCGCTCGTCATCTCGCTGGCCTATCTAGGTTTTTATTTGCCCGTTGCGACAGCACTGTTTCCGCTCGGCTTCGTGTTGGTCATCGTTGCGAGCGGCAAGCTTCGTGACCGGCGCCTCCTGACATCGTTTGTCATCATGACGGGTGCGCTGGTCACAGGAACCGCCGTTGATGTCGTGACGAACTGGATGATGACCGGGCTTCCGGAGTTGACGCCCATCCGTTGGCTCTGGGCGATCGCGGATCGGGGTAAGGTCGAGACGGTGTTTGGGACTGGAGGGATCGACTTCTTCCTAGCCGTCAACAACGATCTCATGGGTTCACTTCCTTGGCTGGAGCGGATCGACAACACTATTCGGCGCCCCTTGTCCGGCGTGATGATGGACAGCACCTTCGTGGCGGCCGCGGCATTAGTCGCTGTCGTGTTGGTGCGCCATCGTCGCGACGAACGTCTGAGAATCGCGCTGAAGTTCTTAGGGCAGGTCGCCGCGTTCATCGCGCCACTCGCGCTGTTTGTCATCGTGATTCCGTCGCCAAGCGTCTATCGCATGGGTATGATCTCGCTCGTCTTTACGGTCCTCGCGATTGTCGTCACCTGGAAGAGCTTCGTCGATGTGTCCGTCGGTCGCCTCGCGTTCCCGCTGGTGACGGTGGACGAAGGTGGCGAGAAAATCGGTCAGCGCTCCATCCGACTGTGGCACGTGGCGACCATCGCAATCGTCGTGTGGGGGATCGCGTCCACAGTCCCGCGCGCAGAAAAGAACTTGAAACACGAGTGGCCGATTATCGGCGCATATGCGATGGGAGCGACATCGTTGGAGGCGACACTGCGCGCCATGGAGTCACGCTACCAGTCGCCGCCTGGCACGAGTGTTGCGGCCATGTTGGAATTTCAGAAGACGGCAGCCGGTACGGGGAGGGTCCTCAGCCTCGTGTACGATCCCGGATATGCGTATTTGCTTCCGGCCGGAGGCATCGTCTCCGAGCCGACATATGCGCTGATACGGAATCGGGCGGAGATCTTCGCCAAAACTGCAGACGGCGTCGCTGGTTACCTGCGCGAGCGGAATATCTCACATTTAGCGCTGAGTCTCCGGCGGCCATTGTTCTCGACGATTGCGTTTACAGCCCTGTTCGATCCAGACGAGATGCGAAAGCACTTCAGTGTCGTGTATGAGGACGGTGACTTCTTCATTCTCACGTGGCGGAGCCCGCAGGGAGACCAGCCGGCTGATCGCCTGATCCAACTCTTCGAACTGAAGCGCACGGGAGCACTCCACTATCCATTCAGTCGTCACTTCGCCGCACAGATGTTGACAGGCAATCACGTGCTGATGAATCACGCCGACTTTGAGACGATTCGCGACATGTTCGGGCGGCGGCTCGAGACGGTGTTGCGCACGGATGTCCTCCCGTCCGTGTCAGTCAAAGGCGGGAAAGATCTTCTCCTTCGTGCATGGGAGGCTGGACGTGACGAGATGCGTCAAGCAAATCCTGCAGTCGGCGTTTCCGAACGGCAGGTCCAGGAGCGCTTGTTGAGGCGATTCCTGGAGACGGTCTATGACCGGTATGTCGAGGAGATCGGGCTGCAGCTTGCGACCCTCGCAGCGGAGTGCGACGAACGGGTACCGTTCGCAATGAGCTATCCGAGCGACGCAGCCTGTGGCTCGCCGGATCCGATGATCCGTCAGCTGCTGCGGGCGAGGTGGGGTCAGGATGCCGAGCGTGATCGCAAGCGCGAGGCTTCGTTCCGCGCGCTCAGGAGATGAAACAGTCAGCCAATGAAGGCCGAGCGGTCCGCGGCGCGGCACACCCGTTGTGGGCCCAGGATTCCGTGATCCCGCCTGCAGTCGTGCTCGCGATTCTCACCGTCGGCGACGGTTACGCTTTGCAGTTGCGCGACGACGTTCCGACGATCGCGTCACCCGGTCGCTGGGCGTTGTTCGGCGGAAGCCTCGGCGATGGGGAAGCGCCAGCGCTGGGCATCCGGCGCGAGATTCTGGAGGAGCTCGGCCTCGACGTGACTGACTGGCGTCATCTCTGGACAGTCCGCTACTATGACGTCTTCTGGAACGCGACGGTACGGCATACGATCTTTGCGGCGGATGTCACATCGGCCTGGACGGGCCATGTCCTGCGCGAAGGTCAGATGGCCGACGTGTTTCCCATCGATGCGCTGCCGGAGCCGATGGATCCGATCGTGTGCGCGTTGCTGGAGCGTTATCACTATCAGATTCGGCGATGACCTCAGACGTGATGACAGGATGATAGGCATGCGAAAGCTGAAGTACTGGGAAGCGATCAGCGAAGCGACCGTGCAATGCATGGAAGAGGACCCGAGCATCTTCCTTACCGGTATCGGTGTCGACGATTTCAAGGGCATCTTCGGTACGACGCTGGAGGCGACTCGCCGCTTCGGGAGCAAGCGCGTGTTCGACATCCCGAACGGTGAAAATGCCATGGCCGGCATCGCCATCGGCGCGGCGGCCGTCGGCAAGCGCCCGCTGGTGGTGCACCCGCGGAACGACTTCATGTTCCTTGCAATGGATCAGATCTTCAATCTTGCCGCGAAGTGGCGATACATGTTTGGGAGCAAGAGCGGTGTCCCCGTCGTCTTCCGGGGCATCGTGGGGCGTGGATGGGGACAGGGCGCCACGCACTCGCAAAGTCTGCAGGCCGTCTTCGCGCACTTCCCTGGCCTCTACGTCGCCACTCCGGCGAGCCCGGCGGACGCGAAGGGCCTGCTGGTCAGCGCCCTGCGGGGTGACGGTCCCGTCATTCTTCTGGAAAACCGCGCGCTGTACGAGCACGAGGGCGAAGTACCCGAGGAACCCGTCGCCATCCCATTCGGCAAGGGCCGCATCGTGCGGTCCGGGCGTGATATCACCATCGTCGGCGTGTCGCTCATGGCCTACGAGGCCGAGCGCGCTGCCACGATTCTCGCCGAGCACGGTGTCGACGCGGAGGTGATCGACCCGCGCAGCGTCCGACCGCTCGACACCGCGCTGATCCTCAAGTCGCTCGAGAAGACCGGGCGCCTCGTCGTCGCCGACACGACCTGGGCCTTCTGTGGTATCGCGGCCGAGGTGGCCGCGATCGCCGCCGAACAGGGCTGGCAATATCTGCGCGCCCCGGTTCGACGCGTGACGCCGCCAGACTGCCCCGCACCGGTGTCGCGACCGCTCGAAGATGCGTTTCACCCCGGCCCCATCGCGATCGCTGAGGCGTGTCTTAGCCTCTTCGACGCCCCGACCGCTCCGTCTCGGCGCGTCGCCGATGTCCACGCCGACTTCCAGGGCCCATACTGAAACGTGGGTTCGAATCCGGGCGGCGTCGTATTTCGCGTCTTTCAACACTGCTCGAACATACGCGGTCACGGGACACGAACCTCGCAGAACAGGACGTCTTCGCGCTACTGAGATGGCCGGCGATCACGGGGGAAACTGTCTCCACTGCCCGCGCCCGATGCGCTTAAGGACATAGGCCATAAGCTGAGCTCGGCTCCCGACCTTGAAATGGCGATAGAGACCCGTTACGTATTCGTGCGTCGTGGTGTGGGTCAGGCCGAGACGATCAGCGACCTGCTTCTCGCTGCCCCCCTCTAACAGATAGGCGAGCGTCTGCCGTAGCCGCGCTGAGAGCTTTAGAGGACTCGGCTCCGTCGCGCTGACCAGCGCTCGGCCGATCAACGGGCCGAGTTCCGCGTGGAAGAAATTCAGCAGCCGTTGTTCCCGCGCTGAGAAGTCCCGCTCACCTAGTGCCCGGTACACGGTGATCACGCTGAACGCGCCGTCGTCAGAGGTCTGGTAGACGGACGTGAGTTGATGGTCGATCTTGCCGGGTCGGCGATATTCGTTGAAGACGACCGAACGGTACCACTCGGTGTCCGAGACGAGTTGCCGTCTGCTTCGCGTGACGAGTCGACCAGCGACATTCGGCAAGGCGCGCCAAATCGGATTGCCGGCGGGCGTCAACTCGCGCCGATACGCGACGAACAGACCACGCGTGCGCGCGTCGAAGCCCGCTTCGAAGGCCGAGATGGCCTCCGGGCTGGAGAGCGGTCGGACCCAGCGCCCTTCACCTCCTGCCGCCGGGGCCCCCGTCAGCCGGTACACGCCCTCGAGCATCCGCGAATGCCATAGGACGGGGTCGCTTCCGAGGTCACGGCATTCCCCGATCAGCCGGTACGCATCGCGCACGTCCTGGACCCTTAATAGGTTCGACTTGGCCATCGCCCCCGTCCCTCTATTCAGGGGGATTGCTCGAGATCCTAGCTCGGGCTATTGATCCGCGCAATGCAGGAGCTTGGGGCACGAACGAGCACCACGAGCACCCGGTAATAGCGACCGAGGTGGAGGCCGGCGAGGACCACAGCAAGGAGGGCTCAGCGATGAAACGATATCTCGTTTCGGCAAGTCTCGCCCTGATGTTCTGTGCGTCAGCAGACGCCGCAACAGAGATTCTCTCGGCGACCTTTCCGGTGCCAAATTTCAGCTGTGATGGACAAGCGCGCACCGCGCCGATCGGGCCTGCTCCGTCAACACTGACGGTGATTGGCGTGGAAGTGGTCCTGGGCGTCGATATTCATTCCGCCACGTACCCGAACTACACCTATGTCAAAGATCCGGCAGGAAACACGATGCTGGTGGGCGGTCAGTTGGAACTTCATCCTCGGGCCTTCTTTCCGGCCGGCACGGGATATGGGATGAGCACCGGCGAAAGCGGACAAATGGTTGTGTCCTGTCTTGGTGGCGGTCAGATGGGCGCGGCCGCCACGATGTATTACACGGTGCCGTAAGTAGGTGTACCACGGGTTAGCGATGCCTAGAGCTCGGGCTATTGATCAGTGCAATGCAGGAGCGTCGGTCACGAAGGAGCACCATGAGCACCCGGTAACAGCGACCGACGTGGAGGCCGCCGAGGACCACAGCAAGGAGGGCTTCGCCATGAAACCGTATCTCGTTGCGGCAAGTCTCATGCTGATGTTTTCTACGTCAGCACGCGCGGCAACAGAGATTCTCTCAGCGACCTTTCCAGTGCCAAATTTCAGCTGTGCTGGACAAGAGCGCAGTATGCCGATCGGTCCTGCTCCGTCGACACTGACGGTGATTGGCGTGGAAGTGGTCCTGGGGGTCGAGATCAATTCCTCTGCAGGCCAGTGGGACTACGGCGGAATCGGCACGGTGACGCCCCCGACAATCGCCTCGGCGAGCACGTATCCGAACTACACCTATCTGAAAAATCCGGCAGGGAACACGATGCTGGTCGGGGGTCAGCTCGAACTTCATCCCCGCGTCTTCTTTCCGAGCGGCACTGGCTACGGGCTGAGCGCCGGACAAACCGCACAGCTGATCGTGAACTGCGCTGGTGGCGGGCAGATGGGTGCTGCCGCGACGATTTATTACACGGTGCCGTAAGCGGCTTTCAAAGCCTAACCGAACGCGACCGCGCCCTAACCGCTGGACCGGGCGAGACTCAGCGACGATTTTGAGCGCGCGCTGCGTTACAGCGAGTAGCCCGCGGTGCGGGCGTCTTCGTAGAACATCCTCACGGTTTCGAGTGAATACTCGTCGAGGTTCTTTCCGACGAGCCCGAGCTTCTTCAAGATGTCAGCGGTCACCGTGATGATGTGGCAGCCGATCTCGTCGGCCTGGAAGATGTTGAGCAACTCGCGGGGGCTCGCCCAGATCAGCTCGACGTGCGGACGCGACACCAGGCGATCGACAGCGGCCTCCATGAGACGAACCGGGTCGCGCCCGGTGTCCGCCACGCGACCCGCGAACACCGACACGTAGCCCGGCACACCATCGGCGAAGCAGCGGCTGATGCCTTCGACCTGATCGAGCGTCAACACGGCCGTCATATTGACTTTGACGCCGGCGTCGCTCAGGCGACGCACGAGATTCTGGGCCGACTCCCCGCGTGTGTTCGTGATCGGGATTTTCACGTAGACATTGGAACCCCAACCGGCGATCGCGCGGGCCTGACGCTCCATCTCATCGAAGTCATCCGAGAAGACCTCGAAGGAGACGGGGCGCGTCGTGATGGATCGCAGAACCTCGTCGGCGAATTTCGCGTAGTCCACGACGCCCGCCTTGCGCATCAGCGTCGGGTTCGTCGTGAATCCTTTGATCAACGGATTCTGGGCGAGTGCGAGCATCTCGTTCCGGTCAGCGCCGTCGGCAAAGATCTTGACGCGCAGATCAGCGAGCGTCCGCATGCCTCGACGTCCGCGCCGAGCGCGGAGCGCTCAGCGTACAGACTCCCACTTCATCGGCGTGGCCTGAAGGTCGGGATGCGCCACGAGCAGATGCCATACGACCGCCTGAAAGGCCTCAGTGTGCGCCGTCACGAGCGCAGCGTCGACGGTCGGAATGACGACGCATGCGTCGGCGACGCGTCCCGTGAAGCCGCCGTCGCGGCCGACGACACCGCAGATCGCCGCGCCGACAGACCGCGTGTACTCGAGCGCTCGCACGAGACTCACGCTGATCCGGCGCTCGACATCGCCTCCGCCCACGGAGAACACGAGAACGGCGTCCGTCGGCGCGAGGCGACTGGTCCGCAGCCAGTTCGCGAATGCGCTGTCCCAGCCGTCGTCGTTGATGCGTGCGGTCAACTCCGACACGTTGTCGACGGGCGTATACGCCTCGATTCCCGCGATCTTTCGGAAGTCGTTGACCGCGTGTGAGGCGTGTCCCGCGCCGCCGCCTACGCCAATCACGAAGAGGCGTCCACGTCGCTCACGCAGAGCGACGAGGAGTCGTACGACTTTGTCGATGGCGACGGGATCGAGGGCGCGCGCAACGGCGGCCGTTTGTTCGAGGTAGCGTTCGGTGAAAGATTTCGTCACTGTGGCAGACGGCCCGTGACGGGAGCGCGTTCACGAAGCACTCGAGGATTCTACTGACACACGCGGCCGGTGTCTACTGCGTTTGTATACGATATAGGTCTGCCCGGGGTACTCCGTGAGCACCGTGACCTGCTCGAAATACCGGGCGAGCAACGACTCCACCAGTGCAACACACGACCCACACGTGTCCCGATACCCATCGACGGATGCTGGAGCGATCACGGCGTAATCCGCGTCGTCGCTGAGCCACCCTCGAATCTCGGGTTCACCCCAGAGACCGCTTTTGGTGCGGACTCGATCGTCGGTTGTCGAGGATAAGGTATTGAAGCCGAAGTTCTGGCGTAAATATGGCGTCAGGCCCGCGGCGTAGAGCGCCTGTGTCGCCCCGAGATTGAAGACTCGCGCGTCGGCCGGGATGGTTCTGCTCAGCTCTTGCGCCAGGGCGGCGAAGGCGCGCGTCGGCGGATGCTCCCACGAGACCGCGCGTGGCAGTGCGGGGGGCGGCGATGCCAGCGGTGCCCAGAGGAACAGGGCCGCGAGCGTGAGGAAGACCGCCCGTCGATACATCGGTGTCGAGCAGTAGTGCTCGATCAACGTCGAAAACCCGAATCCGAGAACGATCGCGGCGAGAATGCCGAACGACGCGACGTACCCGACCGAGCCGGTCCAGGATCCGCGTGATCCGAGCAGATGCATCACCGACAGGTACATCGCGACGACAACCGTCACATTGACCGCTCGATTCGAGAAGAATGCGCTGAGGCTTCGCCCGCGGATGGCGACAGCCACGGCCGATGCCCCGAGCGCCAGAGCGGCGAGAATCCACGGCTTGTACCAGCGGAGGAGTACCAGCAGCGCTCCCATGGGGGTGTTGTCGGGATCGTACCGAAGCGGCGTCATCATGCGCGTCGGGCTCTGATAGCCGTAGGACCGGACGGACGCGCTGAGCAAAGGAACATACGCAAGCAGCTTGAGATGTCGCTGGTCGTAGAGAAAGAATGCCAGCGGCGGCACGATGGCGGCCGCCACGATCGCCAGTCTGTCGGCCCTGCTCTTCTCCTTCCACAGCAGATACAGCATGGCGAGCGGAATCAGCGGCATCATCAGCGTTCGCGTGAAGAACAGGCACGAGCACGCCAGCATCGCTAGGACACGCTTGTGCCGAAGGTCCGTCGCAAAGACCACGTACAGCGCGGTCACGAGAAAGAACGACGTGAGCGTGTGGTACGACGTGTGCGCAAAGAATCCGATGAGCGCACCATCGGTGACCACGAAGAGCAGCGTCAGGATCCCGCACAGGCGGCCACCGATCCGGGTCGCGAAGAGCATCAGTAGCAGCAGGCAGAGCGTGCCCAGAGCCGCAGACATCACCCGAGCCGCGAGGATGCTTCGATCGAACAGAAGCTGTGAAAGCCCGAAGAAGTAAAACGGCAAGGGCGCGCGAAACCCCGGAAGCTCGTCCTGGAACAGGCTGATCTGCCCGGTGATCGCCAGCCGTCCGAGGAACACGTGCACGGTCTCGTCGGGATCCGGCACCATCGCGCA
>Ga0114129_10003041_pt1 | contig 23509 bp, 19 predicted proteins | sample RhiMetdeltSRZDD1_FD_80071 | JGI IMG/M metagenome (GOLD analysis project Ga0114129, IMG submission 80071) | Populus rhizosphere microbial communities from Tennessee, USA - Rhizosphere MetaG P. deltoides SRZDD1 (version 2) (version 2) | ecosystem: Host-associated > Plants > Roots > Rhizosphere >...
CATCCGTCGCATGTCGCTCAGGATCGCCTCGGGTGAGATGGGCCCGCCGAGAAAATCCCTGATGACCGTGCGGCTCTCACGCTCGAGCCCGAAGCGATACAACCGTGGCGCCACCCAGGCGTACCAGGTCGAGTCGCCCCGTAAGAAGGGCCCGTGCTGGGCAGTGGTCCGGGCCCGGATCGCGGCGATGAGCACCGCGCCCACCGCGTAGTTGATCATGTAGCCGGGGGCGTCCACCAGCTGACCCCGCATTGCCCACCAGGACCACTCGGGATGAGGCTCGATCCGGAGGTAGTCGCCGGTGATCTCGGTCCAGACCTGATTGGGATCGGCTTCGGGGTTCCGCTCCAGGCGCACCTCGAAAAGGGCCCAAGCCACATCCATGACGATGCCGGCGTAACGGGCGCGAAGTCCTTCAGCGAGCGGCACCGAGTCGCCCAGCCAGCGCTGCTGCCACGCCGGCTCGTATGCATCCAGTGCCACGAAGTCGCCCAATGCCTCGGTGAAGGGATCGCTGTCGGGCCAGTCCATGAACGCGGGGCGGGTGCGAATCGCGGCGATGTGGACGGCGTGTCCGGTCTCGTGCAGCAGCTCGATCAGGTTGTCGAGTCCGCCCGCCCGGTAGGTGGCGAAAACCCAGGGCTCGCCGTTGGTCCACCCGGTTGAGGTGCGTGCCGGTCTGGCGCCGAAGTCGGTAAAGGCGACGGGTGTCTTGCCCTCTCGCGGGGTGAGATCGTAATGGACGTTCAACAGCACCGGGTCGGCGCCGAGCGCACGAAAGACCTCCCGATCGAGAGTCGCAAGTCGGTCGAGCGGAATGCGCGAACCGAGTTTTCGGCTGGCGCCGCCTGCGGCATAGTACCAATCCCACGGCTCGCGCAGGCTGTCCTGAGTGACCGCACGCCAGGTCCCAAGCACCGACAGCAGCCATTGCTCGACACTTGCGGGATCGAGGCCGAGCGCCCGGGACCGTTGGGCGAGCGGGGATTCCCGGCCCGCGCGTGCCCGCCGCTCCAGCGCGAGAAGCATGCGATACGGACTGGTCGGTCCACCGTCCCGATTTACGCTTCGCCAGGTAGGCTCCAGCGAGAGAAAGAGCCGCCTCCGCTGCTCCGCGTCGGAGGTCGTCCCCAGCGCACTCAAAACCGAAAGTCGATCCATCGAGTCGCCCGCCACGATGACGTGGTGCTGCGACCAGGCATAGCAGGCATAGATCCGGCTCCGGAGGGAGTCGAGTCCGTTGGTGAGGGCCCCGATGGCCGAAGCGTCGTAGTCACAGTCTGGGGCGGTCGGTGCAGTGGTCGAGGAGCCGGCCGACTGCTCGACGGGAGTCAGATCGCGATCGAGCGTCGTTCGCATCACGGCCAGCGCGCGGCGGTCCTCAGTGAAGAGGGCGGCCGAGTCCAGGACCGCGAGTCGTGCTGACAACGTAGTGCGAAGAGAGTCGTGGCGAGCCTCCAGGCCCGCCAGCGGAACACCGTCAGCCGTTTCAGAACGTCCGGCGTCCTTGGTCACGGCAATGCGATCGTGCACTGCCCTGAGCGCTGCGAACGACGACTCGACAGCAGCCAGGCGACTCGGGGCGGGGGAGGTTGTCCGTGGTGAGGAGCAGGCGGCATTCACCGCGCACAACGCGACGACAAGCGCCAGCTCACGGTGCATCGGACACCCGCGGCGGAGAGTTGGGAGCCGGAAATACCAGGCAGCCGGCCCGAGTCGGATGGTCGGCAACCCGTGCGTCGGGTGCCACACCGCGGAGGAGCCACAGCACCGCGAGATCGCCGGCGGCGCCGACCACGAGGAGCCAGCCGAACGCAGCGACGGCGGGCCAGCCGGCAAAGGTTCCCGCCAGGGCCGGCACCACTCCCAGCACCAGTAATGGAGCCACCGCCCCCCGGCGATAGGCCGTGGCAGGCAGCGGCTCGGTGTAATGCGCGAATGGCGCAAGGGCCCGCCACTGCCACCCGAAACGGACCCGATCCCAGCGGCCACGTCCGGCAGTCACCCAAGCGATAGCGTGAACCAGCTCGTGAAGCACGATCCCTAAAGCGAGAAGCGGCACGCCAATGGCCAGGTTGCCCAGGAGGCCGTCGACGGCCGCGTCGATCGAGCCACGCCCATGCACTTTCGCATGAAGGGCGAGCAGCAGAGCAACCAGTGGCGCTGCGAGGGCGAGTCCGAGCAGGGTAGCAGCTCCCAACGACACGGAGCGGTCGAGTGGCTCAGCCGACGACTGCGGCTTCTCAGAGGAGGCGTCAACTTCGGCCACAGATGAACGTCTCCAGTCGGAAGTGAGGCCCTGGGCCGTCGCGCTGCGGGCCTTGGCATCGGTGGCGCGGATTTCCTAGCTTGGAGCAGTCGGCGCTCACCCGGTAGTCCCACCTCAAATTCTTTTTCGCACAGGCGCTTACGACAGCCTCGCGGACCTCGTGGTTGCTGGGCGCGATTAGCGCCGCCTTGTTTGCCACCGTTCCCGGTTCCGGAACGGTCCGGGCCCAGGGTCCGACTCAGCGCCCCATCCCGCCGAGGCTCGAACCCAAGGGTCGAGACTTCCGCCCCAATGGTGCCTGGCGCCGACGGGCCGCCCTCGTGCGGGAAAATCGGGCCCAGCTGCGGCGGACCGGTCAGCTCGCCGCTCTCAACGCCGCTAGGCAGGCACTGGCCACAACCGCGGTCGTCTCGGGGACGTTCAAAATCCCGGTCATCCTCATCCGCCCGTCCAATGTCAGCGCCCCGTTCCTCGCCGCTAACTACCAAGCGACGCTGTTCGGCACCACGCCGCCAAACGGGAAGCCGTACACGGTCACCACATACTATCAGCAGCTCTCGAACCGGGCGCTCAACCTGACCGGCACCGTGCTTGGCTGGTACCAGGCACCACAGCCGAACACCTACTACGAAGACGGCTGTAACGGCATCGGCATTTTCAATTTCTGCCCGAATGGCGGGCAACGCCTGGGCGAGCTGTTCCTGACTGCGCTCTCTGCGGCCGACGCAGCGGGAACCGATTGGGGCCAGTTCGACAACGACGGGCCCGATGGAATCCCCAACTCCGGCGACGATGACGGCTTTGTGGATTTCGTCGCCTTCATCCATCCGGATGTAGACGGCGCCTGCCAGGGAGGCCCGAGCCGCAACCCGCACATCTGGTCCCACCGGTTCGTCCTATCCGGTATTACGGCCGCCCGGTCTCCCTACACTACCCGAACGCCTGCCCGAAACGGTGGCATGATCCGGGTGGAGGATTACATCGTGGGGAGCGGCGTCGGCGGCAGCAATGCATGCACTGCCGGCCGCATCATGCCCATTGGAACGTTCTCGCACGAAACTGGGCACGCGTTCGGGCTGCCGGACCTTTACGACACCGACGGCAGCAGCGCCGGTATTGGTTATTGGGGCCTCATGGGTACGGGCAACTATGCGTCGCCGGACAGCCCGTCTCGGATGGAGGCCTGGTCGCTGTCTCAGCTTGGCTGGATCGAGGTGCAGCCGCTGCCGAGCGGACTAAGCACCATTCCGCCAATCGCCCAGTCACATACTGCGTACATCGCTCCGATCACCACGTCGCCCCGGGACGAGTACTTCCTCCTAGAGAACCGCCAGCGCCTAGAAAGCGATACGGCCCTGCTCAACCCGCTGTTCAACATGGGCCCGGGATTGCTGATCTGGCACGTCGACAACACCAAGATCGATGCGGATGGCTTGAGCGGCGACAACCGCGTGAATGCGGGCCCTATCCACGGGGTGGAGTTGGTGCAGGCGGACGGCCTGGGCCAGCTCGATGCATCGAGAGGCGGCAATCTGGGGGACGGGGGAGATCCATTCCCGGGCTCGGGCGGAAACATCCGTTTCTCTGCCCAAACCACGCCTCACGCGTTCGACAACCAGGGCCTGTTCGTCGGTTTTATGCTGGACCGGTTCCTCTCGATCGCCGGGGCGGGAGCACCTTCCATCCGGGTGCGCCGATCGACCGGGCCGCTGTCACTGCTCAAGACGAATCGGACAGACGTTCCCCTCCAGGTCGCGGGAATCACTACGACCCGATTCGAGGACATCCTCATTCCCGGCGAGCCGGTGCAGGTCGTAGCTCCCGCGAGCGTCGCGATCAATCCATCCGAGCAGGCGGCATTTCGACGGTGGAGCAACGGCCAGCCGGCCACGTTTACCCTTACGCCCCGCAGCGGGGCCCCCGACACGCTCGAGGCATCCTACGACAGGGAGTTCCTGCTTGTAGCCAACTTCAAGGGGACCGGAACGATCGAAAGCTCCCTGCCTGGCGTACTGCACACGGGCGCGTTCCGTCCGGACACCTCGACGGTGACGCTGCGCGCCGTGCCGGCCAGCGGTGCCACGTTCGCCGGATGGTCGGGTGATACGACCTCCACGGATGCTCTTCTGCGGGTTCCCGGCGGGCGACCGTTCAGCGTCACTGCGACTTTCTCCGTGTCTCCCGCCGTCATCGCAATCGTGGACGCGGCCAAGGCCCTGATGGGTGGTCCCCTGTTGGCCGGTGAGGTGAGCGCCGGTCTGGATGCAGCAGGCAATCACAATGGCCAGTACGATCTGGGCGATTTCCTGGCCTACCTGGACCGCAACCACGCGACACTGAGCCCCGCGTTGCTGCAGCGGTTGCTCGCTCAGAAACAGCCGGCAGCACCGGCCCCGGACGCCAGACGGGGGACCGGACGGTGAGGCAATATCCGCGGCTTTGGATCGTGCTGAGCATCGCCGTCGCCGCCTGCGGCGGGAACGACTCGACCGGGCCCAGCGGAAATCGTCCCGCGTCGACACCGGTGGCTGGTGTAGTCAGTGTGGACGTGACCTCGTCGCTCAATGACACCGGCGGCATGCTGTTCAGCGTGACCGGCGCGTACCGTTCGATCGCAGCAGCACGGGGGTATCAGCTGCTGAGCTTCATGCCGGGCACGGGTGAAACCCGTGTCATGGTGGTCGGGTCGATCGCGTCGGGGACCGTTTTTCAGCTCAACGTGGACGACAAGACCAAGCCGGTGTTCGTGACACTCCAGCAGGTGGCGGGGAAGGACTACAGCCGCCGCTCGACGGGGGACTATCACGTCAGCGTCAACCACTAACGATTCAGGTTTCGCGGGAACAAACGAGAGGCCTCGACGCGGACGCGCCGAGGCCTCTTTGGGTGAATCGGTTTGGTCAGACTGCGGCGGGGAGCGGCGGCGTAACGGCCGCTTCGTCCCTTTCACCGGTTCTGATTCGGTGGACCTGGTTCACGTCCACGACGAACACCTTGCCATCGCCGACTTCTCCAGTTCGAGCGGAGCTGAGTATGGCGTTGACGGTGATTGAGACAAACGGCTCCGATACTCCGATCTCGAGCCGGACCTTCTCCTGCAGCTCCATCTTGACCGTGGTTCCCCGATAGGTCTCGACCCGGTCGGTTTCACCACCGTGGCCCAGGACCCGTGAGACGGTCAGTCCACGCACCTCCGCGCGATACAACGCCTCGAGCACCTCGTTCAGGCGTTCGGGACGGATGATGGCGACGATCAGCTTCATGATCATGACCTCCCGGCGTCAGCGCGCCGCGGTTTGCGGAGTGAGGACGCGCGCGGGTGCACCCGTCACGGATTCCTGCATTACCAGGATCGACCCTTCGCCGGTGGTGTAGGCCTCCTCGCCGTGCTCGCTCACGTCCATGCCGATGCCCTCGGTACGAGGAACGGCGCGTAGCGCAACGACGAAGCTCATCGCCTTGAGGATGGCGAAGGTCATGACGCCGGCGTAGATGAACGAAGTCGCGGCGCCCAGGGCCTGAACGCCGAGTTGCGCCGGGTTTCCGGCAAGCAGGCCGTCGTTGCCGCCTGAGTTCCAGATCTTCTGGGCGAATACACCGGTGAGGAGCGCACCGGTGAGCCCGCCGATGCCGTGGCCGGCGAACACATCGAGCGAGTCGTCCAGCCGAGTCCGGGAGCGGAGCACGATCGCGAAGTAGCTGGGGAACGCCGCAATGCCGCCCAGGAGCAGGGCGCTGGCCGGACTGATGTAGCCGGCCGCGGGCGTGATGGCCACTAGGCCGACGACAATGCCGGTGGCGCCCCCCACCGCCGTCGCTCGACCGGTGCGGAGGTAATCGAGCACGACCCAGACCACCAGCGTGGCCATCGGGGCCAGGAAGGTGTTGGTAAACGCCACGGCGGCCAGCTCGTTCGCGGCCAGCGCGCTTCCGCCATTGAACCCGAACCAGCCGAACCAGAGCAGTCCTGCTCCCAAGAGAGTTAGCGGGACGCTGTGGGGCAGGATGGCCTGGCGTCCGTAGTCCTTCCGGTTGCCGAGCACCGTGGCGGCGACCAGCGCCGACACGCCGGCATTGATGTGCACCACGGTACCGCCCGCGAAATCCAGGATGCCGCGGCTCATCAGCCAGCCTCCGCCCCAGACCCAGTGGGCCACAGGTGCGTAGACCAGCAGCGTCCACAGGGCGATGAAGACGAGATAGGGACCGAAGCGCATACGCTCCACCACGGCGCCCGAAATGAGCGCGGCCGTAATGATCGCGAAGGTTCCCTGGAACGCCATGAACAGCACGTGAGGGATGGTTCCCTTGGCTTCGGTGCCTATACCAGCCAGCAGGGCGTTCACCATGCTTCCGATGACCGCGTTCCCCTCACTGAACGCCAGGCTGTAGGCCAGCAGTGCCCAGGTAACTCCGACGACGCCGAGGGCCACGAAGCTCATCATCATGGTATTGAGCGAATTCTTGGACCGGACCAGGCCGCCGTAGAAGAATGCGAGCGCCGGAGTCATCAGCAGCACCAGCGCGGTGGACACCAGCATCCAGGCGGTATCCGCCGGCACGATTGCCGGGGGAGGCGCGCTCTGGAGCACGAAGAGGGGAAGCGGGTGGGTCACGTGGCAGATCCCTCGGTTGGAGTGGACGGGCGGCAGCTCGACTCCCGGTCGGCGTGCGCCCCACGAAAGTGTATGATCTCGACCCCGGATTTGCAAGCGGAGTGTGTGGCAAAACGTGCGGAAACTGCGCAACTGCGGGGGCGTCTAGTCGGTTATTCCTCCTTGGCCGCCAATCTGTATAACGAAATGCGCGGAATCGGCACGGTCGGCGGTGCAGATGTGCGTGACCGGAACGGCACTCAGGGGGTGACCTTGCCCGGCCCAGTCCGAGCCGGGTCGACCGGAAACTCGCCGGTCAGCTCGGATACCTCGCTCGATGCCCGTTCATCGGGAGCCGGGGGCGGAGCGAGATAGCCACCCAGGGCACCAGTGAGAGGAAGGCAGGCGAGCACCAGTACGCCCGCGACCCAGAACGGCACGCCAACGCCGAGCCGATCCATCATGACACCGGCGGCGATGGGGAAGGCAACGCGCGATACGCCGCCGAAGGTGTGTTGGACGCCCATGTACAATCCCCGCTCGGCGGCCGAGATGACCCGGGAAAGCAGGCTGGTGACACAGGGGAAGAGAAAGGCCGTCCCGAGCGGCATCAAGGTGAAGCCGAGGAAGAGGAGCGGTGCGGATCCGGCGACTCCGGTGGCGATCAAGCCCCCGGCCAGGAGGAGGATGCCGAGTCGGGACAGACGCGCTTCGCCCAGCCGCTCGACCACTCGTCCAAGTATCAGGGCCCGCACCACCACGCCCATACCGCCCAGGTACATCACGAAGTACCCGACGTTGCGCTCGGTGATGCTGAAGCGCTGCTGGAGCAGCAGCGGAACGGTCTGAATGGTGCCGTAGAATGCGCCGATGGCGACCGCATAGATCCAAATCAGGCGAGGAGCCGGCTCGTGCCAGCGGGCCAGCACGTAGGCGATCGCCTCCCGTCCGGTCCGGGTCGCTCCTGCATGGCCGCCGGATGGGCGCGTCGTGCGAGACTCGCGTAGGAACCGCCAGGCAAATAGCGCGACGAGAAGTGAGAGGACTGCAGCCGCAAGGCCCGGTGCACGGCGCCCGCCCAACGTCACCATGGCGGACCCAAAAGCGGGCCCGACGACCGCGCCAAAGCTGGTCACGGCTGAGAGCCAGCCGAGACTCTTGGTCCGCTGGTCGGGTGCGGAAGCGTCGGCCACGTAGGCCTGGACCACGCCGATGGTCCCACCGCCGGCGCCCTGAACCAGGCGGGAGAGGAGCAGCGCTCCCACCGATGCAGCCAGTCCGAAAATCACATACGCCACGGCGGTGATGACGAGCCCGGCCAGAATTGCGGGCCGCCGGCCGTAGCGATCGGAGAACTGACCCCAGACCGGGGCGCAGGCGAGCTGAGCGATCGAGAAGGCTGACACCAGCACGCCGACCACGGCGGCGCTGCTGCCGAACTGGGTAGCGTAGAAGGGCAGGAGGGGCACGATCATCGTGAGCCCCACCATGTCGACGAACGCGGTGACGAAGAGAACGGATAGCTTGCCCATTGCCGGCGGCCTGAAGTTTCGCCCGGTAGGGCGGCAGGTCAAAGCCCGGATGTAGATCGTGCGTCGCTGGCGCACCCCATCATGCCCGATTACCCTGCGGCGATGCGTCGCGCCGTGGTCGTCACCATGACGGGCCTCGCTCTCACGCTCGCGTGTGGGCGAGCCCCACCCTCCAACTCAACCGTCGTCACCTTCCCCGGCAGCATGCTCGGCGGTGAGGGCGTGGTCCTGCGGCAGCAGCTCGAACGCTTCATGCGGGAGCATCCGAATATCCGGGTAGTGCAGCGGGACACGCCGGATGCGGCCGACCAGCGTCATCAATTGTACGTCCAGTGGCTCAATGCCCAGGCGAGCGAGCCCGACATCCTCCAGCTGGATGCGATCTGGACTCCCGAGTTTGCGGCCGCCGGCTGGATTCTTCCCCTCGAGCAGTTTGCGCCGGATACCGCCGCGTTCTTTCCAGTGACGGTGGCCGCGAACACCTGGCAGCGTCGGCTTTACGCTATGCCATGGTTCGTGGACGTGGGCATGCTCTATTGGCGTACCGACCTGATGGAGCGGCCACCCCGGTCGCTGAGCGAGTTGGAACAGGACGCGGAGCGGGCACGGGATCGAGGCGTGCGATTCGGTCTGGTGTGGCAGGGTGCTCGCTACGAAGGGCTCATCGCCGTCTTCGTCGAATATCTCGGTGCCTTCGGCGGGCGAATCCTGGAGGGCGGCAAGGTCGTGGTGAATTCTCCGGCGGGTCTCCAGGCATTGACGACCATGCGCGACGAGATCTATAAGTCGGGGATCGTTCCGACCAGCGCGCTCACCTGGCACGAGGAGGAAGCCCGCTTCGCGTTTCAGAACGGCGATGCCGCCTTCATGCGCAATTGGCCCTACCCGTATCCGCTCATGAGCGACAGCAGTATCTCCAAGGTCGCCGGCCGTTTTGCGGTGGCGCCAATGCCTGCCTCGGCCAGCGGTGCTCCGACCGCTGCGCTGGGCGGGGCGCAGCTCGCCATCAACGCACGCAGCGAGCACCCGGCGGCGGCCTGGGCGGTAGTCGACTACCTGACCCGACCCGAGCGGATGCTCGAGCGTGCCCGGGTCACGGGACAGTTTCCCACTCGCCGCGCCTTGTACGACGATCCCGCGCTCGCGCGCTCGCTCGCGATCCCGGTGGCTCAAGCGCGTGAGATAATCGAGCACGCCGTCCCCCGACCGGTCACGCCGGTTTACACCGAGCTTTCCGAGATTCTACAGATCCATCTGCACCGCGTGCTCACGCGCCAGGATGAACCGGCAGCCGGCCTGCGTGCCGCCGCCGCCGAAATGCAGGCATTGCTGAACCGAGTGGGGTTGGGAGAGCACGCGATTGCGCAGCGGTGAAAGGGGAGACGCGCTGGAGCGCCAGGAAGCTCGGCTGGCGTGGTGGCTGATCGCGCCGGCGTTGAGCACGATCTTGCTGGTCGCGCTCTTTCCCCTTGCCTGGACCCTCTGGGAATCGGTCCATCTCCATGATCTCCGCATGCCCTGGCTCGGCCGGCCGTTCATCGGCGCGGGCAACTACCTCGAGGCGGTTCGCGATCCCCGCTTCTGGGCAGCCCTGGGCCATACGGCGTTCTTCACCGCCTTCAGCGTGACCGCCGAGCTGGGGCTGGGGCTGGCGCTGGCCCTGGCAATGAACCGCGCTAACCGGGGACGGACCGTGGTGCGGGCGGCGGTGCTGGTTCCCTGGGCGATTCCGACGGTCGTCTCGGCGCTGCTTTGGCGTTTCATTTTCGACGACCAGGCAGGGATCGTGAACTCCGTCTTGAGCAGCGTCGGCGTGATCCACCGGCCGATCGTGTGGTTCATTCATCCGGATCTCGCCTGGGTTCCCGTCATCGTGTCGGACGTGTGGAAGACGACGCCGTTCGTGGCGTTGCTCCTGCTCGCCGGATTGCAGAACATCGACTCCGCACTCTATGAGGCGGCCCGGATCGACGGGGCCTCGGCCTGGCAGCAGTTCCGGCACGTAACGCTGCCGCTGCTCAAGCCTGCGATCCTGGTCGCACTGGTGTTCCGCACACTCGACAGTGTTCGCGTCTTTGACCTGGTGTACGTGTTGACCGGGGGAGGCCCGGGAACCTCGACCGAGCCGATTGCGCTCTTCACCTTCAACTCGCTGCTCCAGAACCTTCGATTCGGCTATGGATCCGCCCTGTCGGTGATCACTTTCGCGCTGTCGTTTGTCCTGGCGCTGGGCTATCTGCGGCTGCTGGGCCGGGATCTGACGGAGGCTCGCGCGTGAAGGGGCGCAGGTGGAGTGCGGCCGACGTCGCGATCGGGATTCTGATCTTGGCAAGCGCGTTTCCGTTCTACTGGGCGATCGTGTCGTCGTTCACTCCCGAGGCACGCCTTTTCCAGAAGCCGTCGCTGTTGCCCTCCGGTCTGGTGCTCGATCACTACCGCACCTTGTTCGAGCAGCGGGGCTTCTGGGTCCCGATCCGGAACTCGTTGATCGTGGCCGGCACCACGACGGTGTTTTGTATCGTGGTCGGATCCTTCTGCGCCTACGCGCTCGCACGACTTCGGTTCCGGGGCAAAGCCCCGCTGCTCGCCCTCATTCTCACGGTGAGCATGTTCCCCCAGATCGCGATCGTTTCGCCGCTCTATCTGGTGCTTCGCGCGCTGCGGCTGATCAATACCTATCCCGGGCTCATCCTGCCGTATCTCACCTTTGCGACGCCCCTCACCGTGTGGCTGCTGGTCGGGTTTTTCCGTCAGCTGCCCGTGGAGCTAGAGGAGGCGGCGATGGTGGACGGGGCGAGCCGGCTTCGGATCTTCTGGGAGGTGGTGGTGCCGGTCGCGCTGCCGGGGCTGGCGGCGACGGCGATCCTCACGTTCTTGTACTGCTGGAACGAGTTTCTGTTTGCTCTCTCGTTCACGCTGGGACCGGAGCGCCAGACCGTCCCCGTAGCCATCGCGCTGTTCCGGGGACGATATCAGGTGCCCTGGGGGCAAATCCTCGCGGCCGCGATAGTCGCTACGGCACCGGTTGCCGCGCTCGTTCTCATCTTCCAGCGCAGAATCGTCCAGGGGCTCACAGCCGGTGCCGTGAAAGGCTAAACCGCCGCTCACACAAGCCTTTTCGGCGAACCTCAGTAAGAAGCGAGGACGAGCCATGCGGCCAATGCCGCCATCTTGTCGTCCCGACGCCACGACCCGCCCAGCGGACGGCCCAGCTCGGTCAGGCGTCGCTTGAGCGCCGCTTCGGATTGACCAAGTCGTTGGGCTGCGAGACCGGGAAGTTCGCGTTCGACGAAGATCGAGGAGGGAAGGGAACGCTCGGCAAGGGCCCCCTGGACTACCGTCCGAAACAGCCGCCCTTCGTTTGCGTGAGCACGCACGTGAGGATTGCCGATGCGGGCGGGGTCGATTTCGCTCCCGACGGCAATTCCGGCGCCCGCGAGTCGGCGCCCGGATGATGCAATACGGTTGAGCAGCTCGGCGACGCTATTGCGTGCGTACGCCTGGATGTCTGCAATCAGCCGGTGCAGCTCCGGCGAATCCAACTCCCGCGCGAGCCCCGTACTCGCGTGATACGGTTGCCGAGCTGCGGGCACGTCGGGGTCTGAAAGCTCCACGATGTGGCGGGCGACGACCTGCGGCGATTCGGCGGTGCCCTCGACCAGCACGGCCGCTGCCCACCCCGATTTGACGCGGAATCCCAGTGCGGCGGTGGCCTGCAGCTGGCCTCCTTACCCCAGAGTCTTCAGAGTCTTCCGGTATACATGCTGACTCTTGAATCGCTCGAAGCCCAGCCGTTGATAAAACGGGTGGGACTCCAGCCGGACCACGTTGCTCCGGACCTTGAGTGTTTGAAGGCCGCGACCTCGCGCCCAGTGTTCAACGTCTGCGACCAGAGTCCGGCCGGCGCCGTGACCGCGGTGGTTCGCGTCCACTACCAATCCTACGATTTCGCACCACGGCTCCGCCTCGAGGACGCATTGCTCGTGAGCGTGGACCCAGCCGATCGTTTCCCCCGAAGCTTCGGCCAGGCGTAAACAGTGATCCGCGCGATCGAGCAGACGCGTGAGTCGGGCGCGGATCCGTTCCGGGTCAGCGGGATACCCCAGCTCGGTGCTCAGGGCCGCCAATCGGGCGGCATCATTGCTGGTCGGCGTCCGAAGGGTCAGGCCGGTCTGCGCCGCCTCATTCATTCCGTCAGCCCTCGGTGATGAACTTGCCGCCCGGCATCGCCAGGAAATCTTCGCTCAGCGGGAGTGCCGCCCGGAACGACCCGTCGTCGATGGCGCCGACCACCCGGATGGCGCCTCCGGGCTGATCGTCCCAGATCGCTTCGACCTCAATTTGATATTCGCGTCCATCGGAGCCGCGAACGGCCCGGACGTCATCCTTCCCGATGTGCTGCATCAGCTCCTGGTACGGCAGTGCCTGGTATTCGACGATGACCTCGTGCAGCAGGGCTCGCGGGACATCGTCCTGATGTCGCATTTTCGACCTCCCGTGTCGCAATCGGGGCCTTGCCGGGACGCAGGTCGGGCGGCAACCTGATACTCTGGTGCAACATACTCAGCCTCGGCTGCACGCGGGGCCAACGCCTATCCGCAGGCCCTGATGGACAATCGCGTCGCCGCCCTGGGTCTGGCCGCGATTGCGGTCGCGGCGGTCGCGACCACGTCGCAACGAGCGGCCGCTCCCGCGTCGGCGGAGCCCGGCGCCACTGCTCCAGCTCAGAAGGAATCGCCTTCCCCACCGCCGGCGTCAGGTCCGCGTGGCTCTGACCTGCTCCACGCATTCTTCGGCACCCACTGGCCCGCCACGAGCACTGCTGCGCCGGATACATTCGCAGTGGGAAGCGCCATTGCGACCTTACCGGATCCGTACGACTCCCATCTGGACTGGTCGTTCGATGCGCAGCTCGAGGCAATTCGGCGGGCATTCGAGACCTCCGACTACGTCCTCGATCGGTTTTGGCTACCCGGTCGCGACAGCATCCCGGCAAAGGACACCGTGCCTTCACGCGTCCTGCGCGAGATCCGGCCCGGCGTGATGCTGTTCCGGCGCACGTCAGCCAACCGGCGGCGGCTGGTCGTGCTGTACGTGGTACCGGAGCTTCCCACCCGAGGGGTGTACAAGGAGGCGCTCCGCGCTGCGCTGGAGGATAGGCGCGCCCTCCTCGAGCACGTCGACCTTCCAGTCCGTCCCGATCGAACCGAGCCGATCCGCATTATCGGGCCGACGTTTTCTGGGGCCGCCTTGTCGCTGCAGTTCGCGCTGCGTGGCTGGCTGGCGAGCCGTCCGACCGATTCGGTGGAAATCGTGAGTGGATCCGCGACAAGCGCCGCCAATCTCGAAACGCTGAATCGGCCCGATCTCAGGATGCATTTCAGCGCGACGATCAACCCGGACGTCAGCCTGACACAGGCGTTCTCCAACGTGGTGTTGCCGAGACTGGGGCTTCGACCGTCGCAGGTGGCCCTGCTGCGTGAATCGTCCACCCAGTACGGCCAGGATTTGCTCGACACCGACAGCGCCTCCCGCTCGACGGCGGACACCGGACAGTTCGTGATCATCCCGTTCCCGATGAGCATCTCGAGTCTTCGGGCCGAGTACCAGCGCGTGCCGATGGGAGGTGCCGCGCCTGCCGGTCCTCCGCTTCCAGGGGCCGAGGCTCCCCGGTTGCCGCTCGATCTGCTCGACCCTACGCGGCCCAAGGAGGATTTGCCCGTCACATCCCGGCTCTCGCCGCTCGCGCTCGACTTGATCCTGGACGATCTGGCCCGAACGCTGGTGCGGCGACAGATCAGGCTGGTGGGGCTGCTCGCCACCGATGTCCGCGACAAGCTGTTCCTGGGCGACGAGATCAGGAAACGGGTTCGAGACGTCCAGTTCTTCACCTACCAGAGCAACATCCTCTATCTCCGATCCGACCGTAGCCTGGCGCTCAGAGGTATGCTGGTGCTGTCCACCTACCCGCTGATCCTGGAAAATCAGTGGAGCACGTCGAGCGATCGTTCGGGTCAGCGGTTCGCGTTCGGAAGCGATGGGGCGGAAGGGGTGTACAACGCGACGCTCCTGCAACTGGGAACGAACCGGGCGCTGGTGGACTACCGGCGCACCCGCGATACCGTGCTGTACCGACCGCCGGTATGGCTGTCCACGGTCGGGAACCAGACCTTCCTTCCAGTCACCGTGATGGTGGATTCACTGGACACGGCCTATGTCGCGCCCAGCTGTCGCCGAGGAGAGGGGTGTCCCAAGCCGGGCGAGTGGCCCGCGGTCCGGCTGCCCTTCCTGCCTCTCGCGACCATGCTGCTCACGAGCTTCGCGCTCTTGCTGCTGTCGCTTTCCAACCTTATCGATGACCGCAAGGTCCGCGCGCTGCTCAAGACTCGGGGCGTAACCGAGGAGTTCGAACACCGCCCGCTGGCCGAGCAGGTAATGGTCGGTTCGCTCAAGCTGCACGACCGGCTGTACCGTGTGCTCAGAATCGTGGCAGCGATCGGCGTTTTCCTTTCCGCCTGGGCGCCGGTAGGTCTGCTGATCTGGCGAGGACTCGGCCGTGCCGGAAGCAGCATCTATCTGGTGCTGTTTGGCATCGGGACCGGGGCGACAGTGCTGAGCCTGGCTGCGCTCGCGAGCTGTGGATTCACGATGTTGGAGATCGGGCGCCGAATCGCCCGGCCCGGCTGGCAATTCTTCCAGGCGGGCCCGCCGTGGACCGAGCCCGGAGAGAGATGGAGCTGGAGAACGGAGGTCGTGGCCCGCACGGCTGTCGCGGTGTTCGGCATCATCTACCTCGTCCTGGTGGTCTGGTTCACCATCCAAGTACTCACGTTGCACGGCGGCTCCTACTGGTTGTTCTTCCGGCGGGCGGTGGAGGTCGACAGCCTGGTGTCGCCCGTCCTCCCGCTCATCCTTGGCGGCATCGGGTATTTTGTGTGGTGCACCTGGCACATCGAGCGCATCGCGCTGCTGCAGAACTACACCACCTTCGAGGGCGCCTGCGAAGCTGAGTTCGGCAGTCAATGGGTACCTCGTCCCACCGTTCGTTCGGCATTGCGGGAGGATTTCCGGCGATCGGGGGGCATCGCCCGGGCGATTCGAAGCCGGCTTTTCCAGGTCATTCCCTCCCCGGCTGCCTTCGGACTTCTCGCAGCTTTTGTCTGCTTGGCCTGGTGGCTCGCGCCTCAGTTCGGCCGTTCGCTCGAGGCCATTCTCATCGGGTCCCGCGGAGCTCCCCTCACCGCGTTCGACGTGCTGTTTCGCGTGACTGTGATCGCTTCGATGTTTGCCACGGCGTGGGGTGCACTTCGCTTGGTCGTCGTGTGGGCTGGTTTACGCCAATGTCTCACAGGCTTCGGCAGGATGCCGCTCGTGACTGCGTTCGATCGCCTGCCGCCGCGCTTGTCGCGCCTTACCCGTCTGACCCTGCCCGGTGCGGCGCCGAGGACCGGAGGCGCTGTTGCCGACTTGCAGTGGCTGCACCTCCAGCGCATCCACGCCGCTACGCGGGTGGAATTCGGTACGAAGCTGAGCGAGCTGGATGCGTCGCTGCCGCCACGGGTCGAGAGGCTGATGGCCGAAACCCCCACCCAGGCATCCACACTCGACTGGCGCGGGCGCACTGATCTGATCGCCCGGCTCATCGCCTTGCACGAGCTGCTGCGGGAGCTATGGCGCCTCGAGCCGATGCCGGACGACGTGACTGCTTTGACTCAGAGCCTGCTCAAAGAGTTCGACCGGCCGGATCCAACCGGTGCCCCCGCGGTATCGACCACAGTGCGGGTCCGGCGGGGGTTTGCAGGTCCCGTGCGGCTCTGGCTGAGGGCGGCGGAGGAATACGTGGCGAGTCGGATGGTCGAGTACATCGAGTGGGTCATCCGGCACCTCCGAGTACTGGCGCTGTTCATGCTCTTGTCCCTGGTACTCACGACCCTGCTGGTCTCCAGCTATCCATATCACCCTCAGAGTCTGCTGCGCCTCATTCTCCTCCTGGTGATGGTCTTCACCGTGGGTGCTTTCATTGCTGTGCTGGTCCAGATGAATCGGAACGAGGTGCTCAGTCGGATCGCGCATACTGAGCCCGGCGAAGTCACCTGGAACGCGAGCTTCATCCTCAATCTCTTCACCTTTGGTGTGGTCCCCCTGCTCACGCTGCTCAGCTCGGAGTTCCCGGAGCTGCGCAATGCTCTCTTTGCCTGGGTGCAGCCGCTGGTGAACGCGCTGGTAAAGCAGTAAGCCGACAAGACGCTCAGGCGGAGCCACCCTGACGGACGTAGTCGCCCGCCCGGCGGACCAGACGGCCGATCGGAGTGAACTGCGGCTCGACCCCCGTCGGCTGACTTCCCAGGATCTGGTCTATGGCGTGTGACCCGAGCGCGCGGTAGCTCTCGAATTGAGACTCGCTGAAGAACTGATCGGCCGTGCTCTCATGGGGGAATGCGCTGCTGGTCTGCGCATAGTTGAAGACGTCCTTTGGCTCGGTGCCGTAGAAGGCCGGCTTGATGTAGATCAGCGTACCGTCGTCCGCGTCATTATCGACGCAGGAATACCGAATGGTGCCGATTGCGCAATACTTGCCTGCCGTGGGGGGCTCGCCGGGGACCCGGGGATAGATCTTGATCTCCTGAAACTCGATCGGAATGCCGAAGTCCACCCGGATCTTCCGAATGGCGTTGCCCAGATCCTCGAAGCTCCCGCTCGGGTCACAGCCGGCGTCGCTCACGACGATCGTGTGGCAGCGTCGCAAAATCATCTCGTACAGTCCCAGATTCTCGAAGTGACCGCCGTCGGACAGGTAAACGTACGGATGCTTGTTGTCCGTGTGCCCCTGCGCCTCATCGAGGATCAGCCGGAGCGACGAGTCGGGCGATGATTGCTCGTACACCTTCGCTCCGGCGTGACCGGGATTGCCCAACCACCATCCAAGCCGGACGTTGAACAGCGTCATCAGAAATGAGATCACGGTCGACGAGTGATACCCCATGTTCGGGCTAACGGCCGCACCGGAGATGGTCATCGCGGTGCCCAACGTGATCCCGTCAGCTCCTCCGTACGAACGTCTCCGATCGTCCTTTGGCCGCCGGGTGCGGCGGTAGCCCTGATTGTAAGCACCGCAATAGAGCGGGCTGAACGTGAACGATTCCGCCTTACGCTGCTGCCAGGCGAGGTTGCCGCCGCCCACGAGATTGAGCGCCACGTTCACCACGTGCATCAGGCGGGGACCGGGTGGAATAAAGGGCGCCCCCGGTGGCGGCCAGAGGTCCTTCATCCAGATGTTGTCCAGCGGATCGAAGCCGGTAAACGGGTTCGGATCGCGCTCGCCGGCAGGCCGGGAAGCGCCGAGGTAAGCGCGAATCAACCGCGCCCGATACATCGCGTGCAGGGAGAACTTGTTGGTGTCTACCCGGGTCGCGGTCCACGAGCCGAACCAGATCAGAATCAGCGGTACCACGATGCTGGTCACTATGTAGCCGACGGCGCCGGGTTTCATCACGGCCCGTAAGGCACCGCTCACCCCGCCCGCAATCGCAATCAGAGAAGGGCGGACCCAGTCCGGAGCGGTGAGGAAGGATTCCGGACCGATGACCGGAAGTTGAGTCGCCAGGCTTTCGACCGTGCCAATCAGCGCTCGGCCTGCCCACCCGAACAGCCCCACCAGAAACACGACGAAAACAGGGGCCGCGAGCAGGAGGGGCAGATTCATTGGGGTGCCGGCGGGTCGCTGGGTCGCCGGAGTCCCGGCACTGTGTCCCGCGCGCAGGGTCACGAGCCCGGAGATCACACCGACAATGCCGCTCACTATCTGCCCGATGCGAACGGCCCGCTGACCTTGATTCTCGACCAGCAGGCGGACGACCTCGGGTCCCAACAGCACCAGCCCGACGATACCGAACCAGGCCACGGCGACGATGAGCAGCCAGGCACTGAAGCGAGCGGACCATTCGCGAACCGCATCGACCTGGGTCGAGCTGGTGTATCCGATGTAGATGTGACTGAAGAGGAGAATAAGGATCAGGAGTGCGGGAACACTCAGCCAGATGTAGAGATCTGAGCCGAGTCGAGTCATCAGCAGAAACGCCACGGAGGACGCCAGGATCGAGACGGCAAGACCTGCCATGAGTCCCGTGACTGCGATGAAGGCTCCTTCGTGCCGTTCGATGGGGGCGTCCGGCGTCGCGTCGCGGCCGAGCTTCCAGCCAATCAGATGAACCAGCCCGCCAAGTACACCGAATGCGGCAGCGAACAGCCACGGGTGGGGCCAGACGATGACGTGGCGGGACACCCAGGCCCAGCATACGATGATCAGGACTACACTGCCTACCAGAGGCCAGAGACAGTCGTGTAGGAACTCGGCCTGGCTCCGGCGAGTGTCCACCAAAAAGCTTCGTTCCGTGTTCTGCTTGGGTACTGGCCGATTCGCATGGACATAGGCAATAGCGCGGATCGCCCAGGCAAAGGCGACCAGGACGAAGCAGACCGTGAGGGCTCGCTGGACGAGCCATCCCCAAAACCCGCTGGGCGCCCAGGCAACGATCGTCGCCAGAGCGACAGGGGCCGATAAGGCGCCGATCGCCGGCGGCAACAGAACCAACCAGGTGAGGAAGAGATTTCGCAGGTAGGTGGCGATCAGAGTCCAGCTGTCCGCCGATAGGAGCCCGAGCCGGGGACTCAGGTAATTGCTGTAGGTCCGGAGATGCCAGACCGGTGTGGGCTCAGGCTCGAGCGGGCGGCCAGTCGGCGTCGCCAGTTGCCTCACTACCTCCGGGAGGCCCGCATATCGGATCCAGGCGCTGAGCCACCCGCCCAGGTAACCTCCGCCAGAGACGGTGGAGAGGTAATGGAATTGGTCGAGAATGCCGTACCGAGCGAGTCCCTCGACCACCCCAAGGCCAAAAGTGGCGCTTCGGATGCCGCCGCCGGAAAGACACAGGGCGGTGAGGCGGGTCCGGTGTACCTTCGCATACACCGCTTTGAGACGCCGGTCGTACATCTTTTCCAACTCGAAGAACGTGTCTTCGAGAATGAGGCGATTCCGGATCGGGCAGCTCCCCGGCGTGGAGCAGGGTACTTCCAAGTAGTCCAGCGTCTGCGACCTGAACCTGATGCCGGCGAAGATGCGCTCACTGTAGAGGCCGGGCTCGAGGAGAGCGTTGTTCAAGTGCTCGGTCAGCACTGCCCGGAGGACATCCGGGTCCGCATCCGGGCCAAGAGTCAGCAGACGTTCCACCAGCGGAGCGAACTGCCCTCTGGCCAGCCGCCTCGAGGCGCGGTCCTTCCCATCCCGCAGCCGAGCGGCGAGGCGCACCGGGTCGAGAATCTGCTCCGCCGTGAAGCGCCAGTCGTAGGAAGGCTCGATCGGTTGCCCGGTGAGAGCGGTGAGCTCCTGCTCGAGCACCTCGCACAGCGGAACGGTGGGGTCGCGCGGTTGAGAAAGCTCCGCCGCCGGGGGCGGAGGGGTGTCCGGCGCCGTCACGGGTGCGGTACGCCGTAGCCGCGGGCCATACCCGTGGCGGCGATGACCATCAGGACGACAAGTCCCGCCTGCCAGAAGCTGATGCGTGCGAGCGTCGGCGCGGCCTGCGTGTCCGGTCGCTCGCCGCGGCGCACCTGGGTACGCCAGCGCATCAGCGTCACGACCGGACGGATCTCGAGGATCAGAAGGATGCCGAGAAGCACCATCTTGGTGAGAAAGAGATGGTTGTGGAGGTAGTACGCGCTGCCCTTTTCCGACCCGCCGAAGGCTCGGACCAGGCCGCTTGCAATCCACAGGATGGCGGCCAGGGCCCACCAGTTGTCCGCCGCGAACGTGCGGCGCAAGCCCGCTACGTCCAGCTCGCTGCGAAGCGCTCGGCCCCGAGCCCATACGGCGCCCAGGCCGACGCCGAGGCCGAGCAGATGAGTGACGGCGAGGAACCAGCGCATGGTCCTGTACCCGCTGGGTTGAGGCGTTAGGCGACCAGCGGGGGAAAGCTACGAATCGCGGGGGCCGCGTCTACCGTCGTTGAGTGGCCGATCCGGTCGCGGTGCCCGGGCATTGACAGCACGAACGGTCGTGCTATTTTCGCCGGCATGTCCAAGGGCGCCGCCACCCGCCAGACCATCCTCACCCACGCCGCCGGCCTGGCCAGCCAAGTCGGTCTGACCGGCCTCACCATCGGCGGCCTGGCCGACGACCTCCGGCTCTCCAAGAGCGGGCTCTTTGCCCATTTCCGCTCCAAGGAAGCCCTACAGGTGGAAGTCCTCGAGCATGCCGCGGCCCGGTTCACCGACCAGGTCGTCCGGCCTGCACTGCAGAAGCGGCGCGGCGTTCCCCGGATGCGGGCGCTGTTCGAGCGCTGGCTGGCCTGGGAGCAGGCGGAAGTGCTGCCGGGTGGCTGCGTGTTCGTGGCGGCGGCGAGCGAGCTGGATGATCGGCCGGGACCGGTGCGCGATGCGCTGGTGACGCTGCAGCGCCAGTGGGTGGACGTCCTGGCGCGCTCGTTCCGTTACGGGATCGAGGAGCGACAGTTTCGCGGCGACGCCGATCCCGAACAGTTCGCCCAGGACCTGTACGGAATCATGCTCGCATACCATCACCACGCACGGCTCCTGGCTGATCCGCTCGCGGAGCGCCGGGCCCGTCGGGCGTTTCGCCGTCTGCTGGAGGATGCGCGTCGATGAAAGGGATCCGCTCCGGCTTCCGTGCGCTCCAATCGGTCTCGCCTGCGGCCGCGGCGTGGCTTGCGGAGCGGCTGTTCTTTACCCCGCCGCGTCAGCGGAGCGAGCTGCCCGCCGCGATCGAGGCGCTGCTTGCGCGAGCGCGGCGTTTCGAGCTCCGAGTCGAACGGCGGCGGGTAGTTGGCTGGCGTTGGGGCGAGGGACCTGCGGTCTACCTGGTGCACGGATGGGGATCGCGTGCGAACCGGCTGCTCGGGTTGGCTCCGCCGCTGCTTGACGCCGGCTATTCGGTGGTTGCCTTCGACGCGCCCGGCCACGGCGCGTCGGGGCGGGGCATGAGCTCGATTCCGGAGTTTGCCCGGACGCTCGAGGCGGTGGTCGCCGAGCAGGGCGCTGCCCACGCCGTGATCGCCCATTCGCTCGGTGCCGCGGCCACGGCACTGGCCGTCGCATGGGGCCTCGCCGTGCGTCGGCTGGTCTTCCTGGCACCGCCGGCCGATCCGGCTAGCTGGGTCCACGCCTTTGCCCAACGGCTCGGCTTGCGGAACGATGTGGTCGCGCGACTACGGGCCCGGAGTGAGGCAAGACTGCGCATGCGCTGGGCCGACCTCAATATCCCGCGAGCGGCGCCGGGCATGGCCGTCCCGCTCCTGGTCGCGCACGACGAGAACGATGAGAAGGTCGCCTGGCGCGACGGTGCCGAGATCGCCGCCGCCTGGCCGGGTGCCAGACTGATTACGACGACCGGCTTGGGACATGGTGGCGTCGTGCGTGCTCCCGCGGTGGCGCGGGACGTGGTGGCCTTTGCCACGGCGCCCGAACCCGGGCCGCCGTGGCATGACGAGTCGGAACGCCTGGAGTGCGAGCTGTTCTACCGGGAGCTTCGATGGGCGCACGCGGTCTGACCGCCGAGGCAGCGCATCAATCGAGCGGGATGCGATCCTTGTTCCGCGCGAGCCACTGGTCGAACGTCTGCAGCTCGGGATTCAGGCTGCGGGCAAATGCCGGATCCCGGGGGCCGCAGAACGCTTCCTGAAAGTCGCGTTTGAACTGGAACATGTTGCCCAGGTCGTCGGCGCCGGGGAAACCGAAGCCGCGGTAGACCTCCGGCGGCACGTCGTTGTAGCGCACCTCCCGACCCAGCGCCTTCGTCATTGCGGCCGCCATCTGGGCGCCGGTCAGCTGCTCTCCCGAAATGGCCACGGTCTTCCCGATGAACTCACGCCCGCGTTTGATCAGGCCGTAGGTGCATTTGCCGATATCCTCCACAGCGATACCGGGCAGCTTCTTGTCGCCGAGCGGAAAGGTGAGCGCCAGCTTGCCGTCCGGGCCCGGCTTCGGTCCGGCGCCGAAGAAGATGAAGTTTTCCCAGTAGAACGACGTGAGCAGCAGCGTGGTCGGCACCAGCTCGCTGAAGACCCTGTCTGCCTCCCCCTTGGCGTCGAAATGGGGGACCTTGTACTTCCCCTGCAAGGTCGGCATGCGATCGTCGTGGAGCGGCACCCAGCGCCGTGTGTCTTCCAGCGTCGACCAGATCACATGAGGAACGCCGGCCTGCTTCGCTGCGCGAGCCTGGGTGGTGGCCTGGGCCAGCTCCTTCTCGGGTGAGAAGTGCTCCCAGTAGTTCGTCATACAAAACACGACCGAGGCACCTTTGAACGCCTTCTCGAGGCTTGCCTGGTCATCTAGGTCTGCAGCAACGACTTCCGCGCCCAGCTTCACAAGTTCCTTTGCCTGGTCTGAGGTGGTCTTCCGGGTAAGTGCCCGGGCCCGGAACCCACCGGACTTGTCTCGCTGAATCGCGCGAACCAGTCCACCGCCCTGCGCCCCGGTGGCGCCGACCACGCCAATCACCTTCGCTTCTGCCATGCGTTCCTCCTACTCTAGGCTTGGCTCGACCGGAGCTTCTTCCTCCCGCGGTCGAAGCTGATCGTTGTTTGCGAGAATGCGTGCGCAGGTATTCCAGCGCAGAATGGCTTCGTCGTTACCGGCCGGCCGCATCCCCTCGGCCTTTTCGTACCAGCTCATCGCTTCCTTGAACCAGGGATATGCCAGCTCCCCGGAACCGGGCGTGTCCCGCCGCACGAGAGCCTTGCCGCAGCGTTCACAAATGATGCCCGCGTAATACGCCTGGCGATACCGATCGGCGAGACGAGGCAGCAACTCCCGCGCGCGGCGGACGCCTTCGGTGGGGCCGTCGGCAAACTGATCGGTAATCGCGAGGAGTAGCATAACGAGGGCCTGCTGGTTATCGGGCTCTACGCCCAGCACATCGAGGCAGATGCTTTCGGCGGACGATGGGTCGGCGATGATCCGGTATCGCTCCGCCTTCTGCAGCGCCAGCGGAATGGCCTCCCGAGAAATAGGCTTGATCTCGTCCATGGCGGTCACGGCTCTGCTTTGCGACTGAACACCTTGAGCAGGCGCCCCAGCGGATCATAGAACTGATCGACGAC